>Ga0070717_10001161_pt1 | contig 17795 bp, 15 predicted proteins | sample LARL113metaG_FD_71366 | JGI IMG/M metagenome (GOLD analysis project Ga0070717, IMG submission 71366) | Corn, switchgrass and miscanthus rhizosphere microbial communities from Kellogg Biological Station, Michigan, USA - LAR L11-3 metaG | ecosystem: Host-associated > Plants > Roots > Rhizosphere ... | reverse complement strand
CCATTGCTGTCGGTGCGCTGATTGCCGGTGAACTCGATCACCCGCTTGCTCGTGCAATCGATCGCGCCTTTTTCCGAGCTTGCGCTCTCGCCCCATCGGCCCTGAACAGGATAGACCTGGGCCAGCGCCGGTACGGCGACGGCACCGAAAAACAGCAGAGCCATGATTGTCGTTCGCATGGCAGGAAGATTCGCACCATCGGCGTCAAAAACCAAGGGCGATGGTTGTGGATGCTTAACGCGTCGGATCGCGGTTAACGCTCACTCGGCGCCATAGCCGCCCGCCGTCGGCGTTTGGATAATGATCGCCTCGTTCGCGTCGATAACCGTTTCGTCGCACCCCTGCAGACGCTCCATGCGCCCGTCCTTGCGGCGCACCCAATTCTCGCCAACCTGACCAGCCTCGCCACCGGCCAGCCCGAATGGGCGTACCCGTCGATGGCCCGACAGGATCGTACATTCCATCTGTTCCAGGAAACGGATCGTCCGGCGAATTCCGCCGCCGGCGTGCCACTTGCCGCGTCCGCCCGAACCGATCCGGATGTGGAAATCTTCGAGCACGACCGGGTAGCGGAATTCGAGAACCTCAGGATCGGTCAGTCGGGTGTTGGTCATGTGCGTATGCACCGCATCGGTGCCGTCAAATCCCGGACCCGCGGGAGAACCGGAGCAGATCGTTTCGTAGTACTGATAGCGGGCGTTGCCGAAATTGAGATTGTTCATGGTGCCCTGCGCCGCGGCGAGTGCCCCTAGCGCGCCGAAAAGGCAGTTGGTCACCGCCTGAGAGGTTTCGACATTCCCGGCGACGACGGCAGCGGGAAACTCCGGAGTGAGCATCGAGCGCTTGGGAATGACGATGTTGATCGGGCGCAGGCAGCCCGCGTTCATTGGAATGTCGTCATCGACCATCACACGGAACACGTAAAGCACAGCGGCCCGCGTCACCGGCTCCGGTGCGTTGAAATTCGTCGGCTGCTGTTCGCTCGTGCCCGTGAAATCGACGGTCGCTTCTCGTGCCTTCTTGTCGACGGTTATTTTCACCTTGATGACCGTGTCTTGATCCATTTCGTAGGTGAATTCCGAATCGTGCAACCGGTCGATCACGCGCCGCACGCTCTCGGCGGCGTTGTCCTGCACGTGCTGCATGTAGGCTTTGACTACAGGCAGCGTAAAATGGGTCACCATCTTGCGCAGCTCCGCAACGCCCTTTTCGTTGGCGGCGATCTGGGCCTTGATGTCGTTGATGTTCTGTACAGGGTTGCGCGCCGGATATTTGACCTCGGTCAATGCGGCCATCAATTCCTTTTCGCGAAATCGGCCACGGTCGATCAGCTTGAAATTGTCGAACAGAACACCTTCCTGCTCGATGGTGGTGGCGTTCGGCGACATCGAGCCCGGCGAGATACCGCCGACATCCGCGTGATGGCCACGCGAGGCGACCCAAAACAGGATAGATTTCTTGCGGTCGTCGAACACCGGTGTGCAAACGGTAATGTCGGGAAGGTGCGTGCCACCGTTGTAGGGGGCGTTGATGGCGTAAACGTCGCCCGGACGAATGCGGCCGTGGTTCTCGCGGATTATGGTTTCGACGGCGCGGTCCATGGAGCCGAGGTGCACGGGCATATGCGGCGCGTTGGCGACCAGCGTTCCGTCATGCGCGAACACCGCGCAGGAAAAGTCCAGCCGCTCCTTGATGTTCACCGAGTAGGCGGTGTTCTGCAGGGACACGCCCATCTGCTCGGCAATCGACATGAACAGATTGTTGAAGACCTCGAGCATCACCGGGTCGGCATGCGTGCCGATCGCATGGGTACGCTTCAGTTTTTTCGCGCGCGTCAGCAGAAGATGATTTTTTGCAGTCAATTCGGCTTGCCAGCCGGGCTCGACCACGACGGTTTGATGCGGCTCGATGATGATGGCAGCGCCACCGACGCGTGATCCGGGCTTGAGCTGTTCACGCAGATAGACATTCGCCTTGTGCCAGGCGCCGGCCGAGAAGAACTGCGTGCGCAAAGCCGGCGGCGGCAGTTTGCCGCGGCTGCGTTTCATCGTTTTCTCGTTGAATTTGGCGCCGCCGCCAACCGCCTCGACCGAGGCGGCCTCGACAACCATCTGCTTCGCGCGGTCGATGAATCCGAATCGCGCTTTGTGCGCCTTTTCGAAAGTCCGCTTCATTGCGGCGGCGGTGCCGGCCGGCACAACAAGCGCCGTGTCGGTGCCGGCGTAACGGATATGCGCGCGCACGAAGACTTTGATTTTTTTGGCCGGTACGCCCTGGCCAGCGACCTGGGACCTTGTCTCCTTGCCGAGCGCCGCGCCAATTCGAGAAACTGCCTTGAGCGCCTTTGGTCCGAAATCCAGCTCGACCGCCTGCTCGCGTGTCGCGCGGATATCGGCGAGCCCCATTCCGTAAGCGGACAGGAGCGACGAGAAGGGGTGCATGAGCACACGCGTCATTCCGAGGGCGTCGGCGACAAGGCATGCATGCTGGCCACCGGCCCCGCCGAAGCAATTGAGCGCGTAGCGCGTGACGTCATACCCGCGCTGCACGGAAATCTTCTTGATCGCGTTCGCCATGTTTTCGACCGCGATCTTGATGAATCCATCAGCGACCTCTTCGGCCTTGCGGCCACCGACCTGCTGCGCAAGGTCGGCGAACGCATTGCGCACCGCGTTCGCGTCGAGAGGGAGGTTCTGTGCCGGACCGAAAATCTTTGGAAAGAAATCCGGAATGAGTTTTCCGACCATCACGTTGGCGTCGGTGACCGCCAATGGTCCATCGCGCCTGTAGCATTTGGGCCCGGGATTTGCGCCGGCAGAATCAGGCCCGACGCGGAAACGGGCGCCGTCGAAATGCAGGATCGAGCCGCCCCCGGCAGCAACCGTATGGATAAGCATCATCGGCGCGCGCATGCGTACGCCGGCGACTTCGGTCTCGAATGCGCGTTCGTACTCGCCGTCGAAATGCGACACGTCCGTCGACGTACCACCCATGTCGAAGCCGATCAGACGATGCAATCCGGCTTGCCGCCCGGTCTCGGCCATTCCGACGACGCCGCCGGCGGGTCCGGATAGAATTGCATCCTTACCCTGGAACAACTCCGCTGCGGTTAGTCCGCCGGATGACATCATGAACATGAGACGCGCCGCTGACCGTCTGGCGTCGAGGTCTCGGTCAACCTGCGCCACGTAACGGCGCAGGATTGGCGAGAGATAGGCGTCCACGACTGTCGTGTCGCCGCGACCGACCAGCTTGATCAGCGGCGAGACTTCATGGCTGGCCGATACCTGCGCGAAATCCAATTCGCGCGCGAGCGCGGCGACGCGCTTTTCATGCTCGGGAAAGCGGTAGGCGTGCATGAACACCACGGCAACCGCCTTGATGCCGTCGGCTTTTGCGCTCTCAAGAGCCGCACGCGCGGCCGCGAGATCAGGTTCTCGCTCAACAGTGCCATCGGCGCGCACCCGTTCGTCAACTTCGACAACGCGCTCGTAAAGCATGTCGGGTTTGATGATCTGGCGTGCAAAAATCTTCGGGCGGGCCTGGTAGCCAATCTTGAGCCCGTCGCGGAAGCCTTTGGAGATCAAAAGAAGCGTGCGCTCGCCTTTGCGTTCGAGCAGCGCGTTGGTCGCGACCGTCGTGCCCATCTTCACGGCGCCGACGCGGCCGGGAGGAATTGCCTCACCGGCTTTCAGCCCCAGCAGATCGCGGATGCCTTGCACAGCCGCGTCGGAATAGGCCCCGGGATTTTCCGAGAGAAGCTTGCGCGGAACAAGCGTTCCGTCAGGCCGCCGACCGACGATGTCGGTGAAGGTGCCGCCGCGGTCGATCCAGAAATCCCAAAGTTGTGGTGATGCTTTCTTCGGCATGATGGCTGACGCGGTCGGATAAGACACTATGTCCGGCCTGTCGGGGACAAAACAAGCCTGCTAGGCTGATGAGAGCGAAAAAAGCGGTGATGCCATGAAGATATCTCTTGCGTTGGCGGGTGGTCTATTGCTCATGGCCTCGCTCGCGCAGGCAGCCGAAATCCGAGTCTTAAGCGGCAACGGCGCCAAGGCCGCGGTGCGCGAACTGTGCACGCAATTTGAGCGCGCGACCGGCAATAAAATTAATCTCCATTTCGAGGTCAACGCCGACATCCAGAAGAAGATCGAGGCGGGCGAGGCTTTCGATGTTGCGGTACTCAATCCTCCGGTGATCGAGGCTTTGTCCAAAGAGGCGAAGATCGTGACCGGCAGTCGGGCCGATATCGGCCGCGCGGGCCTGGGTGTCGCCGTACGCCAGGGGGCTCCCAAGCCGGACATCTCGTCGGTTGATGGCTTCCGGCGCACGTTGCTTGCGGCAAAAGCCGTCGCCTACCCGGGAAAAGGGGCCAGCGGATTGTATTTCGTCAGCCTGCTCGATCGCCTGGGCATCAAGGCGGAGATGCAAGGCAAACTCAAGCCGATGGAGGCGGAAGACACCGTCGAAGTTGTGGCGCGAGGGGATGCCGATCTTGTGGTTGTCGTCGCCACGCGCATTATGGACGTCGGTGGGGTCGACATGGTCGGCCCTATTCCAGAGGAATTGCAGACGAAAATCGGCTTCGCTGCCGGGCTGTCGGCATCCGCGAAAGAGCCTGATGCGGCGAAATCACTCATTCGTTTCATGACCGCGCCGTCTGCCGCGGCGACGTTGCGGGCAAAAGGCGTCGATCCGATCTGACTTATTCCAAAGTTCACTCAAAGCAGTTCTGAATCCTGTTGCTGAGAGCGGGGCCCAACGCCATCATGCGGGGGGTTGAGGATGGCACGCGTAATACTCGACAGGCTTTATCTTTTTGCCGGATACGCCGCCGGCGGATTCCTGCTGGCCATCTTTGTTCTGATGATGCTGCTGTCGGCGGGCCGCCCTCTCGGTCTGAACATTCCGGCCGGCGACGATTTTGTATCGTGGTGCATGGTCGCGACGTCATTTCTCGGCCTCGCGCATACCTTTCGCCACGGAGAAATGATCCGCGTCGGCCTTTTGATCGACAGGCTCGAAGGTCGAACGCGGCACTACGTTGAAATCGCCGCATTGCTGATCGGCGGCTTCTTCGTTGCTTTCTTCACGTACTACGCCGCGTTGCTCACATTCGATTCATGGCGCTTCCACGACATGGCGCAGGGCGTTTTGCCCGTGCCGTTATGGATTCCGCAGCTCGGATACAGCGGCGGACTTTTGATTTTGCTGATCGCTTTTATCGACGAACTCATCAACGTCCTGCGTGGCAATCCGCCGCGCTACGAGAAGCCGAAGCCGCAGACCGCGGAGGAAGTCGTCGAGCAAGCCATTCAGAGCGGTGTCTGAAATGACCGAGCTCGTCGGCATTTCCGCATTGCTTCTTGTATTTCTGACGATCCTCCTTGCCGGCGGCGTGTGGATCGCGATGGCGTTGATGGCGACCGGCTACGTCGGCATGCAATTCATCGGCGGTGGCATTCCGTCCGGCCCCGTCCTCGCCACCACAATTTGGGGCAACAGCAATTCGTGGACGCTCGCCGCACTGCCGCTTTTCATCTGGATGGGGGAGATCCTCTTTCGCACCAGACTCTCGGAGGAAATGTTTCGCGGACTTGCACCCTGGCTTAACCGGATTCCCGGACGGCTAATGCACGTCAACGTGCTTGCCTGCGGAATCTTCGGTTCGGTGTCAGGCTCTTCGGCCGCGACCTGCGCGACCGTCGCCAAGATCGCGTTGCCGGAACTGAAAAAACGCGGCTACGACGAGATGGTCTCGCTCGGATCACTCGCCGGCGCGGGAACGCTGGGAATTCTGATTCCACCGTCGATCACCATGGTCGTCTATGCGGTCGCGGCGAACGTCTCGATCATCCAGATTTTTCTCGCCGGGTTCCTGCCGGGATTTCTGGTGATGGCGCTTTACTCCGGCTACATCGCCGCCTGGTCCCTGGCGCATCCGGAAAAAACCCCTCCGCCCGAACCGGACATGACGTTTCGTCAGAAATTGCACGAGTCGCGACAGCTCATTCCGCTGACGTTGCTGATCCTTCTCGTCTTCTTTTCGCTGATGCTTGGCTGGGCGACCGCAACCGAATGCGCCGCCTGGGGCGTGATGGGATCGCTCGCGATAGCCTGGTGGCACGACGCGCTGACCTGGGAGTCGTTCTGGGCCAGCGTCATGGGAACAGTCCGCGTCAACTGCATGATCATGCTGATCCTGGCGGGCGCTTCATACATGTCGACGTCGATGGCGTACACCGGAATTCCGGCAACGCTCGCGAGCTGGGTCGACAGCTTTCATCTGAGCCCCTATGCGCTTATTGCCGCACTTACGGTCATGTACATCGTCCTCGGGACGGCGCTCGACGGTATTTCGATGATCGTGCTCACGACGTCGATCGTGGTGCCGATGATCAAGCAGGCGGGATTCGACCTCGTTTGGTTCGGAATTTTCGTCGTCCTCGTGGTTGAAATGGCTGAAGTATCGCCTCCGGTCGGGTTCAACCTGTTCGTGCTGCAAACCATGAGCGGGAAGGATTCCAACACTGTGGCGCGTGCATCGCTGCCTTTCTTCTTTCTGCTTGTTGTAGCCGTGGCTATCATTACGGTATTCCCTGATATCGTGATGGTGCTGCCGCGTTTGGCGTTCCCAGGGTAAGTGACAAAGAGGTTGTTCCATGATCTTGCTTCGGAGTTTTGCTTTTGCCGCCGCGACAGCCGCGGTGATGACCGTGCAATCGGCTTCCGCCCAAACCAAATGGAACCTCCCGGCCGCTTATCCGCCGGATAATCCGCACAGCGAAAATCTGGCGCTGTTCGCGAAAGATGTAGCCGCTGCAACCGACAACAAACTGCAGATCACGGTTCACTCTGGCGCATCGCTCTTCAAGGCTCCGGAAATCAAGCGGGCTGTACAGACGGGACAAGCGCAACTCGGCGAAGTGCTGTTGTCGCTGCACGAGAACGAAGACCCCATGTACGGCGTCGACGTCATCCCGTTCCTGGCGACGAGCTATCCGGAGTCGATGAAGCTCTGGCAGGCTTCGAAACCGGCGATCGAGAAGAAGCTCGCTTCGCAGGGGCTGATGCTGCTGTTCGCTGTTCCGTGGGCGCCGCAGGGCATTTACGCCAAGAAAGATCTCAACGCAGTTGACGACATGAAGGGCCTGAAGTGGCGAGCCTACAACGTCGGCACCGCGCGCATCGGCGAACTGGTCGGCGCACAGGTTGTGACGGTACAGGCGGCAGAACTACCGCAAGCGTTGGCGACGGGAGTCGTCAATTCCTTCGTCACTTCGGCGGCGACCGGCTACGACAGCAAGGCGTGGGAGTCGATGACACACTTCTACGACACGCAGGCCTGGATCCCAAAGAACGTGACGTTCGTGAACAAAGCCGCCTTCGATTCACTCGACAAGCCCACGCAGGAAGCGTTGCTCAAGGCAGCCGCTACCGCCGAATCTCGCGGCTGGAAAATGTGGCAGGACAAGTCGGGCTGGTATCTCGAGCAGCTCAAGTCGCACGGCATGAAAGTCACGCCGCCAGGTGACACGTTGCAGACCGGGCTGAAGAAAGTCGGCGAGCAGCTCACGGCCGACTGGCTGAAAAAGGCGGGTCCTGACGGTGAAGCCGTGATTGCGGCTTACAAGAAGTAGGCTTGATCGCGTGCAGGTTCCGATGAAGTCCGCTGCCAGATTGGCGCTTGCCTGGGTTGTCCTCAGCCTTGCAAGCGTCGCTTCGGCGCAGACTCAATGGGATCTGGCGACCAACTACCCGGCAGGTGCCTTTCACACCAGGAACATCGTTCAGTTCGCAGCCGATGTGGACAAGGCGACCAGCGGGTTGCTGAAGATCGCGGTCCATCCGGGCGGCACGATGATCAAGCACACGGAAATCAAGCGCGCGGTCGGCGAGGGAAGGGCGGCTGCCGGCGAAGTTTTGATTTCGCTCGCCGCCGACGAAGCGCCGGTTTACGGGGTCGACTCGATTCCTTTCCTGGCCACCGGATACGACGGCGCGCGCAAGCTCTCCGACGCCCAAAAACCGTATCTCGAAAAGCAATTGGACAAGGAAGGATTGGTTCTTTTGTTTTCGGTGCCCTGGCCACCGCAGGGCATCTACGCCAAGCGCGAGATCAAGGCGATCGACGACCTCAAGGGTCTCAAATTCCGTACCTACAATGCGATGACCAAGCGAATAGCGGAGCTTGCGAGCGCGCAGCCGACGCAGATCGAAGTGCCGGATCTTGCGGCCGCCTTCGCATCAGGGCGGGTCGATGTGATGATCACCTCCGCGTCCAGCGGAGTGCAAACCAAGGCCGAGGAATATCTCACGCACTACATCGACTCTCAGGCATGGCTGCCGCGTAACATGGTGTTTGCCAACAAGGCGGCCTTTGAACGCCTCTCTGCCGCTGAAAAGAAAGCGGTGAGCGAAGCGGCGCGTGCCGCCGAGGAGCGGGGCTGGAATTTGTCGATCGAGGAAATGACGGTGAAAACCAAAGCGCTCAAGGATGCTGGCATCACCGTGCTCACGCCGACCCCGGAGCTCAAATCCGGAATGGCAAAAATCGGCGACACGATCGCGAAAGAGTGGGCCGCGTCCGCCGGTGCTGACGGCGAAGCGATGTTGGCCGCATACCGGAAGTAGTCTCCCGACTTCCAGATTGCCGCGTATGACGCTCAGAGCAAAATCCTGAGTGACGTCTGACGCTCGAAGCATACTTTCGAGTCCTCTCAATCACTTTTTCTGGACGCGCGCTTCCGACGCCGTTTACGGTGCGCGCCGCGAAAAAATCAGAACACTGAAAATCGAGAGGACGTTTGATGTATCGAATTTTGAGTCTGTTGTGGCTCGGCTGGGCGCTTGTCGGATATGCGGCCGCGCAAGATTTTCCGTCAAGGCCCGTGATGTTCACGGTGCCCTTTGCTGCGGGTGGTCCCGCCGATGTCATTGCCCGCATTCTTGCGAATGGCATGAGCAAGGTTCTCAATCAGCAATTCGTTGTCGAGAATACGGTCGGTGCCGGTGGCACGATCGGTACGGCGAAGGTCGCGTCATCGCCTCCGGACGGATACTCGTTGCTGTTGATGCACATCAGCCACGCCGCCAACGTCGCGTTCTATCCGAACTTGCGTTACGACCCGGTGAAAGATTTCGAGCCGATCGGTCTCGTTGCGGAGTCGCCAATGGCTATTGTTGCGCGCAAGGATTTCCCTGCGAGCAATTTCAAGGAATTCATTACTTACCTCTCAGCGAACAACGACAAGATGACCTATGGCTTTGCCGGTATCGGCTCGGCGTCGCATCTGTGCAGTCTGCTGTTCTTTCACGCGATCAATACGACGGTGAATGGCGCCCCGTACAAAGGCACAGCGCCCGCGCTGAATGACCTGCTCGGGGGTCATCTCGATTTCATGTGCGATCAGACGATCAATGTTCTGCAGCCTGTGAAGAGCGGCCTGGTCAAGGCGTTTGCCGCAACGACTCCGCAGCGCCTCAAGGTTGCACCCGATCTTCCGACCATCGCGGAGTCCGGGCTGCCCGATTTTCAGATGGTGGTTTGGTACGCAATGTATGCGCCGAAAGGGACGCCAAAGCCGATCATCGACAAGCTTTCGGCTGCGCTGCAGAAGGCTCTGCGGGATCCGGAAGTGCAGGAACGGCTGGCGCAGTCAGGCGCCGAGACCGTGCCGCCCGAGCGGGCGAGGCCGGACGTTCTGCGCGATCATCTCAAAGTCGAAATCGACAGGTGGGTGCCGATCATCAGGAGGGCGGGCGTATTGGCGCAGTAGCCTTTCGAAACCTCGGCGGAAGTCGGCTAGGCGCGTTGAACGATTCTCAGCGCCGCGAAGGCTTCCGCCGCCTCAACTCCGACCGTCGCACCTCGCGCGCGTGCGAGATTTTCCAGCGCGCGAATTGATCGGGCGTGGGGTTCGGGCCGCATATCGAATTGATAGAGCTCAAGCGCCTCGAGTTTCAGGTCGAGAACAGGCGTGATCTCGACAAAGAGCGACGGTTGGAATGTGTCGCCGAATCCGGGCGGAGCCCAGTCGGTGCTCGACGCAACCTCGTAGGCGTAAAACTCGCTTACAGGACTTCCCGGGACGGGCCGCAATGCGGTGGCTGCTGCCCGAAAAGCGGTCTGGTGGTCGACGTGCAGATTGCCGCCGTGCGTCACATAGACGACGCCCGGCCTATGCGCGTTGATCGAGCGCTCGATGGCGCCGACGGCATCCGACAAGGCGACCATGTCGCTGTGGTTCTCCGGCAGTCCGATAAATTGTGGAGGTTGCGCCCCAAGCAAGGCGGCTGCCCGACCCGCAGCCGCGCGCCGTTTCGCATCCTGGCCACTGCCGTCGCCGCAAAGAACGAGAACGTGCACGGAGGAACCGGCGGCCGCGTGCAGTGCCATCGTGCCCCCGCAGCCCAGAACTTCGTCGAGGGCGTGAGCGGCAATAACGAGGACCGACGGTGCGCTCATCTTCCGCTCATGCAGGCCTCAGGCCCCGTAGAATTCGTTTACGGTGTCGGCAACGTAGCTGATCTGATCTTCGGACAATTGTTGATGATGCGGCAACGCCAGGACGCGATCGGCCTGATGCTCCGCCTTGGGAAAATCGCCGCGCTTGTGTCCAAGCCGCTTCGCCGCCGCATGCAAGTGAAGTGGCGTGCCATAGTAAACCAGTGACTGGATTCCGCGTCCGGCAAGAAACTTCTGCAACTCGTCGCGCCGCTCCGATTGCGTGATCATCATCACGTAAGAATTCTTCTCGTATTGCTTGTCGGCTGGAATATGCACTTCCTTCGCCCTGATCTTCTTGCGGTAGAGATCGACGTTCCGCTGGCGTCGGCCGATGACTTCGTTCAATCGCCCGAGCCGATACATCAGGACCTCGGCGTTAAGCGAGTCGAGGCGTGAATTCACGCCATACATCACGCAGGTGTCGCGGTCCTGCAGGCCGTGATTGCGATAGAGCCTGATTTTCTTCGCCAGGTTCTCGTCATCGGTCACCAGAAATCCACCGTCGCCGATGGCGTTGAGGTTTTTCAGCGGATGTGTCGAGAACGTGCCGATATTGCCGAACGTGCCACCGTGCTTGCCCTTGTAGTAGGCGCCCATCGACTGCGCGGCATCCTCGATCACGGCAAGCTTGTGCTTGCGGGCGATATCGAGGATTGCATCCATATCCGCGATCCGGCCGCTCCAGTGTACCGGCATGATCGCTTTGGTGCGCGGCGTGATCTTCTTCTCGATCTCGGCTGGGTCGATGTTCTGATCCTCGCGCACGTCGGCATAGACGGGGGTTGCACCGACATGGGCAATCGAGCCCGTCGACGCGATAAAGGAAATTGGCGTCGTGATGACTTCATCGCCTTTGCCGATGCCGAGCGCCCAAAGCCCCAGCATCAGCGCGTCCGTCCCGTTCGCGCAGCTCACGCAGTGCTTGGCACCCGTAAACTCCGTGACGCGGCGTTCGAAATCGAACACCTCTTGCGTCATCACCAGATGTCCCTGCGAGAGAATACGCTCGACGCAGGCCATCAACTCGGCCTTCTCTTCAATGAAGCGCTGCTGCAGATCGATGAACGGAACCTTGAACTCGGTCATTGACGTTTCCCGGCGTAGAATTCCCTGACGGTCTCTATGACGTAATCCTGCTCCTCGCGGCTCAGATGCTGGTCAACCGGGAAGCTGATGACTTCGCGACAATGGCGCTCGGCGATGGGGAAGTCGCCAACTTTGTAGCCGAGATATTTCAGCGCATCCTGAAGATGCAGCGGGATCGGATAGTGCACCTTGGCCTCGATGCCGCGGTCAATGCAGTGCTTCAGCAGTGCATCCCGCTCGCGGGCGAAGAGGACGTAGAGCAGGTACACGTTTTTCGTCTCGGCGCGCCGGGCCGGCACCCGAATTTGCGGGATAGTGCGGAATCCGGCGTCGAAATAGGCCGCGTTTTCAATACGCTTCGCCACGATGTCGGGGAGCTGACGCACGATCCATTTGCCGACGACGGCCTGCGTGGAGTCGAGGCGCGAGTTGTAGCCAAGGATTTCCATTTCATCGCGATTGCGCAGACCATGATTGCGCAGCAGGCGCACGCGCCGGTTCATCTCGTCGTCATTGGTGACGACGATGCCGGCATCACCCCAAACGTTGATGATCTTCAGCGGGTGCATTGAAAATGCCGTGGCATTGCCCCACGTACCCACACGGCGGCCCTGATATTCGCCCAGCAGGCTCTGGCAGCCGTCCTCTATGATGGGCAGCTTGTGGCGTTTGGCGATGTCCATGATGCGCGGCATTTCGGCGACGTCGCCCGTCAGGTGAACCGGCACGAGCGCTTTGGTCTTCGGACTGATGGCCTGCTCGAGTTGATTGGCGTCGATGCAGAACGTGTCGTCGCAGTCGACGAAAACCGGTTTCGCGCCGACCTCGCAAATCGCACCAACCGTCGCGTAGAACGTGTTTGCGGCCGTGATCACCTCATCACCCGGCCCAATGCCGAGCGCGCGTAGCGGAATCTTGATGGCGTCCGTACCAGAGCCGACGCCGATCGCGTGCTTGACGCCGATCGCGGAGGCGAACATCGCCTCGAATTCCTGCACGGGTTTGCCCAGCGTGAAATCGCCGCTCGCCACCAGCGCGCGCAATTCCTCGAACACGCTGTCGACGTGGGCGAATTGCTGGCCGAGGGGGGAGTAACGGACGCGCATCTTACCTGTCGTTCGCCGTTGGCGAGGCTGGCACAAAGGGGCCTAAAACGGGCCCTTGAAGAAGGGGTCCGGCTGGTCGATCTGCAAATCTTTGCGCTGGATGTCGAGCTCCTTCAGCGCCGAATCGACTTTGGCCTGATCGAGCGAGAGCATCTTTCCCACCTCGCGCACAATGCGCTGGGAATCCGGATAGAAACCGGGGATCAGTCCGCGCGAGCTCGGCGTCGGATGATCCGGGAGGCCGAGGCGAACGGGTGCGGCTTTCAGCGCGTTGAAGGCCTCCGTCATGACGCTGGCGAGAATCTCAGCGCCGATGCCGAAACGGACAAATCCGGTATCGACGGTGACCAGCCGACCGGTCTTGCGCACCGAGGCAACAATTGGCGCGACGTTGAGCGGACGCAGAACGCGCATATCGATGACTTCGGCAGAGCAGCCGATCTTGTGCAGAACGTCAGCCGCGCGCATGGCCTCAAGGACACCATGTGACGTCGCCACGATGGTGACGTCTTTGCCTTCGCGCACAACGCGGGGGCCATCGAGCGCATTCTTGTAGTAGCCCTCGGGAACGTGGCCGGTCGAGTTATGGAGAAACCTGTGCTCGATGAAGATTACGGGATTGTCGTCTTCAATGGCGGCGATCAGCATTCCCTTGGCGTCGCCGGCGAAGGCCGGCATCACGACCTTGAGGCCGGGGAAATAGGCAAACAGCGGCTCAAGGCTCTGCGAGTGCTCGGGACCCTGGCCCCAACCGCGTCCGATCACCATGCGAATGACCAGAGGCACCTTGTGCTGGCCATTGCTGATGTACGAACTCTTAGCGGCGTTATTCACGATCTGCTCGAATGCAAGCAGCGCGAACTCCACACGATGAAAGCTGATGATAGGCCGCTGACCGGCAATTGCTGCTCCGACCGCGATACCGACTGCACCGTTTTCGGCGATGGGCATCTCGATGACGCGATCCTCGCCGAATCTGTTGTCGATGCCTTTGAGCGTGCCCCACATCGATGACGGGTCGGAGACGCCCTGCGCGAACAGAAACGTGTTCTCGTCTTTCGCGAACGACTCTTCGATTCCCTCGCGGATCGCTTCCGCGAGCGAGATCACGCGCTCGTGGCCTTGCACAACAGCGTTCATGCGTAGACGTGCCGGGTGGCCTGGCTCGGATCAGGCAGGGGCGTCGCTCGGGCGAACGCGCGTGCCTCCTCGATTTCAGCCGTGATCTCGGCCGACATGGCGCTTTCCATTTTGGCGTCGAACGTGATGCCAAGTTTCTCGCGGAAACGGCGAATTGGATCGCGTTGCTCCCACTTTTTGAGTTCACCTTCCTTGCGATAGCCGAGGTGATCGTCGAAAGCCGGGCCGCAATGTTCGCGCCAGCGGTAGGTGTCCAGGACCAGCAGGGTCGGGCCCTGATCGTTGCGCGCGCGCTCGACCGCCTGAACCGACAGCCGATAGCATTCGTCGAGATCGTTTCCGTCGCCGTGCGCGGCCTGCATCCCGTGCGCCTTTGCGAGGTCCGTCAGCGGACGGTTCGGCTGGCGCTGGTCGATGGGCGTGTAAACGGAATACAGATTGTTCTCGCAAAGGAAGATCACCGGGAGCTTGTGCAGAGATGCAAAGTTTGCGCTCTCGTGGAAGACGCCTTCTTCCACCGACGCATCGCCGAAAAAAGCGACGGTCACTTTCCCGTTGCGCATGCGCTTGTCGGCGAGCGCGCTGCCGACAGCGACTGGAATCGAACTCGAGACGATCGGAATGCTCGCCATGACACCCTTCGGAACATCCATCAGGTGCATGGAACCGCCGCGGCCACCGACGCAACCCGCGGCCTTGCCGCAAATCTCCGCCATCATGCGTTTGAGATCGCCACCCTTGGCGAGGTAATGCGCGTGGCAACGGTGCGTGCTGTAGACCTTGTCGGAGGTTTCAAGTGCGGCGCAGGTGCCGACCGCGATTGCTTCCTGACCGATTGAAAGATGCACCGGGCAGCGCATCTCACCTTCAGCGTAATGATCCGCGATGGCCTCTTCGATCAGGCGAATGCGAAGCATCTGGCGGTACAGATCGATTTGCCTCTGGGGGTCCAACGACCCGATGGCAGAGACACTTTTACGCGGTGCGATAACTGTGTTCACGCAGAACTATCCAGATTGTGTCAGGTCTCATTGCGGCGATGAGCAATGGCTTTTCACGCGCGCCGACACCCGGTCTGGTCCCCCTCGGGTTCCCAAAGAGCGCCCAGCCGCGCAGTCGGCGAAACCATGCCTCTCGGAAGATGCCGCAGAGTTATCGCATGTGGTTTCGGATGTCTATTCTTCGATTCGCCGCCCGGAATCGCCACTTTTCCGCAATTTCGCGATCAAAATTGGCGGGGGCCCGGCGGTTTTCCGCCGAGCCCCCTTACTAGATCAGCCAGCCTGTAAGCCGGGTTCTGTATGGCCTGCGGCAAGAACCGCAGACGTGACGACCATTCCTCTTGCACGCCGGTTGCCCGGCGCATCAAGCAACCTACCCGAACGGCAGATCAGGACTGATCCGGGATTTCTCCCGAGCCGTTCCTATTCGGTCTTGCTCCCGGTGGGGTTTGCCGTGCCGCTTCCGTCGCCGGAAGCGCGGTGCGCTCTTACCGCACCGTTTCACCCTTGCCGCGGCTAAAACGCAACGCGCCGAGGCGGTCTGTTCTCTGTGGCACTGTCCCTAGGGTTTTATCCCCGCCGGACGTTATCCGGCACCGTTTGTCCGTGGAGCCCGGACTTTCCTCTCCGGCCGCCTTTCGGCATTGGCGCGGAGCGGCCGTCCAGCCGACTGACGTTCATAGGAATGAGGACATGCGCGGATTGCGTCAAGGTCTCTCGCGCGACAGCCTTAAGAAGACCGTAAGCGGCCTATCTCACACCATTGCTTTGGAGGGCTGTGGCGAAGGGCGCGTTTCGATCAACGCACGCAATGTCAGCAGCGTGGAAGGATCGGCAATGCCATCGACACGCGCCTGCCGAAAATGGCGCTGGAATGCCGTAACGATTTTTTGCGTCGCATCGTCGTAGCTTCCAGTATCGGTTATTCCGTAGCCGTATGCGCGCAAAGTGCGTTGCAGTCTGATGACGCCGTCGCCCCGGTCGCCCGGTTTAAGGCTCGCCCCCTCAAGATCGAGGGGCGCCGCGCGAACCCAATGACCGACGTTGGAGTCGCTCAACAGGCCCCACGGAAATTTTTCTCCCGGATCCTCTTTGCGCGCGGGCGCCACATCCGAATGGGCGAGAATGCGGTCACCGCTGATCGGACCACGACGGACAATGATCGACTTGCACAGCGAAATGACAGCTGCAGTCTGGCGTAGCGGGAAATCCGGATAGCCGAATTCATGGCCCGGGTTCACGATCTCGATGCCAATCGAGCACGAATTGATATCGGTCTCTCCGGCCCAGGACGATTCACCGGCGTGCCAGGCGCGTCGGACTTCGGGCACGCACTGAACGATGCGGCCATCTTCGAAGACGACGTAGTGCGAGGACACCTTGCTTGCGGCGGTGGTCAGCGCCTTCAGCGCCGCGTCACCGCTTTGCATGCCGGTGTAGTGCAGCAGGATCATGTCCGGTCGGCGGCCGCCCTTGCGTTCGTCAAAGTTCGGTGACGGCACGACGTCGGCGACGATGAAGGAATCCGGCGAAAAAGGAGTCATGAGCCGAAGAAAGCAGTCATGGGCCGAAGCATGGGCCGGATGTGACCGGTGCGTTGATAACGGGCGCGCATCATTCACCGCCCCGTCAAAAAAGCAAGGCTCGCATCGAGGCTTGCATCAAGGCGTGCATCAGAGCTTGCAAAATGCGACCGCGGTCCGGTTGCCCGGGCCGCGGCTGCATTCGTCTTGAGTCCTATCAGCGATTAGCGGGTTGTGCTCGGTGACGGGGTGCCGGAAGGCCTCATGCCGCCGCCCGTCGTCGTACCGGAGCCCGTCGTGCTCGTCGGACGCGGAGGCTCATAGTGGGCGAAATTCTGTGCGTCCTTAAGCTGGTCCTTTGTCGCCGCGATCTTGAGCTTGGCGGCCGAGCCGTTGTCGCCCGGTACAACGTCGAATGAACTTGGTGCTAACGCGACTTCCTTCGAGCCGACGCCCAGGAAACCACCGACGCTGATAACGAAGGCTTCGATCTTTCCGGTCTTGTCGAAAAGAATGTCGCTGACGTCGCCGATTTTCTGATTGTCGGAACCAAGGACATCCGTGCCCTTGAATTTTGACGCAAGCCATTGGTCAGGCTTCTGCGTCGACACGAAGTTCAACTTGCCGGACGACTCTTTTGTCATCGGCTGAGCTTGTATGGCCGGATCGGGCTTGGCTGTGTCGGTTGAACTTGACGACTGGGCCCAAGCGCCCGTTGCGACTGCGGCGCTGAGCGCGGTGGACAACATCAATTTCTTCAGCATTTTCGTCTCCTCCTTTGCACACAAATGTTTTGTTGAGATCACAAATATGTTCCGTGACCACAACGCGCGGCGGTGGTCGCCGTTCCCTTTTTCGGAACAGTGAGCTTGTTTTTAGAAGCGGAACCGGCTTGTCGCGTGTTCCCGACCGGAGCGCTTGAGAGTTTCAGAGGCCTTCGATCAGACGATCGCTGAGGGCTTTCGGCAAACCTGCTTCGCGTATCTTGCGCGCCGCCGTTTCGTTGTCATACGGGACGCGGACGTAGGTCAGCACGTTTCGCTCAACATCGAGAGCGCCGTAGCAGGCGGCTGGGTTGTAATCGCGTGGTTGTCCGACGGAGCCGAGCACGGCGACCCAGCGTCGTTGCGCGAGCAGGGGGATCTCCACGGACTGTACCGGCTCAAAGCCGGTGATTTTTCCAGTCGGTGAAAGCTCAAAGAGCGCGGGAACATGAACGTGGCCGCAGAACGTAGCCTGCGCGCGCGTGGCCAGGAAGCTGCGGGATGCGCTCTCGATGCTGGTGACATAGTCCCAATGTCTCGGCGCGTGCGCGCTGGCGTGCACGAACAGCCGTCGGTCCTCTTCGAAGGTGAGTGGCAATCGAGCGAGGAAATCGCGCCGCGTGCTGTTGAGCTGAAGCCGCGTCCAATCGAGCGCGTCGGCG
>Ga0070717_10001160_pt1 | contig 17796 bp, 20 predicted proteins | sample LARL113metaG_FD_71366 | JGI IMG/M metagenome (GOLD analysis project Ga0070717, IMG submission 71366) | Corn, switchgrass and miscanthus rhizosphere microbial communities from Kellogg Biological Station, Michigan, USA - LAR L11-3 metaG | ecosystem: Host-associated > Plants > Roots > Rhizosphere ... | reverse complement strand
AACTTACTGCAATCAAAGCAAGTGAGAAGCGGAAATGCGAACGCAAAGGCACTTCACCCTGGCCTCGACCAGGTATTCAGAGGGGCCGAAGATCAGGGGTAGCAAGTGGAGATGTGCGTGACACTATCTGTACTGGCTCGTTTGTAGGTGTTGCTCATAATCAGCTCTTGGACTTCCGGCAAGCTTGCTTCTATCCGCCAGAGCAAATCTTCCCGGCGCTTATCCGACTTGTCGATGAACACCCGTATGCCGAGTATCCTAAGAAAATCCCGTTTCTCTTGGTAGGTCAGTTCTTCCCTGGCTTCTTTTACCGTTTTACACCAGGCCAGGATTTTGTCAGCCTCGTGCGCCAGACGGTCCAGATCGACGATACCGGCTTCGACCAGCGACTGCTCCTCTTGTTTGGTCGCTAGCTTGGCGGTCTCATTGCTTAATAATCCTAGTATAACATCCCTTCCCGTTCCCTTCAAGGCGGGGTTGGTAAGATCTTCGGTGTACTGAGCGATCAGTACTTCAGAATTGGCAATGCTCCGGGTTATGGCGGCAATCTCACGTAAACTAGCTGCATTGTTGGTTGCCAGCTGGATCGCCCGCTCGATCAGCTCGATCTCATCGGCGAGTCGAACCATGTAGTCCCATACCAGCCTGCCGATGGTATCCGCGTTGACGGTGTTGCTGTGGCCGCCGTCGCTGCAGAAGTAGATCGGCGCGCTCCGGCTCCGCGAAGCGTTGACCAGCATGTTGCGCTTGCAGATGTCGCACTTGATAAATCCCGCTCTTAATAAGAACCGCTCCGGCTCTTTGCACTGCCGGGTAGCTTCGGCCTTGTTAAACCGCAGGCGTTCCTGGTTTTTGGCAAACAGCTCCGGCGGTATAATCTGCGGGTAGGTGCCGTCCGGCAGGTCGATGGCTTCAAACGGCTTCCTGGCGCTGTTCTTGTGGCGGGTAAAGGCCTGGGCATTCGTGCCGGTGCGTCTCGGGTCAGACAGGATTTGATGGATGGCGCCGCGTGTCCACTTCCGCTCCGGCGCCCGCTCTACGACTGCGCGTAAGAGTGCTCGCGGCCCTACCCCGTGCGCAAACTCCTCATGCAGCCACAAGCAGATACTAGCCTCAGCTTCGTTAATAACACGGTAGTCCTTGGCCTGCTCATCATGCCACTGGTAGCCGTAGAGTATTTTGGGGCCTTCGCGGTGCTGGCCGTTCTTTATTCGGTTAATACGCCCGGTGCTCGTGCGTTCCCGTATTTTCTCCCACTCGTACTCAGCCAGCAATCCGAGCAGCATCCTGGTCATTTTCCCTTCAAACGTATCGTCCAGTTGCTCATGGGTGCAATGGACCTCCGTATGGGCATGTTCCATTTCTTCAAGAAGGAACGCCTGATGCACCGACGACCGGGCGAGCCGGTCATAATTGCGGAAAACGACGCCTTGTATCTTACCTTCCAGATACCGCTCGCGCATCAAGGTGAGCTTCTTACGTTCACGGTAGACGCTGCCGGTATGCACCTCGCGGTGTATCATGCCGATGGTCAGTTTGTGGGCGGCGCAGTATTCGCGGATGGCCCGCTCTTGTTCAGCTAAAGAGGTGCCTTCTTCTTGTTTGTCGCCGGAGATACGGGTGTAGCCGTCAACAATGGTAGCCAATTGTGTGTCCCTTTCTGGTATAATCAAGAATGCAGCCCTGCGCTTGGATAACCCTCGCGCAGTTTTTATTTCACCCAGATACGCATTGGGCGCGGTATAAACCAAACGTCAATAATCAGATTCTTGCCGCTGAGCCTGACATCGGTAACGTGATACAACGCCGGGATATGGTACGTCAGAAACTGGCAGCGCCAAATTAATAAGAATTTAGCCACTTTGCTAAATTTCATTTCTACACAGGGATAATGCAGCCCGCTACTCTTATTCAAGAGTATACCTCTAGCATGCAAGAGGGCCTTCTGCCTGTCCTGCGAGGTAACAAACTGGACTGAATAGGCATCGCTGCCGCCCTGGAACCCCGCTAAGTTGCGGACGTAGACGCTGGAACCTTCGACGCGGTTAATGGCATAGGCCGGGATGTTGCCCGACTTGCCACTTATAAGCGCATGAGCTGAGACTGTCGCGAAGCCATAACCGTTGGCGCTGCCGGCAGGCACGAACACCGCCGTATCAGTTATGACTGAGAGGCCGCTACTACTCATAAAGATAAAGCCTGCCGGCAAGGTTTGTGAGATCACCGAGCCATTGGTGATCGTAAGGATACCGTACGCGGTGGTGGCCGGGTAGGCGTGCACGCCCGTCGGTATAACCGGCGTTTGTGCCGTAAACGTTCTGAGCGATGAGAGGACAGCCGGGACACGGATAACAGCCCGCGTCACCGGCTGCTGGTTGGGGGAGAGCACGCCAATAGCAATGAGGATAGAGAGAGCCAACACCGACAGGAAAATGGGAAGCAGCGAGGGACGGGGAGGCTGCTCCCGTTCGAGATAGATATGCAGCGTTTCTATCGGCGCATCGTCCACCTGGTGCATAGCTTCCTCCTACGGCTGCGGCTTGAACTGCGTGCCGTCGTTGAGATACGTAAACTGCTGATTGCCAACATGCACGATCATGTCTACTTTGCCGTCGCCGTTCACGTCCTCAAATTCGGCGGTGACCGGGAGTTGCCCCGGATTGTCGCCAATAATAGCGGGGCCATTGTAGATGCGGGCGTGCGCCACGTTGCCGCCGGGCAGTTCAATGATCACGACGTGGCCTTTCAGGTTGAGAAGAATAACATGGGTGGGATGATCGGTGCTGTCAGCATGGCCTACCACCTCATCGACCTGGTAGGTTCGAGGCGATCCATAGGTAGCGTCCAGCTGATGCTGACTCCACCAAGCAACAAGTATTTGAAAGCCTACCCATAACGCAAGCATGGCGATCATGCCAATGCCGATGTAGACCAGCCAGTGCGTACTTTTCTTCGGCGGCGGTTCGGGATGAACGACAATACGGCGGTTGCCTTGCTGAATGGTATATGGCCTGCCGACAGGATAGCGTACAGCGCTCCGGGGCATACCTGGAGCATAGGTATTGTTATCAAAGTCTTCGTATTCGTAATCGTCTGACGGAACGTTGGTAGGTACTGGCTGGCGGCTGGCACGTTGAATAACCCGGTGCTGGGCGGTTTGCTCTCTCAAGGGATACCCCCTCTCGCGGTCTAGGAGAATCAATACGATTAACTAAAGTTTAACCTATCTGCTCTCACTTGTCAAGTTAAGCCGGTTTAGTCGGATAGGACAGTACTGGCTTGACGCCGCCTATATACTCGTGTTGAATCTATTTTCTTGAGGTGAGACTGTGCCGACTGATGACGAATGGCTTACGATTGAAGACATTTATGAGCGGCTAGACCGAAAAGTGCCGCATGACACCATCAGGTCGTGGATACGGAGCAAAAGATTGCCTGCTTACCGGCCAGGACGGGTGTATTTAGTTAAGCGGGAGGATTTGGAAAAGTTTTTACGGGAGTCGCGGACGGTGACGGATGAGGGGTTATGATGGGTATGTTATTCTTTCGTGTGTAGGTACAAGTCAGACTTTTACTTCTGCGAAAGTAAAAAAGTCTTTGATAGGGTGGTTTTCTAGTTTTATAGATCGGTTGGTATAACTATGCAAACAAGCATATTTGGTAAGACGCTTAGCGAAGTGACTATGCAAGACGTTAAAATCTTTTGTGACAAGCAAATCAGGGAAGGCATTAACTTAGATTATAAGCGTGACCTGACAACCAAGTCACTCCTTAAAACTATGGCGGCGTTTGCCAATACGAGAGGTGGCTTTATTATCGTGGGCGTTGACGACGAGGATGATAAACCAAAGCTGCCCGTCGAAGGCATGGAATGGAAAGAATCGTTGCCACTAAGCGTCACTAGCATGATTGTCGATAACATGTACCCCTACCTCAGTGTAGATGTGCATGTCTGCGAACCTGAGAATGGCAAAACTTTTGTTCTCATCTATGTTCCTGAAAGCCACGAAGCACCGCACTGGCTATTCAATAGAACAGAACTGTATGTGCGTCGCGCAGATCGGGCGGGTCACACTCATTGGGAAAGCTTTGCGACTGATGGGCAGTGGGAATTTTTAAGGAATAAACGAGAGCGGTCAGTTGAGTTACGCAATCGGGCCCTTGAAGCCGTTGAGGATATATTTGAAGCCGAAAATCGTTCAAATAAGCAGAGAGACCTAATGAGATCAGTTGCCCCCGGTAAACCTACCTATCATTTGGGCATGTTGCGTACGGTGCTTGTGCCGCTCTACCCTAGAGAAATCATGTGTGATGTGCTAACACTGAACAAACACTTGATGACTGAGCGCATCCCAACTTTGCTAAGTGGCTATGAATATCCTCAGGTCGATAGCCAGTCAAAAGTCTTCCAAGAAGGTGCATACAAATACGAAGCAGACAACCGGGGCCTCGCCATGAATTTTAGCTTGTTAACAAGATTTGGGGTGGTAGCGACATACGAAAGAGCGCTAGAGGAGCAAGAGAATGAGCCAAACGACTTCATCTATTTCGGCCACGCTTTAGCCTCAGTAGAAGCAACCCTAAGATATGCTGGCAAGCTATACGACAAACTGGCTTATTCAGGTTCACTAATGTGTAACGTGAGCTTAGTAACTATGGATAATACTGCCCTTCTACTCACAGATCGTTACCGCGTAAGTACATTACCCAGAAACTTACAGGGATACTTCGCTTGGAGGGTTGAGCCGACTGTTAGCGATTTAAACGATCCTGCTACACGGACAGAGATGCTATATGAGATTGCGCAGGAGTTTACCCGATCGTTCGGCTATGCAGGGAATAGTGACCAATTTGTTGACGAGTGGCTCGAAAAAAGCGGACTGTATCCTAAATCTTCATGATGCGTGCATAGGTGTTGGGTGCTAGGCTGTCGCCCAATACCCATTTTGCGACGTAGTGTAACAGGGGTACGTAGTGACTGATGGCGAATGAGGGGCGTGTCAAGGGCGGCGTGTTTCGAGGGCGACCCCTGTTAAAAAGTATATTACGTCAGGATGATATTTATGTGATGTCATATGCTTTGACAACTAACATCCAATGGATGTAAGATAGCAAGCGATGAGCTTAGATATTGCCGAACCAGACCTTTCCCTTGAGACACAAGCATTTGTGGGCAGGAGCGTTGCCCTACTCGGTATAACTGGCAGTGGGAAAACCAACACCGCCGCCGTGCTGATTGAGGAGCTACTAACGCAGGGCCTGCCCATGACGATTGTAGATATCGAGGGTGAATATTGGGGCCTCAAGCAATCCTACGACCTGCTCATTGCCGGCCGCTCAGAACATGCCGAACTAGAGATCGGGCCGGACAATGCCGCGCAACTGGCAAACATCTCGGTCCAGCGTGGTATCTCCGTGATCTTGGATTTAAGCGACTACACCCAAGATGAGCAATATGCGTTTCTGGTCGCCTACTTCCAAAGCTTATGGGACGTTGCGGGCAAAGAGCGAAAACCCTACCAAATTATCCTTGAGGAAGCGCACGAGTGGGTGCCCCAGGGGACCCGGACGCCGTTAAAACAATTGCTTACCCGCATTGCACTGCGTGGCCGCAAGCGCGGCTTAGGCATTATCCTCATGTCGCAACGCTCCGCCAAAGTCGAAAAGGATGTCTTAACCCAAGTACCGCTTTTGTTCCTGCATAAAGTGGTGCATCCCGTAGACCTGAAAGTGTATAAAGAGTTAATCCCGCTGCCAGGCACGCAAGTTGAAACGATGGTCGGCGCCTTACAACTAGGTGAGGCAATTATTGTGTTCAATCAGAAGGTCACCGCCGCCCACATTCGCCAACGGCATACGTTCCATGCGGGTGCCACCCCAACGCTTGGCGAAACCGTCGAACCTGAGTTACGGCGGGTCGATGAAAAGACGCTGCGCGAATTGCAAGCGTTGCTCACCGCAGAGAAACAGACCCTTCCCGGTCCGGACCAGGCGCGGCGCATCAAGGAATTGGAAGCGGTCGTAGCCGCAAAAAATGCTGAGATTGCCAAGTTGCGGAAACAACTTAGTGTGCCAAGCAAGCTTCAGGTGCCAGTCACGAGACCTGAGAAGTTGGGGACTATTGAGGCCTCGGTCAAGCCCAGGCACCTGGCCGGCAATTCCCCTGCTGATCCGGTAGAAGCGGAGATCCCGGCCTCTCAGTCTAAGGCACCAATACAACCAAGTGAAGCGCTACCGCTCAATGAACGAAAATTTACCTCACTGGTCAAACGCATTGCAGCGGTGCCCAGAGTACAGCGCGTACAATTGCAGCTGCTCACAGACAAGAACCGCGATATGAATGTGCGAGAGATTGCCGCCTGGCTCAATATGGAAGAAAGTACGATCCGCAAAAATCCACCGTCTACCCCGATGCAGTTACATCTGGTAGAGCGAGTTCGGCGAGCTGATGGCTTCTATTACCGTTCAATCTTGCACGACTATTTGCAGTCGGAGTTTCCAGGGATTGATGTGGAAATGTTAGTGCAACGCATATTTACGCAGGAGTAGCATGGCAAAAACAAAGACAAAACCAGGCCCAAAGCCAAAATATGGGAAACGTGCAGAAATCCATGCGCTTGTACCGGTTGAGGATTTGAACTATATCCGTTCAGTCACCACAAACGTCACGGAATGGCTTATCCAGGCAATACAGGAAAAGCGGCAACGCGAAAACAAAGCTCAATGAGTGCAATTCTGGCTCAAACTTTCTTCTACACCTTCAAATACCGATACAGCGTAGTTTTCCCAATATGGAGCGTGTCGCATATTTCCTGCACCGTCATGTTGCCATCGGCGTAGAGTTTTCTAACGTGCGCAATTTTCTTGGGGTCGCGTGATTGAAGCTTCGGTCTGCCGCCTAACCTTCCCCGCGCTCTGGCGGCTTGTAGTCCAGCGATGGTGCGTTCTTTGATGACTTCCCGCTCAAACTCAGCCAATGACCCGAAAATATGGAAGATGAGCCGACCGCCTGATGTCGTGGTATCCATGCTTTCCTGCAAGCTTTTGAAGCCGATGCCTTTATCATTGAGATCGGTAATCGTGGCGATGAGGTGTTTGAGCGTGCGGCCGAGCCGGTCTAAGCGCCAGACTACTAACGTATCCCCTGCCCTCAAGTGGTTCATGGCTTCTTGCAGGCCTGGCCGCTCCGATTTCGCGCCGCTCGTCATGTCGGTGAAGATTTTCTCGCACCCGGCGTGCTTGAGCGCGTCGGTTTGCAAATCGAGTGTCTGGTCTTGGGTAGAGACGCGGGCATAACCTATGAGCATACCGCTAGCCTCTATCCTGTAGTCGTATTAAGAAGTGCCGCTAACTCGTGCACGAATTGTTGGGTCAGCTCGCGTGATCGTCTGCGGTAGTGCCACAGGTCTATCTCACCGTTCCAGAATTCCCCCGAGAGGCGTTGTACGCGCCGCGTGTGCTCCGCGCATAGATTGGCAAAGTCCCTGCCCTGTAGTGCTGGTAAGAGGTCGTTCATGGTTGGTTAAAACAGTGCCAGTTGGCCGGTACGCGCTTGTTGCTTCCGTAGTAAATGGGTGCCAAGTACCGCCTTGTAGAGGACGCGCGTTAAATGGTACACCTCGTCAATTTCTTTCTCTTTTGGCACCCTGCCGTACTCGCTGTAGAGCGCCATTGCTAATTTGGCTTTGAAATACCGTTGCCGCTGTTCCTGCCGTCGCGCCGCCATTGTCATAATAATTCAAGAGTATCAAAACTCAAGCGCTATAGCAAGAATTGGGACGTTGTTTTCGATACGACTTTTGGTACTACACGCTACTCTATAAGCAATATTTCATGAAGCATAACTGCAACATGTCTCAAAAACGGTCGTTTTTGGGACACATAGACTGAGTTCTAGCTGTCTCTTGCGACACACTAGAAAATATGTACAAATTGTGTGCTGCGTTTTCGGGCAGAATGTCCGTAGCTTCTCGCCGCTCTGCGCTGTATGCTTGTGTAAATTGAAGATCTCGTAGGATAGCATTGTAGCGCGTACTTGTAGCACTGACATTCGCAAAAGCAAGCGTTAGATTTTGCCGTTCCTTTCGGGAGGTGAGCACGTGTCCTTTAACAACGTCCCCCCTTTGTCTGATCCTAATCAGGCCCAGATTCAGCAGGTGGAGCAGGAAGCTGCCAAGCGCATACTTGAGCAGCAAGAGTTGTTTCGCAAGCAGCAGGAGGTAGAAGCGAAGCGCGAGCAGGCGCGGCGGCAGGCTGAGTTTGAGGCGGCGCAACGTGCCCGTTCGGGTCAGACTGGGCAGGGCAGCTAAGGGCATAGCTGGCTACTAAGCAGAATTGGGCACGTCTATTTTCGCCGGTAGGCGTAAAATAAAAACTGTCCTATGTTCAGCATTAAGCGAGATGCCACTAGCAAACGACGGAGCAGCGGGTTTATAAAAGACCTGTTTATCTTCGTCGTTTCTTTTGTGAGTGATGTGCTGGGCTTTTTCTAGTGGGCCGCTTTCAGATGCTCTTTAATCCACATGCGTGCAAGGGTTGTCGGCCCGATGCCTTTCTCATGGGCAACGGCGCGCAGTTGCTTCAGGCTGTCCTGGTCGAGCCGGATGTTCAGCCCGGCTGACAGGTTCTTGGCAAAGCGAACCTGCACCGTCTTAAACTCGTCCTGGTAGTCGGCCAGGTCGTGCGTATCAAACCACTCTGCCATTTCTTGGCGGTTCTTAAACGCTGGTATTCGGCTCTTTTGTGTTGTCATGCTGCTTCCTCCTTGCCTTTTTCTTGCTCATAAATGCGGCGGTATTTTCCGCTCGCTGGATGGGCTGTGACCAGATAATACACCCCTGGCTCTGGCTCGGGGTCTAAAATAACGACCAGAAACCGGCCTGCTGAAGTCATGCCAGATACCGCCAACCTTCCCTTTTTCCCTTCTTGCACCAGTGGGTCAGCCTGGCATAGCTCGTCTACTTCGTCGGGGGTCACGTCATGGCGCGCGATGTGCGCGGTATTCCAAGCGTCCCAGATCAGCCGACGGACAACGAGCATACAGTAATTGTAGCGCAATGCGTTACATCGTCAAGTAGATTAATAATTACTCCGGTAAGCGGTGGTTTTTGGGACGCTGGTAAAGTAAAAGAATGTAGTTTACTTTACCAAGCAGGCTGTGTATAGTCGTGTGTATGAGCCACGTGTACATACTCAAAATTTCGCCGCAAGGACAGCTTACGCTGCCCCGTGACTTACGTGAGCGGCTGCACGTACAGCCAGGCTCCCGTATAACGGTCGCTGTGACTGACTACGGCAGTCTACAGATAACCAGCAAGCCTCCTATCGCCAAGCATTTTGGCACACTGGCAGGTTTGTGGACGGCCAAACAGCAGGATGCTGCGGAGTACTCCAGAGAGCTGCGTAACTCGATGCAGCCAAAGCGATGATTGCCTACGACACAAACATCTTGATCTATGCGCTCGAAGGAACCAGTGAGTGGGCACGTGCAGCACAAGCAGTCGTGCAGCAAGGCGAGCGTGATGGTGCGGTATTATCCGTTCTCGCATGGCAAGAGCTGATGACCGGCGCGTTACTTAAGGGAAATGGCCTGGATAGCACGGTTGCCAGCGTATTGAGCGATCTAGGGGCTACCAAATTTGTACCAGTTTCGCAAACGATCTGCGAGCGCGCCGTCGCCCTTACCAAACGCTTTGGCAAACAGGTTTATGGTTACGACGCTATACACCTTGCTACTGCGCTTGAGCATAAGGCAATGGCTTTTGTGACGAACGACAAGGCGCTGCTCGGCGTGCATATAGATGGGTTGGACATTCGGGGGCTATAGCCAGAGTTCCGCAAGCCGCCGTTTTTGGGACACGCCGCGTACCTAATACAGCCCATCCGCAAGGGGTTGAGTACATACAGATTACTATTGAGAAAAAATAGCTAGATTGACCACGGTTGACCCGAAAGTACTCATCGCTCAGCCCCCATCTGACAAGTGCTGTATGATAGCCTGAACATCACTTAATGAAAGGTTGTTCGACATGAAATTTGGCTTCAAATGCCGCGTGGATTCACTTACTGAGATTGGCAAAGAGCCTATTCAAGTTACTATTGATGACATAGATTTTACGCTAGAACCTTCAAAGGAAGGATTGCTTAGTGGGTTAACTGTTATTGCTAAAATAGAGCAGGGAAAAAAGTTTGTCTCCCAAATCGCACCTTCTCCTTATCTAGGTGTAGCAGGCGCACTTACGGTAGACCTAGACCAACAATTCATTGAGAGCCTCAAAAGCCTGATCCAGTACACAGAGTCCATACTTTCGTTTCAATTTGAAGTTAAACAGATTTACTTGGAGGAAGCAGAGAGGTTTTTTGTTCCAGAGAACGAAGAAGAGAGGGGAAAAATTGACGTAATGAGTTATTCACTTCAGAAGCGACCATATCCTGAGCAAGTAAGGAGACTTACTCTGACTGATTTCAAAGCAATTATTCAAAGAAGAAGTACGTACGAACCATTCAAAATGGTTAGTCTGTTTCACAGAGAAGGCATTCGGGAATTTAGTTCATTTCGCTATATACAGGCGTTTTATAATTTTTACTTTGTTTTAGAGGATTTGTACTTACAAGGCAAAACTAGTAAAAATGAGGTTATTAAAAGATTTAAGGCAAGTCAAACATTTACGAAAATCCTTCAAAAGTTGATTGATACTGCTATAAAAGGACATCATTCGAGAAACATTCAGGAATTCCTCATGGAAGAAGACCTGAATTTCGATGTAGATGGAATTATAGAGTTGATAGTCGATATGAGGGGAAATCTCCATCACTACTCAGGTAAAAGCACGAAAAGGAAAGGTACACCATTAAATCAAGGGGATTTTGAAAGTATGGCTTTCTTATTAATGGGACTATCACAATTCAGCATAACTGAAGCAATGTTCAAATAGCCTGATGTAAACTGAAGTGCTACTCTTGTAAGCCACTACCATTTTTGTGTAATACTACAAAAACGTACTTGACGTGGAGGTGGACATTGCTACCGCGCTCCCACTACCACAAAAGAGGTTTGCTCGTGATCGAAATTATTGTGGCTCTTATTGCCATTTTCGGTGCTGTGCTTCCCTACCTGCTTCAGAAGAACAAGGAACTGAACCTTAAAATTGCTGAGCAGAAACGCGAGGCATACGCCAGTTTTCTGAAGAACTTCACCGAGATAGCAGTCGCTGTCATGCATGATGAGGACGTATCAGGGAAAGATGCAGACATGGAACGGATGTTAGCCAGAGATAAGTTGCTGCTTTATGGTAGCGACGATGTTATTAAGGCATATGATGCCTGGGTTAGATTTGCGGATACCGAAAAGCACGACTTTGACAATGAAAGTAATCTAGTGAGTCTCATCTTCCTCGCCATACGCAAAGACCTATTGGGCAAGACCAGGGTAACAACGGAACACCTTGACAACCTAAACCCCTTTAATCGTGGGTGATAATGCCAAACTTTAGAAACGGCCGTTTTTGGCATATCTAAACAACATTACCCTGCGTCACTACTAGGGCCGCGATGGTCTTACCACGAGTTGATCGACTTCACTGACATGTCGTGCTAAAGCCCGATAGCAGCAGCCCATTTATCAACATTACTGGTTGTGTGCTTTGTCGCGATTAGTTATATAGGCTGCGTTGTTGCTATCCATGATGTCACCGTTTTTTATGCCTATGACAACAAACCCGATAAACGCATATGAAACAAGCGTCCATACGCAAATATCGATAACAGCACTATCTCCGTGGAAATAGGGATAGCAGTCAATAATGTCACAATCTTGAAATGGTGCAGCCGGAGTTTCAGTAATACCAAATGGGAAGCCGCGCCATCTTGCTATGGTAGCGCTGCCGCCCGGACATGATTGTAGTGTGTAACAAGCCAATGTACTCTTAACAGGCCGCGTGAAGAGCATGCTTGCGAGTGTAAGTATTGTCCCTGCTACAGCTCCAACTACGAGAAGCCCTACACCAGCCGCAAAAAACTTGAGATATGTCTTCATGGACCCCATTGTACATAGGTCTTCATGGATTCCATTGCGTTAACGGGTATTGTGTATTGTCTGGTGAAGATGGGCAGGTTGTCGTTGAGCTCAATTCGCCTACATAACTCGCAAAATTGTCGAGCACATCGGGATGTCCCATACCACGATAATCACAAACTATTGCTTGATTAGCGAACGACTGATTCCATATGTCAGCGAAGTAGTATGTCCATAAACCATGAAATCCATCTGTCTCACTCCGTTCGCCAGTAAAGACAAGTAGTTGATTTTGTGGGTTAGACTGCAACCACTGGGCGAGCAAAGAATTGATTTTATATGCCCCATCGCAACTACCATTAGTAAAGTCGTTGGTGTCTCCTGGGTCGAACAAAACAATAGTATGTATCTGCCCCCACCGATCGTGGTTCGCCGCCAAGAAGTATATGGGAGCAAGCCTGCTTTCGCTCCATCCAACCAGAGTGTTTGCGGTAGACGGCACATACTGTCCGACGTTTGCACCAGAACAAGAACTCGCTGCAGATATCCACTCGTCCGACGGTATTGCAGCCAAGGAGCTATTATTAAAAGCGGTGTTATATGCAAGGTCGGATACGCCGGTCGGTGTAGAATTAGGCGAGAAGAATACAATCGTGATTGGATTGCTACCACACTCCGGTATCCCCAACGCCGTCAATTGCGCAGGTTCGTTACCCATAGTAACGGGTGTGTTGGTGCCTTCGTCGGTAACGAAGCCCAGGTTCCCTGTTGCAAAGTCTGTTCCCCAATCCCAAACACTATCGCCATTCACGTTATCACCTACTTGCCAACAGTATATTGCGAATTCAGTGCCAGTTGCCATGAGGTCAGATGTTGGGCTATGAATCGTTGGCGAGCTTGGATGTAAGTACCAAGACCCGCCGACAATCTGATAGATGTGGCCTTGGTTCGAATCAGCAGCGTATGCAGTGCCTGTATTCCCAAGCAGAATGAATTCAGTGCTGCCGCCAAGTGCAAGTATAGACAGAGCTACACGCGCTACAATTTTAACGCCTAGGAGCTTCATACTTATTCATCGCTTTCAAAAGGCTATGACGAGATTTCAATTTCTCGTCTAAACGACATACGACCAGCACTACAGGACGATGTACTTGGGTCTAACGATGCGTTAGGTTAACTTCTTAAGGTTCGAAAATGCTCGCTACCATAGGACGTGCGAGCAAAGAGATTAGTGGAACTGTTGCAATCTGTTTCAACACGCTTCAGCTTGTACAATAATTATACAAAATGATCAGCAATAAAAGTCAAGAGTAGTTGAGCTATTTTCCCTTAAACTTGTATTAAAAAACGGTTGTTACTACTCAGTAAGGTGTATAATCCCCCTTAGCAATGCATGGACTGGCCCCGGCCTTTCCCCACGCAGGCTTATTACTACCACCACCGTGATCGGAGTACGCTACTTCCCCACCGCCTCGACAAGATGCTTGTCATTGTGGTGGGTCGAGTTCACATCTTCGCTCACTGCATACATTGCAAGCATCCCGTCTTCGTACGGAACGAGCAGGTCAGCCAGTTGCTCCCGTTCGCTGTACTGAAGATCAAGCCAGCGCGTTTCATGCTCTGGCGTTAGAATAACTGGCATACGGTCGTGTATCTGCTCCATTTCCTTATTGGGCCCCGTCGTCATAATCGAGAAGCTCTTGAGCGGACGGCCCTCTGCATCTTTCCATACGCTATAAATCCCTGCGAACGCGAATAATGCCTGGTCCTTGGGATGGATAAAGTACGGCACCTTATGGCCGTCCGTTTTTTTCCACTCATAAAAGCCCCTGGCCGGTACTAAGCACCTATGGTGCGCCGCCGCGCTGCGCCACATCGGGTTTACAAAGGCCTGCTCGGCCATAGTGTTGATCGGCCGCATGCCGTGGCTGGGGTCCTTGCTCCACACCGGTATGAACCCCCACTGCATCGGTTCGGCAATCCGGCCCTTTTCCGGGTCCTGCACTATCACCGGCAGCCATTGGCGGGGTGCGACGTTGTAGTTTAGTTGTCCTGGGAGACAAACTTGGGCTGCGTCGCCAGATTGAACCGCGGACCCAAGTCCTTGGTGTCGTAGAGCGTATACCGGCCGCACATACTACTCATTTTACCCTGAAAGGACAAATGTATGCGCGAAACCATCAACGAAGAAGTGAGCGTGGTGCTGTACTACTCTGCCAAAAAACGGCAGGCCCTGCCCTGGCGCATCAGCTGGCGAAACAAAGATTATGCGGTGGGCAAGCTCGGGTATTACCACAAAGTTAAAGTCGGTGACACCCTGCACCATATTTTTGAGTTCGTAGACAGAGATAACACGCTGTGGTTCCGGCTCAATCTGGACACCTCTAACCTGCACTGCACACTGGAGGCGATCCATGACGGACTTCCCCATTAACTACAACCGGCCGCTCATCATGCACATTGACCTGAACTCCTGCTTTGCGATTATCGAGCAGCAGGCCAACCCGCTGATACGGCACAAACCCGTGGCGATTGCCGCGTACGACACGCCGCGCGGCGCGGTGATCGCTTCCAGCTACGAAGCCAAGGCGTTAGGCATCAAGCTGGGCGTCAACGTCCGGGAGGCCCGGTTATTATGCCGTGATGTCATTGTCATGATGCCGGACCCGGACAAATACTTTGATGCCCATAAGCGCTTCAAAAAAGTGCTGCTCAACTACACCGATACCGTCACCCCGAAATCAGTGGATGAGTTTGTGATCGACTTCCGGGGCTCGCTGGCAATCCAGCGCGGCAAAAGCCTGGTCGAGGTCGGCCACGAGATAAAAGCGGATATCAAAGCTGTTTTAGGTGAGTACGTCACGGTCAATGTCGGCATTGGCCCGAACCGTTTTCTCGCCAAACTAGCAGCCGGCCTGCACAAGCCGGACGGCCTGGATGTCATTGACGGCCATAATCTTGAGGCGATATACCGCCAGCTCACGTTAGTGGACTTGCCGGGCATTAACGTGCGCTACGAGGCCAGACTGAACACGGGCGGTATTTTTACCCCCCTGCACTTTTTGCACGCGCCCCTGCCATTACTTAAAAAACGAGTGTTCAAAAGCATCAACGGCTACTACTGGTACTTGCGGCTCAGAGGGCATGAAATTGACGGCGTGGACTTCGGCCGCAAGAGCTATGGGCAGCAGTATGCCCTTGGTGACAAGACGATTGACCGGCGAAAACTGTCGCGTTTACTCATGAAGCTGTGCGAGAAAACCGGCCGCCGGCTGCGGGCCCACAACTACATCGCTGCCGGCATATATTTGTGGCTGAGCTTCGAGAACCGGACGTACTGGGCCAAAGGCAAAGACACCAAAGCCGATATCTACAGCACGCAGGATATTTTCCTGCACGCCCAACGGCTGCTCAACCAGGCCTTGATCCCGGCCAGAGTCACCAACATGGGCGTCACCGTGTACAAACTGAAACCAACGACCCCTGAACAGCTTGGCTTGTTCGACGGCACCCGTTTGGACACGAAATCGTTAGCGCGGGCCGCCGATCTGGTGAATGACAAGTACGGTGAATTTACGATGGTGCCCGCAACAATGGCGAACATGCAGAACGTGATACTGAAGCGGGTGGCGTTTGGGAGCGTCAGGGATTTGTAAGCCGCTGTGAGAGTTATCGCTTCTTGCTGCTACCGACCCATACGCCTAAAGCGTAGCCGATCAAGACACCTGGAGTAAAGGTTAAGAATTGTTGCCATTTCCATTCCAGCATTGAGCCTCTAGGCGCGAAGAAACCGACTATGTTGAAAACTAACAGCGCTACAAATACAATCGTCATTACTATTCGTTGCTGTCGTGGCATATCTTGTAGTTTAATCATGCCTTAATGTTACCACCCTTGGCACCAAGCGAATGAAACATATGGGTACCATGGAACAAAGTTGAAATAGAACGTCGCGCCATTCCTGCCTTCGCACCATGTTGCAACAACGCCAATTATTCCTGCAACGGCAGCCGCTATAGTCCATCCTACAAGACCGGCTACTACAGCAATACCCGCGAACACCTGGGAATAGTGAGTAATCGTCCAGTCGTCTCCCCACCACATGAATCCCCACCAGCCCCACCAGGCCACCGGGTCGGCTACGATCGGGTATAGATAGTTGCCGCCCTTATGCAGCACGTGTAGGACAACGGTATTGTTGGCACCGATTGTTAGGAAAATCGGTACGGAAGCGCCGTTTGCGTCATGGGCCCACGGGGCCTTGATAGTTGCCAAGAGGGTCTCTGGGGCAGTATACACATGCGCCCCTTGACCGTAGGTATGTTGCGGGAAGTACGCTTCAACGGTTTGAGTGTCAGATTGGCGCAGGAGCGCTCCGGACGGTAGATTATTGAATGTGTACACGTATTGCTCAGGAGCGCTTTTATCCCGGATGATATGGTATGTTTCAACGGTTCTGGCATCGACAGCTTGAACGACGGTATCGGTAGAGGTGCCGGTGTTGCTGTATACCACGGCGTTCTGACCGAGCGGCGCCGCATTCCCAGCGCCCGCGTTATCTGTCGGCAGGCTTAAGGTTACGTTTGCGCCAAGCCCGATAACACCAGTTGCATTCACCGGTAGGGTCAGCGAGCTCGCAGATTGGCGTGCAGACGAACCAATGCCTTTGAGAATTGCGATAGCAGCATTGATTTGCACGCTGGTATTTCCCTGGAATGCCAGCTCCCGGCGCAGTCCTTGTTCTGCGTCTGCCGGTGACATGCTACTGCCCGACGTGGCAAGCGTGAACGCATTACCCGACTGGACAAGCGTTTCGTTTCCTGCCGACTGGTCAAGCGCAACGTTGAGTGTTCTTTTAGCAATGCCCTGTGCCTGTTGGCTCGAAATGCTCCCCGCTATAAACGACGGCGGTTGAACAGGATTCGGTACCCAGCCTCTCTGAGGTTGTTGTGGCGTGCTGCCTAATGCGTCTGCCGAGCTGTCAAACCCAATCAGCGCTTTCGCATCCGCTTCCGCGCGCGCCTTGCTCGCGGCCATCTCGCCTGGTAATGCCGCCGCCATGACAGCTGGCGCTACGAGCGCGTTCACCATGACGACGATACTGAGGACTAGCGAGCTTCGGTACCATAGCCGGGCATCCCGTGACGCCAGCCAATTGGTTTTGATGAGAGAAATAGTAGAGAGCAGTGCGCGGCGGGACATAGCACCTCTTTTTCTCCCACCGCAGTTAAACAGATTAACACCTATTGTTACGAAACAGCGTGTTGTTTGTCAAGTGTTCTGTTAGTAGTTACGTATCGCACGAAACTCGATGATGCCCGCTATTGAAAGGCGCTATAGGACACTGTCAGACGAGGGGTAGTTGCTTGCTGTTTTTTAATATAGGGTACCGTCCCGATTTCTACGTACATAAGACAGGTTAGGCAGAGCGTTGTATCTCCTTGCTCCATGCCGCTTTCGCGGTTGGGTGCGGGCTGTAGCCGAGTGCGGTTAGAAACTCCTGGTACTCCGCTGTTTCATAACTCGGGTCGCTGTAGGTCGTGGCGATTTGCATGGCATCGGGAAATTGCGCGGTTAAAAACTGCTCAAAGCCCGTCCATAGGCCGTGCATGTTGGGGTCTTGGTGTACGGGTGCTTGCTCAAACGGCCGGTGTAGCTCGCATTCCCACAGCACAATCGTTCGATCTGTCGGGTAGTACCACGCCTGGCCGTCGCCGATCTCCTGCTCTTTCATTTTCGGATTTTCTGTTGCTGCTCCGGCGACTTTACCGATATACGAGTAG
>Ga0070717_10001159_pt1 | contig 17797 bp, 12 predicted proteins | sample LARL113metaG_FD_71366 | JGI IMG/M metagenome (GOLD analysis project Ga0070717, IMG submission 71366) | Corn, switchgrass and miscanthus rhizosphere microbial communities from Kellogg Biological Station, Michigan, USA - LAR L11-3 metaG | ecosystem: Host-associated > Plants > Roots > Rhizosphere ... | reverse complement strand
GGGATTCGTTTGTCATCACATCCCACCTCCTCGACCGCAGCGCAGTGCAAGTGGACGATTTCGTTCTGATCGCGAATGGCCGCCGCGAGCGCGGCAAGGTGCCGAGCCGCGCCACTCCCAATCACCAGGCGATCTACCGCAGTCATCCGCAGATCAAAGCCATCGTGAATGCGTCCCCGGTGAATGGAACGGCGTTCAGCGTGACAGATTGCCCTTGCGATTCGCGAACCATTCCGGAAAGCTACGTGTTTTTGCGCGAAGTGCAGAAGATTCCTTTTGGGCTGCAGTTCGGAGACGGCGAAGACCTGGCGCGGCGCATGTCCCCGCGCAATCCCATTGCGCTGCTTGAAAACGACGGCGTCATGGTTCTGGGCACCAGCATCCTGGATGCGTTTGATCGCCTGGAAGTCTTGGAATCGACCGCGGAGGCCCTCATCAATAGCCGGCCTCTCGGCAAGGTTACGCCCATGTCTGAACACGTAATCAAGGAACTGGCTGCAGCTTTTTCGCTGGATTGATGGCGGCAAATTTGGCGTTTATTGCGGTACGCTCTCGTCGATCTGCAGCGGTATCTTCCAATCGCGGGAAGAATCAGTTCCGGCGCGGACCCAGCCGTAACGCATGAGCAACGAGCCCACGATGCCGGAAGCCGCCGCCAATTGACGCAGGCGCCTGTCGTCTTCGACAAACAGCGAAGCAAGCCGGAGCGCGATGGGCACGGGCCCGGACAAAGCGCCGGCCAGTTGCACCAGCAGACCGGTGAAGCCGCGTTTCGTGGGGCGTAATTCGCGGGTTTGGGTGCGTAGCAGGTCGAAGCCTTCCCAGGTCTCGAATGCCGCGCTGACGAGGCCGATGACATTGAGCGCGGTATTGTCGATCTCGCCGCTCAATTCGAGAAGGCTGACCGCCGACTGCAAACCTGACATGCCGAATTCGCGCGGTAAAGAGCGGATGCGGTTGTTCCAGACCGGAATTACCGATGCGGTGATGAGCACGCCGGTGTAGTTGTGGAACGGCATTCCGAAAATGACGCACCCAGCACGGCCGACTGTGCGGAGGAAGGAGATGAACCCATGGTCGCCGGACTCTCTTTCCAGCAGGTCAGCCAAGGATGCAACCGTGCTCGAGGCTCCGAAGCCGGTCAGCACCCACGATCCCACCGACATAGGGCTCTGCGGTTTGAAGACCCGCAGCATGTTGAGGAAGCGCGAAGGCCGGCCGAGGTCGGCGATGAGAAGCGCCGACGACACGCCCGTGCCTGCCAGCGCCATCCAGCGCGCGCGTCGCGCCAATTGTTTATCGCCGCCCAGGACGTCAGCCAGGGCGCCGATCACCCCCAGCGATCCGCTGGCTCCGCCAGTGAAGAAATAGAGCGGGATGAGCGGGGTCCATTGCGGCTCTTTTAGCAGCGGCTGTTGGTAATAGCCGTTCTGGGGCGAAGCGGCGGGCATGGGCGACGCGGCGGGCCGAATTCCAGGCGCGTTGACAAGACCTTTGGCTTCCGCTTCCTCGCGGATGGCTTCCAGCCGCTGTTCGCGGGCTTCTTCCTGTAGAGTTTGAAACATGCTTTAGCCGTTTCCTCTCGATCTGCCCCACACCAGAAACGAAGCCGCCACTGCAGCCACCATGGCAACCGCCTCGAAGGCCGCCGAGCGCCAGCCCTCTTTGAGGTACACGGTGGGCGCTTCGGGCCTTGGAGGCAGGTTGTAGGTTTCAGGCTGGCCGCGGAGGATGAAGATCGCGTGCGTCCCTTTCACGCTGGTGTCGACAGGATCGTACAATTGCGCATCGCTCATGCCGCGCGCATGGAGAGTGTCGAGGCGCTGTGCCGCCTCCTCGCGGAGATCGGCGAGGCGGCCGAATTTGATTGACTCGGTCGGGCAGGCCTTGGCGCAGGCCGGTCCCAGTCCCGCCTTCTGCCGATCGGTGCAGAATGTGCATTTGAATGCGCGCCCGTCCTCTTCGTTCTTCTGCACCACTCCGAAGGGGCACGCAATGACACAATACGCGCAGCCGTTGCAGATGTCGGGCTGCAGATAGACTCCGCCAAACTCGGTGCGGATGAGCGAGCCCGTGGGACAAGCCTCCAGGCAGCCAGCCACCTCGCAGTGCTTGCACACATCGGAAGAAAATTCCCACGAAATCTTGTGCGGATTGTTGCCGCCGATCCCCGGCTCCGGAGTGCCTTCGACGAACTTCACGTGGCGCCAGGTGGAGTGGCCCAGCGCGGTCGTGTTGTCGTAGGAAAACCCGGTAAGCGCGAGTCCATCGGCCTCGATGCCATTCCACTCCTTGCACGCGACCTCGCACGCTTTGCAGCCGATGCAGAGGGTGGAATCGGTGAGGAAAGCGGTCACTTCGCCGGGCGCAATGCCCGTGTTTCCCATATGCGCGCTCACGAGCGCTCCTTCGTCAGCTTCTTCCATTGCTTCAGGGCTGCCTTGCCGTCTTTGCGCCGCCCGGGTACGAGGTTGCAGACCAGGCCCTTGGTCTCCATGATGCGCACGTTCGGTTCCTGGGAAACGGCGAGCAGATCGTTGGTCACATCGCCGGTGACCATGCCCTTCCATCCCCAGTGATACGGCAGTCCGACTTGGTGGATGGTTACGCCATCGATCTGGAGCGGGCACATGCGCGCGGTGATCAGGGCTTTCGCCGAGATGATCCCGCGCGGAGTGAAGAGAGTGACCCATTCGTTTTGGCTGACGCCTACCTGCTCGGCGAGCTCAGGAGAGATCTCGGCGAAGAGTTCAGGTTGCAATTCGGCGAGATGACTGAGTCCTCGCGACATGCCGCCCGCGGTGTGATGTTCGGTCAGGCGGTAAGTCGTAAGGATGTAGGGGAAGCGCGGATCATGCGGCGAATGTGCATAAGGGTTATCGGCGCGTTCTTTCTTTTTCGCGGGAGGATTCGTTTGCTGTTCGGGATAGATGGGATTCTGCACCGGCGACTCGAGCGGTTCGAAATGGACTGGCAGCGGACCGTCTTTCAACCCGCTGCTTACATACAGCCAGCCGCGCCCGTCAGGATGCATTCCGAACGGCTTGTCTCCATCCAATGCTTCAAGTTCTCCTTTGCTCACATCGCCTTTGTGGTCGGGAGGAATCGTCTTCTTGAAATCGCTGACGTCTTTCCCGGTCCACTCGCGTTTTTCCTTGTCCCACCACACGAATTTCTTCTCTTCGCTCCAGGGCGTGCCATCGGGGCGCGCCGATGCGCGGTTGTAAAGAATGCGTACGTCCTTCGGCCAGGAGAAGCCCCATCCATGCCCCAGAAGGTCCTTCGGATCGCGCTCGTTGGCCCGGTTCCTGCCGAGCTCCGGCATCACGCCGCAGTAGATCCAGCAACCCGACGCCGTACTCCCGTCGGCCTTCAACTCTTCAAATGTGGGGAGTAGCGATCGATCGGCGCACTTCCAGCCGTTAATTTCGGCCAGCACCGCTTCGGCATCCGGGTCCGCGTACCGTCCCCTTGTCGGCAGGTCCCAGGTGAGCGCATTGATGGCTGCATTCCTGGGCGTCTGTTCGCGCGCGGCTTTCTCCTTGAGCAGCCGCCCGAGATGATAGATAAACCACAACTCGCTTCGCGCATGACCAGGAGGCTCGATCGCCTTGTTATGCCATTGCAGAAGGCGTTGCGTATTGGTGAACGAGCCGGACTTTTCTGCCGATCCGGCGGCCGGCATCAGGAAGATTTCCGTGCCGATGTCTTCCGGGTCGAGTTCTCCGCGTTCCACTTCCGGCGAGTCTTTCCAAAAGCTGGCCGTCTCGGTTTCGATGAGGTCGCGCACCACCATCCACTTCAGATTCTTCATGGCCTTGCGTTGCAGTCGGCCATTAGGAGCGCCGATCACCGGGTTCTGGCCGAGGACGAAGAGCCCCTCGATTTTGCCGTCGGCCATATCGATCCAGTAGCCCAGTTCGGAGTGATCGCCCGTGACGCGCGGCAGCCACGGGAAGCCCCATTCGTTTTCTTTGGTTGCCGCATCGCCGTACCACGCGCGCAGCATACTGATGAAGAAGGCATCGAACTTCGTCCATAGTCCGGCCTCTGTAGAGTGCTTCTTGATGTATTTCTCCAGGGCTTTCGAATCATCCTCGAAAAATGGCATGGGCATGTATCCGGGCAGAATGTCATAGAGCGTGGGAATATCGGTGGAGCCCTGGATGGATGCATGCCCGCGCAAAGCGAGAATTCCGCCGCCGGGCCGGCCGATGTTTCCCAGCAACAGTTGGAGAATGGCGGACGAGCGGATGATCTGGACGCCCGTGGAGTGCTGCGTCCAACCGACCGCATAGCATATACAAGCTGTCTTGTCGGGACCCGACGCGTTCACCATGGTCTCGGCGACTTCGAAGAATACCTTCTGCGGAACGCCGCAGAAGCGCTCCACCATCTCCGGCGTGTAGCGGGAGAAATGGCGGCGCAGCACCTGGAAAATGCAACGCGGATGCTGCAGGGTTTCGTCGGTTATGTACTGGTGCGTGTTGCCGGCTTCGCCGCCACGATCCTTGGCGTGCCCTCCGCCTGCGGGATGGTGGCCGGGATGACTCCCATCCTTGGGCTTGGAGGTTTCATACAGCCACGTTTTTGGGTCGTATTCTTTCTTCTTCGGATCCCATCCAGAAAAGAGCCCGGCGCCATCTTCGCTGTCGCGGTAGTCCTCGCGCAGGATGGTCGCGGCATTCGTGTAGTGAAGCACGTACTCCTTGAACCACCTGTCGTTCTCGATGACGTAGCGGATCAGTGCGCCCAGAAACAGGATGTCGGTTCCGGCGCGCAGGGGCACCCAGATGTCGGCGCTCGCCGAAGTGCGCGTGAAGCGCGGATCGACATGAATCACCTTGCATCCGCGTTCCCGCGCTTCCATCACCCACTGGAAGCCAACCGGATGCTGCTCCGCCATGCTGGAGCCCATGATCAAAATGGCGTCAGAGTCGGCCAGCGATTGTTGTGCCGTGGTTGCGCCGCCGCGTCCAACTGAGGTGCCCAGACCGGGCACCGTGGAACTGTGTCAAATACGGGCCTGGTTGCTGACACAAACCATGCCCAAACCTCCCGTGAATAATTTCTTGATCAGGTAATTCTCTTCGTTGTCCAGGGTCGCGCCGCCCAGGTGCGCGATAGCCGTGGTTTGCATCAACGAATTCCCGTCCCGTTTTTCCTGAAAGCTCTTGTCTCTGGAATCCCAGACGCGGTCAGCGATCATGTGCATGGCCATATCGAGGTCAAGGTCTTCCCAATCCTTTGCGTAGGGCCGGCGATACTTCACCTTGCTCAGGCGTGCGGGATGGGTGTGCAACTGGTATGTATCGGCGCCTTTGGGGCAAAGATGTCCGCGCGAGATGGGCGATGCGGGGTCGCCCTCGACGGAAACGAGCTTTCCCTCTTTGTGAAAAATGAGTTGACCGCAGCCCACGCCGCAATAGGGGCAAATCGATCGGCTCACTTCGCATCCCGCGGTTTTAGGCTGAAGCGTTCGCGTCCGTTCGCTCCATGCTTCAACGCCCGTGCCGTCTGATCCTGTCCTGATTTGCTTGAGGACAGGCCAGCTCGAGAGAAGTTCTTTGAGCATCGTCAGCTCCTGACATAAGGGGAAATCTGTTCAGGTCAGTGCGATGCGCCGGACAAAACGAAAGTTGGCTCTGTCGGACCCGACCTCATTCACCGGTTCAAACCTGTGCCATATCTCTAATCGGCGGCGTACTCTGCATCGTTGTTGCTCGCGATTTTCTGATGCGGATCCGAGTCGGCTCGCATGGCGGCCGCCGTAACTGCCGCCGCTGCTGCCACGGTACCCGCGCAAATTCCCAAGGCCGCTGCGGTTCGTAGAATTTTCGTTCGCCTCGGCGGTTCCGGCTTTGTCGAACGAAGCCGCTCGGGAAATTTGAGGGCAAGCCGGGAACCATCCAGATATTGAGCGATTCTCATCACCTCGCCCACGTGCAGCGCATGCCGGCCTACGTTCGACTCCGCGATTTGCGTCTTGCACGAGAAGCCGTTCGCAATAATGAGCGTGGTGGGATCGGCGCCGCGCACAGCAGGGAGAACGCCAATTTCTCCGCACTTCATCGACAGATCGTACTTGCCCGGTTCGAAGCCCCACGCGCCGGCCAACCCGCAGCATCCGCCTTTCACTTCGCGCGCATCCAGCCCCATGGTCTCTTTCAGCACTTTCATTTCCGGCTCCATGCCGCCGGTAGCCTTGTGATGGCAGTGTCCCCAGACAATGGCGTCCCCATGCAGCTTCGGAAGCTCAATCTTCTGCTTCTCAAAAAACTCCGTCCAGTGATAGCAGTTTTTCTGCATGCGTTTGGCGTCTTCATTGTGGGGCAGAATCCGCGTCATTTCGTGGCGGAAAACCGCCAGGCAGCTGGGCTCCATTCCCACGATCGGAATCCCACTGCGAATCTCATTTCGAAGGGTTCTAAGCGTGCGTCGAAGATATCGTTCCGCCACGTCCAGAAATCCATAATCGTACAAAGGACGCCCACAGCAAACATGCCTGCGGGGAATAATCACACGGAAGCCGCTTGCCTCCAGTGCCTCGACGCACGCGGTGCCCACCTCGGTATGAAAATGATTATTGAACGTATCCGGCCACAGCAGCACTTCGGGGCCGGTCTTGTTGGCGCTGCCGCCGCGCGCCTGGAACCACGCTTGCAGCGTCATGGGGGCGAACTTTGGGACAGTTCGATGCTGGTCCATTCCCGCGATCGCTTTGGCCACATGGGAAAACCCTGGAGTCTGGGTTACGAAGTTCACCACCTCAGGAAACAAGGATGCCACGCGCGCGAATCGATCGATGAAGCCGAACGCGTACATATGCCGGCTGCGGTTGCGGCGCAGGCTCTTGTAATGGTGATAGAGAAACTCCGCCTTGTAGGTGGGCATGTCCACATGCACCGGGCAATCGTTGGTGCATCCTTTGCATGCCAGGCAAAGCTCCAGCGCATCGTGGACTTCTTCGCTCTGCCAGCTATCCTTGATGACATCTGCTTCGAGCATCTCGAACAGCAGTCGCGCCCGGCCGCGGGTGCTGTGCTTCTCTTCACGCGTGACCAGGTAGCTGGGGCACATGACGTTCTCGCCCTGGGTTTGCCGGCACTTGCCCACGCCCACGCAGCGCACCGTGGCATGCGCGAAGCTTCCGCCATCTTCGGGGTAAGAGAACTTTGTGCTCACCTCCAGCGGTTCGTAATTGGCGCCCAGCTTCAGGAAGGCGTCCACCGGATAAGGATCGATGACCTTGCCGGGATTCATTTTCCAGTCGGGATCCCAGATTCGCTTGAATTCGCGCATGGCTTCGAGCAGTTCCGGACCGAACTGCTTGTAGAGAAATTCAGCGCGCTGCTGCCCATCGCCGTGCTCGCCGGAAAGCGAACCACCGTAGGAGACGACCAGGTCCGATGCTTCATCAAGGAATCTGCGATACTGCCGGACGCCCTGCTCCGTTCGCAGGTCGAAGGAGATGCGCGAATGGATGCATCCCTGCCCGATGTGGCCGTAGATGGCTCCGCGAAGGCCGAACTTGTCATAGAGCTTCTTCAGGTCGCGCAGATACGGAGTTACCTTGTCAGGGGGAACGGCGGAATCCTCCCAGCCCGGCCAATGGTCTACATCATTAGGCGGAAAAGCTGTGGCTCCCAAGCCGCCCTCGCGCACTTTCCACAGGGCCTCTGCGGGGCCGCCGGGCTCGCCCTCGCCGAACAGCTTTACCCGGTCTGCATCGTAGTGTTTCTTATGGATGAGCCACTCCTGGAACTGCTTCGCGCGCTCCTTCACTTCCTCCTCGGTATCGGCACCGAACTGGATCACCAGCCACGCGCCCTTGCCGGCGCGGGGTAGCTTATGCAGTTCCTGAACATACATGTGCTGAATATCTTCATCGTTGAACAGTTCGTGATCGATCGCCTCCAGTCCGATAGGTTTCCATTCCAGAATTTCGAGGATGTGAGAGCCGGCGTCGGGAAGATCATCGTATTCCACTACCGCAGTCACCCGCTTCAACAACGCCGGCGTGAGCATGAGCGTCACTTCGAGCGCCGTAACGCAAGTGCCCTCGGTGCCCACCAGCGCGCGCGCTACGTTGAAGCCGCGCTCAGGGAGGAGCTCATCGAGGTTATAGCCCGAAACCCGGCGCGGCAGTTGGTCTACGGGCGGGAATCCTTTTCGGATCGCTTCCGCGTAGCGGTCCCTCAGTTCGCGGAGCTGACGATAAATTTCGCCTTTTCGTCCTCCGGCGCGAATGATCCGATCCAGTTCCGGTTCCTCGCCAACACTCACACTGAAGCGGTCGCCGTCGTAGGTCACGATCTCCATGGAATGCACGTTGTCTGACGTGCGCGGCCCGGGCCCGTAGATTTGCGATTGCACGGAATGTACGCCGCAGGAGTTATTGCCGATGTTGCCCCCGATGGTGCAATACGCGTGGGTCGACGGATCGGGGCCGAAGACCAGGTTCTTTTTGCCTGCAACCAGGTTGACGTGCTCATTGACCGCTCCCGGCTGCACGGTAATCAGCCGGCGCTTCGTGTCCGGTTCTCCGATGCGGGTGAGGTATTTGGAGTGATCGAGCACCACCGCGAAGTTCACGGTCTCGCCTGACAGGCTTGTCCCAGTGCCGCGACTGACGATCGGCGCGCCATAATGGCTGCAGATCCGAAGCGTCGCAACCACATCGTCTTCGGTGCGCGGAATCACGACGCCCAGGGGTATCTCGCGAAAGTTGGAGGAATCGGTCGCATACAACCCCAGGCTGCCACGGTCGAACCCCACTTCACCTTTAATTGCCTTCCTGAGCGCGCGCTCCAGCGCATGCATGTCCAGGTTGTTTGCAATGTGGCTTCGGAGTTCTGCGGGGGGATGAGAATCGTTGAGGATAGGGAAAGGATTACTGATGGCTTCCACCGATGCCGACTTTGCCATGACCTGCCTTTCTTGTGCGTACCGGGTTGAGTTTCAAGTCTTCTCTTATGCAGTGACCCTCGATAACTTCATTTCTAGCTGTTCCTGCGCATTGCAGCCGAGCTGTTCTCATTGCCCACGCGCACCGTCGTTATCGCGGCATGGGCCTGCTCCCGCTCCCGCGTACTCTGTCGCTGTTTGCTCTATTGGGATCTTGTGGCTGGACGCTACAAGGCAGTCGGACAATACCGGAATGCGAGTGGCTCGGCATGCGCACGGAGTTGCGATGAGATGTCGCGGAAGCAACTTGACTCGCAATACTCACAAGGATGTGTGCGCGTTCCCGGCGGTTGCTTATTGATTCGGCCGGTAGATCGCACCATCTCATCAGCCGGGAAGAACGAACTTGTGATTTGCTTCATCTCACTAATAGATGAGATTCTTTGGCCCGTTCCTGAGCTTCGTGTTTCACCTTGGCTACTTCGGCCCCCTGGTTATGGGGATTCTGGATTCTTCCTTCCTCGTTCTGCCGTTTGGAAACGATCTGGTGGTCGTCGGCCTGGTGGCGCGACATCATCAGGGCGCGCCCTGGTATGTGTTATCCGCGGCATGCGGGTCCACCATCGGAGCGTTGCTCCTTGCCCTGGTCGCCAGGAAACTGGGCGAAGAGGGCATTCGCAAGATGGCCGGCGACAAGCAATACGAGAAGCTGAAGAAGCGAATCGGCAACCGTTCGGGGTGGGCTGTGTTCATCGCCGGCCTGGCGCCTCCGCCATTTCCATTCACCACCGCCATTGCCGCCGTCAGCGCGCTGGGTTACTCATTCTGGAAGCTGCTGCTCGCGAATTTTCTCGCCCGCGGCTTGCGCTTCGCGGTGCTTTCCTACCTCGCGTTTAGATTTGGAACGCACATCTTGCGCATCGCCAAAAGCGCACCTTTCCAGTGGACCATGATTGCGTTCATCGTCTTATGCCTGATCGCCACCGGCTTTTCCGTCTGGCATTGGGTGGGGAAGACTCGAAAACAGCCCGCCTGAGCACGATCTATCAGTTCTCCATTGCGCGCAGCTGAGCTATCCGGTACAGGCCTGCGGCCAACTCTTCCCCGACGGTCCCAGTACGCCGCATTTCACCCAGGATCTCCGCAATTTGGTCGGCGAGGCTCATACGCAGCTGGCGGTTCGCGGCCGCTTCGCGCAATAGGCGCAGATCTTTCGTGCCCGGCTCGATCCTTGCCGCCCTCGGTTCGGACGGATGCAGCATCATGCCGGCATAGGCGGCGTACGCGGGCGACTGGAAAAGGGCATTGTTTACGGCTTCGAAAAACGTCTCGGGATTTATTCCCTGCCGGTCTGCAAAGACAAATGCCTGTGCAAGGGAATAAATCATCGCGGCGATAAGAAAATTGCCCCCCAGCTTAAGGGCGTGCGCCTGCCTCGGCTCTTTGCCCGCAACTGTTATCCCTCGAGAAAATGCCTCCAGCAGCGGGCGGGCACGGTTTATGGCGTTTTCCGCACCGGCTACGACCGCCCATAACTGACCCTGCGCAGCCAAATCTGGCCGGCCAAACACCGGTGCTGCCAGAAACTCGATGCCGTGGTTCGCGTACTCGCGGGTGAGCCGCTCACTGAGCGCAACGCTGATCGTGCTGCAGGAAATGTGAAGCCCGCCCGGTGAGAGCGCATCGACCAGTCCGTTGGCGCCAAAAACCACCTCGTCGTATGCCGCGTCATCAGAGAGCATCGTAATCACCGCGTCGGAGCCCAGTTCGGCCTCTGCCGGGGTAGCTGCCGCGATTGCGCCTTCGTGAATAAGCGGTTTAGTGCGCCCTTCGCTCCGGTTCCACACCGATAATTCGTGTCCGGCAGCCAGCAGCCGCAGCGCCATTGGCATTCCCATATTGCCGGTTCCCAAAAACCCAATTTTCATCGCAATTCCCGCAACTGCGGCTGAGTCTAGACAAAAACTCCGGCATGATCAACAAGCATCGACGGGACGGGAAGCTGCCTGCGTCAATAAGCGGGGATATGCGGCGCAGAAATACGCCACGCTTCGTGTCAGCAAGGTTCCTTAAACAAAGTCGGCATACGCCGCCGTGGTAAGGAAATCCTGAAACTCACCCGTGGAGAAATCAGTCAGGAGTTCCGCAGCACGTTCAAACTTCGAAGAGGCAAACCCCGATGGGCCAAGTTCCTGTTTGATGGCAGCGAGAACATCGCCTAACGCAATGCACATCATTTCCCGGGTGATGGTCCGCCCATCGTCGAGGCGAGCGTCGTACCGTATCCATTGCCAGAGCTGCGCACGTGAAATCTCCGCAGTGGCAGCGTCTTCCATGAGGTTGTAAATCGGCACGCATCCGTTGCCACGCAGCCATGACTCGATGTATCGGAGTGCAACATCGATGTTGCGCACCAAACCCGCCTCTGTTAAGCGTCCCCGCGGAACTTCGAGCAGATTCTGTTCTGTAATGTTCGATTGCGATGCAGCCGGCGCCTGAATCTGGTTGGGACCTTTCATAAATGCGTCGAACACGGCCTTGGCAATGGGCACCAGGCCGGGATGCGCCACCCACGTTCCGTCATGACCCGCGCGTACTTCCCGCAGCTTATCCTGGCGAACGCGTTCCATGGCTTCGTCGTTGGCTGCGGGATCATTGCGAATGGGAATTTGAGCGGCCATACCTCCCATTGCGTGGATCCGGCGCTTATGGCACGTGTGAATCAACAGTTCCACGTAGGAACGGAGAAAAGGCTGCTCCATGGTCACGACGCCACGCTCAGGGAGCATGAAGTCGGGATGATTTCGGAACTTCTTGATGAAGCTGAAAATGTAATCCCATCGCCCACAGTTGAGACCCGCGGAATGATCGCGCAGCTCGTAGAGAATCTCGTCCATCTCGAAGGCGGCGGCGATGGTTTCAATGAGGACGGTGGCGCGGATGGTGCCCTTGGGCAAACCGACGTACTCCTGCGCAAACAGAAATACGTCGTTCCAGAGTCGAGCTTCCAGATGACTCTCAAGCTTGGGCAGGTAAAAATAAGGCGCCGTTCCACGCTCCGCAAGGGTTTGGAAGTTGTGGAAGAAGTACAGACCGAAATCGAAGAGCGATGCAGAGATGGGGAAACAATGGATGCGGAAATGCTTCTCCACCATGTGCCAGCCACGCGGGCGCACGAACAGAACCGCGGGATTGGGTTCGAGCTTGTATAGCTTTCCTTCCGGCGAGCGATACTCGATGGTCCGCAGATTCGCATCGCGCAGATTAACTTGGCCCTCGATGCAGTTCTTCCATGTAGGCGCGTTTGAGTCTTCGAAATCGGCCATGAAGACGCTGGCGCCGGAGTTCAGGGCATTGATGATCATCTTGCGATCGGTGGGCCCGGTGATCTCAACGCGGCGATCGTGCAAGTCCGGAGGGATGGGAGCAACCGTCCAAGTGGCTTCGCGAATCGCCCGCGTTTCCTCAAGAAAATGAGGCAATTTGCGCTGATCGAACTGGCTCTGCCGGATTCTGCGCGCCTCGAGCAACTGGATGCGGCGGACATCGAATCGCGCATCGAGGGCGCGAAGAAAGTCCTCTGCATCGGGCGTGAGTATCTCGAGTTCGGGGTCGCGGGTTGCTGCGTATTTCGCGGTCAGCGGAAGAATTGCGCTCATCCTAAAAATCTCCATTTTGCGGTTTTTTGCGCTGCGCACGTGAAGTCGCGATTAGTCGCCCGACACTGGTATCACAAAGTCCGAATCGGACAGGTCAGGCGGTGGTGGCATTTCAAACTGCTGTTCTTCGGTCGAACCACGCAGCGCCCGGATGGAGGTTTGTCCTGCTGCGATGATGGTCGCTACCTCATCGAAGTAGCCGGTTCCGACAAATTTCTGGTGTTTGACGGCGCCATATCCGAGCTTCTCGGCGAGCTCAAACTCGCGCTGTTGCAGCCGTGAATACGCGGTCATGCCGGTGCGCAGGTATTCGTGCGCCAGTTCGAAGGTGGAGAGATTCAAGGCGTGAAATCCTGCCAGGGTAACAAACTGGAAGACGTACCCCATGGTGGCGAGCTCGGATTGGAACTGCGCGATTTCCCATGGGTTGAGCTTGGCCTTCCAATGGAAAGAAGGCGAGCAATTGTAGGCCAGGAGTTTGCCTGGATAGCAAGTATGAATGGCCCGGGCGAATTTGCGGGCCTCCTCGATACTGGGTTCTGAAGTTTCGCACCAAATCAGGTCAGCGTAAGGCGCGTATGCAAGGCCGCGGGCAATCGCCGCGTCGAGTCCCCCGCGGAATCCGTGGAACCCCTCGACGGTGCGCTCCGCGGTCAGGAACGGTGCGTCGGCGGAATCGCAATCGCTGGTGATCAACTGCGCAGCATTGGCATCGGTTCGGGCGATAAGAAGCGTAGGAACATCCAGCACGTCGGCCGCGAGGCGCGCCGCAACTAGCTTCTGGATCGCTTCCCGCGCCGGCACCAGGACCTTCCCTCCCATGTGTCCGCATTTCTTCGCGGAGGACAATTGATCTTCGAAATGCACTGCTGCAGCGCCGGCCTCGATCATGCTCTTCGTCAGTTCGAAGGCATTCAGGGCGCCGCCGAATCCCGCTTCGGCATCGGCCACGATGGGTAACATCCAGTCGACTGCGTGCTGTCCGTCGGCATGAGAAATCTGGTCGGCTCGCATCAGAGCGTTATTGATGGAGCGCACCACGTTCGGAACGCTGTTGGCCGGATAGAGACTCTGGTCGGGATACATTTGGCCCGCCAGGTTTGCATCGGCGGCCACCTGCCAGCCGCTCAGGTAAATGGCCTTGAGACCAGCCTGCGCCATCTCCACCGCCTGGTTGCCCGTCAAAGCGCCGAGCGCCGGCACAAATTTCTCCTGATGAAGAAGGTGCCACAGCTTCTCCGCGCCGGCACGCGCCAGCGAGTGCTCCACTCGCACTGTTCCGCGCACGCGGGCGACGTCTTTTGCTTTGTAGGGACGGGTGATCCCATGCCAACGAGGCGTTTCCCAGGTTGCCGCTGAAAGGCTGCTGTTCATTTCTAATCTCCTTCGCGGGCCCATGCAACACTGTGAGTAAAACCCAGTGGAAATTGGAGGCACAAGATCCACTCGTCCGATTCGGACGGTTGGACAACGATGCCCAGGCAATTTGATAATCGGTAGGCCTTGCAGGGACAAATGTTCAGACCCAGGATGGCGCAGGCTGCGATGGGGAATATGGTCATCGAAACCAAATTTGTAAAGGACCTGCGCCGCGCGCTCAATCTCCGGCACATATCTGAGGGCGCCGCCATGCTGAGCCAGGCGGAACAGGCGCTGGAGAAGCTGCCGCCCGGGCATCCGCATGCGACAGAATTGCTTCTCCTGGTGGCCCAATGGGTGGATGTCGGCTATCGGAACCCGCGCCTTTTGGATTTGCTGCTGGAGAAATTCCCTCTGGGAAACCGGCGCAAGTTGGCGCTGGAAGACTTTTTGCGCGTGCGCATGGTGGAGGGATTCCGAGCGCTCTCGGCGGAAGAGGTGGATCGAGCCATCGATGCCTTTGAGTTCATCCTGAGCGCAGAGCGAGAAGCGCCCGACGAACAGCTTGCCACGCTGGCGCACTTCTGGAAAGGAAGAGCCCACCGGAAGAAGGGGGAGTACGAGATCGCGCTGCGGGAAATGGTTGCGGCGCGAGAAATGGCGCAGAAGAATCGCGAATCTGCGATGTTAACCGCCGTGATCCAGATTCATGAGAGCTGGGTGCTGTTCCAGAAAGGCCTGAGGAAAGAGGCGCTCCGATTACTGGCCCATGCCGAAGCCGCTCTCAAGGCTACCGATCATTATCTCGCCTTGGGCAACATTGAATCGGCGCGGGGCAGAATCGTTCGCCGATCCGGCGAATACCTGAAGGCACTCGAGCATTTCGATCGCGCTATCGCAATTTACTCATCGGCAGACCCCGATCATCGAAGCCTCGCGCGGACATTGGTGAACTCCGCGTATGTCAAACGGCTTCTCGCTTTGCAGTTGCGCAAGAGGATCGACGCGGGGGCGCGCGTGCCGAATCGGTCTCGCGGACATGCGGACAAGGCAACAGGAACAAGCGATCCCACGGCGCTGCGCACGCGCTATCAGCAACTCTGCAGCGAAGCCATGGCGCAGTTGCGCCGGGCAAGAAAGATCTATGCCCTGCACGGCCATTCCGCCGGGCTGGGCACGGTCATTGTGAATTCCGGATCACTGCATCTGGATCGAGGGGACATCGATCGGGCCGCCCGCGAAGCTCTGGAAGCGTATCGCATCGGGCACGAGAAGAACGATCACATCCTCATGGCTCGGGCGAGAGTACTGCAGGCAGCCACGGAGAATGCAAAGGTAGAAGAACAGTTGGGCGAGGACGTCGATACCGCGCTGCACGCCGACCATGCCAAGGAATTCAGCGAAGAAGCGCTCGAACTCGCCCGGCACACCCAGAATCGCCGGTTACTGGCAGGCGCGTACATTGCGCGCGGCACCACCGCGGCGAACGAGTTTTTTCAGGACTGGGATCTGGCCAGGCGGTGTGCCAATGAAGCCAACAACCTGATGGGCGCAGGCGAAAACGATCACCTTGCCGACGAACTGGCTGCGCTGAAGTCACGGATCACGCAGGCATCCGGCGTTAACGATACGCTGCGTGGCTGGTCTGAGGGCGTGCTCGGCGATAAGACCTTTCAGCAGGTGACGGAGGAATTCGCGGAGATCGTCATTCCGAAGGTGTGGCTGCGGGAAGAGCGGAAGGTCTCGCGGGTGGCTGAAGCGCTTTCGATTTCTCCCAAGAAGGTCAGGCGCATTCTGCGCAATGCAGGCCTGCTCGAAAACCTGACTCGGGTGCACCGCCGGTGAGTGTTGCGCATGCCGATTCGGAACCGTCGCCCATCGGACTGAGCAATCAAAGAGCCGTGACCGCGGTCACCGATTCCAGATGAACGACCGTGATTAGCTGGTGACCTCGGGCCCCTACCTCCCGGAAACGACCCCGGAAATGAATTTGTACCTACCCCCCTTTCCCGAGGTGTGTATGCAGTACTCTCCGACCGTTCCATCGCTCTTTCCTTCTCCAATTGGAGAACAGAGGCCCTTCCTGGCTTCGTTCGACTCGGGCCGGGAGTTCACTATCGATCATTGGGTCGAAGTCGCCGTGCTCGTCGAGCAGCAACAAGACGAGGAACTCGAAGGCTACGTCTTCGAGGATTGCTTAGTCAGCTCTTAAATAAGGGCGGCCGAGGGGCCTCGCTAGAAATGAAGGCCCCCGCCGCAGATCAACACCTCTCCGGTGACATAGTCCGATAGCGGGCTGCAGAAGAACAGCACCGCGCCGGCGGCCTCTTCGGGAGTGCCTACCCGGCCAAGCGGACATGCGGTTTTGACCGAATCCAACAGACTGGGTTGAACGCCCAGGCGAATCTGGTGACCGTGCATCTCCATCCGGGCGGTGGCGTCGGTCAGCGGCTGTACCAGCCGTGTGCCGATTAGACCGAACCCTACGGCGTTCACGTTGACGTTATACCGGCCCCACTCCTTGGCCAGGGTCCTGGTCAGGCCGATAATCCCGGCCTTGCCGGATGAGTAACCCACCTGGCCAGGATTGCCGTCTGTGCCGGCAATGGAAGTGATGTTGACCACCTTGCGCATCACACGCTGACCGTTTGCGATCTCCTTTTTGGCTGTCTCCCGGATGTACGTGGAGGCAGCGCGGAGCACCCGGAACGGAACCAGCAGGTGAATTTCCAGCATGGCCTGGAATTGTTCATCGGTGGTCTTCTGAATTACGTTGTCCCAACTGTAACCGGCGTTGTTCACGATGATATCGATCGAATCAAATTCGGCGATGGTAGCCTCGACGATTCTCTGCGGCATCGCCGGGTCGGTCAGGTCGGCCGTAAAGTGGCTGACCCGGCCCGGATGCCCCAGTTCTGCTTCGGAATCCAGGAGCATCGCTTCATCCAGATCGTTGATCATCACTCGGGCTCCGGCTCCGATCAGGCGTTTCGCTATGGCGCGCCCGATGCCTCGACCGGCCCCGGTCACCAGCGCCGTTTTTCCTTCCAGCGTGAACGGCATTTCCGCCTTGCTTTCGGTTTCAAATGCGAGTCTTTCTATTTCCATCTCTCCCACCTTTTGTTATTGTCCTACGCTGCACCGCAGCATGATAAATGCTGCACTGCACAACTGTACAGATGATACCGGGGCCAACGTCGTTGCACTTTCCCAAACAATCACTAATTTTCGTGCCACAGACCACGCATTGGATTTCCTGCCAGGTAATAAAAGGCCCAGGCACATACCCCTCGAAACAAGTTGCCTCGCAGGAGAGCTTCTTTACCCAAAATCCTCCGCTCCAATGGAGGATCGAAAGGATTCGGCTTTATGACTGATCGAGAAGTTGTCGTACTTAGCGCGGTGCGAACACCCATAGGAAAATTCGGAGGCACGCTGAAAGACATCCCTCCCACGGAGCTTGCGGCAAAGGTGGTATGCCAAAGCCTGCAGCGTTCGGGACTTTCGGCGGCCGACATTGGTCACGTGGTGTTCGGCAACGTGATTCATACCGACGCCAAGGACATGTACCTTGCCCGCGTTGCAGCATTGCGTGCGGGTCTCCTGGTTGACACTCCGGCTCTCACGTTGAACCGGATGTGCGGCAGCGGCCTGCAGGCGATCGTGACGGCTGCGGATGCAATCGTCCACGGCGACACCGACGCGGCGATTGGCGGGGGCGCCGAATCCATGAGCCGAGCACCGTATTGGCTGAACGCCATGCGCTGGGGAGCCCGACTGAATGACGCCACCGCCGTTGATGTCCTGGTCGCATCTCTGACCGATCCCTTCGACGAGATCCACATGGGCAACACCGCGGAGAATGTCGCGCG
>Ga0070717_10001158_pt1 | contig 17814 bp, 19 predicted proteins | sample LARL113metaG_FD_71366 | JGI IMG/M metagenome (GOLD analysis project Ga0070717, IMG submission 71366) | Corn, switchgrass and miscanthus rhizosphere microbial communities from Kellogg Biological Station, Michigan, USA - LAR L11-3 metaG | ecosystem: Host-associated > Plants > Roots > Rhizosphere ... | reverse complement strand
TCTCGACTCTGCGCCAGTCGCTGCCGGTCGAGCACGGGGTCGAGGCAGTGCAGAAGGACAATCTCGGCGTCGGGCGCGAAGGACCGGGCGACCCACGTCGCTGCCTGGATACTTACCGTGGTGAGATCGACGCCGATGACGATACGCGTGAGCTGCATGTCCGTACTCCCGAAGTGTTCCTCCTCAGAGTACGGGGCGCCGGTTTCGAAACCGTCGTGCTTTACCGGATATTGTGTAGGACTTTCTACGCTATACGACGCGCGACCCGCCGGGATTCCATGGCTCGTCTGATGGCGGCGACGAGATCGTCGCCGCCGATCGGCTTTCGGAGGTATTCGGCCGCGCCGGCAGCCAGATATCGCTCGCGTGCTTCCGGCTCGTCGTCAGCGGAGTAGACGATAGTCGGGAATTGCACCGAGAGACGGCGCAACTGTTGTTGCACGTCGAGGCCGGTCATGTCTGGCATGTGCGCATCGAGCAGCAGGCAGTCGGGGACATCGGATCTAGCGCTCAATGCGTCGAGCAGCTCCCTGCCACCACCATACGCGACGGCGCTCATGCCTAGCGCACAGCAGTAGCGCCGAAGGCTGACGCGCACGAGCTGCTCATCATCGACGATGGCGATGCGCAGCGATTCGGCAGGGGGAGAGCGACGGGCAGGGGGAAAGGCGGGTGTCGTCATCGTGCGGTATCCGACCATTCCCGGAACATGTTCCGGGCTGGAAAGCCCAACATGCCCCTTTGGGCCAATATCAGCTATTGGACGTGGCTATGGCGAACCTTTTGGGGCGGGAGGCTCCTGGCGTATTGCGGGCGCGCATGACTGCGACACCGGCGAGCGCGACCCCGATCGCGATGCACTGCGCGACACTGAGCGCGAAGAAGCGATCGTCCTTGATGCGCAGAAACTCGACGAGAAAACGCTCGATTCCCGCAAGCAGCGCGTAGACGCCAAAGAGCCACCCCTCGGCGTGTACGTGAAAGCGAAGCCGCCAGAGGATCCCGAACATCGCGAGGCCCGCGGCAACTTCGATCAACTGCGTGGGAATGACGCTCACGAGCGTCGACGGATCGATCGTCGGTGGAAAAACGGCGTGAAAGGATTGCGACAGATTGCCGGCGGTAGTCGGAGGTATGCCATTGGGAAAAACAACGGCAAGCGGCCCCTCGTACCACTTTCCGTAGTCGTCGCCGACAGCCCAGCAGCCGGTGCGGCCAACCGCATAGCCCGCGGCGATGGCGATGCCGGCGACGTCCGCATAACGAGCGAAGCTCAGCTTCCGAAAGCGGATCATCAGCCAGCATGCGATCACTGCACCGGTGAAGCCACCCCAGTAGACGAAACCGCCGCGCGAGATGAGCGTATGCCAATCGCGGGTGATGATGAATGCATAGTAGAGCTTTCCCCCAACCAGCGTGCCGAGGACGGCGGCGAGCAGCACGTCACCGACGTGCTTCGCCTCGGCGTCGTACCCGCGTCGCCGCAACTCATGGTCGGACACGATTTGCGCGATGACAAAGGCAAAGAGCACCGCGATGCCGAAGCCGGAGACGACGAACTGAAGCGCCCCGAGGTGGATCGGGATCGCGAGGGGCCTAACGACGATGGGAGTCATCTCAAGTGGCGACCGGCGCGCCCTCATCCTCCGCGGGAGCCGGCGCCGGCTTCGGTTCCGTGTAGGCATAGCCGAACTCGGCGAGCCGCTTGCCCGAGATCTCGTAGCCAATGGCAGGCATATCACTCACGCCGGTGGCGTCGATCCAGGTGTTATAGAACTGAAAAAGCGCACAGACCGTGATGGCGTCGTAGAGTGCCTCGTCGGTCCATCCGGCGGCGCGGGCGCGCTCGAGGTCGTCTCTTTCGATGGAAGTCGAGTCCTCGACAATCTTGGCGATGAGCGCGAACAGTGCACGCTCTTTCTCGGAGATCGGCGCCCTGGTGTAATCGTCGAGCACCGCCGCCACGAGCTCCCTGCTGCCTAGCAATTCCGCCGCGACCGCGGCGTGCGAGCCAATTCAAAAGGGGCAGTCGTTGCGTCGGGACGTGAACGCGGCGATGAGCTCGCGCTGGCCGGGGGACAGCGGCGACGGTCCCCGCATCACGCCGTGTGTGAAGCGGCCGAGGTGATCGGTGCGGTCGGGTTTGAACGCGAAAAGGTGCTGGATCTGCGGAATGGGAATGCCGGCGGCGCGCAGTCGCGCCATCATCTCCCCGCGACTCCCAGTCGCGGGGAAGTATTCGACTTCCGGCAGGAACATCGGGTGCATGCAGAGACAGCTCGCTCTAGTGGCCCGCTACGCTAGTAATCGGACCGCGGACTGTCCAGAGCGGCCGCTGGGCGATTGCCCTCGTGAGTTGGCCAGGACAATTCTGCCCGGTCGGCGGGAAGCGGCGTGCTCACGTTGGTGGGCTGCGGCGCGGGAGAGCTCATGAAAAGGCAATGCACTGTCGCGCCGCCGTCGGGGTTGTTGTCCGCCCAGAGCCGGCCGCCGTGTGACGCGACGATCGTGCGTGAAATCGAGAGGCCGAGACCGAGACCCTCGGATTTCGTGGTGACAAAAGGCTCGAAGAGCCGGTCGACGATCGACGGCGCGATACCAGGCCCGCTATCGCGGACGGAGATCTGCGTCTTACCGTTAGGCGCGCCGCTCGCCGAAAGCAGGATCCGCCGTTCGGGCGACGACACCATCGCTTCGGATGCGTTCAGGATCAGATTGAGCAATACCTGCTGGACCTGTACCCGGTCGCCCAGCACCGGCGGAACGTCGGGGGCGACGCTCGTGGTTACCGACACGCGTCGCGTGACGAGCTCCGCGTTGGCGAACTGAAGGACCTCGCCGATCAGCTCCGCGGTGTCGAGTAGTTGGAGCCGCGTCTCGCCGTGCTTCAACATAGCGCGCAATCGGCGTATGACCTGGGCGGCGCGGTGATCTTCGGTGAGAATGTCATGGAGAATCTCGTCGAGCATCTCCGTGTCGACTTCCGGTCGCTTCAAAAGCAGACGCGCTGCTTCGGCGTTGCTGAGGATGGAGGAGAGCGGCTGGTTCAGCTCGTGCGCGAGGGCGCCCGACAGCTGGCCGAGCGCGTTGACGCGGGCGAGGTGGGTGAGCTGGCGGCGCTGCTCCTCCATCTGAACGCGCGCCTGGTATTGAGCGGTGACATTCATCCGTCTCACGAAGGCGCCACCGTTAGGCAAGGCCAGTGATTCGACGGTCAGCTCAAAGCGCGAGCCCGGCTCGTGCAGAGGCGTGTATTCGATCTGGAAGAAGCGTTCGTCGCCGGCCAAGACGCGTAGAAGCCCCTCGAGCTTCCGGGCAGCGTTTTCGTCTCCAGCTTCAGCGGCGCGTTGACAGACGTCGACGAAGTTGTCGCCAACCTGTGACCGATGATACGGCGCGGCGTATGGCGTCTCGGCGAATCGGCGCCAGGATTCGTTGACTTCGTCGATCTTCCCCCGCGCATCGATGATGGCCACCTGCGCGTGGACGGACTTCAGTATAGCCTGGTGGAGCTCGACGCTGGCGCGGCGTGCGCTACTGATTGCGGCGATGAACAGAATTGGAACGCTCGTGAGCAGAACGAAGAGCTGGGCCATGACAATGCGTTCATCGATCGACAATCCGACAAATGGCCCGGCGCCACGATCCGCACCGAGCACGGCGGCGATCATCACGCCAGTGTACGCCATGCTCGTCGCGCCGGCCCCGAAGCGAAGGGCGGTCCAGATGAGCACCGGCAATGGCGCGTAGAGCGAGATCGCGAGCCGCCATCCCGCCGGCGTGCCGACGTCGAGGCTCAGCCAGCAGCTCGCGACGAGTAGGGCGCTGATGATGATGCCCTCGGCAACCTGTTTGCGATTCACACGACGTTTCCAGGAGCCGTCGCCGGGAAAGACGAACAGCAGTGCCGGGAGCATCGTTAGGCCAGTGAGGGCATCGGACATCGCCCACGCCCTCCAGGAAGCGCCGAAGCTCTTGGCTGGGTCGTGAAGGATCATGTTCACCGCACCGAGGACACCGCCGACGGCAGGCGCCACGATGACGGCAGCAAAGAAGAAACGCAGCAGCGCGGCGATGCTGTCGAGCCGCGGGCGGCCATCGAAGAGCCAGAGCAGGAGCGTCGTCGCGACGAGCGCTTCGATGATGTCGACCGGCTGCGCGAGCAACGCGCGCGGAAGGCCGAGCCGTGGCGCGTGAACCGCGATGGATACCGCGGCGGCAATGATGATGTACCAGGGCCAGTCGCGGCGGCGTGAGCGGACGAGTGCCGCGGTGAGCATGGCGTACGGGAGAAAGAGCAGCGCGACGCCAAGCTGGTGATAACGAAATAGCTCGCTGAGGGAGTTCCCGAAGACGATGAGTGGCACGAACGCGAGGAGTGCCGGGCCCAGTCGGAGCGATTCCGTATCGGAGTAGCTGCTCGTGGTGTGCTCGCGTGCGAGGGTCATGCTGGCGGTCTCACGATCGACGTATCAAAGTTGGGGCGCTCGAAGATCGTTTCTCCTGTGACCTTCGTCCAGAGTGTGAGCTAGATGTCGGTCTTGGCATCCGGCCACGCCCCTACCCTAACGACTCGTCGGGTAATCACATGATCGATTCGCTTCGCGAGATGATCGAGACCCTGGCGATCGGGAGGCACAGTCATGGTTGCGCCGGACGGGCCTGGGACGGCTGGCTGGACGCTTAGCTCATTGCCGATCAGCGCGCTAGCGACCGAGGCGAATCGTCAGTCCGATACTGAGATCGTCGCCGGGTCGCCGGAGGCGCGAGCCTTTGTCGAGCATGTCAGGCGCCATCGCGGAGAGGGAGATCCGGCTGGCCGACAGGCGCACGCCGAAGCCTGTCCCGGCTGCGCCACTCAGACTCGCGCCCGCGAGATAGTGCCTGCAGCCCTGCGGGCAATAAGAACCGACCCATCGGCGCATAAGGTTCGTCTCGACATACGGCGCAAGGTAAAAGCCTAACGACGCGCTCGAAGGAGCGCCGAGGGTTGCGCCCAAGGGCGTAGTGAGGCCGAATGCTCCAGCATCAACGCCCTCGTAACGGAATCCAGCGGTGGCCTGGGCGCCCAGGGACGCTCGCACGGGACCAATGAGCGTGCGCGTCGCGAGGGTTTGCGCATAGCCGAGGGCAGCCAACCAGCGCGCGCCATAGCCTATTGGGAGCGTGCCGAGATAGGCGCGTAGGGCTCCCTTGCCGATGCCCGTTCCACCGCCAAGCGAGTAAATGGCACTTCCAATCGCCAGGCCAAGGCTCTTGTGTGAAGAATCGCCAAGCGCCACTTGATCCGTCGGCGCAAAGCTCACGGCGCCCGAACGAGAACCAGCCAGTTGCGCCGCAGCCACCTCGCGTCGCGAGAGTGTGACGATACCGGCGACGCCAAGCGTCGCGAGAACTCGAGAGGCGCACCACATTGATTCAGACTCCGCTCGACTGCATAGTCCAACATAACGACGGGCTACGGCGCGCGCACTGGTCCGACTCGCGACAGATACGCCTCGAATTCCTCGTCGAGCGTCGCACGACGCTCCCGCCACAGCTCGCGAATGGCCGTCTCGTCGTTGCCGCGCCAGTAAGCCGGAGAGAGTAGGGGCGCCGAGTGCTCGATGCTGAGCAATACGACGCCACTGGGCAGCGACGTGGGCGGCTTGTCTCCATACACGCGGCGCACGCCTTCGCCGTAGACCGCGCTCTCCCTGGTGTGCAACTCGGCGGGACCGGAGAATCGATAGCCGCGGCGCGAGAGCTGATCGACGACGTTGATCTCCATCCAGGGCGAGTGCGCGAGATTGGCTCGTGTGCCCGGTGAAGCAATGTCGAGAAAGAAGAGGCGGCTCTCATCCCAGACGCGGATTGTTCCCTTCGGCGAAACGTTGGGCTTGCCGTCCGCGGTAACGGTCGCCGCGAAGCACAACTGTGCCACATCGATGACCGCGCGCATATCGGAGGTGAGCATCTATATAGTTTGCTGTGGCCTTACCGCACCTGTCGGCACTAATGAAGATAGACCACATCCTGGGCTCTGACGACGAGCCATCGGCGACCTATCTGTGGCCGCGGTGGATCTTTCTGCGCGGACTTGGCCTCATTTTCTTCTCGGCGTTTTACCCGCTGGTCTTTCAGATCCACGGCCTCATCGGTCAGCGCGGAATTCTCCCGGCTGGCGATTATCTGCGCAACGTGCGGAACGTGCTCGGCCTGTTCGAAGGCCTCTGGTATGCGCCGACGCTGCTGTGGTTCGGCGCTGGCGATCACGGGCTCACGGTCGTCGTCTGGGCAGGGATGATCGCATCGCTCCTGCTCGTCGCCAACATCTGGCCGCGCCTGATGACCGTCCTCTGCACGCTGCTTTTTCTGTCATGCGTCGCGGCGCTGCAGGATTTCTCCGCTTATCAATCCGACGGCATGCTGCTCGAGGCGGGGTTTCTCGCCTGCTGGTTCGCGCCGAGCGGTATTCGTCCCGGTTTCGGCGGCACGAGTCCGCCATCGGCGTTCAGCCTCTTCATGCTGCGCTGGGAGTGGTTCCGAATCTATCTCGAGTCGGGAATCGTCAAGCTTGCGAGCGGCGATCCGCACTGGCGGAATCTCACGGCGATGGACGAGTACTACCAGAACGGGCCACTGCCGACGTGGATCGGATGGTATGTGCAGCATCTACCGCACTGGTTTCACGCGGGCACGGTCATCATCACGCTTGTCGCCGAGCTGGGACTGGTGTGGCTCGTGTGGCTGGCGCGGCCCTTTCGCGCGGCCTGCTTCGTCATCGTCACCGCTTTGCAGATCGGGATCATCGCCACGGCGAATTATGCTTTCCTCAACTATCTCGTTCTGTTGCTCGGCGTTTTGTTGATCGATGATCAGATTATAAAGCGAACGCGACTCCCAGCCCCGCCACCGGTGCCAGCGGTCAGGCCACGGCCGACATGGATTCGACGGACGGAAGCAACGCTACTTGGCCTCGTGCTGTATACGACGATTGTGGCGTTCCTGCCTGATCTGCCCATACTCGGGTGGCCGGCGGGTGCCCTTGCTCCATTTCGCATCGCGAACGCGTATGGTCTGTTCGCCGTCATGACGGAGGAACGTTACGAGATCGAGTTCCAGGGCAGCCACGATGGCACGAACTGGATCGCATATCCCTTTCGATACAAGCCGCAGGACGTCAATGAGCATCCAGGACTCTACGCCCCGTATCAGCCGCGCTTCGACTGGAATCTCTGGTTCGCGTCGTTAGGACCGTGGCAGGAGTCGCCGTGGGTCGTGAACGCTCAACTGCGGCTTGTCGAAGGTAGTCCCAGCGTGCTGGGCCTCTTCCGGTCGGATCCCTTCAAGGGCAATCCGCCGACGCTCGTTCGTACCGTGCGCTACCAGTACTGGTTCACCGACATGGGGACGAAGCGCTCGGCGCACGCCTGGTGGCGGCGGCAGTTGATCGGTCCATTCACCGGGACCGTCGCGCAGCCGCCGGATACGGTCCGCAGCCGTTAGGCGCCGCGAACGATTCGCGCCGTCACCGAGATCTGGCCCACGTGGCGCATCGCGTGCTCGGCGCCGTGGACGAGGCAGCCGATCACGGTGGACGGCAACCTGGCGCGGCCGACGGCGCGGAAGTCGCCTAACGTCGCGACGTCGATCGTGCGGAGCTCGGCGATGGCGGCGTCGACGCGCTGGCCGAGCAAATCGAGCGCTCGCGACACGCCGGCGATATCGAGTGGAGCACCTTCGCTTCGCAGTGCGGCGAACTGCTCCTCGTTCAGCGAGTGGCCCCGCGCATAGGTGAACAGCCGGTCGATCACGCCTGGAATGTGTCGGACGTGAAAGGCGACCGATGCGACGTTGGCCGGCCGAGCGTTCCATTGTTCTTCGGTAAGTCCGTCGACAAGCTCGCCGACACTCTCGCGGACCTGGAGGAGGATATGGGCGACAGGCTGCAAGAGAGCGGGCACGCCTTCAACTGGACCACGCTGCCACCATTCGGTGCTGGCCATGATCAACTCATCTTCGCCGCGCGCGGTGGCGCGGCTGGTTGACGGAGTCGCTCGACGATCGCGGCGACGTGAACCGCAGTCGTGTCGAGTGACGGCATGCCGGCGACGGCTGGCGCGGTGAGCAGGAGCACGAGCTCCGTACCGCCAAGTATGACGCCGTCGATGCCGGTATCGTCGCGCACGCGCCTGACGAGGTCCACGAAGCTGGCGCGGGTGTCGTCGCGGAAGTCTCCCTTCAACAGCTCACCAATGTAGCGATCGTGGACCCAGGGTCGGTCAGTGTCGCTCGGCACGACGACCGTGACGCCAAAGCGCGCGCAAACTTCGGGGTAGAATGGTGCCTCCATGGTAAAGCGAGTGCCGAGCAGGAGGAGACGCCGCAGTCCGCGCCGCTGCGCTTCCATGGCGCAGCTTTCGACAATGCTCACCAACGGCACCGGCGATCGTGCCGCAAGCTCGTCGAAGACGATGTGCGGCGTGTTGGCTGTCATCGCAATGAAGTCGACACCGGCGCCGACGAGACGCTCGATAGAGCCGAACAGATAGTCGATGAGCGCAACGCGATCGGAGCCGACGAGACGCAGTGCGCGCTGGACGTCGAGGCTGTCGATGACAATCGAGGGCGCCGTTCCCGGCTCGAGCTTCGCCCAGGACTCGAGAATGCGGCGATAGTAGTCGATAGTGGACTCGGGTCCGAGCCCGCCAACGAGGCCCAGGGTAGTCACCTAGGCCTCGAACAGCTGAACAATCTCGGCCACACCAGTGTCGTTGGCATGGGCGGCGAGTCGCTTGCCCTCGGCATCGATTGCTTTACGAAGCGCCGGGTGACGCGTGACCAGGCGACGCGCCCAGTCGACGTCACGAGTGCGAATGGCGTGCACCGCGTCCTCGATCTCGATGGCGAGCAGCGCGCCGCGCTCGCGGAGGTAGTGGAGCGCCCAACCACCGGGCGTGGCATCATAACGCTGGTCACGAGCGTTGATGTCGGCGCCGTTCTCCAGCAGCAGCTCCATCAACTCACGACGTCCCTCAAAGGCGGCATGATGAAGAGCGGTCGCGCCGTGCTCGTCTCTCGCCCTAACGAGAGATTTGTCGGACGCAAGCATGGCTCTCACCGCATTGACGTCGCCAGCGCGTATCGCATCGAAGAATCTCGTTGTCATGGTCATTGACGCGGAGTGCGCGGAGGGGCGCCAAGCCAAGCGACTAAACTGCCACCCGCTCGCCCCGCGCTACCGGCAAGCTCCCCCCAACGGCTCCCACGTTAGGCTGGTCGAGTGCACCGCGGGCGCGCCAGAAGAACCAGGCTGTCGCGACGATGGCGAGGGCGAGGGCGGCGCCGAATTCGCTCGTGAGCCAGTTCGTCCAGCCGGTGTTGACCGTGACGCGGTCGAAGAATGCCTGGACGAACAGATTGTGCGAAGCATGGAGGATCGCCGCCGGCCAGACGCTGCCCGACCGAAGGCGCAGCCACGCGAACGGGAATCCAAGCGCGACGACCATGACCGCAAAGCACACCACCGAGTACCACGCCGGCGCGCCGTTGTTGTAGTCGGCGAAGATGATGAGCGGCATGTGCCAGAGGGCCCAGATCGCGCCGCTGATCAGCGCGACGCGTTCGAACGGCATCGTCTTGGCGAGCGTCGGCACGAGGAAGCCGCGCCAGCCGAGCTCCTCGCCGGTAGCAGACACCAAGCTCCCGGCAGTGCCTTGGAGGAAGAACACCGTGAGCGGAATGTTGAAGCGGCTGAGGTCAACGCCGCCAAGTCTGGTGAGCCAGACGAATCCGTAGGCGGCCGTCGCATAGCCCAACGGCAGGACGTAGGCGAGGATCGCGAGTCGCGTTCCTCGCGCGCCACCCCATCCCCAGCCCTCGCCCCGCACGTTGTGCTGGAAGACCAGTCGCGTGACCAGCGCGCTCGTCCCGGGTGACCACATGAGTGCGAACACGTAGAGACCATTATGCGCGCTGAGGCTGCCAGCTCGGATGATCAGCGTATAGAAGATCGCGCTCAGGAGGGCGGTCAGGCTGAGATACGTCGTGAGTGGAGCGCGCGTGCCGCCGTCTGTCGTCGTCATGGAGAATCTCGAAGGAGAAACCAGCCCGCCATCGCAAGCGCAGGTGCTCAGCAGCAAAAGCTTCTGCGGCGCCTAGAGGATGCACTCGTGACAGGCGAATGACCAGATCGCAGCGAATAGCTCGAACGCCGCGCTGGCCATGGTCGGCGCGCGGCGTCGGGTAGCGCGAGCTTGTATGTCAGGCTTTCGGTCTTGCTATCGAGTTGCCGACTCGGGACTCCTGTCCGCCAGAACAGGTTCCTCGGGTCCGTCCGGAGTGAACACCTCGACAGCGAGCGTGAATTTGCGCTGTTCACCCGACGGAATCGCGCCGACACCCACGACCTGACGGGTGACTTCCTCGCCACGATCGTTCGTGATCGATATCACGACTGCGTACTCCCAGGCCTCGCCCACATTCGGATGCCGAATGGATCCTTCCACTCGAAGAGGGGAGAAGGTGGGGGCGGTAATACCCCCACCGCCACCCGGCGCGAAGCGCAGATGCTTCCGGCACGACGGACAGACGCTCGTGCTCTGCAGGATCACTGCCCGGCAGTGCGGGCAGGTGCGCGTTGCTCCGGCCGGGGTTCTCCGAACGGTGGTCACGAGGCGTGACGACCGAGCGTGAGTGGCTTCGTGGAGGGCAGTTGATCGCGCTCGTCACCCCAACCGAATTCGACGCGGCCGCGCATGCGCGAGCCCGACGCGACGGTGAGCGTCCCCGCTTTGAGATCGCCGTTGAGCACGCCGCTCGAAAGGATCTCGACGTTCGCTGCGTTCTCGATGTTGCCCTCGATTTCTCCACCAATGGTGACAGAGTTGGCGCGGACGCCGCCAGTGAGCTTGGCGCCGGCGTCGATGGTGAGGTCACCCTGGATATGCACGTCGCCGTCAAACTTGCCGGCGATGCGCACGTGGCCCGTGCCGTCGATCTTCCCGGTGATCGTGATGTCTGCAGCGATCACGGACTCACGTGCCTCACGAGGCGCGGCGCGCCGCGCCGTGGTCGGCGCGATGTCCACAGGGCGTTCCGGTTCGCGCTCGACGATCGGTTCAGCTGCGGGAGTCATGATCGGTGCATCCTTTTTAGAGGTGGTGGGTTCCTTCCAGATTGCCATGACAACATCCTGTTGAGGTGACAACATGCTGTTGAGGTGCGGCGGTAGATATCAGTGGGTATCGAGGTCCGCTGTTACGTACGTCACGAATTGTGAATAATTTCGTGGCCGAGGCCGCTTATTCCGGGTGTAGAACGGGCGCTCGTTAGGCAAAGGTGATTTCGGTCACGGGTGCTGCGCGGTGATATGAGTGATCTAACTCACTAGCGGAGCCTTCGTGTCGCCATCGCCAGCTTTTTCCGCTCAGCGTCAGTCAGAAGGTCCGCGAATACCTTGAGCAACTCGATCACGTGACCGTGATCGCGGGCGCGGTTCGCTCACGCGACGCGCGAATGCCACTCGAGCGGGGCAGGGAGATCCTCGGCCGCGAACTCGAAGTGAAGGACACGTCGGTGGCTCGGAGAGGTCGCGGCCGACGACGCGTGGAGAATCAGCGGCCGGAACGCGAGGATGCCGCCGCGCTCGACGAGACAGTCCACGGACGGTCGCGCGGCGCGCCAATCGTCGATCGCCGCCCCCGACAAGCGGCCGACGCGATGAGAGCCGGTGAGCACGCGCACCGGACCGTTGTCCGAGTCGCAACAGTCGAGGTGCACGCGGACGGCGAGCATTCGCTCGAGGAGCTCGACGGGCGGTTGCACGTGTGGGATGCCCTCCTTCTCGCTCCACGGCCCGAATCCCTGGATTGGAGCTCGCTCACGCACGGCGATCGTGAGGTCCTGATGCCAGGTGACTTTCCAGTTGGCGCGCGGCGTCTTGTCGAACAGGATGACGCGGGTCGCGAAGCAATGCGGACCGAGCACCGCCTCGGCGACAGTGCGCACGGCGTCGCTGCGCGAGAGCTCCCGCACGGCCGGCGTGGTCTCGAAGAGATTGCGCAGGCCGCCGCGCCCGTCGTCGGTACCTAACGATTCGATGGTGCCGACTAGCCGGTCGATCGCGAGCTGCGGGAGCACGGGCGGGGTGATGGCCCACCCGTCGTTGGCGATGGATTCAGCGAGCTCTTGTTGTTCTCTAGCGGCGTTAGGCATGAAGTTACGATTACCGACCAGCCAATATACACTCGAGGACGGCGCGCGCTTCAGTGTGTCGTTCGGCCCAGGAGCCCGATATTAGCGTGTACGGCTGTTCGGTGCGCTCGAGCTCACGGCGGAGCCGCTCGGTATGCTCGATGCGTTCGTCGCGGAGAACGCGCGTGCCGTCCTGCACCCATGGGACGTCGGCATCGAGAAGCAGCACGTGATTGTAGCGGCGACGCGCCGCGGCTTCGGCAAGCCATGCGGGGCGCGTTCCGACGATCAAATCACACCAGGTGGCCGTCGTGCGAAGATCCGTATCGCAGATCAGAAGGCGATTCGCGCGTGTGGCGGCTTCGTCCTCGTCGCGTGCTTGCCCTTTTCCGATGGCGTCGAAGTCCTCGGCGGTGAGGGCGAGCGGATCGCGATTCTCGCAGTACCCGCGGCCGTACTCAGGCACCCAGACCGTGTCGAGCTCATGGGCGAGCGTCTCTGCAAGGGTCGTCTTCCCGGTAGACTCGGTGCCGAGGACGGCAACCCGCCGAACGAAATAGGGCCTAACGATTGGTGGAATGTACTGCCAGTTGATCATCGGGTCCTGACGGATTGCCGTGCCCGAGATCGGAACTCCCCGGCGGCCGGGGTCGACGCAGATGTGTCGAGCGCAGAGACGCGCGGCAAGCTCGTCGCCGTACATCTCGGAGGTAAACACAACGTCGACGTCGCCCGCATAACGGCGGACGAGATCAGTCCAGATCGGCCAGAAATCCGGATCGTCTTCCGGCGCTTGCGGTACTTCCTCAGCGACGTGCACGACCCGGCAATCGGGATGTGAAGCGGCGACCCAGTGATAGCGCAGCGCTCCAGGAATAGGCTCGCGGCTGATGGAGCACACGAGCACCGTGAGACGGTCGACCTGCGCACGCGCCGAGCGAACGAGCAGCGCGTGGCCTTCGTGATAAGGTAGAAATTTTCCGAGGACGAGGCCGCGTTGTATCACGAACGTCGAATCAGTCCTTCTTGACCTCGTGGATGCTGCCAGGTGCTCCGAGCGTGTACGTGAGCCAGATGTCATTGCCCCACGTGGTTCGACGAGCGCTCTTGACGCGCACCTGCCACGCGTCGCCAACGTGGTCAAGCGACGCGTTCAGAGCCCAGACGGAATCGCGCGTCGGCAGATCTGCCTGTGCCCGCACCGTATTCAATGTGCCGGGTGCTCTCCCGATCCATTGCACGACGGCTCGTCCCGTAGATGCCCAAGTGCCGTCCTGGACGACGAAGAGAACGCGATAGCTGCCACTCAGATCTCCGTCGGCCCAGCTGCCACCGCGAAGTATCTGCTTGTAATGGTGAGCCAGCATGGGTTCGTGAGTAGGCTCGGCATTGCAGCTCAGTCGTGTGGTGTCACGCCAGCTCCAGCGCAGGCAATCGAGCGAGTCGCCGCGAAAATCACCGAACACGAACGTTCGAGAGAGCGCCTCGACTCGCGCATCGCTCGGAGCGCCCGAGGCCGCCGGTCGTACACAGAGCCAATACCTACGCATCCCGAAATTCTCCATCATCGTCAACCAGAAGATCTTCCTCTGCACGCTCGTCTCGGGTAGCTCGAAGTGACCGACGGAGTCGCTGACACCGTGGCCGCCTTGCTTCGAGCAGGTGCGATCCTTGTCGTCGTCAGTCGCGGCGATGAAGTACTGCGAAGCGGGTGCGCCGTTCTCGAGGGTGAGTCGCCCGACGGCATCAGGCGTAACCTGCTCCTGGTGCTTCACAGGAATCGGTATGCACGCGGCCATGAAGCAGGCCGCGATCAGAAGAGGGATGATCGGCTTCATAAACTTCCTCGACACTTCACATTCCGTCAGTCAAACTGCGAAGGACGCGTTGACAATTGCGGATCCTCCGCCTCGCTCAGGGATGACAGACCAAGTCCTAGTGCTTGGTGGTTATCCCGATCACGCCCGACGCATTCCCACGGCCGAAAGCGTACTGCGCCTCCGACGCGCTGTAAAACGTGATTGTGGCAATCGCCGTCGCCGAGATGGTTGGTAGAACAGTCGCGTCGCCGTAGTACTGGTTGTCGACGTAGACGTTAGGCAGCGCGGTCGTCGCGGGTTGGCGCGGGTCGAGCGTGACGGTGCCGTGGCTCTGCAGGAACTGCGGGCGCAAGCGCTTGACGATTTCGTAAGCGTTCGGCGCGTGCAGGGAGTCGATCTCGGCCTCGGTGATCGATGTTCGCCCGGCGCCGGCAGTGGGATCGCTGTGATGGAGCGCGCACGATGCCGTGGTGAGCAGACATACAACGAGGGTCATCGCGAGGACTCGACTTGTCTGGCTGCGCTCCATATCCGCTCCCTGAACGAGACGGCGATCGACGGTACGACTATGGCATCGAGCGCGCCCCGAGGAAAGGGCGCCGTCGGTGATCGGTGGTCAGCGGTCCGCAGCTGTCAGTTCACCGACCACCCGCCACCGTTGGATACCGTCCCCAAACGACGATGGCCCGAGCTTTCGCCCGGGCCATCGTATCCCAGCTGCTACGAAACGGATTATGGCTGAGGCGTGACGTTGCCGTTGCGCGCGGCCGCTTCTACCGACGGCATTGGCAGCGCCGTCTGCAGCGGATCGGACGCGTGCGTCAAGTCCGTCGAAACGGTCGGCATGCCCGGCTGAGAGACATATGCCTTCGTGATCGTGCCGTACTCGCGGGCCGCGATCAGGTAATACGGGCCCTCATAGATGAACGAGTAGCGGTACTCGTAGAGAATCGCCGTCCGAGCCGCCGCAACGGAAGCGAACGTCGCGTAAGGCGCGAGGCCACCCTCACCGACGCGCACGACGTTTACGTCTGCCGTGGCACCAGCCAGGTCGCCGGTCTCCGCTTTCGCCTGTGCACGCAGCAGGTAGTAGGCCGCGTTGCGCACGATCGGGATCGGCCGCGTCAGGTTGCTGGCGATCGTCGGATCCGTCACGGGATCACGGATCGTGAGCTCCACCCCATTGACGATCGACGACGGCGAGCTCGCCGTTGCGATCTTCGAAGCGCGCAGGTCGCCAGCCTGGATCGAGTTGGCGAAGTTGTCCGTCAGGTAGACGTGGTTGTCCACCATCGGGTTCGAGAAGGACTCCGGCGAGCTCGGATTGAACTGGTAGTACGGGCCCGCCGCGAGGTCTGTCGCCGTGGCGCCGCTCAGCGCGGCGTTCAGCGCCGTGATCGCCGTCGCGAAACAGGTTGGGCAGGGCGCCTGGTGATCGAAGCCGCGGTACGTCTCGACCATGCCCTTCAGACCACGGTTGAAGGTGATCAGGTTCGCGGTCTTCGTGTAATCACCGTCCTGCTTGAATCCACTCGGTAGGGCGAACGGCACGGTCGCGCTTGCCGAGGCGAAGTTCGTGTTCGCGGAATCGAGCAGCGCCGAGATGTACGCGAGGACCACGCCCTTCGTGCGAATCGGATCCGCGGTTGCGCCTTGCGAGACCTGAATAGCCACCCCGAGCGAATCGCGCAGCTGAATGAGGCGAATGTAGTCCAGTGCCTTCATCGTCTGCACGAAACCGATCGTCGCGGCCTTGTCGCCCGCGCTCATCGTATTGAGCGAAGGGCTGACGATCAGCTGGTTGGCGGCACGGATCTCCGAGTAGTAGCCGCTCCATGCCGACCCGCCGATAAAATCGCTCGGATCGATCGGCACGGCGACGAACTCGTTGAGGTATCGCGGCTCGTTGGTGTCCATCCGGACCGAGTTGCGTGCCTCAGTCTCGGGGAAGAGGAGATAGCTGAAGGCCATCGCCGACGCACGATCCTGCGCGACGACACCGGTGACGAGATTCTGAATCGGCTGCGCCGTGCCGGCCACGATGTTGTCCTGGCTCGGCGCGTTCAGCGCATCCTTACAGCCCGCCGAGAGCGCCAGTACGGCGGCGCTCAACGCGGCAAGAGTCTTTTTCATATATGGAATCAATCTCTGTTAGAAGTTGACGTCGGCAGAGAAGAAGAACTGGCGGCTCGGCGGGTACGGAGCGAGATCCCACAACCGGCTGAGCGCCGCATTACCAAAGTTCGAAACTTCCGGATCGAGACCGCGATACTTCGTCCATGTGTAGAGGTTGCGGCCGCTCAGCTCGAGCCGAACGTCCTTCGCGGTACCGCGGAAGAGCGTGTTCGTGAGACGCGGGTTGAGTGAGTAGCTGAGCGTCACTTCGCGCAGCTTGGCGAAGCTGCCGTGCTCGAGGAATGCGGGCAGGCCTTTCGCGTACGCGCTCTGATCGCGGTTGTTCATCGACGTGTCGGCGAAGTTACCGGCGGGGATGCTGCTCTGCCCGTTCGCGCCCTGCTCGAGATAAGTCTGGCTCAAGTCGGCGACCCAACCGCCCTTGCGCCAGTCGATGAGCGTCGAGAGGCGGAACGGTCCGGCGGTAAAGTCATTGCCGAACCCCATCGTCCAATCAGGACTCTCCGCGCCGTAGAACTGCTCATGGCGGGATCCGTCGGCGTTGAAGCCATTGTAGGCGACAACCTCGTCATTCGCATAACCAACCTGCACCTTTGTACGTGCGGTCCGCTCGCCAAAGCCGCTGCCGGTATAGAAGGCGGGCACGGGCAGTGACGTCACCATCGAGCGATTGCGCGCGTAGGTCGTGTGCGATTCCCACGTGAAGGTGTGGGTCTGCACCGGGATCAAGCCCAAGCCGACTTCGGCGCCCTTGTTCGTGAGCGAGCCGCCATTGATGACCTGCGTCGTGAAGCCGGTCGACGGCGCGGGCGACGCCTGCAGCACAAGGCCGGAGGTGCGCTTGTCGTACAGTGTGAACTCAGCCTGGCCGCGGCCGTGCAGGAACTGCACGTCGACGCCGCCTTCGGTCTCGTTCGTGACTTCCGGCCGCACGTTCGAGAGACCGATCGTCGTCGACGGACGCAGACCGACAATGCCGTTCTCCGGCACCTGCGTCAGGAACGTGTACTTGAAGTTCACTGGCACGCGGTTACCCGCCTGACCGTTCGCGATGCGGAGCTTGATGTTGTCGAGGCCCGTCGGCGCGAAGGGCAGGTTGTACGACGCCGAGAACTTCGGGAAGGCGTAGAAGCGCGCCGTGTCACCGTTGGTGCTCGAGCGCTCGGCGTTCACGGCCGCCGTGAGGAACAACCGGTCGCTCAAGGTCGAGAGCTCTTCCTGCGCATAGTACGAGAACGTCTTGGAGAGCGATTGCGCCTGGAACTGGCCCGTCTGTACCGCGGTCGTCACGTTGGTGATGCCGGGGAAGAGGCCGCGGCCCTGATTCAGAAGCTGATCGGACTGCTGGCGCTCCTGGCGCAAACCTAACGACGTCGTCGCGGTACCAAAGCGGGCGATGAGCTTGTGAATGAGCGACGCGTTCAGGTTCGCGTTCACGACGTCGGTATTGCCGTCGACGACCGTGCCGGGATACGGACTGATGTTGTGGCTCTGCTCGATGTAGCTATTCGGCGGCGAGTAGAGGTGCGCATGGTCGTTGAACGCATCGACGCCGGCGAGTGTCGTGAAGTTCAGCGTTTGACGCTCGTTGGCGAAGACGCTCCAATTCGCCTGCACGTTGCCGATGAGGCGATAAACGTCCTCCGGCGTGCGGATGTCTTCCGCGTCCTGCAGCACGTTC
>Ga0070717_10001157_pt1 | contig 17816 bp, 11 predicted proteins | sample LARL113metaG_FD_71366 | JGI IMG/M metagenome (GOLD analysis project Ga0070717, IMG submission 71366) | Corn, switchgrass and miscanthus rhizosphere microbial communities from Kellogg Biological Station, Michigan, USA - LAR L11-3 metaG | ecosystem: Host-associated > Plants > Roots > Rhizosphere ... | reverse complement strand
GGCTTGCTTGAGCGCGTCGAGCTCCTGCCAGCGCGCGAACAGGCGCTCGACCTCGCCGCGCGCGGCCTCGAGCTCGGCGACCAGCGACTGGACCTCGGTCGGGCGATCCTTGAACACGCCGGGGTCGGACAGGGTCGCCTCGAGCGTCGTGACCCGGGTCTCGGCGGCGGCGATCGCGTCCTCGATGCCCTCGAGCTCGCGCGCCTCCTTGAAGCTCAGCTTGCGCGGGCCGATCGGCTTGGCCGCGCGGGTGTCCTTCGACTCGCGCTTGGTGCGCTCGCCGCCGGCCTTGGGGCGGCGCTCGGCGTAGAACGAGTAGCTGCCCTCGTACAGCGTGACCTTGCCGTCGCCCTCGAACGCCAGGATCGCGGTGGCCACGCGATCGAGGAACCAGCGATCGTGCGAGACGATCAACGCGCAGCCGCCGAAGTGCAGCATGCCCTCCTCGAGCGCGCCCAGGGTCGGCAGATCGAGATCGTTGGTCGGCTCGTCGAGCACCAGCAAGTTCCCGCCGCGCCGCAGCAGCCGCGCGAGCTGCACGCGGTTGCGCTCGCCGCCCGACAGCTGGCCGACCTTGGTGTCCGACGTCGAGTCGGGGAACGCGAGCATGCGCAGGAAGCTGCGGACGTGGATCTTGCCGTCGGGCAGATCGACGAAGTCGTAGCCGTCGCCGACCTCCTCGATCACCGTGAGATCGTCGCGCAGCTCGGTGCGGCCCTGCTCGAGGTACGCCGGCCGCGTGTTGACGCCGACCACGACCTTGCCGGCGTCGGGCTGCGCCAGCCCGAGGATCGTCTTGATCAGCGTGGTCTTGCCGGCGCCGTTGGGCCCGACGATGCCGAGCCGATCGCCGGGCTTCATGACCAGCGTGAGATCCTTGAACAGCAGCTTGCCGCCGAGCGACTTGGTCACCCGATCGAGCTCGACGATCGTGCCGCCGAGCCTGGGCCCGCTCGGCAGCCGCAGCGCCATGGTGTCCGGACGCTTGTCGTCGACCGACGGCGCGGCGGCGACCGCGGCGTCGAACCGATCGATGCGCGCCTTGGCCTTGACCGAACGCGCCTTGGGGCCGCGCCGGATCCAGTCGATCTCGCGGCGGATGAACGAGCTGCGCTGGTACTCGACCTCGGACTCGGCGGCGAGCCGCTCGGCCTGCAGCATCACGAACTCGGCGTAGTCGCCGTCGTACGAGTAGACCTTGCCGCGATCGACCTCGAGGATCCGGGTCGCCACGCGATCGAGGAAGTAGCGATCGTGGGTCACGACGATCAGCGCGCCCGGCCAGCTCGACAGCCGGCCCTCCAGCCACTCGACCGTCGTCGCGTCGAGGTGGTTGGTCGGCTCGTCGAGCGCGAGCACGTCGGCCTTGCCGAGCAGCGCCCGCGCCAGCGCGACGCGGCGGCGCTCGCCGAGCGACAACGTCGAGATCTTCTGGGTCAGCGGCGGCAGCTCGAGGGCCGCGGCGATCGTCGCGACCTCGTAGTCGGCCACGCCGGGCCGCGCCACCGAGGCGCCGACCAGCGCGTCGGCCTCGAGCACCGGCTCCTGCGCGACGTACTCGAGCGACAGATCGCGCTTCCAGGTCACGAGGCCCGCGTCGGGCACCAGGATCGGATCGTCCTGATCGTAGGCCGTGCCGCCGACCGCGCGCGCGCCGTGCGTCGCCTGGTACACGACCATCTCGAGCAAGGTCGACTTGCCGGCGCCGTTCGCGCCGATCATGCCGATCCGATCGCGCTCGTGGACCGCGAACGAGGCGCCGTTGAGCACCGCGCGGGTGCCGAACCGCTTCTCGAGCCCCTGGACGGTTAAGATCGCACTCACGACAGTCGCGCGAGATCGGTCTGCACCAGCAGATACGTCAGCCTCAACAGATTCATCCGTGCCTCGGGGGACCTTACCTTGTTCGCGAGCTCGCCGAGCCGGGTCCGGCCATCAAGCAGGCTGTAGACCTTGAGCAGCGCGTCGCCCAGGCCGAACTGCGCGAGCTCGCCATCCTGGATCGGCTCGCGCACGATGAACGCCTTGCCGTTCGCCGCCAGCCAGTCCTCGATCAGCGGCTCGCCGAGCTGCGCCGCGCCCTGCCCGATCACGCGGAACGCGTCGAGGTGCAGCGAGCGCGCTCGCCACGGGTTGGAGTGGCCGGGCGTCCAGGTGTAGCGGCCCTTCGGCCACGAGAACGCCTCCATCAGCTTGGCCGCCACCTGGCTGGCGAGCAGCCGGTAGGCCTCGAGCGGATCGAGGATGTCGAGGCCGACCAGCGTATCGGCGAGCCGGCCGCCGAAGTGGTGGGTCACCGCGGTCGCGCGCTTGAGCGCCTGCGGGGTCAGCGCGCCCTGCGCGATCAGGTAGCTGCCGAGCCGCTCGCTCTCGACGTTCGAGCTGACGAACTGCGGCTGGCCGTCGACGAGATACGCCTCCTTCAGCATGCCGGCGCGGCCCTCGAGCGCGAGCATGCCGGTCTCCTTGGCCTTGGCGAGCCGGTAGACCAGCCGGAGCACCGGCTGCTGCGCGATCTCGCCGGCCTCGTGCGGCGCGACCGAGCCGTCGACCGGCTCGGCGGCGATGTCCTCCTCGGCGACCGGCTCCGCGTCGATCTGCATGACGCCGCTCGACGCCTGATCGCCGGTCACGCCCGCCGGGATCGCCTCGCCGGAGATGAACGCGGCCCGCGCGCGCGCGGCCTCGAGCTCGGCCTGGGCCTGGCTGATCCGCGTCATCGGCCCCGACAGCGCGCCCGGATCGTCGACGCTGACGTGCGCGACCACGCCCTCGAGGTCCGCGGTCGGCGCGTTGATCACCTGGCCGAGCAACGTGGCGAGCGTGCGCGACGACGCGCGCGTGGTCCGCCGGATCCACTCGTCGAGCGCATCGCGAAACTGCGCGGCGCTCTGCCAGCGATCCTCGGGCCGGCGCTGCAGCGCGCGCGTGGTCAGCAGGCGCAGCTCGACGGGAAACTCGGCGGCGTACTTGTGCAGCCGATCGAGCCGCGCGTCGCGCACCATGAGCAGGATGTCGAGGTCGTTGGTCGAGGTGAACAGCCGGCGCGCCATCACCATCTCGGCCAGCAAGATCCCGACGGAGAACAGATCCGAGCGCGCGTCGACCTCGCCACCCGAGACCTGCTCGGGCGACATGTAGCCGTACTTGCCCTTGAGCGTGCCGGCCTCGGTCTTGTGGCGGCGCTCGGCGGCGCGCGCGATCCCGAAGTCGGTGAGCTTGATGTCGCCGCGCCACGACAGCAGCACGTTGCCCGGCGAGATGTCGCGGTGGACGATGCCGAGCGGGCGGCCGGAGGTATCGAGCGCGTTGTGCGCGTAGTCGAGCGCGTCGAGCACGTCGCGCGCGATCAGCGCCGCGAGATCGGCGGTCAGCCGGATCTGCGCGCGCGCGCACTCGCGGAGCAGGCCCAGCACGTCGAGCCCGTCGACGTACTGCATCGCGATGTACGGCGTGTCGGCGTCGGTGCCCAGCTCGAAGACCTGCACGATGTGGCGGTGATCGAGCTGCGCGGTGATCCGCGCCTCGTCGATGAACATCTCGACGAACGACTTGTCGGTCGCCAGGTGCGGCAGGATCTTCTTGATCGCGACCAGCTTCTCGAACCCGTGATCGCCGGTCAGCGTGGCCTTGAACAGCTCCGCCATGCCGCCCACGGCCAGCCGGTCGAGGATCTGATACCTCCCGACGGATTTGGGCATGGGCACGATCACGGCCCGCCCACTATACATGTTGCAGCGCCGCTGCCACTTTGACAGCGCCGCCGTCGCTGTGATCGCACGCATGACACGCGCGAGCGCGCGGGCCGCGTGGGGCTGCGGGGTTACCTCGTGGCACGCCGCTTGATGAAGCAGCCACGCGAGATGCAAACCTTCACGCTGCAGCGCTCGCTCCGCGTCGTGCTCCGCCGACCCTGGATCGTCACCGCGGTCACCGTCGTGTCGTGCGCCGCGTTCGCCGCCCACGCCGCCGCCGCGCTCGTCGACGACCAGCTGGGCACCTCGCTGCCCGCGCCGATCCCGGCCGCGCCTCGCCCCGCGGCGCCGGCGATCGCGCGCAGCGACGGCGCGCAGCTGACCGCGCGCAACATGTTCTGCTCGTCGTGCGGACCCGCGCTCGCCGGTGTGGCCGCCGACTTCACGCTGCAGCCCGCCGTGCTGATCGAGACCAGCACCGGCGCCGAGCCGCGCGCGACGTTGCGCATCGTGGCGAGCGAGGTCCAGGGCAGCTGGGGCCTGGGCGACCTCGTGCCCGGCCTCGGCCAGCTCGATCGCATCGCCCCGACGTGGATCGAGCTCGTCGATCCGCGCGGCCGCCGCGGCCGACTCTCGCTTCTCGAACCGGCGGCGGGCCCGAGCTCCGGCACGGCAATGCCCGAGAGCTCGCCCGCCGCCACGCCGTGGGCCGACAAGGTCAAGAAGATCGACGAGCAGACCTACGAGGTCGATCGCGCGCTGGTCCGCGACCTGGTGTCCGGCATGACCAAGCCCGGCGCCGCTCGCTTCGTGCCGATCTTCGAGAAAGGCGAGATCAAGGGCGTGCGCCTGATCGGCGTCACCCCGACGACGATCCCGTACGCGATCGGCCTGCAGAGCCGCGACACCCTGACCGCGATCGACGGCGAGCCGGTCAAGTCCCCGCAGCAGGTCATCGACCTCTACGCCAAGCTCGATTCGATCAACCTCGTCGAGCTATCCGGCACGCGCGACGGCAAGCCGCTGGTCCGCAGCCTGCGACTGCGGTGACGTTCCGCCGGGCGAGCGCTCGGGCAGCAGCTGGCGCAGGTGCCACGCGTGGATCCGCAGCTCGGTCCGCGCCTCGAAGATCTTGCGGTTGCTCGCCAGCGCGAAGCGCGCGAGCGACGCCAGCAGCAAGAGGTTGGCGCTCGCGAGCGCGATCTCGTCGACCAGGCCATGGCTGCGCAGGATCGGCGAGGTCACCACGAGGCTACCGTGGGCGACCGCCAGCGTCGGCTCGAACAGGCCGGTCCATTCCAGCGCCACCGGCCCGAGCACCGCGACCCCGAGCCACACGTAGACCGCGGCCCGCCGCTCGCGCAGCCAGCCATTCGCCGTCATCGAGAACACGCACCCCGTGACGATCGCCGGCGTGAGCATGTACGAGCCGACCACCCGGCTCAGCGCGAACACCAGCGGCGTCGTGAGCAGCAGGACCTGGACGGCGCCCAGCCGGCGATGCGGCACGGCGCGCGACGCGATCCACAGGCGCAGCGTCGTCGCCATCAGGACCGCGACGGCGATGCCGAGCGTGGCCCAGTTGCGAATGTCGATCCACGGCAGGATCAGGAGCAGGCCGAGCAGGCCGACCATCGTCCACAGCGACTGGCGAAGGTTGAGCCGCAGATCCTCGGTCTCCGCGTCGGCCAGCTCGGCCACCAGCCGTTGCGGCAGGCGCCCCGGTGGCTCGACGAGCAGCGTCGTGATCAGCGCGGCGGCCTCGGCCGATTCCGGATCGAGGGCGAGCGCGCGGCCAGCCCGCTGCATCGCCACCGCGCGCTGCTCGGGATCGGCCGACGAGAGCGCCGCGTTCGCCGCTTCGAGCTCGCGCGCCGCGACCGCGCGCCGGCGCTCCAGATCGCGATCGCCGTCCAGGTAGCGCTCGATCTGGTCGCCGAGGTGGCGCGCGCTCGGTCGCGCCTCCGGCTCGGCGGCCAGCGCGTCGAGGCAGATCCGATCGAGCTCGATCGGCACCTCGCGGCGCGTGGCGCGCGCCGCGGGCGAGGCCGCCGGATCCGACACCGTGGACACCAGCGCCGCGACGCCGGGCGGATGCAGCGCCTCGCCGCTCAGGATCTCGAACAGGATCGAGCCCAGCGCGTAGACGTCGCTCGCGGGCATCGCGTCCTCGCCCCGGCATTGCTCGGGCGCCATGTAGCCCGGCGTGCCGAGCAGCGTGCCGGCGTCGGGGTCCGGCTCGGACAGCACGCGCGCGATGCCCCAGTCGAGCACGTAGACCTCGCCGTAGTCGCCCAGCATGATGTTGGCCGGCTTGAGATCGCGGTGAACCACGCCGCGCTCGTGCGCGTAGCCGACCGCCAGACAGACGTCGGCGAACGCGCGCAGCAAGCGCTGCAGCGGCGCGGCCTCGCGCATGCGCTGCGCGAACGTGACGCCGGCGAGCTGCTTCATCGTGAAGAACGGTTGGCCGTCGGCGCCGATCCCGATCTCGTAGACCGGCGGGATCGACGTGTGCTCGAGCCGGGCCTGGACCTGGGCCTCGCGCAAGAAGCGCTCGCGCGCGTCGAGCGACGTACCGAGCATGCGCTTGATCGCGACGTCGCGGCCGATCCGGCGATCGCGCGCGGTCACCACCTCGCCCATCCCGCCGCGGCCGAGCACCCCGCCCACATCGTAGCCGGGCGCGGGCAGCTCCGCCGATGTCTGGATCACCCGGGGCGCCACCGTCGCCCGAGGCGCCGCGGTGGCGGCTGCCGTCGGCGCATTGCTGTCGACGTTAGACATTCGCCCGATGATGCCGCGAACCCTGCGTGGTTGCCGCGTTTTCGCAGGCGTTGTCGCGCCGCGGAGTTGCGACGCGCACGCCCGCACACCACAATCCCGCGGTGCCGGACCCCGCCCCGCCTCGTCGCCGCCTGAGCGGCGCGCTCGCGGTCGGCGCCGGCATCTTCCTGTCGCGGATTGCGGGCCTGGTCCGCGAGCGCGTGCTGGCCCACACGCTCGGTCGGTTGCCCGCCGCGGACGCGTGGCGCGCGGCGCTGCGGATCCCGAACTTGCTACAGAACCTGCTCGGCGAGGGCGTGCTGTCGGCGTCGTTCATCCCGGTCTACGCGCGGCTCGCCGCCGAGGGCAAGACCGTCGAGGCGGCGCGGGTCGCACGCGCGGTCGGCACGTTGCTCGCGCTGGTCGCGAGCGCGCTGGCGCTGATCGGCGTGGTCGCCGCGCGCCCGCTGGTCGCGTTCCTGGTCCCCGGGTTCGAGGGCGAGGTCCTCGCGCTCACCGTCCAGCTCGTCCAGATCCTGTTCCCCGGCGTCGCGCTGCTCGTGATGTCGGCGTGGTGCCTCGGCGTGCTCAACAGTCACCGCAGGTTCTTCCTGTCCTACGTCTCGCCGGTGTTGTGGAACGCGGCGATGATCGCCGCCACCGTGGTCGCGGCGCGCCGGATGGCCGGCCAGTACGACGACATCGTGGTGTGGATCGCGTGGGGCACGGTGATCGGCTGCGCGGCGCAGTTCCTCATCCAGCTACCGACGGTGGCGCTGCTGCTGCGCTCGCTGCGCCCGTCGCTCGCGCTGGGCGATCCGGGCGTGCGCGCGACCTTGCGCGCGTTCGGCCCCGTGGTGCTCGGCCGCGGCTCGGTCCAGCTCTCCGGCTTCATCGATCAACTGCTCGCGAGCTACCTCGGCGCCGGCATGGTCACCGCGCTGAGCGCCGCGCAGGTGCTCTACCTGCTGCCGGTCAGCCTGTTCGGCATGGCGGTGTCCGCCGCCGAGCTGCCCGAGATGGCGAGCGCGACCGGCGGCGCGGCCGCGCGCATCGAGCATCTCCAGAGCCGGCTGCGCGGCTCGCTGCGCCGCGTGGTGTTCCTCGTCGTGCCGTCGGCCGTGGCGTTCGTGATGATCGGCCGGTCGATCGTCGCGCTGCTGTTCCAGACCGGCCGGTTCAACGCCGGCGACACCACCGTCGTGTGGATCCTGCTGTGCGGCTCGGCGCTCGGCCTGTCGGCCGGCACCCAGGGTCGCCTGCTGGGCTCGGCGTTCTACGCGCTCGGTGACCCGAAGCCGCCGCTGCACGCCGCGCTGGTCCGCGTCGCGATCACCGGCGTGCTCGGCTGGGCGTTCGCGCTGCCGGTGCGCGAGGCGCTCGGCTACAGCGAGATGTGGGGCGGCTTCGGCCTGACCGCGAGCGCCGGGTTCGCGGCGTGGATCGAGTTTCTGCTCCTGCGGCGCTGGCTCGGGGCGCGGATCGGCGCGGTGCCGATCCCGGTCCGCCTCGGGCTCGGCGCGCTGGCCGCCGCGGCCACCGCGGGCGCCCTGGGCTACGGCGTCGCCTGGCTCGCGACGCGGGGCGGCGCGCCGATCTGGCTGTCCGCGATCGCGGCGATCGGCGCGTTCGGAATCGCGTACTTGGCCATCACCAGCCTCGCCCGGATCCCCGAGGCCGCCGCGTTCACGCGCCGGCTGCGCCGCCGCGGATAGGTGCTGTCGGTGGCGCCCCCTGGCGCCGGGCAGCCGTCCGGGGAGACACTTCGCGCCTTACGTTCCCCGTCGCCTGGAGGTCGCTGATGATGCGTCCGAGATTCTGGATCCCTGCTCTGTTGTTATCCACCGTGGTCGCGGCGTGCGCGTCGGGTGGCTCGGCCGAGGACAAGCCCAAGGTCGAGGTGATCAAGCCCGACATGCAGGACGTGTCGGCGCCGCTGGCCGATCTCGCCAAGCTGCCGGTCCCCGAGCTCGGCTCGCTGCGCGCGCACGAGGCGGAGCCGGCGCGGCCGATCCCGCACATGCGGGGCCAGCAGGCGGTGGCCGATCAGGCCGATCCGGTGATCCAGGACGCGATCGGCGGCGCGAACATTCCCAGCACGAGCGTCGCGTTCGAAGGCATGGGCGCAGGACTGGCCGGCTTCACGGTGCAATCGGCACCTCCGGACACCGATGGTGATATCGGTCCCAATCATTATGTCCAGATCGTGAACTCGGGTGTCACGGTGTTCAGCCGCACCGGCGCCAAGCTGCTCGGCCCGATCAACACCAACACGTTGTTCAACGGGTTCGCCGGCGCATGCTCGACGACGAATGACGGCGACGGCGTCGTGCGCTACGACCGGCTCGCCGACCGCTGGGTGATCGCGCAGTTCTCGGTCAACGGCGGCAATGGCCCGTTCTTCCAGTGCATTGCGGTGTCGACGACACCCGATCCGACGGGCAGCTACAACCGCTACCAGTTCAGTTATAACGCCTTCAACGACTACCCGAAGATGGCGTTGTGGCCCGACGGCTACTACACCACCTTTAACATGTTCCCGAACAACCAGTTCGGTGGCTCCAAGTCGTGCGCCTACGACCGCGCCAAGATGCTGACCGGCGCGGTGGCGACCCAGGAGTGCTTCGACACCACGACCGACATCGGCGGTGTGCTCGCCTCGGACCTCGATGGCGCGACGCCGCCGCCCGCGGGCTCGCCCAACTTCCAGCTCGCGCTCGACACCAACCGGCTGGCGTTCTTCAAGATGCACGTCGACTTCGCGACGCCGGCGAACGCGACGTTCGTCGGCCCGACGTTCATCACCACGGCGCCGTTCACGCCGCTCTGCAATGGCGCGACCTGCGTCAAGCAGCCCGGCACCACGGTCCAGCTCGACTCGCTCGCCGATCGACTGATGAACCGCCTGGTCTACCGGAGGTTCGCCGATCACGAGGCCTTGCTGGTCTCGCACGCGGTCACCGCGGGCACCAGCGGCGGCATCCGGTGGTACGAGCTGCGGACGCCCAACACGCCGACGATCTTCCAGCAGGGCACCTACGCGCCCGACGCGGCGTTCCGCTGGATGAGCAGCATGACGTTCGACGGCGCGGGGAACATCGGCCTCGGCTTCGCGACCTCGAGCGCGACGATCAGCCCGAGCGTGCGCTACACCGGCCGGCTGGTCGGCGACGCCGCCGGCACGATGGGCCAGGGCGAGGCGACGATCGTCGCGGGCGCCGGCGCGCAGACCGGCGGCCTGACGCGGTTCGGCGACTACAGCTCGATGAACATCGACCCGACGGACGACTGCACGTTCTGGTACACGCAGGAGTACATCGCGGCCAATGGCTCGTTCAACTGGCACACGCGGGTCGGCGCGTTCAAGTTCGCCGGCTGCGGCACGACCACGGTCAACGACTTCAACCTGACGCCGAGCCCGACGACGCAGACCGTCGCGGCGGGCGCGAGCGCGACGTACACGATCAACACCGCGGTGCTGTCGGGTAGCGCGCAGCCGATCGCGCTCAGCGTGACCGGCGTGCCGGCCGGCGTCACCGCGACGTTCAACCCGACCAGCGTGAACGCGGGCGCGAGCTCGACGCTGACCGTGACCGCCGCCGCCACCGCAGGCGCGAGCACGTCGCAGCTGACCATCACGGGCACGGGCACGACGGCGACCCACGCGGCCACGGTGTCGCTCACCGTGACCAACGCCAACGCGGCGCCGACCGTGGCGATCACCGCGCCGACCAACGGCTCGACCGTGACCGGCAACGTCGCGGTGACCGCGACCGCCGCCGACAGCGACGGCACGGTGGCCAGCGTGAAGTTCGATCTGCCGGACGGCACCAGCGTGGTCGACACCACGGCGCCGTTCGCGACCACGTGGAACAGCGCGACGGTGACCGACGGCGGCGGCTTCGTGATCCGCGCGACCGCGACCGACAACCTGGGCGCGACCGCGACCACCAGCGTCACCGTCACGGTCTCGAACGGCGGCGGCGGCTGCATCAACAACACGTTCACCGCGACCGACGTGCCGCTCGCGATTCCGGATAACAACGCGACCGGCATCACGTCGTCGATCCCGGTCACGGGCAACGGCAACGTGGCCTCGCTCGCGCTGTCGCTCAACATCACGCACACGTTCCGCGGCGACCTCGTGGTCACGCTGATCTCCCCCGGTGGGACGCAGTTCGTGGTCAGCAACCGCGCGGGCGGCTCGGCGGACAACCTGGTGATCACCAACCAGGCGGTCACGGCGTTCAACGGCCCGGCGGCCGGGACCTGGAAGCTGCTGGTCCAGGATCGCGCGAGCGCCGATGTCGGGACGCTGAACTCGTGGTCGCTCAAGATCGTGGGCAGCTGCACGACGACGACGCACTGGTCGGGCGCGGCGAGCCCGAACCTGCCGACGATCGACAACGGCTCGGCGTGCACCTCGCTGACCGTCACGACGACGGGCGACGCCTCGGTCGCCAAGCTCGACATCGCGGGCAGCCACGCGTTCCGGTCGATCCTGCGCGGCACGCTCGCGCACAACGGCACGACGGTCGCCGCGTTCCCGGTGGCGACGTTCCCGACGGGCAGCGGCGCGTTCAGCTTCGCCAATCGCGCGATCGCGGGGCTGACTGGCGACGCCGCCGGGACGTGGACGCTGTGCATCATCGACACCGATGCGTTCGGCGACACCGGCGTGCTGAATACCTGGGCCGTGCACGACTGACGCCGATCGCGCGCGCGGCGCGAAGCGCTTCAGCCCCTTGACCCGGTCATCCGGCCCGACGAGGATTCGATGATGGTAGCGCTTCGCGGGCTGGTGATTCGCGGCGCGATCGTGGTGGTCGCGGCGAGCTGTCGCGGCGAGGCCAAGCCGGCGCCGGTCCCCGTGGACCAGCCGCTGGCGTGGCCCGCCGTCGACGAGCCGGGGCTGATCGCGCTGACCGCGAGCGATGGCTTCGAGCGCGGCGCGCCCATCCCGCTCGCGATCGCGCCGGACGGCGCCGTGATCTTTCGGCGCAGCAAGCCGCGCGAGCGCGCCGCCGATCTGTACCAGCTCGATCCGGCGGGCAAGGTGACGCTGCTGGCCCAGGCCCAGGCGCTGCTCGGCGGTGACGCCGGCGCCGTCGGCGACGGCATCCAGGCGATCGAGATGTCCGACGACGGCGCGCGGATCCTGGTGCCGCTCGCCGGCCGCGCGTTCGTGATCGAGCGCGCCACCCAGGCCGCGCACGAGCTCGCGCTCGGCGAGCATCGCGATCCCGCGCTGTCCCCCGACGGCACGCGGGTCGCGTTCGTGCGCGACGGTGACCTGTGGCTGCAGACGATCGGCGCGCCACAGCCGAGCCGGCTCACGCAGCATCCGGCGGATCGCACGTACGCGCTCCCGGACGACGCAGCCGCCGACTTCGGACGCGCGCGGGGCTACGTCTGGGCGCCCGACAGCCAGCGGATCGTATTTCAACGCAGCGACACGCGCGCGATGACCACGGGCGGGCCCGGCCGGCCGATCGCGGTCGTCGATCTCGGCATCGTGGCGATTCGCGGCGGCGCGCCGCGCTGGGTGACGTGGGACCTCGCGCGCTATCCCTACCTCGCGCGCGTGAGCTGGCCGGCGAACGGCGCGCTGACCGCGATCGTCGTCGGACGCGCGCAGACCCAGCTCGCCGCGCTCGCGATCGATCCGGCCACCGGCGGGACACGCCCGCTGGTCGTCGAGAAGGACGCGGCGTGGGTCAACGTCCCGCCGTCGCCGCTGACCTGGCTGCCCGACGGCAGCTTCTTGTGGGCGACCGAGAGCCACGGCTCGTCGGCGCTCGATCTCCACACGGCCGACGGCGCGTTCGTCCGCACCGTCGTCACCGCGGACCTCGGCCTGCGCCGCGTCGTGGGGCTATCGCGCGATGGCCACGATGTCATCCTCGAAGCCGCGGCTGACTCGCGCGAGCAACACGTGTGGCGCGTCCCGCTCGCCGGCGGCGCGCCGGTCGCGTTGACCAAGGACGGCGGCGTGCACCGCGCGTGGAGCGGCGCCGGCGTGCTCGTGGTGCGCAGCGATCGCCGGGGCGGCGGCCGCACGACGATCGTCGAGCGCAGCGATGGACCGCGCGTCGAGCTGCCGTCGCTCGCCGAGCACCCGGCGGCACCGGCGACGACGTTCGAGATCGTCACGATCGAGGACCACGCGCAGCACGTCGCGATCACCCGACCGCGCAACTTCGACGCCAAGGTGCGCTATCCGGTCGTGCTCCGCGTCACCGGCGACCCCACGCGGGCGCCGGTGACCGACGCGCTCGACGACTACGCGATGGATCAGTGGTACGCGGACGCCGGGTTCATCATCGTGCGCAGCGACCACCGCGGCACGCCCGATCGCGGCCGCGACTGGCAACGCGCGATCTCCGGCGACGTGCTGACGTTGCCGATGAACGATCAGATCGGCGCGCTCAAGCAGCTCGGCGCGCCCCACCCCGAGCTCGATGTGAGCCGCGTGGCGATCGTCGGCGCCGGCATGGGCGGCAGCCTCGCGCTGCTCGGCGTGATGCTGCACCCCGACGTGTTCGCCGCCGGCGTGGCGCTCGCGCCGATCACCGACTGGTCGCTCGCCAGCCCCGCGCTCGGCGAGCGCTACATGAAGGCGCCCGCCGACAACGCCGACGGCTATCGCCGGACCAGCGCGGCGACCTACGCCGAGCAGCTCACCCGTCCCGTGCTGCTGGTCGACGCGCCGGGCCGGCTCGCCGACGCGCACGCCGTCCTCGAGGCGATCGCGACGGCCGGCAAGCGCATCGAGCTCGCCGCGCTGCCCGGCGACGGCGATCCGGCGCACGATCGCGCGCGCGCGCTGGTCGTCCTGGGCTTCCTGCGCGACCGGCTCGGGCCGCCGGTGCGGCCGGCCGTGATGCCCAAGGCGCGCACCGAGGAGGAAGAGGAAGAAGAGGAGCGCGAGCGCGAGCGCCGCCCGGCGGGCGACCACAAGTGACGCGCTAGCCGAGGCCGGGCAACCAGCGCACGATCATCTCGCCGGACAGCGCGCCCATCGCGAGCGCGACGCCGAGCCCGGCGCCGATCATCAGCCACCCCCAGCGCCGCGCCGCCGGTGGTGGCGCGACGTGAGGCGCGTCGAGCAGGCGATAGATCCGATCCGAGAACGCGCCGCTGCCGTCGATCAGCCCCGCGAGCGCGGCGTCGGGGCCGCGGGCGATCCGGCCCGCGTCGATCCGCACGGCTTCGATCAGCGCGGCGGCGAGGTCGCTGCCGTCGACCTGCTCGCAGGCCTCGGCGTCGCGCGCGAGCTCGAGCGCGGCCCGCCAGTCGGCGAACCGGCCGCGGGCGCGCCGCGACGGCCACTGCAGATCCGTCGCGATCTGCGCGAGCCACAGGCGCAGCGGATCGCGGTGACGCGCGTGCGCGGCCTCGTGCGCCTCGACCGCGCGCAGCGCCTGCGCGTCGAGCCGCTCGACCAGGGCCGGCGCGATCGTGACGCGCGGCCGGATCAGCCCGGTCGTCATCGCGAGCGCGCCGCGATGACGCAGCGCCGCCACCGCGCGGATCCCGGCGCGGATCCAGACGCCGGCGAACAGCGCAGCCACCGCGAGCAACACCGGCGCCGCCGGCTCCGAGCTCTCCGGCTCCTGCAGCGTCCAGCCGATCAGGAACGCGAAGATCAAGCCTGCCGGCATCACGGGGCGCCACAGCCGCCACCACGCGTGGCGCTCGAGCACGCGCGCCGAATCGAGCGCGCGCAGCTGCGACGGAATCGCGCCGGCCACGACCAGCGCGAGCCCGCACAGCGAGCACGCAAGCGTCGCGAGGATCAGCTCACGATCCATCGCGCGCCTTTCGCCGCGCCGCGGTGATCCGGGCGAGGTCCTGCAGCAGATCGGGATCGAGCGACTCGATCGCCTCGACCAGGCACGCGATCGCCGGGACCGGGTCGTCGCCGATCAGCCGGGTCACGGTCTCGCGGGCGCGCGCGCGGTCGACCTCGTCGCGCGCCAGCTCGGCGCGGTACGAGAACGACTTGCCGAGCCGGAGCCGCGAGCAGCAGCCCTTGTCGTGCAAGCGATCGAGCACCGTCGCGGTCGTCGTGTAGGCCAGCCCCGCGGGCTCGCCGACGCGGGCATGGACCTCGCGGATGGTCGCGGTGCCGAGCTCCCAGAGCACGACCATGGCGGCGTACTCCAGCATGCCGCTCAGCGTGGGGGGCGCGGGCTTCACGCCTCGGGATACTACGACGGCGGTCGTAGTTGTTCAATTCGATACCTTCGAGCAGTGGAGACTGCCGCGCCGGACATCCTCGAGCTACGCCGCGAGCTGATCTGCGACGGTGCGCCGGTCCCCGCGAGCGCCCTGCCCAAGCGGATCTACGCCAGCCTGCTGAGCCGGTTCGGCTCGATCGCCAAGGCGCGCGTGGCCGCCGGGATCCCCGCGAGCGTGCCGGCCAAGCGGCGGTGGTCGCAGGCCGCGGTGCTCGCCGAGCTGCGCCGGCTGCACGCGCTCGGCGTGGTCATCCGCGATCGCGACCTCAAGGACGCCGGCCACTCGGGCGTCGTCGAGGCCGCCAAGATCTACTGCGGCGGCCTGGTGCGCGCCCGCCGGCTGGCGCGGATCCAGGTGTTCCGCCGCATCCAGCGCGACCGCGCGCCGTGGGACGCCGAGCGCGTGGTCAGCGAGATCGGCGCGCTGCTGCGCGACGGCCGCTCGGTCGCCAGCTCCAAGGTCGACGCCCGCCTGTACTGCGCCGCGCGCCGCTACTTCGGCACCTGGGCACAGGCGATCGACGCCGCCGGCCTCGACTACGACGGCGTCCGGATGAACGCGCCGTCTTCGTCGGTCGACGAGCTGCTCGGTCAGCTCCGCGCGCTGGCCGCCGCCGAGCCCGCGCTGCTGTCGTGGCAGCTCGAGGCCCACCAGCTCGGCTACATGCTGCGGCGGCGCTTCCCGTCGCTCGCCGACGCCGTGGCCGCGGCCGGCATCGCCGCGGGCTGGCCGCGCCGCGCCCGCAAGCCGCTGCCCACCGCCGAGGAGACGCTCGCGGCGATCGCGGCGCGCCGGGCGGCCGGCCACGCGCTCACCGCCAAGGCGATTCGCGCCGACGACCGCAGCCTGCAGCGCGCGGCGCTGCGCCACTTCGGGAGCTGGGACGCCGCCGTCGCCGCCAGCCAGGCCGCTCGCTAGGCCGCTATCCGGGCTAGATTCGCAGGCGATGACCGAGCTCAGCGATCTGACGATCACCGCGCTGGGCGCCGCGTTTCGCGCGCAGCGGCTCTCGCCCGTCGAGGTCACCCAGCACTGCCTCGACCGCATCGCGCGCCTCGACCCCGCGCTCCACGCGTTCATCACCGTCACGGCCGACGCCGCGCTCGCCCAGGCGCGCGTCGCCCAGGACGAGCTCGCCGCCGGCCACGATCGCGGCCCGCTGCACGGCGTGCCGATCGCGCTCAAGGATCTGATCGACACCGCCGGCGTTCGCACGACCTGCGCGAGCCAGCTGTTCGAGGAGCGCGTGCCGACCGAGGACGCCGAGGTCACGCGCCGGTTGCACGCCGCCGGCGCCGTGATGCTCGGCAAGCTCAACCTGCACGAGCACGCGTACGGCGGCAGCGGCGTGGTCGGCCACTACCCGGCGACCCGCAACCCGCGCAGCCCGGCCCACATCTGCGGCGGATCGTCGTCGGGATCCGCGGCCGCGGTCGCCGCCGGCCTGTGCTACGCGGCGCTCGGCAGCGACACCGCCGGCTCGATCCGCCTGCCGGCCGCGCTGTGCGGCATCGTCGGCTTCAAGCCGAGCTACGGCCTGGTCCCGCTGCGCGGCGTGTTCCCGCTCGCGTGGACCTACGATCACGTCGGCCCGATGACGCGCACCGTGCGCGACGCGGCGCTCGTGCTCCAGGCGATCGCCGGCCACGACGCCGCGGACTTCACCAGCGCGGTGTTCCCCGCGGCGGACTACGCCGCGGCGCTCGGCGTCGACGAGCCGCTGCGGATCGGCGTCGCGCGGCCGTACTTCTTCGCCGACCTCGATCCCGAGGTCGCCGCCGCCATCGAGCGCGCGCTCGGCGTGATCACCGGGCTCGGCGCGACGCTGCACGACGTCGAGCTGCCGATCGACGACGATCGCACCGTCGCGCGCGCCGAGTCCTACGCGATCCACCGCGCGTGGGTCGCGGCGACGCCCGAGCGCTACCAGGCCGAGACCTTGCGCCGGATCCGCACCGGCGAGTCGACCACCGCGACCGAGTACATCACCAAGCTCCACGAGCTCCAGATGATCCGCCGCCGCGCCGAGGCGCAGTTCGCCGGCGTCGATCTGATCGTCACGCCGACCTCGCCGATCCCGGCGCTCAGCTTCGCCGAGATCGCCGCGGCGCCCGAGACCTTGCGGCCGCGCGAGCTCGTCCTGCTGCGCAACACGCGGCCGTTCAACATCCTCGGCACGCCGGCGATCTCGGTGCCGTGCGGCGCCACCGCCGCCGGCCTCCCGATCGGCCTGCAGCTGGCCGGTCCGCCGGGCACGGACACGCGCGTCCTGCGATTCGCCGCGGCGTTCGAGCGCGCCTACAATAGCTAGCCGCGCAGACTTCGTTCACGAGCGCGGAGCGCTCGCTGTGCACGGCGTGCGAGCGACTCGGACACAGCACACGCGGCGCGTCACGCCGTGGTCGGTGCGGCCGCGCCGGACTTCGCGGTCAGCTCGGCGACCAGCGCCTTGCGGGTCTCGGGCCCGACGATGCCGTCGATGCCGATCGACGCATGCGCCTGAAACGCGCGCACTGCCTTCTCGGTGTTGGGACCGTTCTTGCCGTCGGCCTTGCCCGGATCGAAGCCGAGCTTGGCGAGCGCCTTCTGGGCGCCTTCCAGGTCATCGAGGTCGAGGTAGCCGAACTTCTCGGAGTTGTGCTCGTAGGTGGCCATGGCGTCCTACTTCTTGAGCGTGGTCTCGAGGTTGTCGATCGACTTGTCGAGCGCGGCGATGTCGGCCTCCACCGAGCTCTTCGCCGCGGTCCACGCCGAGCCCGCCGCCGACGACAAGTTGGCCAGGCTGGCGCTCACGGCGGCGCGCCGCTTGTCGACCTCGGCCGCGGCGGCGTCGGCGTTCTTGCGCACCACGCCGGTCGCCTTGGCCAGCTTCTCCTTGAGCGACGTCGCCTTGCGGTCCGACGACTCGATCGACTTCTGAAACTTGTCGCGCGCCTCGGCCGCGTCCTTGGCCGCCGCATCGGCGGTCTCCTTCGCCGCGGCCGCCGCCTTGGCGTCGGCTTCCTGCTGCGCCTTGGCCGCGTCGGCCGCCTTCTTGTCGGCGTCTTCCTGCGCCTTTTGCGCCTCGTGCTGGGCCTTGTCCTCGCCCTTCTTGCACGCGCCGAGGCCGGC
>Ga0070717_10001156_pt1 | contig 17830 bp, 41 predicted proteins | sample LARL113metaG_FD_71366 | JGI IMG/M metagenome (GOLD analysis project Ga0070717, IMG submission 71366) | Corn, switchgrass and miscanthus rhizosphere microbial communities from Kellogg Biological Station, Michigan, USA - LAR L11-3 metaG | ecosystem: Host-associated > Plants > Roots > Rhizosphere ... | reverse complement strand
CTTTGCCGGACCCTATAGCCAACCTACCCTTCAAGATGCAGCTTCAAGGCGAGACGGTCCTAATCGACGGGAAACCCTATCTGGTGACGGGTCTGGAGTTTCAGGGACGGCCAGCGGGACCGCCCGGAACCCCGGCCAGAACGGTCGGACTTGTGGTGCGGAGCGTCGAACTTCCACCGCCCAGAACCGGCTTTAAAATCCGAATTCCCGAACCAGGGCATCGAAATATCTCACGCGACATTGATTTAGAGGATGTCCAAATAATAGGCGAAATTGATGGCGAATCGCACGAAATTCGGGCAAACGATTTTTTGAAGTTGGTGATTAATTTAATTAAGGCAAACAAATGAGCAAGGAAGTTTTTCGGCACCGTTTTCGGCCCGAAAGAAAATTAACAGCAAAAGCCCTCGTCGAATCATACCTCGACGGTGATTCCTACGACCACGGTGGACGCTTGGAAAGCGTACAGGCTCAAGCGAACAACGTGACCGAAGCGTTTGGGCGGCTCGTCGAAATTCTTTTCGATAAAAAGGTGTTGAGCAAAAACGATGTCTACACGATAGCGGTCGGCTATGTGCCACAGAAAGAAGATTAAATGAAAACCGAAGATTTAAATAAACTCGCAAAAAATATCTTCAAGGCCGTCGAAAAAGATTTGCGTGGTCGAAAAGGTATTCGCCACGAGTGGGACCAAGTGGACGAAGAAATCCAAGAAGAAATTCGTGCGGAAAACGAAAAGAAAATTCTCACGGTTTTGAAAAAGGCGATGAAGTGAAGCGGCGTACTGCGAAAAAGAAAATAAGGCGCGAGCAAAAAGGCTACAGGCCGATTGAATTTTCAGCCCACGAACGCAGGGTTTTTGAATTAGGTTTTCGCACCGAACTCAAAGGCCCAGAAGCCGAAGCGTTGCGAAAAATGATCGACGCCATGCCATTTCTCACTACCGTAGCTGAATTTCGTTTCGATAAAACCGTAGCTGACGCGGCGATTGTTCACGCTTTTGGTGAAATGAATTTAGAAAAGGCGATGAAGGCTCACAAATGAAAACAGGCGATTTGCTTTTATTTTCCAGCGGTGAATATTCCGACTACAGCCCGATTGCGCTCACCCGCGTACTTAAAGATTTTAAGACCGCCGCAGTCCTCGAAGAATATTTAACCAAATTTCCCGAACAGCGCCCAAACTATCGAGCGCAGCACACTCAATTTTTGGCCTATTTGTCTTCTGAGGGCTATGTTGAAGACCTTCCGCACACCGAATGGAATGTTGGCGGCTATTCGACTTTCGACGGTGGGCTTGACGATGAGTGATTATAGCCACAATGACGAGCTACCGCCGCTCAATGACGAGAGTCGTGCAGAACTCACGAGTGCATTTAATATTTGGTTTGGTCATCTTCTATTCACGGATGGGTGCTCGTCCTTAGAACGCGACGTACTTCGAAACCAAAGGCAAAATTTGCTTGAAGAATGGCTTCGCGTCAGGCCGGTGTTAACTAAAGCCGATGCTGATATTTTAAATGGAAAAAAGAAGTGAGGGCCAAGTATTTCTTTTCTTTCATTCTAGTTTGGCTTTTCGCTTTGTTCGGGACGCTGATTAGGTACGGCATTCACGAAGGCGCTCGCATTGCAGACTATATAAATTTCGCGGCCTGTGTGTGCATGGCGTTTTTTGTTTTGACTGATTGTTTTATGAACCGTGTTTTTAAAGACGAAACCTACTTTCAAGCTCTACGCAGAAATATTTTCGGCTCCGGCCCGAATATGACTCAAGAAGAATTTTGGGAAAAAACTGGCACGACACCTGATTACGTCAAACGCCGCAGAAATTTTAGAATTGTAAAAAACGATGACGCTTCCGCCGCGCCTTAAAAGGTTTATTTTATCGAAGTGGCTGGTTTTACCTGTGTGCCTCACTTGCGCGATTTATGCGACTTGCGGCTGGGCACAAGAAGGCTCTCTGGCTTGGACGATTATCGGATTCTTTTGGTGTGCAATGATTTTGAGGGATTTATTTAAATGACAGAACTGGTGCTCTACAACGCCGAAAAAAATCAGATTCAGCTTTGGTCAAAGTCCACCACCCAAGACCGCTGGAAGCCCACCGACAACCGCGTGGTGTGGACTTTCCTGTGGGCCGCGATTTTGCTTTATGGCTGGGAAGTGATAGGGGAATTATGAAAGAAAACAAAGAACGCTCTATGTCAGCCGACGATTGGAAAATCGCTGTCGATACGAGTTACGAAAAATATCATGGGACGCACGAACACACGATTATATCCATGCACTCTGCAACCGAAGGTGTGGCCATAGCCCTGTCCCACCAACAAGTTAAAGAATTAATTCGCATTCTTGTGGACCAATTATGAAACCAATTTCGCCAAAAGAAGCGCAGGATTATAAAAACAGAAACATTCCTTCGGAAGTGATCGAGGCATTTAATGAATTGATTTCCGAAAACTTCAATGGAGTCTCGTCCAAAGTTTCGCAAAAAGAAGTCGTCGAACGAATCAAAAGCAAATTGAAATCTGATTTCAAAAACAGCTACCTCGATGTCGAACCGCTTTTTGAAGAACACGGCTGGAAGGTCATTTACGACAGACCCGGCTACAATGAAACCTACGACGCGACTTTTGAATTTCGCGCCCTTCAACCTGTGCGTGGAAAAACCCTATGAAATATATTTTGTCGAAAAAAGAAGTGAAGCACCTCGAAGCCAAAGCCTATAAAAAAGCCCAAGACGATTTTTATAATGCCTTGAGCTTGATAATCGCTGGAAAATCGAAGGCCAACGTGACTGGCGTCATTAATAAAGAAATGGCCGATTTATTAAAATCGACCGTTTTTGTTCCAGGCCCGACTCAGGAAACTGTAAAATGATTGATATGAACGCGCTCAAACTCGAATTTTGCAAATGGGTCGAAACAAACCCCATTGTCACCCAAACCGAGCCACCGGCTGATTTGGACCAATTCGTTTATTTCAAACGCGCAGACGGCACTCACTACAAAATTGAAATTGCTAAAATTCCCATTAAATTCAAACCCTTGGTTGGAAAATGAAATTCAGAATTCCGCTTCTCAAAATCTGGGTCCATATTATGTTTAAATTGGGCCAAAATAATAAATTCGCTGGAATTTCCGTCCATGTGAATTCAGAACAGAATTACTCTGACCATTATTTAACCGGCACCGGGAACTACCGCGCAACGCAAAAAAGAGTTAAAGAAGTCATGGACAAAAACGCGGCCCTTCAACAAATGGATGTGTGAAATGTATTTGAACAAAGCAAAGATGATTGCCCTTTTGACCGACGTTGAAACTCTGGCCAAAGATGCAAAAGAAAAATTAACCAGTGTGCCCGGATTTCACCCGGTCAACGCGGCTGGAATCATGTACTTAAAAATTCGGGAACTCCAAGAACTCGCAAACCCCACTCAGCCAAATCCCTACGACGAGGAACACGGCGGGACACCGGCCCCGTGAGAAAGGTTCATAGGATTGTTCAATCGAGGGGCCACTATGTAACCGTGTGCGGAACTCCATATATTCCCGGTTTCGGCGTCGTGTTCCCTGGCAAACCTGTGACCTGCAAAAAATGTAAACGAGAGAAGTTATGAGCGGAAGTTTTATTCAGTACGAGGATTTTAAATCGACCAGCGCGTTGAGTGGTTTTGTCGGCTCGCTTCCGAATAAGGCTTTGATAAATATTGAAACCATAGTCGAGGGTCAAATGACCCCGACTTTCAGAGTTTGGTATTACAACGTAAAGATAAAGAAATGACCGTTGAAGAATTAAATCAATTTCTCGTCGGTAAACCGCTTGATGCCGAAGTGATGTGGCAAGCGCCGGATAGCGATTTAATTTTCGCGGCTTCCGTTGGCTACCACACCGATCAACTTATTTTTGATAATCATATTCCGATGGACGGAAAAAACGTCCTCGTAATTTCAGCCAAACTACCGAGCGCCATTCCAGTGCTCACAAAAATGCACGAGGACTCAAATGCGACCTGATTTCTTTCACCTACTTTTAGAACGCTCTAGGCTTGGCGGGAAAGGCAATCGTAAAGGCCGTCACGTTGCCTGGAAGGACGCGCCTAAGAAACAGTCGATGCGCAGGGCGCACACTGACCATAAGATGCTAAACGAGAACCTGGCTCCTTTAAAGCGGTATCTCGGCCAGCAAGTGGGCCGTCCTTGGAATAAGGTCTACTCCGAAATCAGAAAAAATCTGTCCCCTGATTCCGCCGTCCAAATGCACATTATCCAGCACATCAAAGATTTCATCGAAGTGAACACGGTCGAAGACAATGGCGTTTATTACCGCGTCTCGTACTATGGCTATCTCCCTTTGCGGTCGGGAATGCTCTTTGTAGATCGCAACGGATTAATTCGAAAAACCAAAACCGTAAAAAGAATTAAAAATAGCCCGAAGCCTTTTCCCGAAATGCTCACCGAAGAAATCAACAAGCATGTCAATAAAGAGAAATCGGTTTTTGCACTCCACGACGGCACTTGCTTTAAGGTCTTTAAAAATCCAGACACCGAGCTTTATTCAAATTGGAATAAAGCCAAAAGAATTCACGCCGAACAAGACTATGGCTTTGCTCGCTGGAATTTAGATTCCTACGGCACGAGCCGCCTCGTTTGGTTTTTTAAAACCTATGACAAACAAATCCGCTCCTACAAGTCTGAATATTTAAATCACCTTTCGAATTTGCTCACAACCGTTATTCCCTACACCGGCTTTAAGCCCGACAAAGTGAAAAATGAAAATTCACTTACAAAATAAATCCTACGGCACACTCACTTCCGACGACGGCAAAGGAAACTTGGGCCGAATCGCGTGTGTGATCGACCGTTGGCAACGGCTTGATCTACAATTGGTCAAGCGCACCAAACGCGGCGTCACCTGCAAACGCTGTTTAAAATTAAAGGCAAGGTCTAAATGAATAACGATTTTCCGCCACCAGTTCCAGAAAGATCGCAGTCCGATTTCTTTTTAGATTTAGAGAAATTTGGCTCCGATCAAAAAGACAAACGAAAATGCAAATATATAATCATGCTGGCCCTTGTTGCCATTATTGTTGGTCTTTACGGATGTAACCACTCAAGCTCGCTTGGCTATTCGTGCGGCTTTGCGGTTGAAATCTTTTCGAGCTTTGCCCTACTTTACACCGCCTACAAAATGTGGCCCAAATGACACCAGAAGAAATTAATAATAAAAGATTAGTGAGCCACCTGGAAACGGCGCTCACGAATTTAAAGGACCAAAATCTCGTGCGCGGCTTTACGATTTTAAGTGACGGCTCATTTTTGGTGAAGCCCAATTATATCGTCGAGAAAATTCCGCTCACCCTGGAGCTAATCACGGCCTATCAAGAACAGGGCAACCTCACTTGCGAAATGGTCGATTGGTTAAAAGCCGAAATTAATTTCGATGACCCACAGAAAAAGGAAGCCTTGGCTTTACTCGCCAAAGCCTTCCGCGAGGGTTCGTCGATGTGGAAGCAATCGCATTTCGGTTTGCGGGACTATTTGGCTTTTCACGGAATCACTGTATGAAAACCAAGCTCAAAAACCCGCCGAAGCAAAGAAACCGCAAACCCACAAAAGAAGTCACCCGTGGGACGAACGCCATTTGCCAAGCCGCCAAAAAAGCGGCTTTTCAAGTAAAACACAATAAAGACTGCGAGTTAGGCGATAATTATAAAGATTGTCCAGCTTGCCAGGAGTCCGAAATTTGAAGAAAGTCGTATTTTGGCTCGTGATTGTGCTTTTAGCCGCTGTCCTTATATATGGGGTTTATTGGTTCCACGGCCAAATGATGAATTTAAAATATATGGGGGTCGCATGAACTGGAACGTATTTTACGGGGCGTTTAAGAAAGTCACGGGCCGCGAAACTTTGGCCAACAACTATGAATTTAAAGACGACGAATGCCAAAGACTCGTGGTCCTCGCCGAAGACATTTTCGGCATTCAGCTATCTATAATGGAAACCCTCAACGTGCGCTCCCTTTCAGATTTAGAGCGCCAGATTCAGACCACACTTAACGCCCAAACCCTAGAGCCAAATCCGTGACCCTAGAGAAAATCATTCTTTACGCTTTGGGATTAATTGCACTTTTGATTTTCGTTTATTACGCCAACACTTTCGAAAAAACCCTAAATTACAATAACAGCTACGAGGCTATGGTGAAAAAGACCATTCAAGAATCCGTCAAACCGGAGTGCTTAAAATAATGGATAATATGATTCACTCGCTTTTTCCAACACCCCTGTTTCAGACCACACTCCGGCCTTTCACCGCGCCCGAATTAGAATTTATTAAAGGCTTAAAGCGCCGACCCAACGTCGCAAATTCCATTTCGGAAAATAGCTATATTTTTAATTCCCCGGAAATGGAGTCGCTTTTATTCATTTGCGATGAAGCGATTAAAAAATACTCTGAAACGGTGATTTCGCCACTGTCCGAGATTTCTCTTTATATCACGCAGTCGTGGGCAAATTTCACCGATTCCGCCCAATATCATCACCCCCACACGCACCAAAATTCCGTCGTGTCGGGAGTGCTTTATGTGGAAACCGACCCCGATGACCGGATTTATTTCCACCGGCCCGATGTTTTCGAAGCCCTCAGTTTTGGCACCAAAGACAATAATCAGTGGAATTCAAAATCCTGGTATTTCGATGTAAAAGCCACGACTCTTTTATTATTTCCATCGTCTTTAACCCACAGGGTAGAAGTCAAAAAATCACCCGGAACTAGAATTTCGATTTCCTTTAATACTTTCGTCAAAGGCACACTTGGCTCAAATCTCGATTTAACGGAGCTTTATTTAAAATGACACCCCCGGAACCACAATTATTTAAAGCCGGTGATTGGGTTCGAGTCGCCAAGCTCTCGGCTATAAATCAGGCCAATGGCGTTTGCTACCCGTCCTTTATCCGCCTCACCCACGACACCGTAATTAAGTCAAAAGCCTCACCCCGCACTCCGATTGACGGGAAACTCGATACCCTCTACACGCTGCAAATTCTCACTAAATCGGGTTGGGCATTTCCTGATTTAATTCACTGGTGGATTAAAGCTGATGGCACCGATAACCTGCCAAATATGGACCTTGTGGTTAAAGTGACAAAATCAAATGTCAAATTGGAGTTGGCAAATATCCGCACGAAAATCCAAGCCAAAAGAAATGAAATAAAGGCGCTACAGGCAAAAGCCACGCACTGGAAAACGACTTTTAAGCATTTATTTAAAAAGGACACAAAATGACCCCACACTCATCCGATTTTACCCTCACAATTTCCCCAGAAGAACTCCGAGATATAGCCACCACCCTCGAAAATCAAAGACCGCCTTTTGCCGTTAATTTCGAAAATAAGGTCTTTTTCACCACCAGGCCCAAACCTCTAAAAAAGCGCCTCACTTGGCCCGGAAACGAGATTAATTGCTCTGGCGAAAATAAAAGAATTCACGATTACTTGTGTGAGATTCTTCACCAAGACGGAATGAATGAACACGATGTCTGCATGGCCTCAGTAGGCATTTGGGGAGCTATTCAGGTTATGCGCGAAAAGCTCATTGTAGCCGAAAGAGAGTCCAAAATCCTAGAGGGCGTAAATCAGGATTTAAATGATAATCTCGAACGCCAGTCGGGAGTGATTAAAATAATTGACCAGGAAAACCAGGCATTCCGAAAAGAATTAAAAGCCCTTAAAGGTGAAAATTGAGTCCCCTAGAGTTAGTTCCCTTGGCCTGTCAATATTGGCTGGTTTCTTTTAATACTTGTGTTTATTGCAAGAAATTCCATGTCCATTTATCGGTTTACCTCGAAGCCTTGCCTTTTGCGAATGAACGCTGCATGGCTTGTGGTTACACTGGAAAAGCCAGGTGAAATTAGCCCTTAATATTTTAATCATATTTTTCGCACTTCTTATAATTCTAGGCATTTTCTCAACCGTTGTTTAACATAAGGAAAATCCAATGGACCCACATAACTCGTCAACTCCAGAAGAATTAATTCAAAGGGCCGAAAGACTTCTTAAGGCTGGCCCCAAGGCGACTTATTATGCCGTCCAGTCACAAGCCGTAATTAACCTATTTATTGATTTGGTCGAAGAACTTTCACAAAATCCGACACCCGCTGATTTTATTCAAATGCTTAGACAGGAATTTAATCACGCACTCGAAATTGTGAATTCCTCAACTTCCCAAGTCTCCAGACTCCAAGCAACCGGTCATGCTCAATGCGCGGTCAATTTGCTTGCACGGTTTGATAAGTCTGAGGAACAGAAAAAGCGTCACGAACAAATGGCCGAATTAATGGAAAAAGTTCTTAACCACACGATTTAATTAAAAATCCGTCACCAATTAAATCCGTTATTTAATTTATTTTTTCGCAGAATTTAGGATAATTTTTAAATGATTTTCGGATAAAAACTTTGGAAGGAACGCCACGGCAAAAAAGCTACGTCCTACGTCTCTAAGAAATTTTTCCGCGACCCCCACCGACTTGCGCGGAAAATCGCAGAAATTATCCTGGCGCTTTTTCGTAATTAATTAAATAATTCCGCAAGGGTGCAAATGATTTAATTAATTACGAGCGCACTTTCCAATGCTGGCGCGGCTTTGCGGCCTTCGATGTTAATTGTTTTAGAAAGTTTTGTTAATTGTCGAATTTTTAGTAATTAGAGTTTGGTCTAGCGAAGGGAAAAGAAATGCCATTTATTTCTAGCGCACAAAAAGCATTATTGAGTACGAGATTAATTGCTGGCGTTCCAAGCGTCTCGACTGGTGAAGCGGAAATTATTGCGGGAATTATTTGTGACTGGCTTGAACAGGACGCAATTCCCACACTATTAGTTTCAGCGGGAATTGCAATTGCGGGAGTGGGCGGCGGCGTCCCTGGTCCTGTGACTGGTGCGACCGTGGCTCCTGGTAAAGTAACTTAACAGCAAACGAATCGGAGTTAAACTTTGGGCCTAATTTTAAATCCACAAGAACAAGCCAACGTCACTTCCATAAGCACTGACCAAACAAACATCGTGTCGTCGGCACAAGCGACCGTCACGAATTTGCAGACTAAGAAGATTCCGGCAACACAGGATAAAGAAGCGACCAATAAAAAGGTCTACGATTATCAACACGCAATTTGCCAGGCGTATGATTTAGAGATTGGTGCGCTCAACGGAGTTGTCGTCACCACACCACTTGTTGAACAAGACATTATCGACCGCTCGAATTTCACGGGTCGCTTATTTGATGCGACCCTTGTAAACAAGGATGTGGTACGCATTCCTGAAATGGACGGTGGCAACACTGTAGCTGTCGCGGCTTCTGATTCCGAATTAAATCGTACAAACGGGTATGCTGCAATTCTGTCGCGTCTCACAACGGGACTCACTACCTCACTTGCCCTAAATGGTTTAGCTACGAGTGCAGTCACGCCGTCGTCAACGCATTTCACTACAAGCGTTGTGGCCACGACTCTAGCAGGGAAGGAATTTGTTTTTACTGGAAGTGGCCTTTCGTTTATTGGGCTATGCTCTACGGTCACGAATGTCGGCGCGGTCTACACGGTCAATTTTACGTTCGTGTCAACTTTCACTGGCTCCATTCCGAGCGGGGCTTTCAATGGCACCTTTCACGGCTTCACGAACACCGAGCGTACAAACAAAATCAGTACGGGCGGCTTTGAACAGACCATAATGAATTACTACATCGCAGCTTTGCAAGCGCAGGTGAACGCGCAGATTGGCTATTTAAATTCACAGGCTCTAGCGATTGGATTAAACACTGACCCAGCTTTGCCACCCACGGCTTTGACCAATATCAATTCGACTCATACGGCCTTGTCGAATTATTTGGTCACGACGAATATCAGCGACACGGGAATCGCTTCTTTAAATTCAATCACGGCTCCCCGCCTGTCTCAAATCAATGCGAGGGTTACGGCCATCACTTCCGCTCGCACACCGTTTTATAACAAGCGGTATTTCTGGAGCGTCGAACGTGCTGGAGCCAATGGAACCCTAATTCAATTGGCTCTATTAAATCAGGCTGTCACCGCCGCGCAATCGCGCTCCACGGTGGCGACCGCGAAGCTCGCCACCATAAAGGCCGGAGTCCTCTGAGTACGTCCCCGTGTGGCGTCGTCGGTGGTAAATTATTTTGCCATTTAACCTTGGGCCTCGTAGTGAGTCCTAAAGGAATTCCTAAAGAAGTTCTCAAGGTGAGCAATCCGAATTGAGACGCCTCATTATATTTTCTTGACGGCTCTGCGGCTGTTTAAATCGAAATTCCTGATACATTAAAAATTCCCGCTTTTTTCGATATATCGTTTCGATATATCGAATATATCGTTCTTTTTCGATATATCGACCTGACCCAGAATTCCCTTGTGATTCCATGACGCGCTGCGTTCCGAAAATAGGTGAAGGCGGAACCACTAAAGCGAGGCGCGTGAGGCGCGGCTCCTATAACCGATTTAAAAGGGCCTGGGGAGTTTCTGGGAAGCTCTAGGGTAACGCGGCGCTTGGTTCATCGCTTCCGTTTTTAAAACGGAGCCTGTGACCTCACCCGTCGTAGTGCCGGTTATTCCAGTAAAAGGAATAGACGCAAAAAAGCCGGGTCGATGCCCGGCTCCCTAGATAATTACTATCTTAGAAATTAACTGAAAAAATTAAGCGGCTTTTTTGGCTTTTGCTTTCTTAGCGGGTTTCGCAGAAACCTGGGAATTCAGCCATTCCGAAAATTCAATTCCACCGAACACATTCTTTTTAACCGAGCGTGTTCCAATATTAGTGGCGGTGCCCCAGCTTAAATGAACAGCGGGGTATTTAACTGTGACGCGATTCCAAGCGTCCATAATAGCCTGGCCGAGATCAGCGCGGCCTACTTCGCCACACTCTTTAATCATCTTCGCAAGGTTCGCGGGGGGATAGTTGATTCCTGGTAATGCCATTTTGAAACTCCTTGTTAAATGGTTCATATAACTTATCGACGGATTCCGAAAAACCTTTAGGAATTTCTTTAGAAAATCTAGAGGCCCAGATTTGCGGATAATCGTGCCATGTCACTTCGATGCGTCCCAAAACGGATTGCTCACCTTGGGAATATCTTTAGAAAATCCTTTAGAACGCCGCACCAGGCCCACCATTGAGCGCCCACGAAAATCGGCTATCACGGTGCCCGGATTCCCCCCGCCGCTGCGCGGGAACCAATTAAATTGCCTTTAAAACGACTACCGTCGTTTTCCGTGAAAGCGGAACCATTATGGTACGGCTATCATTTAACAATTTGACAATTTAACAAAGACCCGTTAAATTGGTTATAACGGGCCACAATCGGCCCAAAACAAGGAGCACTAATATGATGGAACAGAACAAGGCTTTGACGAACGAACAGTTAATGACGATGGCCCCGTCGATCTTCGCGGAACGCGCACACGAAAAGGTTTCGGCCAAATACAATTTCATTCCTACGCACACGATATTAGATGGACTCCGCGCCGAAGGTTGGATGCCGGTGAAAGCTGTCGAAAGCCGCGTCAACGGTGAAGGTCCGAAAGGTTTTCAGAAACACGCAATCACTTTACGTCACGGCAATCAAAAAGCCTTAGACGTTGGCGATGCAGTCATTCAGTGTCTTTTAATTAATTCGCATGACCGCTCATCGGGCTATCAAATCCACGGCGGAATTTTCGTCAAAGTTTGTTCCAATGGCTTAATGATTTCGGAAGGCTCTTTTGACAGGATTTCGATTCGCCACATGGGTCATTCGGTGGCCGATGTGATCGAAGCCAGCTACCGGATTGTTTCGGAAGCTCCGGCAATCGGCGCGGTAGTGAAAGATATGAAGGCCACCAAATTGACCGAAAACCAGCAATTGTCTTTGGCCGGTGAAGCCCTGAAATTGAAATACGAAAATGAAGCTCCTATTTCCGCGCAACAACTTTTGACCGCTCACCGCTACGCTGACAACAAGTCAGACCTGTGGTCGGTGTTTAACCGCGTACAAGAAAACATGATTCGTGGTGGACTCCGTGGCCGGACTGCAACGGGCCGTCGTATGAAGACCCGCGAAGTGACTGCAATCGGCGCGAACGTGAGTCTCAATAAAGCTCTTTGGGCTTTGGCTGAATCCAGAATCGCCTAATCTCGAAACGGGGCGTGTATAACAATACACGCTCTTTTCTTTAGAATTCCTTTAGTTTTCCCAAAGCGGAACCGATAAGTATATATGAGACTTTTGTGTGTGCTTTTTATTTTGTGCTCCGGCTGTACGACGCTGAATAGATATTCAGGCCCGTACACTATGGCCGACAAAATCATTCACGCGGATAAAATCGACGTAGCCTACAACGGCAAAAAGTCTGCGACTCAAGCAACGGTCGCCTCGTGGCCGGAAGCCTTTAAATTCATCGGTCATTCAATCGCACAGGACGGCAAATAATATGAACACCCGATGCACCCATTGTTCCGCTCCAATCGCAGTCTCGACCGATAGCCCGAACGCCGTGCATGAGTGCGAGGCTTGCGAAACCCTCACCTGCAAGTGCGGCCTAAGCGTTTATGTCGTGTCGCCTGGGAAGCTCAGTTGTTTGTGTGGAAATGTTTTGGAATTGAATTTTGATTCACCCGTGGCTCAAAGTTTCGAAGCACAAAGGAAAATATAATGAAGCTCCTAACCTGCAAGTGTGGCGTTGAATGCACGACAGAAAATGTGACCTTCCTTCCGATAGTGGCCGATTGCATTGGGAGCCAGGTGTATTTTAATTGCGCATGTAAATCGACGGTTATGCTACCCGAAACCCACGAAAATTATTTCGCAGTTTTGGACCAATTGATTTTTAAAGAAATGGACCGCAGACCTGCTGACCCGTGCGAGGCTTTGATGGAAACCCGCTACGATAACGAACCAGGGGAATAAAATGGGCGCTATTGTTTTAACCGAAAATAAATTCCTGACAGATAACGAAACCGAGCACTTGCTCGCACTTTTGAAGCGTCATAAAGGCGAGCGCGATTCGATCATGCTCCGAATTGCCCTTTACACTGGTGCCAGGGGTTGTGAGCTTTTAAAACTCACGGCAAAAGACTTTTCAAAGGAAGGCAACGTGTCCATACGCGGAGCGAAGGGTTCCAATGACCGAACCGTGCCCCTTAACGTCGAGGACTATTTATTCAGCAAAGAAGTAGCGAAATATATCGAAGAAAATCAATTAAAGGCCGATGACCGATTATTTCCAATTTCCACGCGCCGTCTTCGTTATATATGGGACTTTTGGCGCTCGAATCCGAATAAAGGTGTCCACGCGATTCGCCACACGACGGGTCTGCTTATGTATTTAAATTCGAGTGATATTAACAAGGTCAAATCACTCCTTGGGCATAGGCAAATAAATAACAGCCAAATTTACGCGGAATTCACGCATGGCCCCCGTACTTTGAAAAAGTCGATGAAAGGTATGTTTAAAAAGAAAATCGCCGACGAAAGGGAATAGTTTGAAGCACGAAAAAGTAAAAGTGAAGGTCGGAATGCGCGTAACCAACGCACCTATGGCCGGGCTTTGGGGAACCGTGCTCGAAGTCATTGATCGACGAAAAATAGCGCGTACAATTTCAGAAAAATTAAAAGCCAAACCAAACCCCTTCGTTTATGTGATTCAATGGGACAATGGACGAACTGAAACCGTTCGCCACAAGGTCCTATGGTTTGACGGTGATAATCCAGGCTTCGGACGCCCTATACTCCGCGACCCGAAAAATGAAAAATAAATTCGAAGTAATTCAGCTTCTAAAGTCGTATGGAATCACGAAATTCGCGATTACCGACATTCACTATGGTAATTCACTCACCTATGGGCCGTTGAAAAAATTAATTATTCGAGAAGACCGATTTATTCACCTACCCGAAGAATTCAACCGCCTGGGCTACGGCATTTCCTACGGCAAAATATTACGCAATAATATTAAGTAATATTTTGCCGTTACATCCGGTGGCGCGATGTAACGGCAAAGTGGCCTATCCATTACAACTATTTTACCGGTAAAATAGTTGTGTAAACATTTTCCATTTACAATGAACGAACCGAGCCTCGAAAATCGTGTGCGAAAAATCGTGGGCCTGAAACAAGAAAAATCATATAGACATCTATATAAATTTGGAGGCCAAAATTTTTCAAAAACGTAGGTCAACTGGTTTTGCGGCGACGGCATTTTCATCCAACATTTCCTTTAGAAAACCTAAAGGAATCGGGCCGTGAATAAAATAAATATTCACACGGGGTCGCCTGAATAAAATGAATAATGCCAAATTCGCCAATTAAATCGCGGAAATCTTATTCAGGTTATTCACGATTTCCTTGGGCGCGTGAATAACCGGGGGCTACTTATAAATAATTACCCAGCGGGGCCATTAATTATTACAACGGAACTATTCAGGAATTTGGCCTATTTATTACTAAAATTGGTGTCCTTGGGTAATGATTTTCTCAAAGTGGGATTTAAAAAGGCATTTTAATTGGGGAGTATTTTAATGGGACATTTTCTAAAGAAAATCTTTAGAAACCACCTATTTAATGGCATAATTAGTCATGGGCATTAAATTGATTAAATCGTCATTTAAAGGTGGGCAAAGTCTGGAATCGACCGGCGTGACCTGGGAAATTCCCGGTGCGTCTGGTTTTCCGATTCAAGTGTTCCGCGAGTATTACGGAATGCACTGTGAGCTTCGGGTTTACGATAAAGCGACGGGTAAAGTGGTCGCGAAATTCGGCCATTCCCTTAAAGACGTTCGCGACGGAAAGGCCCTTGATTTAATGCTCTTTATCGAAGAACAAGTGAAATTGGCTGGCTATTTGGATAACGAGGACGAAAATGGGAAATAAGCCTACGACCGAACAATTCCTGATTTATATGAATTTCGTGGTCTATTTTATTGTCGGTAAAGTCGGCAATGCCATGCAGATTTTCGACGACCACAGGGACGCCATTTTGGTCACTTCCCGGTTCTTAATGAAAAAGGTCAATATTTTGCCGATCTACCGTGGGGTGATTTTAAAGGATTCGGACGTTGAGGAAGTAGCGCCGGATAAAATCCGCAAATTCATTTCCTTTTCCGGTGATATAAATGTGGCCAAGAATTTTGGCGACCCATGTCCCCAGCGGGGTTTTGGTTTCGGGCCGTTTGGAATTGGAGCGCCGGAGTGGGCTAGTGGGAGTTTCTTCGGGCACGGGTATGAAATTGAATATAAGCCAAAGCGCGAGGAATTGCTTTTCCACTATAGTCTGCTTTTCGACAAGAAATTGGTTGGGGCCTTTATTGATTTATTTTCCAACATCGGCTCCAACACGGACGGGAAACGGCAACTCGAAACCTTTCGTCGGCAAAAGGAAGTGCTTTTATTAAATATGGGTCAAACCTATAAATTAAAGCCTTTGAAAGTGACCGTGGAATATGAAGGCTATGCCTACGGGGAATTAGAAAAACAGGGTTGGGTTGTTGAGCGCGACATGAAAACGGGCAAGGTGAGTGTTTATCGACCGGACGACGAGGACGAGGATTAAATGGGCAAAATTGACCAGGCCGCAAAATTGCGAATCATGCAAGCCTATAAAGACGGGCGCGATGTAGTAGCCATTGCCAAGGAATTTAAGGTCAGCTACGGCTACGTCCGGCAAATCATTTCAGGCCGCAAGGTGGCCGGTGATGAATTTCGTCGAAACGAGCGGCGGCTGGAAAAAGCAAACAGCACGACCGTCACCTTTTATGCGAACCGGAAATATTATTTTAAAGCGGCTTATTTGGAACGGGCGGAAGTGCTAGAAATGTATTTGGAAGGAAAGGTCACGAAAATCGTTTCCAAGGAAGGCGGGTCTGATATTACCGTGAAGGTTTTAATCGGAGCCTTTTGCGCGGAATATGAAAACGACGCTGAATTTTTGAAGCATTTATTTAATTTCAAAAAGGCTGGTTAATTATGATCGGAAAACTCAACTGGCAAATTTTAAAGCTGCTTTTGTTTTATCGACCGAAGTGGCATGTTTGTGGGCCTTGCAAAACGAATATTTTAATTCAAGTGCCCTTAATTAATCCGGCCAATTACAAGTGCTCTCGCTGTAAAGGCTACGTTAGGTTGATGACAAGGGCCGAGCACCAACAAATGATTGAGAGTGCAAAATGAACGATATTTCAAAAGCAATTATCATTCTTTATTTGGAAAGAAGCGGCTATCACGACGCAATCGCGGCTTTTATTACCCATACCGGCATCGTGATGTGGAAAGACCTGCGGAACGTCGGTGAGAGTGCGAATTTGGTGTGGCATCCGGGGCTTGGGCCACGGAATATTTTTGCCGACGAGCGGGTGAAGGTCATCAGAATCTACGAGCAACTTCCGGTCGTCACGACGGTTGACGGCACCAATTACAGATTTATTCCAGTGCCCGAAACCGTAGTTAAAGACGCGAAAATTCAATTCGATAAAACACAGGCGCGGTTAAAAGCAGAGGACGACGATGCGTAAAACCCACGGGCTACAAAAGATTCTAGGGGTCCAAGCCGAACGGCAACGCCGGGCCGAAGCCGCGTTTGAGGCCGGGCGGTGTCAAATTCAAGGGTGTTGCGAAAAGCCGGTCAAGGTTTTGAGTTTCACGAACGGCTGGATTTTATCGCTTTGCCAAACGCATTTGGACACCAAGGGCCTTTAATCGGTGAGTGCCTTTTTAATCATTTCAAAGTCGGCGTAGGATGCGTATTTCGCACGTTCCAGTAATTCATTCCTGACAATATTTAAAAGTCTGATTTCCGACCTATCTGGGGAATCTCGCGAAGCTCGCATTTTTAGCCGGTCGTAGAACTGTATTAAGTAGGCGAGATCGGTTTGTTCGAACTGGTAGGGGTCGTCGGCAATTAAGTGGCGCTCGCAAAAGTCCTGAAACCAACCGGCCTGGGCCGCGCTCACGGCCAGGCTCAGAAGCAAAATCATTTTCATTTTTCAGTTTATCCGACAAAATGTCGGGAAATTCCACAGGCCCGAATTACCGTAGAGGGCGTTTCTACAAAAAAATTGTAGAACAATGCTGAGTGATTTTGCACGGTTAATTCGCGGTGATGAGTTTGCTACAAAAAATGGGTTGAAAAATTGTAGGAGCCGACCGATACTTTATCAATGAAGACGATAGCGCAAATTCACCAACAGCCGATTTTTATGGCCGCACCAGCGAGCCAAGGGGTGAATTTGCGCAAATAAACTTTAAATAAAAAGTTGATGCTCAAACAAACCCTTGGTGGAAACATCAGGGGTTTTTTGCGTTTGGGACCGGCCCTCGAAAGGGGCATTTGCGATTGCACCCACTAGGGATAAAAACCTCGGCATGTGGGCTGGCTTCGAGGCCAGGCAATTCTAGGAGTTAACGCCAGCGGTCCCTACGTTTTTTGTTTAGATAGAAAAATGGGCTTGTAGCTCAGTTGGGTAGAGCGTTCGCCTTGCAAGCGAAAGGTCGCGTGTTCGATTCACGCCTGGTCCACCATTTTGATATGTCGCTCAAAAAATTTTTTGGCGACACGTTGTAAAGATATGTTTCTCGCGGCGACACGTTGTTGATTGTGCAGAGTAGCTTAGTTGGCAAAGCATCCCGCTCATAACGGGAAGGTCGCCGGTTCAAGTCCGGCCTCTGCGACCAGTTTCTAGTTTTGCCTGGATTATGAGCCGGGTGTGAGTTGAGCGGGTTGTTTCTAGGAAACGAGAAACTATACCCGAACGGGTATAAAAGTGGCGACTTCGGTGTGGATTATACCCGATAGGGTATAAAAATCG
>Ga0070717_10001155_pt1 | contig 17838 bp, 13 predicted proteins | sample LARL113metaG_FD_71366 | JGI IMG/M metagenome (GOLD analysis project Ga0070717, IMG submission 71366) | Corn, switchgrass and miscanthus rhizosphere microbial communities from Kellogg Biological Station, Michigan, USA - LAR L11-3 metaG | ecosystem: Host-associated > Plants > Roots > Rhizosphere ... | reverse complement strand
GGCTCGAGTTTCGCGGGATTTCACGAATCGGTCCTCAATTATGGCGGCAACAAGAATCCCGAGTACATCACGTGCATGCATGAAGAGTCCTCGGTGGCAATGGCAAATGGTTACGCCAAGATCGAAGGCAAGCCGGTCATGGTCTGCGCGCATGGAACTGTGGGGTTGCAGCATGCGGCCATGGCGATTTATGACGCCTTCTGCGACCACGTGCCGGTTTACATCCTCCTGGGAAACACGTTGGATGCCACGCGCCGGTTCGGCGAAGTCAGTTGGGTCCATAGCGTCCAGGATGCTGCCGCGATGGTTCGCGATATCACGAAGTGGGACGACACTCCGGTCTCGCTGCCGCATTTTGCGGAGTCCGCCATACGTGCTTATAAAATAGCGATGACTCCGCCAATGATGCCCGTTATTGTGGTGGCTGATAGCGAAATGCAGGATCAGGCCATGCCGCCGGGAACGAACACGCGCATTCCTAAGCTGTCTTTATCGGCGCCTCCGGCGGGTGACTCAGCGGCTGTGGAGGAGGTGGCGAAGCTCCTGGTGGCGGCGGAAAATCCGGTGATCGTGGCCAGCCGCGCCGCACGCACACCGGCTGGGTTGAAGCTCATTGTGGAACTGGCCGAAACCCTGCAAGCTGGAGTCGTGGATCAACACCGGCGCCTGAATTTCCCCACGCGCCATCCGCTGAGCCAGAACCTGCGCACTCAGGGCAAGCCTGCCATAGTCCCCGCAGCCTGGAACGCGGACGTGATCTTGGGACTCGAGAGCAGCGACTTCTACGCCACGATCCGCCAGGCCAAGCAGCGCGGGAATACGAAGGCGATCAGCATCAATTCCGGGGATCTCTATTCGAAAAGCAATTACCAGAATTTTCAGCGCTACGCCGAGGCCGATCTGTCCATCGCCGCCGACGCGGAAGCGACGCTGCCCTCACTGATCGAGGCGTGCAAACGGCAGATTACTTCCGACCGCAAGCGTGCGTTCGAAGCCCGTGGCGCTAAACTCGCCGAGGCGCACCGGGACGCGTTGGAGAAGACCCGCACCGATGCGTCATACGGGTGGGATGCCAGCCCCATCAGCACCGCCCGCCTTTCTGCGGAACTCTGGGAGCAGCTGAAGAACGAGGATTGGTCGCTCGTCACTGAAGGCTTCTGGATCCGCGAATGGCCGCTGCGATTGTGGAATTTCGACAAGCACTACCAATACATAGGAGGCGCTGGCGGAGAGGGTGTAGGCTACACAGCCCCAGCCGCGGTCGGTGCGGCGATCGCCAATAAGAAACATGGCCGCTTGAGCGTTGCCATTCAACCCGACGGCGATCTGATGGTTGCCAACGGCGTGTTGTGGACCGCCGCCCACCATCGTGTGCCGTTGCTCATGTTGATGCACAACAATCGCGCCTACCACCAGGAGGTGATGGGACTCCAAGGCTTGGCCAACCGCCGACAGCGCGGCGTGGACAACATCGGAATTGGCACCAAGATCTACGATCCTTTCATCGACTACTCCAAACTGGCGCAGAGCATGGGTGTGCAAGCTGAAGGACCGCTCTCCGATCCAAAGGATCTGTCGGCGGCGATCCGGCGTGGGATCGATGTTGTGAAGCGCGGCGAACCTTATCTCATCGATACCCTCACGCAGCCCAGGTAAGGAGCAGGCATGGCAAAATTAGTGACCATTTTCGTGCTGTTCGGAGGCGTTTTGATGGGCCAGAATAGTGCCCCGTCTCCGGGGAACGTCGAAAACGGAAAGCGCCTGTTTTTGCAGAAGGGCTGCTATGAGTGCCACGGTACCGTGGGCCAGGGGGGGACAGGCCCTCGGCTGGCCCCTCGCCCACTCGCGCTTGCGGCTTTAACGGCATACATCCGCCAACCGGCGGCCGCCATGCCGCCATACTCCAGCAAGATCATGCCGGACCCCGAAGTCGCGGACGTACGGGCATACCTGGCAACTATTCCAGAGCCGCCTTCGGTAAAGAATCTTCCGCTATTGAATTAATAACTGGAGCGGACCACGACTCTAGACTCCAGACTCCCTCGCGGTCGTGGTTCAGAAGTCAATTTCAGAAATCATTACTGAACGAAGGGCGCAAGCAAGCGTAGCGGTACGCCGATTCCTTCCCCTTGACTTCCCCTTTTGTTCGCCTCACAATGGATCTATGGCCTTGACCAAACGGCAGAAAGAAGTTCTCGATTTCATCGCGGATTTCGTTGAAGATAACGGCTACAGCCCCAGCTACGAGGAATTGGCCCAGGGTCTCCATCTGGCGTCCCTTGCCACCGTGCACAAGCATATCCAGGCTCTCGAATCGCGCAACTACCTGCGGCGCCTTTTCAATCAAAGCCGCTCGCTCGAAGTGTCGGCCAAGTATGTTCAGGAGAGACGCAAGGGTCGCGCATCGGCGCGTTCCACCGACATCCCGCTGGTCGGCCGCATCGCCGCAGGAACCCCGGTCGAAGCCATCGAGGGAGAGGACACGCTGCAGTTCGCCGATTTCGCCGGCAAGGGCGACACGTTCGCGCTGCAGGTAAGCGGCGAGTCCATGATCGACGATCACATCATGAGCGGCGATTATGTGTTGGTAGGGCGCACACAGCAAGTCAAGGACGGCGAGATCGTGGTCGCCCTCGTGGACGGCCGCGAAGCCACGCTCAAACGCTTGTATCATGAGCCCGGTGATCGCATCCGTCTACAGCCGGCCAACGCGTCCATGCAGCCGATCCTGGTCGATGCAGCTTCCGTGCAGATCCAGGGCCGCGTGCTCGCCGTCCTGCGCAAATACAAGTAACACTCGATTCCTCATAACTTACATTCACTTACACTCGCTCGATCAAGACGGGCAGCGACCCCATGTTAAACTGAACGACATGGGTAGCCCGATTAGCGGGATCAAACGCTTTCTATTTTGGGATTATCCCCGCGCCGGTTGGCAGTATGACGTCATGGTCGGGCTCATTCTGGCCTTCATCTTCCTGACGCCTAGGGAGTGGTTTCGCGATCAGCCGCGTGCCAACAGCGTAGTAATGCTGCCCTCTGAACATGGCGACACCGTTTTCTGGATGGATGCGGAACAACTTTCGAATACGCCTGAGAACAGCCGGGCTGTTAAAGCCGGTGCCTTGCTGCAAGCGCGCACTGGCAAGAAGTACCATGTGGTTCGTTTAGAACCAATTGTCGATTCCGAACAAGAAATCAAAGGATTCATGGCGTTTACCGCGCCCTAGGTCGCAGGGCTCTATAGCGTAGAAGCCGCGAGGCACTTTCAGGTATCCAACCATTGATGCAAACGCAATTGCGAGGATTTGTTGTGTGTCTCATCTTAGCCGGTATCACCCTGGCCGGACCGGCAATGCTCGCCGCGAGTGACAATTTGCAGCAGGTGCTCGCACGAATGGACAAGGCTGCGAACGAATTCAAATCCATGACGGCTCAAGTGACGTACGTTACCCACACCGATGTTCTGAACGACGACAGCACCGAAACAGGATCCGTAACGATGAAGAAGGTTCAGCCCGGTGAAGTTCAGGGAAAGGTGGATTTTACCGCCCCGGACCGCAAGAGTGTAACGATCGAGAAACGGCGAGTTAAGGAGTACTTTCCTAAGATCAACACCTTGCAAATATTTGACCTGGACAAGCACGGTGAGCAGTTGGATAAGTTTTTCATGATCGGATTCGGCACCTCCGGCATGGAACTTGCAAAAGACTACGACGTGACCGTGCTCGGGACCGAGAACGTGAATGGCCAGCCTGCCATACATTTGCAGTTAAACCCCAAGGCCGCCGAAGCGCGGCAATATATTCAAAGGCTCGAATTGTGGGTTCCGGCTGAAGGCGATCCGTACCCATTGCGCGAGAAGATTCTTGAGCCTTCCCGCGACTATCGTCTCGTGACCTATAGCGAATTGAAGATCAATCCTCCATTGCAACCGGATGCGCTGCAACTGAAACTGCCGCCGGGCGTGAAGACCGAGTATCCAGGCAAGTGAAACCAGGCAAGTGAAACCAGGCAAGTGAAAATGACGCTGCAACAAACGAATCGCGATACGAGCGGCCGCCTAACCTTTCTGGATTGGACGCGCGGCGCTGCCGTGGTCGTGATGCTGCAAGGCCACGTATTTCATTCGTTCAGTCGAACAGACCTACGAACAGACGGTCCGTTCATGCTGTCACAGTTCTTCGGCGGCATAGGTCCCGCGATTTTCCTGGTCCTCACAGGCGTCACACTTTCCTTCTTGATGGACCGCCGCGAGCGGCAAGGCATGAATGCGATGGGGCGCTGGCGAGCGGCATTGAAGCGCTCTGCCTATTTGTTTACGCTGGCTTTCCTGTTTCGCCTTCAACTTTGGACCTTCGCCTTCGGACAAAGCCCCTGGAGCGATTTGTTCAAGGTGGATATTCTCAACTGCATGGGCTTCTCGATAGCGCTGATGTCCGTCATGGCGATCTTCACCACGGCCGAACGTGCGCGTCTGTCTGCCGGGCTGGGCATCGCCATCGCAGCTGCGTCTCCGCTGGTTTCCGCCATCGATTGGAGCTGGCTTCCTCCGCAATTCTCAGCGTACTTCGTCCCCAGCTATCAATACTTCGCCTTTTTCCCCTGGGCTTCGTTCATCGCGTTCGGACTCAGCATCGGCAGCATACTGCGCTTGGCGAAACCCGAACAAATGAATCGTGTGATGCAGTGGGGCGGGCTCCTGGGCTTCAGTCTGATCCTCGGCGGCCAATATTTTTCGAACATGCCGTACTCGCTGTATCCGAAATCCGAGTTTTGGCTCGACAGTCCCGGGCTCATTGTGATCAAGCTCGGCGTAGTGATGCTGGTGATCGGTTTCGCCTATTTGTGGACCGCGTTGCCACTAGCGGCGTCTTGGAGTTGGGTGCGTCAGCTTGGCACGACGTCGTTGCTGGTTTACTGGGTGCACATCGAACTGGTATATGGCCGCTGGTTCGGATGGCTCAAAGAATCGCTGAGTAACGTGTATTGTGGCATCGCTGCGGTGCTGGTGGTCCTGCTCATGGTAGGACTCTCGGTTCTTCGGACGCGCTGGAGCATGCTGCGCCTGGCGCTCGCTTCTTATCTAACGTACCCTCCGCCGAGCCGGGCATCCGGCGATTAAACAGCGACTCCTAGATTAAACAGCGACTCCTAAATGAAAAACCCGACCCGGGGGTCTCCGGATCGGGCATGGTACTAAAGGGCGCACCCGATATCAGGCGACGTGTTGCGTCCGATAACGGCTGATGATTTGGTTCATCTGGTCCTTCAACTGAAGTTTCACTTTCTTCAGCCGGTGCTCCTCCACTTCCTCTTCGGGAGTGAGGTGCGACTTGGCTTCCAGTGCCTCCAACTGCTCGTGGTATCGAGCGTGTTGCTCAGCCAGCCGGCGGAACTCGTCGTCCGACTGCATCAGGTGCGTCTTCAATTCTTCTTGCGTGTTCTCCATCAGGGTTCTGTCTCCTTTGTGAGGTTGCCACGCCGAGTGTGTAGGATTGACTTGCTCGGTGGGTAATGAATGAATTAGTTGCATTCGTAACGTGCGGCGGTCACCGATGGCCCCGCATATGTGACAGTATCATGAAAGAATTCTCATGACAATCCCTGTTTCGGGGGGGTTGTCATAGTACGCGGGGCGTTCGCCGACTACTTGAAATCCCAGACCTTCGTACAGCCGTCGCGCCGGGATGTTGGACTCACGCACCTCCAAAAAATGCGCTCCTGGATGGCGGGAGAGCTCGGCTTGGAGCAGCTCGGTGGCAACGTGCAGTCGCCGGAAATAAGGATGAATGGCGATGTTCAGAATCTCGCGTTCCTGAGGGGCCACGGAACGAGCAACCAAGAATCCCGCGATGCGGTCGTCCGATAAGGCGACCTGGCATTCGAATGCCAAATAATCCTGAGCCTCCCATTGCGATGATTCGGGAGCGGTGTCCTGGATGGCGGCAATGTCGGGTAAGTCGCCCTCCTGGGCCGGCCGAATCCGAACCCGCGGGGGCATCAATTGTCGCAGTAGCGCTCGCTGGCGGGTACCGATCTGCCGCCAGCCGTAGTTTCGCTCCACGTGGACGCGGCCGGCCCCTGCGATCCGGCGGCGCGCGGTAGTATCTTGAAGCAGAGTTTGGATGGCGCGGGCGAAATCTTCCGGCGCGTCCGCGATCCAGACATTGATCGAGTGTTCCAGCCCCAGCCCCGCGCAGCCAGAGGGCGTCGAGACTACCGCGCGGTCCATCGCCATCGCCTCCAGGACTTTGAGATTCGTGCCGGCGGAGACAAGCGTGGGAACGATGGCAAGGTTCGCCTCAACATATAACGGGCGGACGTCGGAGACGAATTCGAGGAGAAAGATGCGATCGTCTTGCGGAATGGACGAGAGTCCACTGTGCTCGCGCCAGTACAGCAGCGGATCGGGACCCGCGACCGCAGTAAACGTGATTTCGGGAGAATGGGCGCGCAGGATGGGCCAAACTTGTTCGACGAAAAATCGATACGCGAGAATATTCGGAAAATGTCGAAACGAGCCGATGAACAGCAGCCGTTGCCCGGGGCGATCGATTTCCGGAGTAAATCGCTCCAGATCCACGCCGTTGGGGATGATGGCAACATTCGGCTGGTGAAGCAGGGCTCGATCCTGCTCCGACATGACGACCACTTTGCGATAACGCTGGATCCATTTCTTCTCGAATCGCTGCCAGCGCCAAAAGTCCCAACGCTGGGTAATGCCCGGCGTGCGAACGCGAATCTGACGGTACAACGCAAAGGTAACGTCATGTTCCACCAGCACGTCGCCTGCGTAAGGCGCGAGCATCGTGTATTCCACCTGCACGGCCTCGATTTTGTATTCGGACCGGATTCGAGCCAGCGCAGTGGCCATCGCAGGCGAACGGAATTCGTGGACCTCCGGGGGCGCGAGCGTGGACCAACGCGGTTCCCGATAGCGCGGCTTGTCCGCCAGGATTACGCGCGCACAGAGATCCAACACTGGTGGAAGAACATCGTCCGTCTCAGCGTCGCGGAAAGCGAAGAGAAAAACGTCAAACTCGCGCGACATTTCGCGCAGCAGGTTGAAGATCCGCACGGCGCCACCATGCGCGAGTGGGAACGGGAAATATGGACTGAGCACCGCGACTCGGCGGCGGCGTGGCGACAGCGGCCGCCCTTCGATCTCCTTTACCTCGGACGGATAATTCGAACGATCCTTTTTCCATGGGACGAGCCACTTAGGGCGAAGGAAGATGCGGTCGAGCGGCACGCCCTTCAAAAACAGAAAGGACGTGATCGCAGTTGCAACGCTCAGTTGATGACGCTCGAGGCGCGTGTTGTAGGCGAGGATTTTCGTTGGCGCGAAGAGAAATACCGCACAGCGCAACGCATCGTATTGCGGGTGCGGATCGAATAACAACGGCGCCTGGCCGATTCGATATGCCCGAAATCGTTTGCGAAGCTGCCGGTAGATTTTAAACGTCGTCTGGCCGTAGAAATCGCCGGACTGTACTAGAAAATGCCGACGATCCGGCACCAGGCGCTGGACCTCGGCGAATATGCGTTGGGCGAGTTCGGGATCGCCGGAAGCAAAGGTAACCACGATCGCTTCAGGATCTTTGCCGAGCAGTCGAAAGATAAATTGCTTGAGCGCTGCCCTCAATGAAATTCGATTGCAGTAACAACACCCGCAGTGTGCAGTTTTGCATCCGGTTTCGCGTTGTAGCGCACGATAACCTGGCGCGCGGGTTTTTGCGGACCACAGCTTAAAGTTTGGTCGCCGCCGCCGGTCGTGATTTGCGAGGGATCGGACATTAGAAGCTGCACGGTTTTCCCGTCCACCGTCTGAATCACCAGACGCGCCCCTTGGCTGAGGCAGTCCAACTGCTGAAACGTGCCCTGCACGCTTGGCCCCGCAGCATCAGCCGCTGCGTACCAAGCCTCGGGTTTGGGCGGCACCGCGCCATTCGGATTCATGTTCTTGCGGGCTGCAGCTTCGGCAGCGTGAATCGCGGCTTCGCTCTGCGCTTTAACTCGCGCCAGGTCCGCCTCCCGTTCATCTCGGATACGCTTGCGCTCGGCTGCATCAGAGTCGAAGCGCTTCTCTTGCACCTCCAACCGGACTTTGCGGAGGCGCTCGCGCTCTTCATCGGTGGCTGCGGCGCGCTCGGCGCCGGACCAAGCCTTCTGCGCTTCGGCGAAATCCTTCGCGACTTCGTAGGTTTTAGCAAGCGCCTGCCAATAATCGGGGTTGCGTGGGTCCAAAGCGGCTGCCTTCTTCAATAGCGCAGCGCGTTGTTCGAGCTGTTGTTTTTCAATCGCCGGGTTGATGTCCGCCAACTGAAAGAACGGCTCGCCCCAGCGAGGATTCAATTCGCTGGCCTTTTTTAGTTGGTCCGGATCGGACTTCAAGCGCGCCAATTCGAGCCAGGCCCGGGCGCTCTTGCTTCCCGAGTCGATGGCATCCTGGAGCGCACTCTGCGCCTCGTTGTCCTTCTGGTCGCGAAGCGCAATGAGCGCCAGGCCTTCTGATGCTGCTGGCCCCTGAAGCCCTTTGTAAGCCGCGCTCGCCTCGGCGGCATGGCCGCTGGCAAGTAACAAGTCCGCGAGTTCTATGCGTGCATCGTCCGAGCCCAACTGGACCGGTTTGAAATCGCGCGTCATGCTCAGTGCGCGCCCCGATATCGAGGTAGTACCGAAGCTCCCTGCCTTGAGATATGCATCGGCCTGCTGTTGAATCTGCGCACCGCTCTTTTCGAATGCATTGTGACAGGCGGCTTCGAAGTCGTTGGTTTGTTCGAGATTCGAAATCATGACGCGCGACCGGCCCGCGTACTCCGGATTCACCGTCACCAAGTGCATGAGCGCCCAGCGCGGCGAACGTTCGGCTTGCGGAACAGGAGCGCCGAGTGTGACGCGCACACCATCGATCTGCAGCGTGGAAACAAGCTCGATCAAGCCTTCCTCCACAGACTGCGGCAGGCGATTGGTGTTGTCGTGGAGCAGAATCCGCGCGAGTTCCTTCAAGCTGTCTCGCGAAAAACCGCCCGATTCCGTTATTGCGATCATGCGAGCGTCGCGGCCCAGCGCGAATGGCTTTGTCTCCTCCTGGGCTCCTTTGGAAACGAGGGCGTGCACCGGCCAAACCAACCGCATGTCTTCTTTCCCAGTGATCACGCGCAGGGTCTCACGGAACTGCTCGAGAAACATCAGCCTTTCACGGGCGGGTCGTTCGCCGATGCTGCTGAATACTTCAAACGGCCCGGATTTCAGAGCGATCCAATGCTCCTCAGCAGGCAGCAGTTTGGGCAACAAGGCGGGCAGCATCAAAAGAACGGACAGCCGGGGCAGCACGATTAAATGTTAGCTCGACTGTTAGTGCGAGCGGGCATTCCCTGTTATGATCCGAAAAGCAATGGGCAAAATCATAGCTCTGATAATGCTGGTCGCGTTAATCGCTACTCCGATCACAACGCTGTTCCTTCTGTCGTCGCACACGAAGCTGGCGTTCGATCCGCAACCCAAGGACATCGGGGTAAACACTCCGGTGGCGGTTCGCGTTTCGAACCCGCATGGTCTGCGCCGGTTCACGGCGTCGATCGAGCAGAACGGGGCGAGTACCCCGCTGATCGAACAACGCAGCACCGCGAATCGGCTGAAATTCTGGCTGGCTCAGGTGCCCCAGCAAGACATTCACTTTAGCGCCGGTAGCAAGGGAGCGCCAGCGCTGAAGGAAGGCAAGGCGCGGCTCGTCGTCCAGGCACAGTCCAACGATTTCCGCGGCGCTACCGACACGATTGCGGCGGACGTCGAGGTGGTTCTTCGGCCGCCATCAGTTTCGACCGACGGCTTTCAGCACTACATCAATCAAGGCGGGTCGGAGATGGTGCTGTTGACGCTTTCCGGTTCCTGGAGCGAAGCGGGTTTGCGCGTTGCTAATGACACGTATCGCAGCTTCCCGATCGCGGGGAGAACCGAGCGATTGGTGCTGTTCGCGTATCCCTGGAACACGCCGATTGATACGTCGCCGGCGGTCTTCGCGAAGAATTCCGCGGGCACCGAGGCGCAGGCGAGATTTTGGTTCAAGGTTTTCCCGAAGAAATTCCGCATGCGCGATCTGTCGATCGACGACAAGTTCCTCGACAAGGTCGTGAATCAGATTGATCCGAACGGGTCGGGCGATCTGCTGACACGCTTCCTGAAGATCAACGGCGAAATGCGACGCGAAAACAACAAGACTCTGGCGGACCTGCGCTTCAAGACCGCGGACAAATTTCTGTGGAGCGATGCCTTCATGCAACTCGCTAATTCGAAGGTGGAGTCCGAATTCGCCGACGTGCGCAGCTACATCTACAAAGGCAAGAAGGTGGATCAGCAAGTGCATCTGGGCTTCGACCTCGCCGTGACTGCGCACACGCCGGTGCTGGCATCCAATGACGGCAAGGTGGTGTGGGCGGCGCCGCTCGGCATTTACGGTAACTGTGTCGTCCTCGATCACGGCTACAGCCTGCAATCGATCTATGGGCACCTGAGCCCTATCGCTGTGAAGGAAGGCGACATGGTGAAACGTGGCCAGGAGATGGGCAAGAGCGGATCGACGGGACTGGCCGGCGGCGACCACTTGCATTATTCAATGCAAGTGGAGGGCGTTGAAGTGAATCCGGTCGAGTGGTGGGACGAGCACTGGATCAAGGACCACGTGCAGAACCGGCTGAAACAGCAATGACGCCAGGGACCGCTTACTGACGTCCGCGGCTTGGAAACGCTTGTTCGGTAACGTCGCATCCGCGTCCGGTTTTATTGGAACCGAAATCCAGGCTTCAGCTCGCAACGGTATAGTTTCGTTTGATCCGCGCCAAGCTGGAGGCTGCATTCGGCCCACGAGAGCTGCAGTGCGGGCCCCAGGGGAAACACAATCTCGGCGCCACCGAGGTCGGCCTCCACGCTCGGCCCTTCCGCTGTAGAAGGCAAGGTGAAACTCATCGAGCGCCCGTGGATCGCAGGATAGGCTTGGCGAATGGCGTCGATCGGCATATCGCGAGTCACTTCGGCTTCCACGAGAAATGCCACCGTGTCGGACCAATCGCTCACCGTCACCGTTATAGTGCGGCCGGGGCGAGGAATCGCGCCGGTTTCAATCTTGGTGAACGGGCACGGCCCGGCAATGCAGGAGACGCGCGCATTCCTGAACTGTTGGCCTTGGCCGGCGTCAATAGTTACACCCCCAACGGCAGCTTTCCATTTACCGTCCGGGGAACAGGGAGGGTGGCCGGCGCAGGGGACATTGCCGATGTTCTCCACCATGAACGTTTTTGCGCTGCTGCCTACATTGACGGTGCTCGAAGTTTTTTCAGAGTACCGGACGCGCACGTCCTTAACCGGCATTTCGGGCCCGTCCGGAGCTGGGACCACCACTGGAACCGGCGTCATTCGCACAGTGTACAACTGGCCCGTCATGTCACCGTCCAGCGGCGGCATGATCTCCATGGGTTGAAAGTCGGGATGCCGGAACGATAACGACACAGGCTGTTCGCGCCAACCGCCGTTGGGCAGCGTCAGCCGGAAGAGCCCTGACATATCGGACGTGCCCTCAACGCTACGGCCGCCTTCTGTAGCCATGATCTTCACCCTTGGGATCGGCAGTTGCTTCATGGGATCGGTATCCTGCCGGAGCACAACGCCGCTCAGCGTGACAGGCGCGTTCCGCACGCGGATTACAACCGCTGCTGCAGCCACTGCCACGGCGACGGCCACCACCACCCAAATTGAGACGCTCCGCGCTCTTACTCGCATCCGCCGATTCCAGGATACCCGCGAAAGGCTTTACATTGGAAGTAGTGCCCGGGAAGAAAGTAGCGCCCAGCCTCACGCGTAGAACGCTCCTGCAAGGATTGGCCGCCGGGAGTGTGTCCCTGCCCTCCCTGTCAGCGGCTCCTATCGCGGGCACAACGGCCGCGCTCGCGCCCGAGGATGACAGTCTACTCGATGAAGTGGAAAAGGCCAGCTCGCTCTATTTCTGGGAACAGGCCCATCCCGATACTGGGCTGGTAAAGGACCGCTCCAAAGCCAACACGTTCGACAACAACATCGTCGCCAGCATCGCCGCCACTGGCTTCGGTCTCACCGCGCTTTGTATCGCCGAGAAACGCGGCTGGGTCTCCTATTCGGATGCGCGCGACCGCATCGTCACCACGCTTAGCTTTCTGGCTCGCAAGATGCCCACGCACCGGGGCTTCTTTTTTCACTGGGCCAACATCACCAGCGGGGAGAGAATCTGGGATTCGGAAGTGTCGTCGGTGGATACCGCTATTCTGCTGTGCGGCATCCTGACCGCGCGTCAGCATTTCCGATACGCCGAAATCACTCGTTTGGCATTTGAGATTTTCGCCCGCGTGGATTGGAGTTGGCTCTCGGAAGACACCATACTGTTGCCGCATGGCTGGACGCCGGAATTTGGATTCTTGCCCTATCGCTGGGATTACTATAGCGAGCTGATGATGATCTACCTGCTCGGCCTGGGATCTGAAGCTCATCCCCTGCCGCCGGATGCCTGGAATGCCTGGAAGCGCACCGCGTTTGAGTACGATGGGCTTCGGTACATCGGGTCCTACGCGCCTCTGTTCGTACATCAATACTCCCAAGCCTGGTTCGATTTTCGCGGCAAGCGCGATCGCTATGCGGACTATTTCAAGAACTCGGGCGTAGCGACCGACGCGCATCGCCTATTCTGCCTGGAGTTGAGCAAACAGTTTCCCGATTATAGTGATGATTTGTGGGGTATCACGGCATCCGATTCCCGAAACGGTTATGTGGTGTGGGGCGGTCCGCCGCAAATCGGCCCGATTGACGGGACCGTAGCGCCCAGCGCCGCCGGAGGCTCGCTGCCGTTTCTGCCGCAAGCGACCCTGCGAGTTTTGAGGAACATTCGGACACGTTACGGCGCACACGCCTGGAGCCGCTACGGGTTCGTCAATGCTTTTAATCCGCTGAAGAACTGGTACGATACCGACGTTATCGGAATCGATACCGGGATTACGATGGTCATGGCCGAGAATCTGCGAACTGGATTCGTGTGGGAGACGTTCATGAAGAATCCGGAAGCTCAGCGTGGACTGAAGCGCGCCGGATTTATGAATTACTAATAGAACTATCGCTTCAGCAGCCAGTGGTAGAAAACACTTCCTACGAGCGTGGTTCAGCAACGCGTGCCAGCACGGCGACAAACCATCGGCCCGCGTGTAGCGTCCGGCCCCTTCCGACCTCGGCAATTAGCTGTTCCGGGGTGAAATAGCGCTTGTAGACCACGTGCCGCGATCCATCTTTCAGCATTCGTTCTTGATATTCTTCCCCTGGCGTCTGGTCGCGTTTGGCTGCATCGACAATCAGCATCGATTTTGAAACACGTCGCGACTCGTCCAGAAAGAGCTTGCGAGCGGCTTCATCGAGATGTCCGTAGAAGTGGCCTGCCACCAGACAGTCAAATTGCGCCGTTCGGAAGGGCATTGCGAGGGCATCGCCGCGAATAAACAACGCGCCCGGCATTCTGGAACGCGCCACCGCGAGCATGGACGGGCTTTGATCCAATCCGGTAACGCTTCCGCTCAGGCTCTCGGCGAGGAAGCCAGTGCCGCAAGCTACATCCAGGAACGAACCAAAACGCAACGATCGCAGTGTGGCTTGCAGATTCGCGAGTTCTTCCGGCCATCCGGGCCGGACCCGCTGCGCGAACAGCCCAGTGCCGAGATAGAAATCATCGTACTCTGCCGCCCGCCGGTCGTAATAAGCACGCTCGGTCTCGGTCATTGTTGTTCTTATGGTGCCATGCTTCTTCTATGCTGCCCTGCCAAGCTTTCACCTTGACACGATTCTGTAACGGAGCCATAATGACACCAGTTTTTAGTCTCTGCTTTTTAGCGTGGTTAACCGATCCATGCTGGTCATCGGTTTGATGGACTGGGTTCCGCCCCGTGGATTCTTTCGGCGCCGTCCCAACATTCTGCCGCTGGTTCGATCAACATTTGGAGGAAGCATGCAACGCGCGTTGAACCTGATTTTCCTTTCGTTCATTCTCGCCGTTTCGGGAGCTTATGGACAGACTTTCCGTGGAGCCATCAATGGCACAGTGACCGACCCCTCAGGTGCAGCTGTGGGCGGCGCAATGGTGACGGCAACCGAGACCGCCACTAACATTGCCCACAATACAGTTGTTACCAACGATGGCCAGTTCTCATTTCAAGATCTGCCGCCCGGCTCGTATTCCGTAACAGTCACCGCCGCAGGCTTCCAAAAAACGACGGTTTCGAATGTTATTGTATCCGCAGGCAACATCTACACCGTACCGGTCCAACTGGCCGTCGGACAACAATCGACTGTTGTCGAAGTTGCCGCGGCCGCTGTGGCTATTGATACCACTACCTCAACGCAGAGCGACACGCTCCCAAGCACTTCGATACAAGACCTCCCCTTGAACGGCCGCGATTTCACCCAAATGATTGCCGTTGCCCCCGGCTATGGCGGCTACTCGGTGGGTGGCTTCGGTTCGCTCAACGGCACGCGTCCCAATCAAATGAATTGGCAGATTGACGGTACCGACAACAATGATTTTTGGCACAACATTCCTGCCGTGAATCAGGGTGGCGTCTCGGGAATTGCTGGTGTAGTGATGCCGATCGACGCCGTAGACGAATTCTCCGCTCAAACGCAGTCCAACGCGGAAACCGGCCGCAACGCGGGCGGCACGATCAACCTGACCCTCAAGAGCGGGACCAATCAGTTGCATGGCAGTGGTTATTACTACAACCGCAACGAATTTTATGCCGCTGCTTCACCGTTCTTTGCGCCCACTTCCGTCGTAACAAAGGCCCCTCCGATCCGAAATTTTAACTCGGGGTTAAGCCTGGGCGGACCTCTTAAGAAAGACAAGACCTTCTTCTTTATCTCTTTTGAAAAGCAGCAATACATTATCGGGCTGAGTGGCTTGTCCACCGAGCCCTCCACGGCCTGGATAAACCAAGCTGCGACTCTGCTCGCGAATGCCGGCGGTAAGTTCGGCTCGTATTCTCCCGTTCCGGTAAGCACGCTGTCGCAGACTCTTTTCGCAGCTCTTTATCCGAGCAATATCGCCGGTCTTCCGGCGACCACTGCAAATTATTTCGCAAGCGATCCGTCGACGGGCTATAGCTATAACGGCGTCGCGAAAGTCGATCACAACTTCAGCGATAAGGAACGCCTGTCCGCGCACTATTTCATCGGGCAAGGCAGCCAAACCGCCCCGACTGGAACCAGCCTGGCTCTTGGGACCGCCAGTTCCAATCTGGGCGACTATTTCGAAGTCGCCCCGTTGCACGTGCAGAATTATGACGTTGTGCTGAATTCGGTTCTCACGCCGAGGTTCACCAATCAGTTGCTCGCGGGCGTCAGCTATTTCAACCAGGTGTTTCACGACGCGAACAACAGCTTCAACATGAAGGGGCTGGGCCTATACTTGAGCCCGGACGCGACCATCAAGGGTAACCCGATCCAGGGCGCCTCGCAAATCAACATTGGCAGTTTCGATCACGTGGGTGTTACGCCACCGGAGGGCCGCAACGATATCACCGGTCATTTGACAGACATCGTCTCATACGTCGCGGGGGCTCATCAGTTCCGGTTCGGGGGCGAATTCCGCCAGGGGCGAGTGAACGAGTTTTATTTCCGTCGCGGTACCGGACAATTTAATTTTGACGGAACTCAAGGGCCTTGGGCGGCTTTCTGCAGCCAGTCCGCCAATGCCAATGTCGTCGGATGCGATGCGAATACCCTATCCCTGGCGGATTTTCTCGCCGGTGACGTCAGTACCTCTTCTATCGCCGTTGGCAATGCCGAGCGGTTCGTGCTGGTGAACGGCTTTGATATCTTTGGGCAGGACAACTGGCAGGTCACACCCGGGCTGAACCTGAATTTCGGGCTGCGTTATGAATACTTCGGACCGTTGCACGCTAACGGGCCAAACGATCTTGGGGAATTCATCCCAGGCCAGGGACTGGTGGTGCCAAATTCCCTCTTCAACCCCGATCGGAACAATTTCGCCCCGCGGTTTGGCTTCGCTTATCAGCCGCGCAGTGGGTTTGTGGTGCGCGGCGGATTCGGCGTTTTCTTCGACCAGATCAACATGAATCCGTTCCTGGACTTCCGTCCTCCCATTTCTGCCGCCGATGGCCTGGAAGATAATCCCATCGGCATTCATCCGGTGGACAACTACACCAGGAACGGTTACAACTGGCAATCCGCTCAAGCCGGGGGAGCCTCCATTTTCCCGGGAGTGACAACGTGCCTGGGAAATAACGCCAGCGACCCGAACTGCCATGGCCAGACATTCAACGTATTCGGGATCAACCCGAACCTCCGTGCACCCTATATCTACAATTACAACCTAAATTTGGAGAAATCTTTTGGAAGCTCCGTGGTCTTGCAGGTGGGCTACGTCGGCAGCAACGCGCGCAAGCTTTCCGTAATGGAGAACATCAATCAGGATGGCGCCTTCACCGCGCAGTATCCGAACTTCGGCTCCATTCTGCAGATGAACAGCGTTGGAACGTCCAACTACAACTCGCTCCAGACCACTCTGAAGATTCGCTTGTGGCACGGGCTGAGCGGGCAGTTCGCGTACACGTGGTCGCATGCGCTTGATGAAATGACCGAATATCGAGCACAGATTCCCTTCGACAGCTTCAATCTGAGAGCGGATTACGGCAACGGGGATTTCGACACCCGACACAATTTCACGACCTTTCTGGACTGGCAGGTTCCCGGCAACAGTCACCTGAAATGGCTCACCAGCGGCTGGGAAGTGAGCACATTGATTTCACTCCATAGCGGCCAACCCTTCAATTTTCCAGGACCAGACCCTTCCGGCACGCAGCGCCCCGGTCTGAATGTAATTGGCAATCCATATGCGGGAATAAATACCAACTTCAATCTCGCAATCGGCGGCGAACAATGGGTCAACCCAGCCGCGTTCTGTGTCCCCGGATCCGCTGGGTGTCCTGGTACCTCCAATCCGTTGGGCGACCTTAGCCGCAACGCTTTAGTGGGCCCGGGTTTCGCGGACGTCGATCTGTCAGTCATCAAGACCTTCACGGTCAAAGAGCGCTTCCGCGTGCAACTTCGCGCTGAAATGTACAATATGCTCAACCGTATCAATCTGGCTACCGGAGCGGGCGCAGTCGGCTCTAACGGCGTGGTGACCGACACCATCGGCGACTTCAACGGAGCTCCCGGAATTGGCCCCGGCGAGCCATTCAACATGCAGCTGGTGGGAAAGATCATTTTCTAGCGGCGCGACACGATGAGAATGCGTCGCAGGCGAGGCTCGCTCCGATTCTGCGCTCTTCTCGCTACGCTGGCGCTGGTTCACGCTGCCCCGCCGCGGCGCACGATCGTCTTTATGACCGACTTTGGCACGGCCAATGATTCGGTGGCGATCTGCAAGGCTGTCATAGCGGGGATCGCGCCCGATGCGCTGGTGACCGATTTAACGCATCAGGTGACGCACTACCAGATCGAGGAAGGCGCGCGTTTCCTGGCGTCCGTGACGCCGTATTATCCGTCCGGTACGATCTTTCTCGGCGTAGTGGACCCCGGCGTGGGAACAGCGCGCAAGGCGATCATCGCTAAGACGAAAAAAGGCCAATATTTCGTGGTGCCCGACAACGGGCTGGTGACGCCGGTAATCGACCGCGATGGTCTCGATTCGGCACGCGAAATCTCGAATCCGGAGTGGATGTTGACTGGTGTTTCCCATACCTTTCACGGCCGCGATATCTTTTCGCCCGCCGCCGCGCACCTGGCCGCGGGCTGGGACTTCACACTTGC
>Ga0070717_10001150_pt1 | contig 17877 bp, 13 predicted proteins | sample LARL113metaG_FD_71366 | JGI IMG/M metagenome (GOLD analysis project Ga0070717, IMG submission 71366) | Corn, switchgrass and miscanthus rhizosphere microbial communities from Kellogg Biological Station, Michigan, USA - LAR L11-3 metaG | ecosystem: Host-associated > Plants > Roots > Rhizosphere ... | reverse complement strand
CGCCGTCGATTCAAGCTCGCGGCCAAATAGCCGGTTGCCAGTCTAACAATTGTCCGTAATATCCTCAGCTCTTTAGCGACACATGACTCTTCTGGCCCTAACCATTCTCGATGCCGGCGTGCAATTGTCGATGTTGTGCGCGGTCATCGGCCTCGCCTTCGCCCTCTTTTTAATCAGGGCCGTCATTCGCAAATCGGCCGGCAACGAACGGATGCGCCAAATTTCCGCCGCGGTGCAGGAAGGCGCAAAGGCGTATCTAAATCGCCAGGTAATCACGATCAGCGCGATTGCCGTTATCATTTTCGTTTTGCTTTTCGTTTTTAAAGATCATCCGACAGCGATTGGGTTCGTGATCGGCGCGTTTTGCTCGCTTTCAGCCGGTTTCATCGGCATGCGCATCGCGGTCATTGCAAATGTGCGCACCACCCAAGCGGCGAGTGAGTCGCGTACCGCCGCGTTGCGAATCGCATTCAACGGCGGCGCGGTCACCGGTTTGCTTGTGGTCGGGCTCGCGCTGCTCGCGGTGTCGATCTTTTATACAGTTGCGTCAAAAATCGTTGGGCATGATATGGCCGTGCGTAGCTTGGTCGGGTTGGCGCTGGGTGCGAGCTTGATCAGCGTTTTCGCACGACTGGGCGGCGGCATTTACACCAAGGCTGCGGACGTCGGCGCAGATCTCGTCGGCAAGATCGAGAAGGGCCTCGAAGAAGACGATCCGCGCAACCCGGCGACGATCGCCGATAACGTGGGCGATAACGTGGGCGATTGCGCCGGCATGGCGGCGGACGTTTTTGAAACTTACGCCGTCAGTTTGATCGGGGCGATTTTGGTCGGCGCGCTCACGCTCGCCGCGGAGCCGGCCGCGATCATTTATCCATTTGTGCTCGGCGGCATTTCCGTGCTCGGGGCAATCTGCGGCGTGTTGTTCGTCAACGTCACGAACGGGAAACCAGCCAGCGTCTTGATGGGCGCCGTCGGTGCGAGCGCGATCGTCTCCGCGATTCTTTTTTGGCCGGCGACGCATCGCCTTTTTCCACACGGCCTCACCATCGGCGGCGTTGCGCGCTCCCCCACTCAACTTTACTGCGCCTCGATCATCGGCTTGGTCATGACCGCCGTTGTCGTCGTGATCACGAATTATTACACGTCGATGCGTTATCGGCCCGTGCAAAAAATAGCGCGTGCGTCCGAAACCGGCCATGCCACGAACATCATCGCCGGTCTAGCGGTCGGGCAACATGCCACCGCGTTGCCGGTCGGTTTCATCGGCATCGCCATTCTGCTCAGCTTTCATTTTGCCGGTCTCTACGGAATCGCCATTGCCGTCATGTCGATGTTGTCGATGGCGGGAATCATTATCTCGCTCGATTCCTTCGGGCCAATCACGGACAACGCGGGCGGCATCGCGGTGATGAGCAACCTGCCGAAAGAAATTCGCAATGTCACCGACGAGCTCGACGCCGTCGGTAACACTATGAAAGCTGTGACCAAAGGATATGCGATCGCCTCGGCCGGATTAGCCGCGCTCGTGCTCTTTGGATCGTATGTCGAAGAGCTGCGCGCGCACCTCGTCAGCTCGGGCAAATTGGCGGCCGACCAATTTTTCCAATTCTCATTGCAAGATCCAAAAGTGATCATTGGACTGTTCATCGGCGGATTGCTTCCATTCATCTTCACCGCGTTCAGCATGGACGCGGTCGGTAAAGCGGCCGGCGCGGTCGTGCGCGAAGTTCGCCGGCAAATTCAAGCCAAGCCCGGAATTTTGACCGGCACGGACACGCCCGACTACGGCACTTGCGTGGACATCGTGACGAGAGCTGCGCTGCGCGAAATGATTGTGCCGGCGCTCTTGCCGTTGGCTTTTGTGGTGGCGGTTGCCGTCATCCCACAGCTCGGGCCGGTTGTGCTCGGCGGTCTACTGGTTGGGACAATTGTTACGGGCTTGTTTGTCGCCATCGCCATGACCAGCGGCGGCGGCGCATGGGACAACGCGAAAAAATTTATCGAAGAAGGAAATCTCGGCGGCAAAGGTTCTTTTGCACATCAAGCAGCTGTGACCGGCGACACGGTAGGCGACCCGTACAAAGACACGGCTGGCCCCGCCATCAATCCGATGATCAAAGTGGTCAACATCGTCGCGATCTTAATCATTCCGATTTTCTTTTAGTGTCTTTGCCGTAGCGGCAGGCTCGCCACGGGACGAGTCCGTCCGATTGGCAGCCGTGTCGCCCGCAATGCCATCGATTTGCGGCCGACACGGCTGCCTCTACGGTAAAAAATTTAGCGCGCAAAATTTTGGCGATCTGTTACAAATCGACATGGCTGAGACTCACGATTTCCAGATTGTAGCGGCGAACGAAAGCCTTGCCCGAAAACGACCCCTGGCCAGACCCGACCCGGCCGCCACGCCATTCAAGGTGGTGATCGATCCGAAAGTGCGCCTCGAGTTACGGCGCGCGCTCATCGATTTGATCGATTATCACGACGAGACGCTGGCCGAACATTTTGCCGAGGGAAAACTGTCTCTCGATTCCTACAAAGAATACATCGAGCTGTTCGCGCGCAGTTTGAAAGAGACAATGGATAGCCGCGAAGGTGTTTCTTATTTGTTGCGCTCGGTCGGCTTCGATGTTCCGGCGCACGAAATCAATTTGCACCCGAAATTGCGCTGGAAAAAAGGTCCCGCGCCGTTCGGCGCTACTTTGCTGTAAAAGAGCCGCTCAAAAAGCGAGCGGAAGTTTTTTCGGGTCCTCGATGCATTCTTTCACTTTGACGAGGAAAGTGACTGCTTCTTTCCCGTCAATCGCGCGGTGATCGTAACTGAGCGCGAGATACATCATCGGGCGCACTTCCACTTTGCCGCCGATCGCCACCGGACGCGGCATAATTTTGTGCATGCCGAGAATTCCGCTCTGCGGCGGATTCAAAATCGGCGTGCTCAAGAGCGAGCCGTACACGCCGCCGTTTGAAATCGTGAACGTGCCGCCGGTCAAATCCTCGATCTTCAACTTTCCCTCGCGCGCTTTGGTCGCGTAATCGGCGATGTCGCGCTCGAGATCTGCAAACGATTTTTTATCGGCGTCGCGCACCACGGGAACGACGAGGCCACGCTCGGTTCCGACCGCCACACCGATGTCGTAGAAATTGTTCTGGATGAAATCTTCGTCCTCGATGCGGCCATTGACTACAGGCACAGCTTTCAGCGCTTCCACGCACGCCTTGATGAAGAACGACATGAACCCGAGCTTCACGCTATTCTTTTTCGTAAACGCGTCTTGCGATTTGCTGCGCAATTCCTGAACCGCGCTCATGTCGCATTCGTTGAATGTAGTGAGGATTGCGGCGGTGTGCTGCGCCATTACAAGTTGGGCCGCGATCTTCCGGCGAAGCGGCGACATTCTTTTGCGGGTGATTCGGCCTTCCGGCTCTTGCTTCTTGTCGATCTTTTCTTCCGGCGCGCGGGCCTTTTCTGCCGCGACAAGCACATCGCCTTTCGTCAGGCGGCCATCCTTACCGGTTCCTGAGATTCTTTCCGGCTCAAGATGTTCTTCTTCCACGATGCGGCGAACAGCAGGTGAAAGCGCTGTAGCGGGGATTGTTGACGCCGGTTCCGCGCGATCGGGCGCTGGCGACGGCTTGGCGGACCGGCCGCGGTCATCGACCGCGGCTACAGGTTTTTTCTCTGCCTCGGGTTCTTTCGTTTTCGGCCTCGGTGCCTGCTTTTCCTCCGGTGGCGCTGTTTTTGAGTCATCAATGGTCGCGACGACTTCACCGATCTTCACTTCCTGACCCTCGGGCACAATGGTGTCGAGCACGCCCGAGGTTTCGGCCGTGATCTCCGTAGAAACTTTGTCGGTCTCGAGGGTAAAGAGCGCATCGCCGGCGTTGACGAAATCACCAGACTTTTTGTGCCAGACGGAAACGACTCCGCTGGAGATCGATTCGCCAACTGCGGGAATTTTTACTTCGATGGCCACCCGCGCCTAACTAAGCGCAGAAAAAACAGCTGGTCGAACCAAAACGTTCGTGTTGCAGCGGCGTTCGCCGCGGCGAAGGCCAAACTAAATAAGCAGGCGCTTGGCACAAGCGCCTCTACAACTCGCTAAACGCGCCTCGACAGCAATTCTATAGATTCGCAGGCGACACGCCCGCCACTACAGTTGCTCATATGCTCGCTTCAAACCTTCGATGTCGATCTTATCCATTTGAAGCATTGCCTTCATAACTCGTTGCGACTTCTCGGCATCCTTGTCTTGCAACATTTCGCCCAAAACGGTGGGAGCAATCTGCCATGACAAACCAAACTTGTCTTTAAGCCAGCCGCATCGCGATTTCTCTCCGCCATCAGAGAGTTTCTCCCAGAATTCGTCCACTTCTCTCTGCGTTTCGCAGTTCACAAGAAACGAAATCGCCTCTGTGAACTTGAATTGCGGACCGCCGTTTAACGCGATGAATTCTTGCCCCTCGAGCTGGAATTTCGCCGTCATCACCGTTCCTTTCGGCCCAGGCCCCGCATCGCCGTACGCTCAAAACTTTCGAATTCTCAAAAATCGAGACATAAAAATTCATCGCCTCTTCGGCGTTCCCATCGAACCACAAGAATGGAGTGATTTTTTGCGTTTCCACAGCCTTAATTCTCTCAGAGTGAGAAGGCGTCGGCGACGAGGGCGGCTTGCTCACGTTTGTGGCGAGCGAGCGAGCCGACGGCGGGACTGGCGCTGGCGTCGCGCCCTGCGTAGGCGATTTCGCTGCAAAACAGGATGCGCAATCGCGGCTCGATGAAGGTCCACGCGCCCATGTTCTGCGGTTCTTCCTGGCACCAGACGAGCTTCACGCTCTTTGGAAATGGCTTGAGCATTTCGCGCAGTTTTTTTTCCGCGAGCGGATAAAGCTGCTCGATGCGAATGATCGCCGCATTGTCGATCTTGCGCTCGGTCCGATAATTGAGCAGGTCGTAATAAACTTTGCCCGAGCAAAGAATAATCCGATTTACTTTGTCCGCGGATCCGGCCTCGGGCGAGCCGAGAATTTCTTCGAACCGGCCGTGGATGAATTCCTCCGCGGGCGACGATGCGAATTTGGCGCGCAACAGACTCTTCGGCGTCATTATGACAAGCGGCTTAATGAAATTGCGTTTCATCTGCCGCCGCAGAACGTGAAAATATTGCGCAGCTGTGGTGAGATTGCAGACCTGGAGGTTGTCTTCGGCGCACAGTTGCAGGAATCGTTCGAGCCGCGCGCTCGAATGTTCGGGGCCTTGTCCTTCGTAACCGTGCGGCAAAAGCAAAACGATTCCGCTCGGCCGCTGCCATTTTGATTCGGCCGAAACAATGAATTGATCGATGATGGTCTGCGCGCCGTTGACGAAATCGCCGAACTGCGCTTCCCACAGGCACAGCATATCGGGATAATCGAGGGAGTATCCGTAATCGAATCCGAGCACTGCTGCTTCGGAAAGAAGACTGTTGTAAACGCAAATCCGCGCCTGCTTTTCGCCGAGATGCATGAGCGGGATGTAGGGCTCGCCGGTCTTCGCGTTGTAGAGAACGGAGTGCCGCGTGCTGAATGTCCCGCGTGAACTGTCCTGCCCCGACAAGCGGACCGGCATTCCTTCCAGGAGCAACGATCCAAAAGCGAGCGCCTCGGCGTAATGCCATTCGTAGGGGCCGCCCTCTTCAAAAACTTTGCGCTGATGGTCGATGATGATGCGCTTTATTTTCGGCTGGATGTCGAAGTCCTCCGGCACGCGCGTCAGTCCATCGACAATTGTCTTCAACATTTTCTCGCTGATAGCCGTCGGTTCCGAGGCGCTGCTGTACTTGGGTTGAAAGACTGCGGTCGATTCCTTGAACTTCGCCTGCTTGCCGGCCTTTTCTTTCTCGAGCGCTTTGACTTCTTCAAGCGTCATTTCGAGTCGAAGATCGAATTCGGTTTCGAGCGAGGCGGAGTCATCCTCGCTCAGTGTGCCGGCTTCGAGCAGTTCGCGTTTATACAACTGCGTCACCGAGGGGCGCTTGTCGATCTTTGCGTAAAGATCGGGCTGGGTGAAAGCCGGCTCGTCACCTTCGTTGTGCCCGTAACGGCGGTAGCAATACATGTCGATGACAACGTCGCGCCCAAATTCCTGGCGAAAATCGAGCGCGATCTGGCTTACCTGCATGCACGCGAGCGGGTCGTCGCCGTTCACGTGAAAAATTGGCACCTCAATCATCTTGGCGATGTCGGTGGCGTACATCGATGACCGCGCGTCTTGGGGAAGCGTCGTGAACCCGATTTGATTGTTCACAACGACGTGGAGAGTGCCGCCGGTTCCGTAACCATCGAGCTGGGACATGTTCAATGTCTCTGCGACGATCCCCTGTCCCGCGAAGGCTGCGTCGCCATGGATCAGAAGCTGCAAAACTTTCTTGCGGTGCTCGGTGTCGCCACGAATGCGTTGGCGCGCGCGCGCTGTTCCTTCGACGACTGGATCGACCGCTTCGAGATGGCTCGGATTTGCGGAAAGGCGAATCTCCACTGTGGAGCCCGATGAAAGCTTTCGGACCGTGCGATAACCGAGGTGATATTTCACGTCGCCATCGCCGGCGACGAGATCCGGGATGTAGTTCTCGCTGAACTCGGTGAAGATGACTCGCAGCGATTTTTTTAGAAAATTCGCGAGCACGTTGAGGCGGCCGCGATGGGCCATGCCCATGCAAATTTCTTCCACGCCAGCAGGCGGACATTTATGCAGGATTGTATCTAGAATCACCAACAACGACTCGGCGCCTTGCAGCGAGAAACGTTTTTGCCCGACGTAGCGCGAATGCAAAAAAACCTCGAAAGATTCGGCCTCCATCAAGGTGCGCAGCAACGCAACCTGCACCTGGCGCGGCGTGGAATATTTGTCCGCGCGCGACTCGAGCCGATGCCGCACCCAGTTGCGAATGCGCGTGTTCTGGATGTGCATGAACTCCGCTCCGATCGAATCCGCGTAAATCTTCTGGAGCCGCACGATCATTTCGCGCAGCGTCATCTCCGCGTTGTCGAGGAAGAATTTCGAGGAGACACGAAGATCGAGATCTTTTTCGCTGAAACCGAGTTCGCGCAGCGTAAGCGGTGAATTTTCTGGGCGCTTCTCCGCCAGTGGATTCACCAGCGCAATCGTATGCCCCAGCGTGCGGTAGGCATAAACCAGTCCGTCGATGCGGGTCTGTAACGGGCTTTCGCGAACACCTGCGCGCGGCGCGGCCCCAACGGCAGCGCCGTTTCGCAGCGGCAAATTGCCAAGCTCAAAGCCTTCAAAAAACGCCGACCAACTCGGATCAACTGAACCCGGATTTTCCTGCCAGCGGCGGTAATTTTCGTCGATCAACTCGAGATTGGCCCGAGCAGCAAGTGAAGCGCGCATTCTAAATTTAATCTGCGCCCATTATGCCGGCCAGCAAGTGCCGGTGGCTCGACCTCTCCGAGAGCGCGTTGCACCGACGCAAGTTGACAGTGCGGATGCAGCTTCGTTACTTGCTGCGCAAAATATGACCGTAGCAGAAATCTCCGAGTCACTTACGAATGGCGGGGTCATCGATGTTGCAGACGTCGGAATGCCTTCCAAGAGACTCATCTCTCCGAACGCGTCACGAAATTCTCACGAAGCGATGTGGCGGAATCTGGGGAGCGCACGCGCCCTCGCGTGCAGCGCTAGGCGCCCTCGCCAAGCGCATCCTCAAGGAGGTACGCCGCACGGAAGGTTTGCGGCGAGAGCGCCGAAAGTCCGAGCCGGATTGGCAGTTGCGCGCGACGCGTGTGCACTCCCCAGACAACATCCCAGCCACGCGCTGATTCTTATCGAGATCACCCTGCTGATCTTGGCAACATCGACGTCTTCCTTTGCGCAAGCTGATCCGGCCGCGGAGCCGGCGGTGCTAGCCGTCGCGAAAGTTTTGCCGACGGTGGTGAATATCAATACCGAGCGAGTCGTTAGGCGGACGGTGCGCGATCCACTCGAAGATTTTTATGCGCAATTTTTCGGTTATTATCGGAGCCAGCCGCGCGAGATTCGCCAGACGCTGCAAAGCCTCGGCTCAGGCTTCATTGTCGATCCAGCCGGCTACATCGTGACGAATGAGCACGTGGTCGAGCGCGCCGCCGATCTAAAAATTCAAGTAACAACGGGCGACGGCAAGACTTACAGCGCGCATTACATCACTGGCGATGACCAGAAAGATCTCGCGTTCATCAAAATCGACGCGAAGGGCCCGTTTCCGTTCATCAGCCTCGACAACATTTCGCCCAACTTGTTAGGCGAGACGGTGATTGTGGTTGGTAACGCGGTTGGTTACGGCAGCTCGATCAGTCGCGGAGTGCTCAGCGCAACGAAGCGCGACATCACAATCGACAATCTGGAATACAAAGATCTCGTGCAAACCGACGCGGCGATTAATCCGGGAAATAGCGGCGGCCCGGTAATCGATATCTCAGGGCGACTCGTCGGAATCAGCTCCGCGAAAATGGCGTTCACGCCCCAAGGTGTGCCGACGCAAGGCCTCGGCTTTGCCATTCCGGCTGACGTAGTGCGTGACAGCGTTGCGCGATTCAAAAAGATCGCCGAGAAACAACCGTTGCCAAAAAACCAGCCGGCGGCGGAGGAATCATCGACGTCGAACGCCGAGCGCTTGTTTGGAATGCAATTGCAGGATTTAACCCCGGAGTTGACTCAAGTTCTCGGTTATGCGGCCGGCCGCGGCGTGCTGATCAGCGCGGTTGAGCCAGACGGTCCAGCGGAGGAGGCGGGCGTCGAGCGCGGTCTCGTTATTTATCGAGTGGGAAAATACGATGTGAATTCCATCAAGCAGGTGGAGAATCTTCTTTCGCGTGCGCGCAGCGGGACGAGTGTCGATTTTGCCGTTGGAGTGGTGCGCGCAGATGGGAGCGGCCAGCGGGTCGAAACGATCACTCTGGCGGCGCGTTGAACAAAAAATTTGGCAACGTCGCGGCGGTTCAGTTGTCTGATGGAATAATTCTAAAATGATTAAGGTCGAAAATCTCACCAAACGTTACGCCGGGAATACTGCCATCAAAGATTTGAGCTTCGAGGTCGGCCAGGGCGAGATCATGGGATTTCTCGGGCCCAACGGCGCCGGCAAAACAACGACGATGCGCATTCTGGCGAGCTTCATGCCGCCGACCTCTGGACGCGCCAGCGTCGCCGGGTTCGACATTTTCGAGCAATCCCTCCAAGCCCGCGCCCATCTTGGTTACATGCCGGAAAACGTGCCGCTCTATAACGACATGCGCGTTACGGAGTATCTCGATTATCGCGCGGCTTTGAAGGGTGTACCGCATCGCCGAGTTGCGGAGCGTGTGGGCGACGTGAAGGAGCTCTGCGGTTTGAAAGAGGTCGAGAAAAAAATAATCGGCACTCTATCAAAAGGTTACAGGCAACGCGTCGGACTGGCCGACGCGCTTTTGCATGAACCGGATCTTCTCATTCTCGATGAACCGACGATCGGTCTCGATCCGAATCAAATACGGCAGGTGCGCGAGCTGATCAAGAATCTTGGCAAACAGCACACTATCTTGCTTTCGACTCACATTTTGCCGGAGGTCGAAATGACTTGCAGCCGCGTCATAATCATTCACAAGGGGCGGATTGAAGCCTGTGACACGCCGGAAAATCTTCTTAATCAAATTCGGCAGGCGGGCGGCGTTCTTGTCGAAGCAAAGACTGGAAATGACAATGGCGCGGAAGAATTAAAAAAGATTTCGGGAGTGCGCGATGTCACTACGGATGGCGATGGAGACTGGAAAGTTTTTTCGTTGCGCGTGGAATCGGGCATAGATGTCCGGGAAGAAGTTTTTCGGCTCGCCACGGCGCGCCGCTGGAGCGTACGCGAATTGACTCAGCGCCGCGCTACGCTCGAAGACGTGTTCGTCGAGCTCACCCATCCGGACGCGGTGTGATGGAGTCTTGGAGTCCTAGAGTAATGGGAGTAATGGATTATTACGAGACAGAGCTGCGGAACAAGAACCGCGGTTATATGAAATTGATTGTTTGGCAGAAGGCCATCCAACTGTTTGAGCTAGCTTGGAAAATTGCTTTCATAGAGGCGAAAATCGATTTTAAGCTCCGATCGCAATTAGCAGATGCCGCCCAATCCATTTCGGCAAATATCTCCGAAGGATACGGGCGGCGCTCGATCAACGAATACGTTCAGTTTCTTTACTACGCGCTCGGATCACTCGCCGAAACGATGCCTCGGGCCATCGGCGTGAAACAAACAAAACAGATTTCCGCCGCGCGGTTCCATGAGTTCGATCTACTCCATTATGAGGTTGAAAACCGGCTTCTGCGTTTGATCGATAAGCTCGAACAAAAACGCGAAGACGAGGATTGGATCCCGCGCATCGCCGAAGAGCCGGAGGAGTACATCACTACTCCGTCACTCCAACACTCCACTACTCCAACGCTCAGAACCCATGCGTAAGTTTTATACGCTTCTCTCCCGCGAAGTGCGCAGTTATTTCTACTCGCCTATCGCCTACGTTGTTCTCGTTTTTTTCCTGCTGGTAAGCGGCGTCGATTTTTATTTTCAGATCTCTTACATGAATCAGCGCCCGATGACGTATTCGGTGCAGGAAGCATTCTTTAATTCTGTTTTTTTTTGGTTCGCGTTTGTTCTGATTTTTCCCCTAATTACGATGCGACTTTTTGCTGAGGAATTTAAGCTCGGCACCATCGAGCCGCTCATGACTGCGCCGGTGCACGATTGGCAGGTAGTTCTCGCGAAATTTTTCGGCGCCCTTGTGTTCTACATTGCTCTTTGGATCCCAACTTTACTGTATTTCGCGATCTTTCAGGCGATCACGCATCAGCCTTCGGCCAACTCGGCCGGCGCCTATTGGGGTTCCTACCTGATGCTTCTGCTGCTCGGAATGTTTTACATCGCTATCGGCTGCCTCGCCTCGGTGCTAACGAAAAATCAAATTGTGGCCGCGATTATTTCGTTCTGCGCGATTACGCTCCTGTTTTTCCTCGGGCTCATTCAGTTCATTCTCCTTTATGTCAGCTCCGCGATGCGCGATCTGCTCGGCTACTTCTCTGCGCTCGAACACATGGGGACCTTCTCGCGCGGGATCATCGACACGCGCCCCATCATTCTTTACGTGAGCATGACGATTCTCGTCCTGGCGCTCACCTACCAGGCGTTTCAATCGCGCAAGTGGAGGTTGTGATGGCAGACGTCGGAACAAAACCGGGCCCCAAGAAAATCGGCCGTGTTCAGATCGGCTTCAACGTGCTGGTCCAAATCATCCTCGCGCTATTTTTGGTCGCGATGGTGAATTCGATCGCTTTCCGCCATTACAAGCGCTGGGATTTTTCTCGCGACCAGCAGTATGCGCTGTCTGATAAGACGAAACGGTTTCTGCAAACCATTAAAGGCAAAGTGCGCATCACTGTTTTTTTCTCGCCCAACACACCGATCACCGCTGACGTCCAGAATTTGCTGACAGAATATCAATACGCCGCCAAAGGAAAGATCGACATCGAAAATATCGACCCGGAGCGCAATCTTTCGCGAGCCAAGGAGGTTCTCGAAAAGTATAAGGTGGTGAGCGATGAGAGCCTGCTGATCATCGACTACGAGGGACGCAACAAAACCGTCAAAGCCTCAGAGATGGCTGATGTCGATCAAAGCGGCATGGCGCTTGGCGAAGGACCCCGCGTCACTGCGTTCAAAGGCGAGCAGGTCATCACCAGCGCGATGATGGATTTGGTCGAGGGGAAGAAGAACACAATCGGCTACGTGCTTGGACACAAGGAGCCTCCTGTCGCCGGCAAAAGTCCGATCTCGATCTTGAAGACGTTCATTGAGAACGAAAACGTTAAATTTCAAGAACTGAATCTTTTTGAAGTGCCGGCGATTCCAACGGAGCTGAAGGCCGTAGTCATCATCGGCCCGCAATATGATTTCTCCGATCGCGAGATGAAGCTGCTGCACGATTTCTGGGACAGACAAGGCCGTATTTTGCTGCTGCTCGACCCGGCGGCGAAAACACCCAAGGTCAACAATTTTTTAAACGAGCTCGGCGTGAAAGTAAATGATGACCGGTTGATGGTTTTCCTGCGCACCGGTATCCAGGAAATCGCAGTCACGCGGGACGTGCAGGCGCGTTTTCTGGCCGACAACCCAATCACGAAGCGGCTCGCGGACGTGCGCGCGCTGTTTCTAGGGGGCACAAGTTCGCTTACGCTCGAACCGCAACGAGTCCGCGCCGCCAACATTCGTCTCGAACCACTGGTACAAGCCGAGAAAGGTTATTTCGCGGAAAAAGATTACAATACAGAAGACCAGGCGAAGTTCCAGGGTGACGCGCAACGAAGCGGCAACGCGCCCTTGACCATCGCGGCCTCGATTGAAAAAGGCGGTAGCGCCGATGAGCGCGTCCGGATGAATTCGGCGCGGATGATCGTGGTGAGCAACGCGACATTCATCCAGGACAACGTCCTCGCGCAAGGCCAGCAGGCGCTCGATTTTATTTCCGGAAGCATAAACTGGCTGCTCAGTCGCGAGCAACTCATCGGCATTGCGCCCAAAGTGCCGAAAACGCTCACGTTCGCCCTCGATGAGAATGCCTTGCGCAGCCTCCGCTGGATAGTCCTTGTTCTGATCCCGCTGGTTTTTGTCGTTTTTGGCACGGCCGTTTGGTGGCAACGCCGCGTCTGAAAAATCGCTCCGGCATCATGAAGTGGAAAACGACAATGGTTCTGTTGGTCATTACCGCAGCGGTTTTCGCCTACATGTATTTTGTCGAACGCAAAGCTCTGAACACGCAAGAGGCGATGCGCCAGGCCGGAAATGTTGTCAATTTCGATCGCGACAAAGTCGATGGAATCGTGATTCAAAATGGGGACGAGAAGATCGACATGCGGCGCCACGACGCGAAGTGGCGTTTGGAAATCCCAATCAAGGACCTGGCGGACAATTCTGCAATCGAGAATCTACTGCTCGATCTCGAGAGCTGGCAGAAAGACGCGACCATCCCCGCAAAAGAAATCGAGGCGGACAAGAATAAGCTGAGCGAGTTCGGCCTGAACAAGTCGAAGCTGCGATTGAAATTGATCGCGCCAGGCGCGCCGCCGGAAATTCTGTTCGGCAAAGATGCTGCGCTCGGAGGGAAAATGTATGTACGGTTTGAAAATTCGAAGGAAACTTTTCTCGCGTCGCAGTCAGTTAAGAAAGACATCGAGAAGAAACCAGAGGATTTTCGCGACAAAAAATTAACCGATTTGACCATGGCCCAAGTCGTGCGCGTCGTGCTCAAAACGCCGGCCGGCGAAATGGAGCTACAGAAAAAAGGCGACCATTGGCAGATTATGAAACCGTTGCGCGCACGCGGGGACGATCAGAAAATCGGCGACCTGATCGCGCAAGTGACCACGGCGCGCATTCAACAATTCGTGGCGGACGACCGCGGCGATCTGCATCCCTACGGTTTGGCCGAGCCGCGCGGCTCGATCACGTTGTTCGCTCAGGACGACAAGTCCGCCGGTCGGACGGATTCGTCCCGTGGCGAACAAGGTCAGATGTTGCAAATCGGCAGTCCCGCGACTGCGGGAGAGAAAAACAAGGACCAGGTTTACGTTCGCTTTTCTCCACGCGCTTTCGTTTATACATTGCCGAAAAAAGTCGAAGAACTGCTTAACACCAAACCAGACGATTTGCGCGATCGGCATCTAGTGCGGATCGACGCCAACATTCTCGACCGGCTCACAATCGACGCGCCTGGCAAAGGCAAGACCGTGCTCGCGCGAAAAGGCGAGAACTGGACCATCGCGAACAAAAACAATGCGCCGGCAAATTCGAGCGAAATCCGCCGTTTGATCGACACATTGCAAAATGAACAAGTGACAAGATTCGTTGAGAATGTCGCTTCGAATTTGCCAAAGTACGGACTCGATAAACCGCAGCTGCAATTAACCTTCAGCTCGTTCGCTTCGGAAAACACGGCCGAGACAAAAGCAGGCGAACAACCATTCACCACGCTGGCTTTTGGAAAACTTGAAGGCAACGACGTTTACGCACGCGTCGCCGACGAGCCGTTTGTCGTCGCGGTGCGCAAAACTCTCTTCGAAAATATCTTCGCCGATCCGTTGCAGTGGCAGGAATTGTCGATCTTCAAATTCAAGCCCGAGCAAATTCATCGGGTCAGCATCGTCACGGACAAAGAATTATCGTTAGTGCGCGGCGCGAACGGCCAATGGACGTGGGTCAAGGGAAGTGGCGAGATCAATCAAAGGAATGTGCAGTCGCTCTTGAACACATTGGCGAGCTTGCGCGCTGAGCGCTGGGCTGGATCGGTCACGCCAACGCACGCTTTTGATAAACCGCAGCTCGTCATCACATTTACCACGTCGCCAGATGACAAAGCTTTGCACAAATTGACAATCGGCGCGGCCAATGGCGATGGAATGTGGTTCGCGCGCGTGGATGAGCGTGAAGGGACGTTCGCCGTCAACAATCCCGACCTGAACGCGTTCAAGTTGCCGCTTATTCAAGCGCCGGCGGCATCTCCTTCTCCATCTGGCACGACGTCGCCCGTTGCCACGCCAAGTCCTCACAGATAGGGAGGCACCTCGCCCTGCCGCCGTCGCGGCTTCGGTGCGCAGAAGGGTGGGGTGTTTCGATTTTTTATGAACGCGTAAGATTTGACAGACGCCTCGGAGAGGCATCCTTACCTAATTAGTCGGCACATTTCGCCGTATAAATTGTAACGATGCCGCCGGTCAATGGCTCGGCAGCGGCCTTACGGAAACCGCTCGCCTCGATTAGACGCAACATCACATCATCGCTCGGAAACGCTTCGATTGAATCGCCGAGATAATCGTAGGCATTTTTTTTCTTGGTCAGAGCCGACCCAAGAACCGGAAGACAGCGATGCAAATAAAAACGATAGACCGCGCGTAAAATCGGCGATCGCGGCAACGAAAACTCGAGCACGAGCAAGTGACCATTTCCGTCGAGCACGCGCGCCATTTCACACAGCGCAGCAGCCCAATCCGCGATGTTGCGCAAGCCAAACGCAATCGTCAGGCAATCAAATGAATGGTTAGCGAAAGGAAGCGCGAGCGCGTCGGCCGCAATCGTTTCGCGCACACCTTTGCGTCGCGCGATGGCGAGCATCTCTTCGGAGAAATCGACACCGACAATTTCCGCTTTCGGCAATTTTTTGGCGATAGCCAGCGCCAAATCACCCGTTCCGGTGGCAAGATCGACAATCTTATTCGGTTGCCAGCCCGCGACGCGCTCAGCGGCGCGCTTTCGCCAATGAAAATCGAAGCCGCAGCTTAAGAGATGATTTGCCAGATCATATCGCGCGGCGATTGACTCGAACATCGCGCGAACAGCTCCTGGGTCGCGGGAAGTACCTAATTGCTTGTTCCTAATGGCATTCACAACCGGGATAAGTGTTGGTTAATTGTTTAGGCTAAAACTTGTAACATGCTTCCGTTTCACCTTCAGACTGAACGGCAGTACTAGCGCGACAGCGAGCCATGCAGCTGAGACAATGTGCAGCAAGAGACGCGGAAGTGATGAAGTTATATGTGCAGTATAGCTCGGCCACTCACTAAAAAGATAAGTGATACAGTAGAGTATAATCGGCATGAGGATGGCGCTCGTTAGCAGATAGCTTCGCATGTTGCGGACTCGGACTAACAGATAAAATAATCCGAAGCCAGCGAGCAGCCAGAAGATACTCCAGTGACTTAGGTCGGCCATTTCCCTAACCAGGGCACGACATATCGGCACAATTCTATCCATATTTTCGTGTAGCGTCCGAACGGTCAGACCGGAAAAATCAGATGATGGCACAGCGTGCCTGACCGCGAGGTAAATTTGCCAGCTCACGGTGACAAACAACCCGGGAAGCAATGACAACAGAAAAGGTTGTAACTTTTTCCCGCGCAGGCTTACGACCAATCCGAGCAGAGCCAGGACCAACCATAGTATCAATCCTTCGCGCTTTATCCACGGTAGCAAGGTGCTGCAACCAGCGTACATCGACATGGAAGTACCATTGTGATCTAACGAATAAATAAGATAACCCAGTGCCGCGAGATAAAAAACGTTGAGAGGTATATCAGCATACGCTACGAATACGCCGCCCGGGCCAGTCACAAAATATGGAATGAAAGGAACAAGCGCCGCGACCAGCAGCCCGCTCCAGCGTTGACCTGAGATGCGACTACCCAGCAGTGCCAGTAAGAGTGAACCGGCGGCATAGAATAACGGGAAAATCGTTTTTACCCAAAACTGGTTAGCTTGCCCCATCCACAGATACAACCAAAGCTCAGTGAAAGGAATTCCGAGCGGATATTCAGGATGGCTAAAGGCTCTGCCGCTATCTGAATAGTATGATGCCGGAATCACGCCGTCGTTCATGAATGCGTAACGCGCTTTGATTTCCCAATTGAGCAAGCCGTCCCAGCCAAGACTATGTTTGCACGATGCAAAGAGAAGAGTTGCAATCTCAGCCACCACGCAACTGGCGAGAAGCCACTCGACGAATCCCCTCGGAATGGGCAAAATGAACTGTGCGGCCGCGCGTTGCTTCACTCGCCAACCCACGAATCCCAGAAACACGCATGCGATCGCGACAATCGCCTGCAATGCGATACCCGGGATAAATGTTCCGCAAATCCACAAAAGCAAAGAGACGACGCCGGTCCCGAAAAGCCACGCGAGACAGCAGTACTCGATGATGTTCAGCCGAGGTTCACCTCGCGTGACGAGCAAAGCGACGCCAAGACCACCGAGTAACAGTGTGAGATAGCCTCCTAGAAGGCCTACCAAGATCATGGCTGAACATCCGACGCCGAGACTGGCACGAGGACAAGGCCGGAACCAAGAGCAATCCCTCTTCCCAACCAGGGCGGCGGATTCATGAAACAGAATACGAAACCCGCAACCGAAGAAGGTTTAATTGCGGCTACTTCGTGATCTGCGGTCGCATTCCGCACGTTAACTATTTGTACTTCTCGCGGCCACGAGAGATACGCGATAAGCATGCCAAGAAATTCACTCTGCGGGTTCTGCTGGCGCACAAAAATCACGAGCGTTTTGTGCTGAGGCAGATGTTCGAACGCGTCGGAAAGTGTCTGTGAACCATGGGTGATCCCAGAAAGGCCTCGAAGATAAACGTCGATCGATTGATTCGGCTCGACCGGACCTACTTTGTTCTCCCATACGGCGCGGCCCACCATCGGTCCACTAACGAACAGGAAAATCCCGATCAGCGCCGCACAGGAGGTGATATGAAATGTAGGCGGAAGATAATCCCGGACGCGCACTCAGACAGCTTTTAACCGACTGGGCAACGCTGATCCAGCTAAGACTTGCTTCGGTTCGGTCCGTTCTGCTTGAGCGCGAATTGCCCCGACCGCTTCACTGGCATGAAAGTCGGGTGAGACCTGCCCGCAAAATAGCCAGCAACTGCTAGCGACGTACAGACTCAGGTCGGAGTCCGAACCGCGGCTCGCGGCGGACGGCGTCCCATGCGGGATCAGACTTCAGTTCCCCGTAGTCTGGGCCGCTGCGGAATCAACATCGCCAACCCACGCGGATCGTTCGGTCGCACCGGTACTTAATATTAAGTTTGATGTCTGGGTCTCAGCAACTGCACGTAGGGCGAATAGGCGGTTAACGCGGGGCCCAACGTGGCTGAAGCCCATCGACAATTTGCACAAACCGCGCATCGCCGTGAAGCGACGCCCAGGCAGGATCGAACTTGAGTTGGCCGTAATCGGGACCGCCCGGTGTCTGGGCCAGATTAGTTAATCGTTCGATCGCTGGATCCTTCTCGCCCAGCCAAGCGTAAGCCATGGCCAGACGGGTCAAC
>Ga0070717_10001149_pt1 | contig 17878 bp, 13 predicted proteins | sample LARL113metaG_FD_71366 | JGI IMG/M metagenome (GOLD analysis project Ga0070717, IMG submission 71366) | Corn, switchgrass and miscanthus rhizosphere microbial communities from Kellogg Biological Station, Michigan, USA - LAR L11-3 metaG | ecosystem: Host-associated > Plants > Roots > Rhizosphere ... | reverse complement strand
CCTCACCGTGCCGCAATTGCTCCTCGCCACAGCCGACGAGGTGATCGAGTGAGGAGCGGGCAAATGACCGGTTCTGGCACCGAACGAGGTTAGGTCAAACTTCCGCTTAGGGTCGACTGCGGCGGTTTGGGGCGGCCCGGTGAACGTCAGCTCTTGGCCCACCTCGGTACCGACTTGGCGGCCGGTGAAGGACCGCTTATCACTCCTATGCGGCAGCAGCTGGGGCTGCCGAGGATTGTTTAGGGTCCGCCGCCTGGTCGCGTTCAGGAGGCGAGGCCTGCGGCCGTGATTTCAGCGATTTCTGCCTCGGTATAGCCGACCTCGCGCAGGATTTCGGCACTGTGCTCGCCAAGGCGGGGCGGCGGCAGATGAAAGCTGTTACCCGGTGACCCCGAAAACGTGACCGGGATCCCCATCGTCAGCATTTTCCCTTCGGAGGGGTGCTCGACCGGCTCAAAGAACCCCGTCTCGCCGAGGTAGGGGTCGGCGAGCAAACCCTCAAGGTCCGTGACGACGCCATTCGGGACATCAAACGCGTCGAGCCGCTCGCGCCATTCGGCAGTGGTTCGCCGGCGCATCCGCTCGATGACGATTTCATAGAGCGCGCCGATGTTGTCGGTACGCCGCGCCAGTGTTGCAAACCGCTCGTCATCGGCCAGTTCGGGGCAGTCGATTGCCTCGAAAAGATGGCGCGACTGCGCGTCGGTGGTCGCGAGGATGCAGATGTGGCCGTCCTTGGTCGGGAAGGGACGGCGGTGCCGCGTCAGCATCCGCGGGTAACCCAACCCCTTTTCCGGCTCGGCGAGCACGCCGTGCCAGAGATGGTCGACGAGATTGAAGGCGACCATCGTCTCGAGCATCGGAACATGGATTTCCTGGCCTTCGCCGGTGCGCTCGCGATGGAACAGCGCCATGCCGATCGCCGAAGCGAGGACATAGCCGCAGATCTTGTCGCACACCGCCATCGGCACGTAGCGGGGCTCGCCGCCGGCACCGCCGTTGAGCGCCGCAAGCCCGCTTTCTCCCTGGATGACGTCGTCGAAGGAGGGGCGGTCGCGGTGCGCCCCATCCTTGCGGAAGCCGGTAGCCGCGGCATGGACGATGCGAGGGTTGCGGGCGGCGATCGCCTTGTAGTCCACGCCGAGCCGCTCCGCCGCGCCCACCCGCATGTTGTGGACAAAGACATCCGCCGTTTCGACCAGCTTCAATAGCGCCTCGCGCGGCGCCGGCCGTTTCAAATCGAGCGCTACGCTGCGCTTGTTGCGGTTGATATTGAGAAAATACGCCCCCATCCCGGGATGCCGTGACGGGCCGAGCGGGCGGATCGGATCTCCCTCCGGCGGTTCGACCTTGATGACGTCCGCGCCCATGTCGCCAAGGATCTGCGTCGCCACCGGTCCCAATACTGCCGTCGTCAGATCGATGACGCGGATGCCTTGAAGCGGTCCGGACATGGTGCGGGCTCCCAAAAGAACTACAGCCTTACCGAGATATCACACGATTAGTCTCTCGATGCCGCCTGTCGATGCACTTGACCACCCTCACTGCGCTCCGCAGGCTGGCGCTGCTTTGAACGGAGGACTCGTCGTGGGACCACTCGCCGGCATCAAGGTCGTTGAACTTACGGGCATCGGGCCGGGGCCGATGTGCGCAATGCTGCTCGCCGATCTCGGCGCGACCGTGTTGCGCATCGACCGGCCAGAGCCGAGCGACCTCGGCCTGCAGCGCGAGCTGCGCTATGATCTTTTATTGCGCGGCCGCCGAGCCGTGGCGCTCAACCTGAAGAGCCCCGAGGGCAAGGCGCTGGCTTTACGCCTTATCGAGCGCGCCGACGCGCTGATCGAGGGGTTCCGCCCAGGGGTCACCGAGCGGCTCGGCCTCGGTCCTGAAGATTGCCTCGAGCGCAATCCACGCCTCGTCTACGGCAGGGTCACCGGCTGGGGACAGGAAGGGCCGCTGGCGCAGGCGGCCGGGCACGACATCAACTACATCTCATTGGTCGGGGCGCTGCACGCCTTTGGGCGCCGCGGTCAGCCGCCGACTCCGCCCTTGAACCTGATTGGTGATTTCGCGGGTGGCGCCCTCTATCTCGCGTTCGGCATTGTCTGCGGCATTCTCGAAGCACAGCGTTCCGGTCAAGGACAGATCGTCGATGCCGCAATGGTCGACGGCACTGCCTCGCTAATGACGGCCTTCCACGGCATGATCGCCTCCGGGCTGGGAACCCACGAGCGCGGGACCAACCACATCGATACCGGCTCCCATTTCTACAATGTCTATGAATGCGCCGATGGGCGCTGGATCTCGATTGCGCCGATCGAAGGCAAGTTCTACGCCGAGCTGCTACGGCGCCTCCATATCGATCCGGCAGCGATGCCGCCGCAGATGGACCGCGAGCAGTGGCCTGAGGCGCAGGCCTATCTGGCGGCGCTGTTCAGGACCAGGACGCAAAAGGAATGGTGCGAGCTGCTAGAAGGTACAGACGCGTGCTTTGCCCCGGTTCTAACGACCGACGAGGCGTCGCAGCACCCGCACAACAAAACGCGCCGGACCTATGTCGAGATCGACGGGATCACCCAGCCGGCGCCGGCGCCCCGCTTCAGCCGCAGCACTCCTGACCTGCCGATCCCGCCGCAGCCGCCAAGCCGCGCCGGCGACGCCGAGGCGGCGCTCGCCGCTTGGCTCGAACCCGGCGAGATTGCAGCTCTCTGCGCCGCCGGCACACTCGGATGAAGAGACCCGTCAGGCGGCGGGTTCCATCTTGTAGTCGCCGTCGCTGACGTGCTCGGCCCAGGCCGTGCCCTGACCGTGTTCGCCATTCTCAGACATTGCCAGATGGGCGAAAAGGCGATCAGGGGCGGCGCCGTGCCAATGCATCGTATCGGGCGGGATCATCACGGTGTCGCCGGGGTAGATCGCCTGCGGCCGTGAGCCCTTGCCGATGCAGATGCGGCCGACCCCGGAGAGGCAGTAAAGCGTCTGCCCCACGGGGTGAGAATGCCAGCCGGTGCGGGCGCCTGGGGTGAACGAGACGACGGTAGCACGCATCCGCGATGGCGCCTGGCCGACAAGCACCTCGTCTTGAAAAACCTCTCCGGTAAAGTTTTCGGCCGCGCCCCGTCTGGTGGCTCGTGCCGATGCCCGTACAACTGTCATCGCACTCCCTCCGTTTAACGTTACAGGATCCGCAGTGAGAATAGGCCCGGCCCACTCCGCAAGACAATCGGTTGCAGAGCTAGAGCCGCTTACGATCTAACGCGGATTGCCCATCCTCCCAGCTACGCCAGCGCACGACGAAGCTGGCGGGCGACGACGATGAGCATCGCGAGGTCGGGGGTGGTCGCGGCGCGCAGCTCTCTGACGAGCGGCTCGGCCGATCCGAGGGAGGCTGCGTGGGCCGCCGACCAGGCGGCTAGAGGGTCCGCCTCCAGCGCATAGTCGCTCGCCAACACGCGTGCGGCGAGGTCGGCTTGTAGAGCAAATAAATCATCGATGATCGCCTCGACTGCCTGCTTTTGCCATTGCGTCTCAGCAGGCAGCCGGCGCGCGGCGGCACGCATCTCATCCAGTGCGAACTGGGAGCCCACGCCATAATAGACCCGGGAAGCCTGGCCGACCGGTTGCCGCGAGCGTTCCGCGAGATCGGCGATATCGAGCGCGGCAGCCAGAAACATCGTCGCGGCGACCCGGGCGGCAAGCGTTTCGGGCACCCCAGCTTCGGTCAGTCGCAAGCTGCGCTCGGAGACGATGCTGCGGTCGCGCGGCGTGAGGAACTCGAACAATGAGGCAGCGAGGGTGCCGACGCTCGGCCCGAGTTTCGCGATCTCGGTACCGAGTTCAGTGCGTCTGCGGTAAAGCAGCCAGGTGGCAGCGCGTTCGATCAAGTCGGCGATCTCGATCAGCATCTCGATCTGCACTTGAGGTGCGACTTTGTTGTCGAGCGCCTCAATCTCGCTCCACAGGCCTCGCAGCTCGAATACCTCGCGCACGATTATGTAGGCCTGGGCAACTTCCGGCGCCGCTCGGCCGGTGCGGGCCCGCATGTCATGGACAAAAGTGATCCGGGCCCGGTTAATCAGGTCGTTGGTAACGACCGTCGCAATGATCTCCCGGTGCAGCGGATGAGCAGCAATCTGCGCCCCGAACCGGTCGCGCACCGCAGCTGGGAAATAGCCGCGAAGCTCTTCAATGAGTTCGGGTTCATCCGGCAACCCGGAGGCGAGCAGTTCCTCGTCAAGCGTCATCTTCGCATAGGCAAGCAAGACCGCGAGCTCGGGTCGGACGAACCCGTGGCCTTGCGCCGCCCGTGCGGTGAGCGTCTCGTCATCGGGCAGGAACTCGAGCGTGCGATCGAGCCGACCTGACCGCTCCAGATCTCGGATCATTCGCACTTGCCGGTCAAAAGATGCGACGCCGCGCGCCTCTGCGAGCGACAGCGCCTCGCCCTGCAGGTAATTGTCCCGCAATACCAAGGAGGCAACATCGCCAGCCATGGAGGCCAACAGGGGCTCGCGCTCCGCGGCCGCAAGTACGCCGGAGGCTATCGCTTGGCCGAGTAGGATCTTGATGTTGACCTCGTGATCCGAGGTGTCGACACCAGCCGAATTGTCGATCGCGTCGGTGTTGATGCGGCCTCCGGCAAGCGCGAAGGCGACCCGGCCGCGCTGGGTCACCGCGAGGTTGGCACCCTCGCCGACGACCTTGGCGCGGATCTCGTTGCCGTCGATGCGTAGCCCATCATTAGCGCGGTCACCGACCTCGGCATGGTCCTCGTCCGGCGCCTTGACATAAGTGCCGATCCCGCCGAACCACAGTAAATCGACCGGCGTGGTCAAAAGCTTGCGGATCAGCTCGGCGGGAGTCAGGTGGTCAGCCGCGATGTTGAAGGCGTGCTTTATCTCGGGAGAGATCGCGATCGATTTGGCGCCGCGCTCAAACGCGCCACCGCCTGGTGAAATCAAGGCGCGGTCATAATCCGCCCAGCTCGAGCGCGGCAGCCGGAACAGGCGCAGCCGCTCGTCAAAGCTCCGCTCGGCATTGGGGTCCGGATCGACAAACACGTGACGATGATCAAAGGCGGCCAGCAGTCGGATGTGGCGCGACATCAGACTGCCATTGCCGAAAACGTCACCCGACATGTCGCCGACCCCAACCACAGTCAGATCGGCGGTCTCGATATTGCGTCCGAGCTCGCGGAAATGGCGCTTGACGAGTTCCCAGGCACCGCGTGCGGTGACGCCCATTGCCTTGTGGTCGTATCCCGCTGAACCTCCGGAAGCAAACGCGTCGCCGAGCCAGAACCCGTACTCCTCGGAGATCGCGTTGGCGAAATCGGAGAAGGTGGCGGTCCCCTTGTCGGCCGCGATGACCAAATAGGGATCATCGCCATCGTGCCGAACGACCTGCGGTGGTGGCGCGATGCGACGCTGCCCCGCACCGTCCGCCACTATATTGTCGGTGAGATCGAGCAGTCCGCGGATCAGCGTCTTGTAGCATTCGATCGCCTCCGCCCCCAGCTGATCGCGTGAAGGGGGAGGCTGTTTGACAACAAAGCCGCCCTTCGATCCGACGGGAACAATGACGACGTTTTTGACCGTCTGCGCCTTCATCAGCCCGAGGATCTCGGTGCGGAAATCCTCCTTGCGGTCGGACCAGCGGATGCCGCCGCGGGCAACCTTGCCGGAACGCATATGCACGCCCTCGACCCGCGGACTGTAGACGTAAATCTCGAAAAGGGGCCGAGGCAGAGGCAGCAGATCGAGCTCGCGGCTCGCAACTTTGACCGCCAGATAGGGCTTCGACCCGCCGGAGGGCAGCTTCTGATAGTAGTTCGTGCGCACCGTTTTGAGGATCAGCGTCAGATAGGTGCGCAGGATGCGATCCTCGTCGAGGCTGCTCACCGTGTCGAGGGCATGGTCGACCGCCTGAATCTCGGAGATCGCGGCGAGAGAAGAGCCGGTGCCGGCAGGATCGAAGCGGGTCTCGAAGAGTTGCACGAGGTGGCGGGCGATGTCGGGATGGCCGCTCAGCGCATCTTCCATATAGGCTTGGCTGAACGTCGTGCCCGCCTGTCGCAGCAGCTTCGCGTAAAGCCGCAGGATCGTTACTTGGCGCGCCGACAGCCCAGCGGCGAGCACGAGCCGGTTGAACCCGTCATTCTCGACACGGCCGGTCCACACCGCGACGAGACCCTCCTCGAACCGCGCTCTGATTGTAGGTGAGACCGTGGTCAGGAGTGCGATGCCAGAGAGCTGGAACTCGTGCACCCATACTGAGATGCCGCCGGCGCAATCAATGGGGAAAGGTTCTTCGGCGACAACCCGCAGACCCAAGTTCTCGAGGATCGGCAGCATGTCGGAGAGCGCGACCGGCTCTCTGGCTCGATAGAGCCGCAATCCGGGAAGCCCGCCATCGCCCGAGGGATGAAGTGAAACTTCGAGAGGCGAGCCCGCCAGCACCGTCGCGATCTGGCGCAGATCGGCCACTGCTTGGGCGGTATCCGTCCTCGCTTGGTAAGCAATCGGGAAGGATTTGATGCGGCTCAGCCGCAGGCGGGCCTCCTCATCACCAAGGGCAACCGCCGCGGCCTCCTGCAGCCGGTCCAACCAGCTGCGTCCGGCATCGGCGAGCCGCTGCTCCAAGGCTACGAGATCGACCGCCGGGACCGCACCTCGGGTTGTGCGAATGATGAAATGGATTCGCGCCAGCGCGGATTCGTCGAGATGGATATTGAAGGTCGATATCTCGCCGGCGAACGCCGCTTCGAGAATTGCCGCGAAGCGCCCGCGCAATTGGCTGTCGTAACGCTCGCGCGGCACATAGATAAAGCAGGAGACAAAGCGCTCCAGCGGGTCACGGCGAACGAAGACGGCAATCCGCTGGCGCTCCTGCAGATTGAGGATGCCGGTGACGGTCGCAAAGAGCTGATCTTCATCGGTTTGGAAGAGCTCGTCGCGAGGAAAGGTGTCGAGGATGTGCAGCAGAGCCTTGCCGTCGTGGCTGGTCGGCGACAACCCTGAGCGCTCGACGATGCGCCGCACCTTGAGCCGCAATAGAGGGATCGTGCGGGGGTCGCGGCTGTAGGCGAGCGAGGTGAACAGACCAAGAAGCACGCGAACGCCGACGACTTGACCGTTCGAGCCGAACCGTCGCACCCCAATCGCATCCATGTGAGCGGTTCGGTGGACCGTCGAGCGGCGGTTCGATTTCGTGACCACCAGAAGCTCGCGGCGCTGGACATAGTCCCGGACATCCGACGGCAGCGAAGAAAGGTCACGCAATCCCCCGAAGACGGAATGCGCTTCGTCGCGCAGGAGACCGCGCGCTCCGTGTTCGGGTTGGGCCGCGTCGCTGAACACGTATTCGCGAAAGCCGAGAAAGGTAAAGTTGTCGTCGTCAAGCCAACGCAGAAAATCCAGGACTTCGGCGAGTTCAGCAGGTGGAACTGGCGGCGGTTGCGCCGACAACTGGATGGCGACCTGTCGCAGAACCTCGCGCATCGGCTGCCAATCCTCGACTGCCGCGCGAACGTCCGCGAGGACAGCTGAGAGGGTCTGGGTGAGGCGAGCGAGGGCGGCCGGGTCTGGTTCGGGGGTGATCTCGATTTGCATCCACGATTCGCGGCTTCCCGCTGCGGGTGAATCGAGAATGTCGCAAAGCCGCCCGTCCGGGCCGCGCGCCACCGTCAGGATTGGGTGAATGATCAGATGGACGACCCGATTGCTGGCATTGATCGCCCCGGTTACCGAGTCGACAAGGAACGGCATGTCGTCGTTGACGATCTCGACGATCGTATGTGCTGACGACCATCCGTCTGCCAGTGGGTCGGGATTGTGCACTCTGATCTTGGCTTGGCGCGGGCGCCGGCGTTCGGCAAAGCGCCACAGCGACAGGGCTGCTCCGTAGAGATTGCGCGGGCTGCGCTCTGCCACATCGGCCGGCGGCACGTGCGCGTAAAATTCGGTAATGAAACGCTGCGCGGTCGTTTGCTCCGCGGGGTCCAACAAACCGCTGGCGAGATCGGCCGTCTTTTTGACAAGGGCCGCCTTTTTAGCTTCCGTCGTGCTCGCCATCTGTTCCGCTCGCTAGTCAGCGGAGGGTGATGGTGCCGCGGTGGCCGCGGATGCCATGTTCCAACTCTCTACAGCGCGGCGCTTCGATCTCGAAGATCTTTCGCCCGAGGCCATCGATCGAGCCGGCGCCATGCACTGTCAAAGTGGCATATATTGGAGCCATCCAGCGGTTGTATCAGCTCTACGCTTCGTCGGCGCTGGCGAAGAAACCTCGATATGGTACGGCATCCCCACAAGCTCTATAAGCGGCGCTGCGAAAAAACGCGCCGCTCGGCTGTCGGCGCAAGGCCTCAGTCGAGAGCAGCAAGCATGTCGGCGCTGACCAGCGTTACGCCCCCATCGCTGCGATAAAAGCGTTTTGCGTCCAACTCAGGATCTTCACCGATCACGAGCCCCTCATTGATGTGGCAACCGCGATCGACGACCACCTTTGTGAGCCGAGCATGACGTCCAACCTGGACCTCGGGGAGTAATACCGCCTCGCGGGTTTGCACGTAAGAGTTAACGCGGCAGTTCGAAAACAATAGCGAGCGGCGAACTGTGGCGCCGGAAATGATGCATCCGCCGGAGACCATCGAGTCGACGGCCATGCCGCGCCGATCATCGTCGTCGAACACGAATTTCGCGGGCGGCAACTGCTGCTGATAGGTCCAAATCGGCCAATTCGGGTCGTAGATATCGAGCGACGGTGTCGGGGTGACAAGATCCAGGTTGGCTGCCCAATAGGCGTCGATCGTACCGACATCCCGCCAATAGGCTTCGGCTTCCGGCGTCGTCTTGACGCAACTCTCTTCGAAAGAATGAGCAACGGCCAGACCACGGCTTACCAGGTTCGGAATGATGTCTTTCCCGAAATCATGGCTCGAGGTTTGGTTCCGGTGATCTCGTTCGAGTTCGGCATAAAGAAATTCGGCCGTAAAAACATAAACGCCCATGCTGGCGAGCGCCCGGTCGGGTTTGCCGGCCATCGTAGGAGGGACCTTGGGCTTCTCCAGGAAATCGACAATGCCCATCCCATCATCGACGGCCATGATGCCAAAATCCGAAGCCTCCTCCAGCGGCACCTCGACACACGCAACGGTGCAATCCGCGCCTTTATCAATGTGATCAGCAAGCATATTGGAATAATCCATCTTGTAGATATGGTCACCTGCAAGAATTATTAAAAATTGTGGATTAGCGGCCCGCAGTATGTCGTAGTTCTGATGCACTGCGTCGGCGGTACCCCGATACCAGGTCACCTCGTCGAGGCGCTGCTGTGCCGGAAGAAGGTCGAGGAACTCATTCATCTCCGGGCGCAAGAAGGACCAACCCATCTGGAGATGGCGTAACAGGCTATGCGCCTTGTATTGGGTCAAGATGCCAATCCGGCGAACACCAGAATTCAGACAGTTCGACAGCGCGAAGTCGATGATCCGAAACTTGCCGCCAAAAAACACAGCGGGCTTTGCCCGCCGATCGGTCAATTGCTTCAGCCTACTGCCTCGACCACCCGCGAGGACTAGGGCAATCGACCGCTGGGCTAGTCTTTGTTGGATACGAGCGCTCGACAGCATGTGCTCGCCCTTTCTCCGGTCACGCACTGGGGTGACCGCGCGACGGTGCGCGCCCCGCCGCCCCGCGTCAACTTCGACCGTGAATGGTGACCAGACTCTTAACGCGCGATTTCGTCGAGCGCCCGCAGTTCGGCTCTGAGGACGTTTTGTTGGCGTTCGAGCCGGCCGAGCTCGACCAGCAGCGCTTCGCGATCGGTTCCGCTAGCACGGGCAATCTGCTCGCGCAGGCTGGGGAGATTGCCTTCGACGGTTTGCAATTCAGCCTCGATCGTCCCACGATCGAGCTCATCTGGCGGCAAGGCTTCGTCCGCTAGAACCGTGCAGCGCTCCGGCGTTACCTCGGCAATGCCGCTGACGACAAAAATGCGCCGGGTGATCGTCTGGCCTTCATAGACGTCGATCGTTCCCGGCCGGATCGAAGAGATTAACGGGGCGTGACCGGGCAGCACGCCGAAATTGCCCTCGGTTCCGGGAACCACCACCATCTCGACCATTTCCGAGAGTAAGAGGCGCTCCGGCGTCACCAACTCGAACTGCACTCGCTCGGCCATCAGGATGCCATTTGTGGTGGCCCACCATGCCCCTCACCCCAACCCTCTCCCCGCAAGCGGGGCGAGGGAGAACGGTCGAGCCCCTCGCCCCGCGTGAGCGGGGAGAGGGAGGGGCCCACGTCAGTGGGAGGGTGAGGGGCGGTGGGCGACGGATCGCTGGTAATCGCAAGCATCAGGCTGCTTCGGCCGCCATCTTGCGGGCCTTCTCGACCGCTTCTTCGATCGTGCCGACCATATAGAATGCGCTCTCCGGCAAATCGTCGTAATCGCCGGAGACGATGCCACGGAACCCTTTGATCGTGTCCTCGAGGTTGACGAACACGCCGGGGGTGCCGGTGAACACTTCGGCGACGTGAAACGGTTGCGACAGAAAGCGCTGGATCTTGCGTGCCCGCGCGACAGTCATCCTGTCCTCTTCGGAGAGCTCGTCCATCCCCAAGATCGCGATGATGTCCTGCAGCGATTTGTAGGTCTGCAAAACACGCTGGACATCGCGCGCGATCCGATAATGATCCTCTCCGACAACCCGCGGGTCGAGAAGACGCGAAGTCGAGTCGAGCGGATCGACCGCCGGATAAATGCCGAGCTCGGCAATCTGCCGCGACAGGACGGTGGTTGCGTCGAGATGTGAGAAGGTCGTGGCGGGCGCCGGGTCGGTCAGATCGTCCGCGGGCACGTAGATCGCCTGCACCGAGGTGATCGACCCCTTTTTCGTGCTGGTGATGCGCTCCTCCAAGGTTCCCAAATCGGTTGCCAAGGTTGGCTGGTAGCCGACCGCAGAGGGAATTCGGCCGAGCAGCGCCGACACCTCGGAGCCGGCTTGCGTAAAGCGGAAGATGTTGTCGACAAAGAACAGCACGTCCTGGCCCTCTTCGTCGCGGAAATATTCGGCGACAGTGAGCCCGGAGAGACCGACCCGGGCCCGCGCCCCCGGGGGCTCGTTCATCTGGCCGTAGACGAGCGCCGCCTTGGAGCCCGGTCCGTCGGCGTTGATGACCCCTGATTCCATCATCTCATGGTAGAGATCATTGCCCTCGCGAGTACGCTCGCCGACACCAGCGAAGACCGAGTAGCCGCCATGCGCCTTGGCGATGTTGTTGATCAACTCCATGATGATCACGGTCTTGCCGACCCCGGCGCCGCCGAACAGCCCGATCTTGCCGCCTTTCGCGTAAGGCGTCAGCAGATCGACGACCTTGATCCCGGTGACCAGGGTCTCAGCCTCCGTCGACTGGTCGACAAATTCCGGCGCCGGCTTGTGGATCGGTGAGCGCAGCTTGGTCACGACCGGACCGCGCTCGTCGACCGGCTCGCCGATGACGTTGAGGATGCGGCCAAGCGTCTCCGGACCGACCGGCATCATGATCGGCTCGCCGGTATCGACCACCTCGGCGCCGCGCACCAGCCCGTCGGTGGTGTCCATAGCGATCGTGCGCACCGTGTTTTCGCCGAGCTGCTGCGCAACTTCGAGGACCAATGTTCGGCCATTGTCATTGATATGCAGTGCGCTGAGGATCGCCGGCAGGTCGCCGTCAAAATGGACATCGACCACGGCGCCGATGACCTGAGTAACCGTACCGATGGTATTCCTGGCCATGTTCTACAAAATCCCCGTATGGAACATCACAGCGCCTCGGCCCCGGAGATGATCTCGATCAACTCCTTGGTGATTACAGCCTGGCGGGTGCGGTTGTAATTGAGGGTGAGCCGGTCGATCATGTCGCCGGCGTTGCGCGTGGCGTTGTCCATCGCCGTCATGCGGGCGCCCTGCTCGCTCGCGGCGTTCTCGAGCAACGCTGTATAAATTTGCACCGCCAGATTTTTCGGTAGCAAATCGGCGAGGATTTCTTCTTCCGAAGGCTCAAACTCATAAACCGCGCCGGCGCGTACACCCACCTCCGGCTCGGCGCCAGCGACGTTTTGGTCAGCGGCTCCAGGTGCAAATGGGATCAGTTGCTGCACAGTTACGATCTGGGTCATGGCAGACCGGAAACGGTTGTAGATGATCGAGCAGAGATCGAAACCGCCTTCCCGATAGAGGAGGAGAATGCGCTCGGCGATGTCGCGCGCCTCCTCGAACGAGAGACGGCGCCGCCCGACCTCAGTCAAGCTGTCACGAATGAGGGCGTTGTAGTCGCGGCGCAACCCATCGCGGCCCTTGCGCCCGATACTCAACAGCATAACCTTTTTGCCGGAGGCCTCGATCTCGCGGATCCGTCGCCGCGCTTCGCGCAAGATCGACGAGTTGAAGCCGCCGGCGAGACCGCGATCCGACGTCGCGACCACGATCAGATGGGTTTCCTCCTTATCGGTGCCGACGAGCAGCGGCGGCGCTCCTGGTAGACCTGCCATTCGGTCGGCGAGCGAACTGAGCACGCGCTCCATCCGCTGCGCATAGGGACGGGCCGCTTCCGCCTGCTCCTGGGCACGTCGCAGCCGTGAGGCGGCAACCATCTTCATCGCCGAGGTGATCTTCTGGGTCGACCTGATGCTGCGGATGCGCAGCCGCAGGTCTTTCAGGCTCGGCATCGGATCAGGTCAGGCGAAAGTCTTAACAAACGCGTCGAGGAAGTCGCTGAGCCCCTTCTCGACTGTGGGGGAGATCTCTTGCTCAGTGCGGATCGCCTCGAGCAGCTCCGGGTGCGTGGCGCGCAATTCGCGCAGCACCGAAGCTTCGAAGCGGCCGATGTCTGCGACAGCGATCGTGTCGAGATAGCCGCGGGTGCCGGCAAAGATCGCCACCACCTGCTCCTCGACCGGAACCGGCGCGAACTGCGGCTGCTTCAACAGCTCTGTGAGCCGGCTGCCGCGAGCCAGCAGGCGCTGTGTCGCAGCGTCGAGGTCGGAGGCGAATTGCGAAAAGGCAGCCATCTCGCGGTATTGCGCCAATTCGAGCTTGATGCGGCCGGCGACCTGCTTCATCGCCTTGATCTGCGCCGCCGAACCGACCCGGCTGACCGACAGACCGACATTAATAGCGGGCCGCACTCCCTGATAGAACAGCTCGGTCTCGAGAAAGATCTGGCCGTCGGTGATCGAGATAACGTTGGTCGGAATGTACGCCGAAACGTCCCCCGCCTGGGTTTCGATGATCGGCAGCGCCGTCAGCGAGCCGGCGCCGTGGGCGTCGTTCATCTTGGCTGCACGCTCGAGCAGCCGTGAATGCAGATAGAATACATCGCCGGGGTAGGCCTCGCGGCCGGGCGGGCGGCGCAACAGCAGCGACATCTGCCGATAGGCCACCGCATGCTTCGACAAGTCGTCATAGATCATCACCGCATGCATGCCGTTGTCGCGAAAGAATTCGCCCATCGCGCAGCCCGCATAGGGAGCAATGAATTGCAAAGGTGCCGGCTCTGACGCGGTCGCGGCCACGACGATCGAATATTCGAGCGCACCGTAATCCTGCAGGGTCTTGACGATCTGGGCGACAGTCGAGCGCTTCTGGCCGATCGCGACATAGACGCAATAGAGCTTTCTCTTTTCGTCGCCGCTGCTGTTTATCTGCTTTTGGTTGAGGACGGCGTCGATGGCGAGTGCGGTCTTGCCGGTCTGACGATCGCCGATGATCAGCTCGCGCTGCCCACGCCCGATCGGTACCAGCGAGTCGATGGCCTTCAGCCCGGTCTGCACCGGCTCGTGCACCGAGCGGCGGGGGACAATCCCTGGTGCCTTGACCTCGACTCGCGCACGGGTGACGTTGGTCAACGGGCCCTTGCCGTCGATCGGCTCACCAAGCGCATCCACGACGCGGCCCAGCAGACCGCGCCCGACCGGCACATCGACGATGGCACCGGTGCGTTTGACGATGTCGCCCTCGCTGATGCCGGTGTCGTCGCCGAACACGACGACCCCGACATTGTCGCTCTCAAGGTTGAGGGCCAACCCCCGCTCGCCATTCGGGAACTCGACCATCTCGCCGGCCTGAACCTTGTCGAGGCCATAGACGCGAGCAATGCCGTCGCCGATCGACAAAACCTGACCCACCTCTGCGACGTCGGCCTCACTGCCGAAATTGGCGATCTGCTGTTTGAGGATCGCCGAAATCTCCGCCGGGCGAATTTCCATAGACACCCCTTCAGGCAATACTCTTCATCGCGAGCTGCAACCGCTGCAGCTTGCTCTTGACGGACCCGTCGACCATGCGCGAGCCGACTTTGACGATCATACCGCCGATCAGCTGCGGATCGACGCGTACATCGACGGAAACCCTGCTTCCAATGCTGCGGCGCAATTGTTCGTTCAGTGCCGCGAGTTGGGCTTCGCTTAAGGGCTGTGCCGCAGTTACTTGCGCGTTGACCTCGCCGCGCCTCGCCGCGAGCTTGTAGAGGAAGGCCTCTATGATCGCGGGAACAGCAAACAGCCGTCGGTTGCGTGCGACAACGGAGAGAAAATCGCGCACTAACGAGGATAGCTCGGCGCGCTCGGCGAGCACCCCGATCGCCTTGCCTTGATTGCCGCGCGACAGGACCGGGCTCCTGATCAGGCGCAAAAAGTCGCCGCTCGATGCCAACATCATCCGCAATTGGCGCAGGTCGGCGGCGACCTCATCGAGCGTTCGCCGTTCATCGGCGAGGTCGAACAATGCCGCCGCGTAACGTTCAGCCAAGCCGGAAACGCCTGTTGATTCAGAAGCCAATGGAAAGCCGTCCTCGGTGCCCGCTCCGGCGCCAGTTCCCGCAGCAGTCCTTGTTGCTTTCGGATAGCGGCAAGCCAATGCCGCCAGCGCGGCGAGCGCCCCGCCAAACCCGCGCGGTTCCTAACATAGATCCATAGCCTCCGCAACAATCGGGCGGGAGATGGAATGTCGCAATTAGAGCACGTTAGGCCTTATCGTCGGCTGGCCGGTCTGACGCTCGTTCTCCTTCATATTGATCGTCCGCCCGTTGTAAAGAAGCCTCAAATTCGGCGGCGGCGATCAGCCCGTCCCGTCAGCACAACAGGCACAGGCTGAACGGGCGCGGGATAAAGACTGAGGGAGGGCACGCGAAGAGACGACGAATGCTGTTCGCGTGTATTGGCTCCTTACCGGCATCACTGGCCGGGGTCGCAGGGATATCGCCGTTATGATGACGATCCGGATCGGGTACGAGATCGAATACGAGGCACCGCAGCCGACCCCCATGGCTCTGCTGTTGAAAGTGCATCCCTCGCGTTCGGCCGATCTAATGACGCCCGACGAAATCGTCGCCTCCCCGTCCATCCCGATCGCGGAATATCGGGATGGCTTCGGCAATATCTGCGGCCGCGTACGGCACCGGCCGGCTGGCTCAGTTTGGCAACCGAGGCAATCGTTTGTGATACCGGTGAGAGGGATGCGGTAGTTCCGTCAGCTCATGAGTGCGCAATCCCGGATTTGCCTGCCGATGCGCTAACCTTCCTGCACGGCAGCCGATACTGCGAGACTGATATCCTCTGCGAAACCGCCTGGTCGCTCTTTGGCGGCACGCCCCCAGGCTGGCCGCGGGTCCAGGAAATTTGCGATTTCGTGCACGACCACCTCCACTTCGGCTACGAACACGCGAACGCAACAAGGACGGCCGTCGGCGCGTTCGAGGAGCGCTGAGGGGTGTGCCGCGACTTTGCCCATCTGGCGATCACCTTGTGCCGCTGCATGAACATTCCGGCACGTTATTGCACGGGCCATCTGGGCGATATCGGAGTGCCGCCTGACCCGGCGCCGATGGACTTCAGCGCCTGGTTCGAAGCCTATCTGGGCGGGCGCTGGTACACCTTTGACGCGCGCCACAACCAGCCGCGAATTGGCCGGATCCTGATTGGCCGCGGCCGTGATGCCGTCGATGTCGCCCTCAGCAACAGCTTTGGCCCGACCAAGCTCGTCGGCTTCAGGGTCGTCACTGATGAAATTTCGGCGTAAGTCAGACGATTCCTGAGGCTCGCAGGCGGGCGATCTCCTCTGACGAATAACCGAGTTCGCCCAACACCGCGTCGGTGTCGGCACCAAGGTCGGGGGCGGGACGGCGAATGGTACCCGGCGTTTCGCTGAATTTGATCGGGAAGCCGAGCATCTTGACCTCTCCATGACCGGGGTGCTCGACGGCTATCACCATCTCCTGCTCTCGGGTCTGCGGGTCGGCGAAGACCTCTGGCAAGGTCATGACCCGGTCGCACGGTACGCCGGCAGAGTTGAGCTTCTCGATCCAATATTGGCTGCTGTGCTCCTTGAGCCGCTCCTCGATCGCGGCGTTCATCGCCTGCCGATTTCTGACGCGATCGTCATTGCTGCGAAAATCCGGATGGTTGCGCAGATCGGGCGCACCGATCGCATCAAGCAGACGGAAATAGACCGCCTCGCTGGAGGGCGCGACCGCGACCTCGCCGTCGGCGGTGCGGAACATGCCGTAGGGCGAGACGATCGCATGGTCGTTGCCGGCGCGCCGGGGCTGCTCTCCGGTCGCCAGACAATTGGCGGCGAGAAATCCCAAAATGCTGATCATGCCGTTGTTGAGGCTGGCGCCGATCGTGTTGCCTCGCCCGGTTCGGCCCCGGCGGACCAGAGCCGCGCAAACCCCGAGCGCGGCATAGAGCCCGGCGATCAGATCGCCGATCGGCGGGCCGGCTCGCAGCGGCGGGCCGTCGGGCTCGCCGGTGACGCTCATGAACCCGCTCATCGCTTGAGCAATAAAATCGAAAGATGGGCGGTCGCGATACGGCCCGTTGCTGCCAAAGCCGGTAATGTTGCAGTAGACGAGATCGGGATTGAGCGCGTTGAGCCGCGTCTCGTCGAACCCCATGCGGGCGAGCACTCCGGGGCGGAAGTTCTCGACCAGAACATCGCTGCCGGTGATCAGTTTTGCCAACACTTCGCGGCCCTCTTCGTGCCTCAGGTTGAGGGTCAACGAACGCTTGTTGCGGTTGAAGCCGGCGAAATACCAGCTGAGCCCTTCGTGGATAACGCCCTGCCGACGCACTGGGTCGCCTTCCCCGGGAGTCTCGATCTTGATCACCTCTGCGCCCATGTCACCGAGGATCATCGAGCAGAACGGCCCGGCGAGGATGCGGGTCAGATCGACGACGTGAAGTCCAGATAGTGGCAAGCGCGGCCTCCTTTGCGGCAAAGGGCTCCCATGCTATCGCATCCCCGATGAGAGAACTCGCGCTTGACGACATCGAGGTTCTGGCGGTTGGCGCCTGGATCCTCGGCACCGGCGGTGGCGGCAGCCCTTATCTGGGGCTTCTCAACATGCGACGGCTCTACGCCGAGGGCCGCCGGGTGTCGCTGATGTCGCCACTCGACCTTTCCGACGAGGATTGGGTGGCCGTGGTCTCGAATATGGGTGCGCCGCTGGTGGGCCAGGAGCGGCTCGCCGATAGCCGCAATATCGCTCGCGCCGTCGAGATCCAGGAGGGGCTGCTGGACGCGAAATTTCGCGCCGTGATGCCGCTCGAGATCGGCGGCGGCAATGGCATCCAGCCGCTGATGGCGGCCGCCCATCTCGGCCTCCCGGTAGTCGATGCGGACACGATGGGCCGCGCTTACCCGGAAGCGCAGATGACCAGCGTCGCGGTCGGCGATCTGCGCCCCTATCCGTGCGTGCTGTACGACCCGCGCGGCATCGAGGCGGTGGTCACCAAGGTGCCGAGCTGGAAGTGGATGGAGCGGGTGAGCCGCAGGATCTGTGTCGAGCTCGGCTCGATCGCCTCGACCTGCAAGGCGCCCCGCACCGGCCGCGAGGTC
>Ga0070717_10001148_pt1 | contig 17889 bp, 17 predicted proteins | sample LARL113metaG_FD_71366 | JGI IMG/M metagenome (GOLD analysis project Ga0070717, IMG submission 71366) | Corn, switchgrass and miscanthus rhizosphere microbial communities from Kellogg Biological Station, Michigan, USA - LAR L11-3 metaG | ecosystem: Host-associated > Plants > Roots > Rhizosphere ... | reverse complement strand
TCCTTTCCCTTCCTGTTGGGTTGAAGAAGATTCTTTTCAAACTCGAGAGCGAAACTCAACATCGCTGTGCAACCAACTAATCTGGGAAACCCAATTATTCGGCCAAGGCGTAGAAGATTTCAGACGGTTGCGGATAAAGCAGACGGGATGATTACGAGTGATCCCCGAGGATTGTTAACAAGATGGATTCAATTTGGTTGGCGAATAACGTATTCCGAAACGCGCCTGTCGCTAGCGCAGACTAGAACAAACCGGGAAAATCAGCGCCCAAACCGACCGAAGTCTGGAGCGTTTGTGCTAGAATTTGTGCTAGAATGACGATGTTTCTACTCGTCCATCGTGATCGGGCCAATTTTGCGACGTAAGCCCATTTTTCCCTCGTAAAGCAGTTGCGTTTTGAAACGAAGAGCGCGGGTTTGAAATCGACGATTTCGGAATCCTAAGTCTGGCGCGTCTGCCAATTTCGCCACCCTGGCTGAAATTTCGGTAGCCGCTCTAGCACAAATGCTAGCACATTACTCATTTTTACCCTAGTCCATCGTCGCTAGGACCGTCGTCACGCGCCAGACTTACACTCGCCTTTTGGACAACTGAAGGCGAAACGAAGCTCGAGTCCCCCCGAAAAAAATCGGCATTTGTCGCACTCGCCGGAAATCTTGACAGATACATCGTACGATGCGCACACTTTTTTGGACAACCCATGGACACCGCCGATGACGCATGGCTTCAAACCGCTAACGGTGAGCGCCTGCCGCTCCGTGGCACATGCACCATCGGACGGGAGCCGGGAAATACCATCGTTCTCACGACCGAAAAGGTTTCGCGACGCCATGCGCTCATTCATGCGCAAAATGAAACCGAGTTCTGGTTGGTTGATCTGGGAAGTCGTAACGGAACCTTCCGCAATTCGACTCGGATTAAGCAACCGACACAACTTCGGGCTGGAGACAAGATCGATATTGGACCCGTTCAATTTACGCTTGGACTTCAGCAGAGCGAGCTATCACAGAGCAAGGAAGGAACCGCGCTGGCCCAGACAGTTGTCACTAAGAGAGCGACGGACGTTTGGCTTCTGCTGATCGACGCGTACGATTTCACTGTTCTTTGCCAAACGCTGGCACCGGAGGAGTTGGCAAAGCAACTGGGGGCGTGGTTACTCGAATGTGCAGAGTTAGTCGAGAGGTCTGCTGGTTCGGTGGATAAATACGTGGGAGATGGATTCCTGGCATATTGGCCACTCGCCGTCGCGCCAGTGGATAAAATTTGCTCTACGTTGCGAAAGCTTAACGAGTCGCAAGAACGAGGACCGCTGAAATTCCGATGGGTCCTGCACTGCGCGCCACTTCATCTGGGAACGTCCCGCTTTGGAAACGAAAGCCTGCTTGGAAGCGAAATAAACTTCGTTTTTCGAATGGAGAAACTTGCCGGCAGCCTGCAGTTACCGCGACTTATAAGCGCACCGGCGGCCGATCGACTCTCTTCGCAGGAGTCGTTAAGCTCCGTCGGAAACCATTCGCTCAAAGGTTTTGCGCAGAGCTATTTATTTTACACGTTTTGAGGCCAGTCCACGACCAATCACCGTCTTAAGCGTGTAGCGGTTGAACAGTTTGTGTCCGGGAGAAAAGTCGCGAACTGTTTGACGTATATCAAGATCGTCCATGCTGATCTGCTGCTGGTTCACAAGAGCCGCTTAGTTGCCCAGGTTGCATCTATGGTTCAGGCTCTTCGGGCTCCAGCTTTTCCGCCGAATCTTGAATCTCAATAGATGGTTTGGACTTCAGGGTAGGCGAAGCTTGGGGCCTTACTGGCCTGGGCTTGGCGAAATATTCAACGATCGCCATGGAAACGGCGTTCGCGATTTTTTCCTGTCGCACTGAAGTCCGGAGCGACTTTTCTTCGACTCGGTTGAGAATGACTCCGCACTCCAGGAGGGCGGCCGGCATGGGTGCCGTTCGGAGCACAACCAGGTTATCAAAGCGATAGACACCAGCCTTCTCATCCACGATCTCGCGGTTCTCGCCCTGAATGGGTTCGGCATGATGCCGGGAGAATTTGAAACCTTCGGTGGCCATTTGTCTGCCCAGGAGCCGAGCTAACTCAAAGCTACTTTCTGGCTGAGTATTTTTTCGGGAAAAAAAAACCGAATAACCGGAAAAGTCGTCGCAATAGCGCTGTGGTTTTCCATCCACTTCCCAGACATGCAGGTATTTGTCCTGAACCGAGTCGTGATGAATGGCAACGAACAATTCCGCCTTGTTGGCCGCCGCTATGCGAGTCCTTTCCACGAGCGTAAGAGGCTGCGGCGAAGTTACGACGAACGGTTCAATCGTGTCCGTTGCGGCCAAGGCCACGCTAATTTTTTCAACCACCTCCTTGTTGAGGCGAAATTCCGGAATGCCGGTGGCGCTGATTGCACCCGGGTGGGCCGGGGTATGTCCAATATCAAGAGCGACGATATGCTTCGCCGGCGGCTCGCTGCGTTCTTTGGCGATTACGTTGGAGCAACACAGAACAATAGCGACCAGTACCGGAAGAAATCTCATCTCGTACCCGATCGTCCCGTAATCTCTTGCTTCTCCGTCCCGATGCGCAAGCCATTCGGAGTTTCGACCAAGACCCATCGATTTGTCGTTTGTCCTCGTGAAATTTTCCTACGATTACTTCGAGCTTCAAAGGAGTAGTTGAACGTAACGGTGATACCGAAGCCATCGGAATCATCCGCTTGAATCTCACTCGTTAGGCGAATCGATAGAAACGGCCAGGAGGCGGAGAACTTTTGTCGATCCTTCAGAATGAAAGCGTGGCCAACCGTGCCGTTATCATAGTAGTCGACCGAGTCCGCATAATCGGCCACGATAGCAGGGATGTCGGCATTAATGCACTTTTGCAGGTGGGAAGTGACAAAGGCCCGGTAATCATATCTGTCCTTTAGTGAAGCCGGAGTGGCCACCGGCGCCGCGTATGGTGTAGCCGAAGCCACGGCCTGAGTTGCGAGTGGGACGAGATGCAATGTGCCTTGGTCGACCGTCCCCCCAGCCTTCACATCGGCGACAAAGGAGGCGGTCTCATACCCTTGGGCGTCGATCGTCATTCTGTGTACTCCTGGCGATACGTTATCCACGATTAGCGGGCTCTTTCCTTGATCGGCTCCATCGAGAAAAATGGAGGCCCCCGCGGGAATCGTATTTACGACAATCCGCCCATCTTTGGGAGTTTCTGCTCGCGGAGGAGTGGACTGAGTTTCAATTCTTGGAGCAATCGTGGGCGCCGGCGTCGATTCGGGTGGTCTGGAGCGCAAATTCAAAACAAGTGCCGCCACACCAGCAACGATGACCAAACACACGGTCAACGCGAGCAGCCAGGGGTAGTCGATCATCCAGCGTCTCAATATGGATTTGGCCTTGATCTGATTTTCCGGCTGCGCGATCTCGCCGGGTTTTTTTCCAATCAATGGCGGAGAAAAGGCGCGCGGCGAGGGAGACTGGGTTGCTCCAGTTAGGCAATTCCAAATTTCTTTCGTTGTCTGAGGACGATCCGCTGCGCCCTTGGCGAGGCACGCCGCAATGGTTTCTTCCCAGGCTTTTGGGATAACAGATTTTCCCACGATACCGAGTTCCTGACGGCGTGTCGCCATGGGCGACGGTGTCTTCTCATGCACTTGCCGGTCGATATTGCCTTCGAAAAATGGAGGCTTACTGGTGAGCAACTCGTATATGGTGGCTCCCAATGAGTAAATGTCATCGAGATGACTCACCCGCTCTCCGTCTAACTGTTGCGGACTCATGTAGGGCAAAGTTCCCGCAGTTCCGCGATTCATCGTCAGCATTGTGACGGAGTCGCTGAGACTTCTCGAGATCCCGAAGTCCGTGATCTTGAGCGTCCCTTTTGAGTTCACCATTAGATTGGTGGGCTTCAGATCGCGGTGCACGATCTTGGCATTGAAATGGGCGTATTCCAGCGCCTCACAAGCTTGCTGAATCAGAAGGGCGATCTCTTCGGTCTCGAAGACCCTGTTCTCTCGTTCGACGCGGGCGGCAGAAAGGGTCGCGCCATCGACATACTCCATGGAAATGCAGGCGCTGGTGTTGTCTTGGGAGAAATTGTAGATCCGAACGATATTGTGGTGCGTCAGTTCCAGGCTTCGCTTTGTTTCGCGCTTGAGCTCATCCAGGCTCGCGCGATCCAGAATCAAAAGCTCGGGTAAAAATTTGAGAGCGACCTCGCGATCCAACTCTTCGTCGACCGCGAGCCAAACGACTCCCATTCCTCCGCGGCCCAAGACCGATTTTAAGGTGTAACGGTTGAATAGCTTCTGGCCGGCGGCAAAGCCCCGCACGGTCTGACCAAAGTCGAGACTATCGAATTCGGCACTCATATGTGCCGGTGCCGTTAGCGCGGCCGCGCCGCGGCGCCGATCGCCTTGATCACACGCAACACGATCGCGAGCACGATCAGACCACAGACAATGGCTACGGCCCACTTTGTCTTTTGATTATTCCAGTAGGACCAGAATCCACCTTCGACGTCGTTGCGCTTGCCGTAAGCGACTTTTTCCTCGCCCCAAACTAGTTTTCCGGTCTCAACTTCGAAGACCTGCATCGTAAACCGGACTTTGACGTCGTCGGTATCGTACTTGCTTAGGCCGCTGATCCTGCCCGTAATCAGTCCCTGCACGCCTTGAAGCCGACCGAACTTTTGCACGGTTGTCGGGTCCATCGTGTCGCCATAGCTCTGACCCCACGCTATTTCGTTCAACAGCATTTTGAACTCATCATCCATTCGCGTGTAGAGCTCGTACCCGTCTGACCCGCCCTCGGTGGAGAAGAAGTTACGCAACTGCGTCGTGAAGTAGCCCCCGTCCACGTCTTGCTGGAGAGGAAGAATGGCGTATCGCTTCATAGGTACATCATGCTGGCGCAAAAAATCGGTCAGCAGCGCTTTGATCGCCTTGTTTCCGGCTTCTTTAACCAAGTCCGGATCGGTTCCTTCTGGAACAGCCAGTTCGCGCGGCTTAGGTAACGCTTTTTGGTCCGCTGAAACGGCAACGCCAGCAGTCATTAGTCCAATCAACAAAATCTGAATCAATTTTTTCATAATCTCCTGCCGTGGATTCGTCGTGCCATTAGGGTGTGTGAAACCACGATGGAAATTGCTTTCGTTCCCGATGCACCGTCGGATTCGCTGTCACCTTCACCACTCGTGTTCGCGGCATACGATCGAGATAAGCGCGCCATTCGCTCTCGCTCCGGGGCGCCGCCAAAATTTCGAGCTCGGCTACGTGCGTTTTGGGATCGAAAGAAAGTTGACGGACGTGATAAACACCCTGCATTTTCTCCATGTATGCGATGATGATCAATACACGATCATAGTCCTTAACGTTCGTAACAATGGCGCGGTGAACAATAATTTTGTGTACCTTTCCCAAGCCCCGGTTAATTGCTTCCCGAGTCGCTTCGTCAACCGCTTTTTCAACGGCCGAGCGCTCGGCGTCGACCGGATCGACGCTACGTGTGCCAACGGCCCGGTTGGTTTGACTCACCATCATTTCGCCGGAGGTCGGGCTGAATATTTGCACAGTCGCTTCGCCTTCAAAGAGCTGAAACTCAGCCATCTGACTCTTCAACCGATCATCAGCGGTCGCATAAAGTACCAGGTCCGCCTTGTTTTCAGTGCCGATATCGCGCATCTGCGCCGAAGAGAGCCGGGATTCCACCTCTTTGGCCGACGGAAAAACCCGGAAATCGACTTCGGTAAGGCGTTGCGCGATCAACTTTTCGACAGGTAGTGCCTTTTGATCGAGCAGCAATAATGTGCGCATAGATCCGAGCTCGGTGATCTGCACATCCATTTTCATCTGCTCTTCGGACGGCACCTTTTTGTCTGGATAAATTTCGCGCTCAGCGGCGGTTCCCATTTGTGCAATTGCACAAGCGAAGACTGCCGCGAATAAAACTCGTCTTTTCATAATTGGCAGGAGGCTGGGGCATATCGTGTGCCAGCGGCTAACGAAACGCCAGCCTGAAATTGCGCCCCGAGAAAGAGAGCTTGTAGTTCATTTTGGCATGTAAAATGCCAACGGAGCGGCCAGGACCGAGCGGTCTGCTGAAATAGTTTCAGCGCATCAAGCCCGGAACAGAAGAGAAGTATTATGTTAACAAAATTCCTGAAATTAACCGTGTGCTCGATTGGAGCGATCGTGCTCGACCACAGTGCAATCGCCGGCAACGAGCAAGATCGCGATGATCAACGTCTCACATATGTTGTGTATGAAGTGCCTCAAGAACGGCCGCACAACGTTTGCTCAAGCACCCCGGCGTATTACTACAGAACAGTGGAGTATCGTTGTGTCACCGAATATTATCGGACGACCGAGTGCGACATCGTGGAGCGGTCATGTCCGGCAGAACGGGCGATGCGGAGTATTCGGTACGCTTATTTAGATCCCTAGAGATTGCGTGCTTACCTGACTCGACAGTCGAACTTTTCCGGTCTTTTCCTTTAAAAGAGTTTCTGCCATAATTTCTGCGGCATGGTCATCTGCGGGAACTGTCAGGCGCAAAACTCGCCCAAAGCGAGGTTTTGCGTGAAGTGTGGCGCGAATCTGCGGCCAGAGGGCCTGCCCACTCAAACTCAGGTGGTGGAAGAAGCGCCGAAGGAAAAGCCGGTGGCGGTTGAAACTCGGCGTGGCAAAGACGGTTCGAAGAGAATCGATGATCTTCTCGCACGCGTGTCGGAAGATGCTCAGCTTGTTCCCGCACATAAGAGAGCCGAGCGACCCGAGCCCGCCGTCCCCAAAACCAAGACGTCGGTAGGGACCGATTCGCCCGTTCTAGCGCCAACGAGCGATGTCGCACCTCTCCTCGCCGAAGAGCGCCGACTCTTAAGCGCCCAACTCGAAATGCAACCGGAAACGGAGATGCCGGTTGATCTCTGGCTGAATTTCCCGCGAGCACTCGTTGCGGGTTACGGATCCATCATTGAAGCCAGGCTCGAAAACAAAGGAACGATACCCATCGACCATCTCGATTTGATGCTCGAATCAAACGGCCTCGCCGAGAATGTGCAGACTTCCTGCCGCCGCTTGGCTTCAGGCAACTCGGCATATCTTTGTTTTGAGCTTACGCCGTCTAAAGCCGGCAATTTCGTTTTGCGTTGCAACGTTAAAGGCGCGCAACAGGATCAAGCCTACGCCTTCCGCGGAGCTGTTCCAATCACGATAAACGTGATCCCCGACGCCGCTAATCTCGTGGTGAACATTAGTGACATCCAATGCGTGCGCGGGACTGGCGCCAACACTGGCCTCGGCCAGGAGTTCGGATCGGTTAACATTTCCAATCTCTTGCCGGCCGGAACCATCCGGACTCTTAATGACCTATTAAACGCGACGTTTCCGCAGTCCTTCGGTCAAGTGCCGCTCGAACTTGATTACGAAGTCAGCCGATTAGACATCACGAAATCAGGATCACCTCGGGCAGCCTCGTGGTCAATTCCAAAGCAGTTTCTTGGGCACGCTCAAAGCGGAACAAAGCTCAAGCTCCAACCGATCGATGATTCCGGGAAAATTCCCGCCATTCACCTCATAGCGAGGGATGAATTTAAGCTCGGTCGTTCCCGCCAAGATGCCGATTTCCTAACGTGGTTTTGGCCCCGCTCGCAGGAAAACGATGAGCGCACACGTCGATTAAGCAAAGTGCACGTGGTAGCCGAAACGCACGGAAACAACCTAATCGTTCGTGATGCCGGCAGTTCCAATCGCGCAACATTCGAAGGCCATCCGCTCTCGGAAAACGAAAACGACCTGATCGATCAACGAGGAACGCTGATTCTCAGCCATGAATATCATCTGGATGTCACGCCATTCGACTGCACGTTAAACGGCCCTTTAACCATCGCTAACGAACGATTGTGGAGCGGCCCGCCCGTGAGAGCCGCGACGGCAAGGCATGGATGTGTCCGCTTCATGCCAGTGAATTCCGAGGTAGCGATGTACAGCGCGCTGTGGCTATTCACCGACGCGAACTTCGGCTGCAGCAAACTCAACCCATTGGTTCTCAATGTTCCCGGCATAGCCGAAGTGGAAGGACGATTTCACTATTACCGGCAGAACTTCTGGGTTGAAGATCTCCCTGGTGGAAGTGGTGTGAGCGTCGATGAATACAAGCTCGCTCCTGGAGAAATTGCGCCTTTGGTGAATGGCACTCGCGTGCAGATGGGCCAGACAATTTTCCGCGCGACAATCGAGCCGTAAAGCGGTTTTAAGCGGCCGTTTGCGTTCTCCGCAAATAGATCGCTTTGATCGCCGTGGTCCTATGAGTCATCGGTACGCCGTCGAGCTCGTAGGTGAATTCCAGATTTCCGCCGCAAAACAGATAATCCGGTTTGATGGAAGACGATTGGCCGAACGTGCAGCCCATGAGTTTCACCCGTGCTTGTGGCCGATCGAACCGCGAGCAAGTCAGGTCCGCGGTTCGATCGTTTAGCATCGCAAAAACGTAGCCGGTATTCTGTGTCGCTACCCGCAGCTCGTCCCCTGCCTTCAGCTGCTCCAGCTCGAACTGGTCGCCGACCTTTTCCTCGGTCGCTTTCAAATAAGCAATAATATCACTCATCGCTGTCCGGCCGAACGTGGAGCGACGCTACGCGAAACTGCTATCGACCACGCCGAATTCCGGGAATGTTCCGCCCACCGAATCGAAACTCCAGCGCTCACGGATGATGCGGCATGTTACTGAGAATGTTCCTAAATATCGCCCCAGCAGCTGCGCCATCTTGGGCTTTTTGCGCCGCTGACTGTTCTTGGGTACGCCCTGAATTCTGTTGTTGAGTCCGCTGTGTGGCACTCCGCTGCTGGGCGGCAGCGCGTTGCTGTTGAACCGCTTGTTCCTGTTTGGCCGAACGCACAGAGCCAAGCAGTTTTACATTCTGCGTCTCAATAGATGACAATGAACCTTCTACTTCTTGAAGGCTTACATCGGACTGCGGCTGATACCACGGAAAGTTCCTGAAGGCAGAGCTGACCTTTTTGTCGAATGCAGCACCATGTCGCGCGTATATTTCATTGATCGCGTAATGCAGCCTGTCGTCGGGCAACTGTTGCAACTCATCCGCCGTTAACACCCTCATGCGGGTTTCAGGAAAGCGCTCCCCTAGCGCAGCGTGATCGGCTGGAAAAACAAGATTTCCGCCGGGGTCGCGCCCCGCCAACGCAAAACGCTTGGCAGCACCTTTTTGTGCCTCACCGATGCGCGCCAGATAGGCATCGATTCGGTGAGAAAGTTCCGCTTGGGCGCTCTTCGCCTTGTCGGTGCCCAGAATTGATGCGCTGCTTCCAAAAGTGGCGATCGGCCTCCCCTCGAACATGTCCTTCGGCAAAAGTTCCGCTGCGGTGATTTTTCTGACGTGCCACTCACTCCCCGTACGCTCTGCTTCGAATTGCAGATGAAATGACGCGCTTTGCCCGGCAGAGGTGGTTTCTTTGACTAAGACAAGGTCGTTCGGATTGAGCGGCGGGATGTCAATGCCTCCGTAATCCCGCAACGTCGCGATCTGTTGACCTGCCGCCTCCAACTTGGCCAGTTTCGTTTGCAACGTAGCGTCATCGGGCGCAACGCTCGCGTATAGTGGTTCCGTTGTTGTTGCGCTGCCAGTAACGTCCGCGTTGGCTAACCCCGAACCTTGTGACCGGATTGCAAGTTGTTTAACCGTGAAACGCACCGATTGCGGTTTAGCGAAGCTTGCGTTCAATTGATCATCCAAGACGGACCGCGCCCATTGCGCTTTGGGCTTTGAGTTAAAACCCAGTCTGCCGAAGGTGATTGCAACTGCCGCGACGAGAACGACCGCGGCGATTTGCCACCATCGCACCGCTGGGAACCGACGCGATGAACCGGCCCCGGTAGGCTGCAGTATCCTAATCCACCTCAAGGGCGAAAACGCTTTTGTATTCGGCGTGGTCGACTGCGTTCCTGTGAAGATTCCTGTCCCAAGGGCGGCTCCGCAGAGACGTTCTGCAATCTCACGCGCACTCTGAGGCCGATCGGCGGGATTTTTGGAAAGACACGCCGCAATCGTTTCTTCCCATTGTGCAGGAATTACCTTGTCACTGACGAAGCCTAATTCCTTTCGTCGCTCCGCAATCGACACCGGCTTTTTCTCGTGAATCTGCTTATCGATCCCACCGCTATAAAATGGCGGTTTACTGGTCAGTAATTCGTAGATTGTCGCTCCCAGCGAATATACATCATCAAGAGGCGAGGCCCGTTCTCCGTCTAGTTGTTGTGGGCTCATGTAGACCAGCGTGCCACTCGTCTTCTTCATCGTCAGCATGCTGACCGAGTCACTGAGACTCCGCGCGATCCCGAAATCTGTGACCTTCAACTGACCGCGCGAGTTCATCATCAGGTTTGCCGGCTTCAAATCTCTGTGAACGATTCCAGCAGCGACGTGCGCGTATTCGAGAGCAGCACACGCCTGTTGCACGATGGCTTCGAGCTCATTGGTTTCGAGCACCTTGTTTTCACGTTCTACTCGCAATGCGGAAAGGGTGGGGCCATCCACATATTCCATCGAAATGCCTGCGCAGCGACCGTCCTGCGCAAAATCGTAAACACGCACTATGTGCTGATGGGTTAGCTCCAGATTACGCTTCGTCTCGCGTTTTAAGTCATCCAGAGAAGCAGCATCAAGAACGAGCAACTCAGGTAGAAATTTCAAAGCAATGTCACGCTCCAATTTTTCATCAAACGCTAGCCACACCACGCCCATGCCGCCGCGGCCGAGCACTTTCTTAACTGTGTAGCGCTCGAAAACTTTCTGGCCGACGGCGAAGCCGCGGATCGTTGGGTCAATGTCAAGATCGTCCATGAGAGGTGAGGGTTATTGGGTGCAGCGTAACAGAAGACGGAAAATATTGTCGAGCAAAACCGTGGCGGTTAGAGTTTACGGCAAACCTTTGCTCGCTAAGGGTTTGCCTGGACTGCAAGTGAAGTTCAGGGCCATTTGCACGATTGACCTTCTGCTGCTGATTCTCTATCGCTGACCTGTGGCCGCTGAAGACATCATCGTGGTTTTCAGCGACATCCATTCAAACCTTGAAGCATTGCAGGCGGTGCTGGAGGACATGCGAAGCTGCAGCTTTTCCCGAATGATCTGTCTGGGCGACATCGTCGGATACGCAGCCAGTCCAAAGGAATGTCTCGAACTCGTCCGCTCTTTGAATTGTAAAGTGCTAAAGGGCAACCACGACTACGCGATCGTCGATAACCCAACGATGCTGCAGATGAGTGCAGCCGCCGCGCTTGGAATCAGGTTTGCCCGGAAACAACTCTCGGCGGCGGAAGCGGATTTCCTAGGCAATCTGCCGATGACTGCCACACACGGTGAATGCCAGTTCGTTCATTCTTCGCTTGATCGGCCGGAAGCATGGACTTACCTCACCCGCGAACCGGAGATGCGCGAGCACTTCAAAGCGCAAACCCTTCCTGTTGCCTTTTGCGGTCACACTCATATTCCGGCGGTGGTATGGCTAACTCGCAACGACGAAGTACAGCTCCTTGGTCAGCGCGGCCGGATCGACCTGCCTAAGGACGGCAAGATCCTGATCAATGTTGGCGCCGTCGGCCAGCCGCGCGATCGCTGCTCTGACGCTTGCTACGTAATGTATGACTCAGCTGCGCGGGCGGTCGGGTTTCGACGCGTCGCCTACGACATCGAAGCTGCCAAACAGCGCATTGTCGCAGCGCAACTTCCGAAAATTACCGGCGAACGGCTCTCGTTAGGCAAATGAGTCGCACTTCAGAGTGGCGCGAGTTTCCAACTTGCGAGGCCGCGCTGGCCGATGTTTCTCGTGCCGCAGCGGGGCGGCGAGCGAACTCATACTCGCAGCGCGGATCACGCACCATAAGCCCCGTGACGTGCCACGAACTCGCGCAAGAATTCAATGCCACTTCGCGATCGAGTTGTTCGTCACGCGCCTGCCAGACGAGGTCCATTCCGCCGCGGCCGAGGATCCGGCCAAAAAGCTTCTGCCCCGCGGTAAATCCTCGGATTGTTTGGCCTAGATCAAGATCGTCGGCTGACCCAGTCACGGCTGATAGCCGATTGGCATTACACCCATCTCGCGCGCCTTAGCGACTGATAGGGCCTGGCAGTTTGCCTTCTCTTTGCGCACCGTGCGGCTTTTATATAAAGACCGCTTCTCCGCAGTGCCCGCATCGCCGAAGTATTGGCCGTACTCCTCGCGTGCGGCTTTGAGGGCCGCAATAAAGGCTGCCAGACAATCCTTGTCCCCAGCTCCGGTATCTGTCGCCGGCTCGAGCATTCCTTTTATGGCAGTAGGAGTTTTGCCGAAGCTTGCGCTCTCTTTTGGCGTATCAGTGTTGCGCGGCATCTGACCAATCATTGTCGTCTCCAGGAAATCAGGTTGTTTCCCTTCCGGATCGACATAAAATCCGACAAACATGTGGCCCGGCACGAGAACAAGAATGGGGTCGATACCAATCTGCCGAAGAATTGATGCGAACAGCACGCTGCCGTCGACGCAGTTCGCTTGAGAGTTATTGATGCTTTGATCGATGAACCGAACGTATTGACTGTAAACCTCCTTCGAGCTCCCCGGAGTTGTGGTGATGTTGCTATAGCGCACTCCGCGGCGCTGTAAAACATACCAGATAGCAAAGATCTGTTTGTATACAGCTTCGGCATTGCCTTGGTAACCCATAAATGCTGGCACAATTCCAGTCTTCAACGCCTCTTTGCGTAGTTCGTCGGATATTGGATGATTCTCGTTCACATAGGCCGCGAACATCCAGTCCATTCGAACCGCCTCCGGTTTGTCTTCACTGCCACCGATGCCGACGGCAAAGGGGCAATCATTGATCGATGCGACGCGAACAGCCTTTACTTTCTGTCCGAGCGACGTGCCATTTAGAGATACCGAAATTGCGATTGAAACTGATGTTGTCTGTCTGATTTTCTGCAACGCATCAAAGCGATAGTTAGGCGGAGGGTAAACGCGGTAGGTTTCACCAGCGGTCGGCAGTTCGCTTTCGTAGACGCTGCTTCGCATGATTTCATTGTCGGCGATCTCGACACGAACTTTCATGTGGGACGCCGGATTCTTTATTTCAACTCCGACCACTCCGCGGTGGTCCCCCAGCCGTGTGGGAGAATCGTTAATCGTGTCAAACGGCGATTCCTTCATCGTAGCCGATGCCACGATGAACGAAGGAAAAACCTCCTCGCCCATGTCGACGACCGGCTGCCACTCAGCGGTCGCTCCGGGCACTGGGGTCGTAATCGTCGTCACTGCGCCCGGCTTAGGGCTTCCTTTTGTTCCACGGACAATTGACCAGGTCAGCGCGGATACCGCGGCAACGCCCAGCACGACTAGCGCTGCTGCAGCGCTGGGGCTTAGCACTCGATGCGGACGCGCCGTGGAAACGGGCCGATCTGGAAAGTGATGCTCACCGTTCGGCGCGGTCGTAACCGGTGGAGGAGGGGTGGCGGATCGAGACGCTTCCCCCTTCGCTGGTGTGCGTTGGAATGCATCGCTTACACGATCCGGCGCGGGTTTGGTACTGCCGTATTCAATCTTGACGCGCGGTCCGCCTTTTCCCAATTCAATGACCGCGCCCGATTCAATCTTCTCCTGCTTGATACGTTTCCCGTCCACCCACGAACCGTCCCGGCTTTGATCGGTGATCCACCATCCGTCGCTTCGCTTCTCGATTGTGGCATGGTGTGGCGAAACCGTCTTGTCCCATGTCGGGTCGAACCGCACGTCAGCGCTCATATCGGTGCCCAAAGAAATAGAGGATTTTTCGAACACCTCCTCTTTGCCGCGGCCGAACCCACTAAGCTTTGCAATGGTGATCGACTCAGCCATGTTCGTCGCGGTCAGTTTTTCGGGTTTTCGCTGCTTTGCTCTTCCTGCGGCGCTTCCCTGATTTCGGGTGGTAGCTTCGCCCTTATTGCATCCCTTAGAGCAGGTGGAAGATCGGTGCTCTGTTGAAACACCAACGCGAATGCCTGCTGTTCGGTTGCACCTTTGCGCATTTCCAATTCGGCCAGTTTCAAAAGTCTGTCGGCTTGTTCACCAGATAGCGTGGCCAACAACGCTTGCATCGAAGCGTCGCCGCGCAGCCGCAGTCGTTTTTCCTCCATTTTGAGCGCAAGATCTTCTTCCCCGGCACGTGCCTCGAGCTTTGCCTTAACTGTCTGTCTGAGTAGCGCCAAACCTTCTTCGCCAACTTTGCGATCAGTAATTGCCTGGCGTTGCTGCTGCTCCAGGGTCGCTCCAAACCGCTGCTGACTCTGCCGAAATTCCTCTTCAAATTTTGCGCGATTAATATCGATCTCGTGACGCACATCCACTATCTCGCTATGATGTTGGAGCTTTTGCTCGTCCAATCGCGTCAATATCTCGGCGCGCCGGAGCTCGTAATCTTGACTCAATCCTTCAAGCTGAAACCGATGCTCAGCCACTTGCATGAACCGCCGTCTTTCCTGTTCGCGCTCGGCACTTTTGAAACCGAATTCGTGACTTACTTGTTCATAGTAGTCGCGTAGCTGTTCCTCATCCCGAAACGCATCAACTTTTTCCGTGCGCACCGCATCACGGAGTCGCCGGTTCAATTCGAACTCACGGTTTAGGCGGTGGATATCGCCGAGTTTCTCGCGGATGTAATCAATCGCTGCCCCGCCAAAGTCAGCCAGCCGCACGCCTGTGCTTTCGATTCCGTAATTCGCTAACGTAGGATTCAGAGATTCCATCAGGTCCTTTTCGATCAACTGCCGTTTTTCCATTTCAACAATGAGATCGTCGGGTGAGAGATCTTTCAGCCGTCGTTGCAGAACCTCTGCGACATCTGCCTTAAATGCTCCCGCAAACTCCTGCGTTGAGAACGATGCTGCATTCTGCAGGAATTTTTCCGCGAATAATTTCGGGTCCTTCAGTTGAAACAACAGCCGAACATGAACCGCGATCGGCACCTGATTTTTTACGGGAACATTGTCGATCTCGAAATCGACCTCGGCGCCTAAAGTATCGAGCAGAATCGCATGCGCCTCCTTACCCTTATCCAGTCCAACAAGCCGCTCAAAAAAGCTGTCTAGAGTGTGATATCCTGGTCCAACACTCCCCTTGAATTTTCCGTTTTGGAAGAGCAGCGCCAACGTTCCCTCGTCGACTTGAATCCCGTGTTGCAACACCTTCTTCGGCACAGCCAAATCGACGCGAACCGCAAAATCTGTAGGGGAACGGTGCCATCGATCCCCGTAAAAAGACCTGCGTGCTTTCAAGTCCTGCTGAGCGCCACACTTCCAGCAGAATTGCGAATCGCCGCCGATTGCCGCCTGGCATCGAGTGCAGGTCGTCCACGAAGTCGCGCTTGGGCAACCGCAACTGCTGCAGAACTCAGCCTCCTTCGAAATCGGTTTTCCGCAGTTCGGGCAACGTTCAGTCAGGAATCCCATTCCCCGTCTCCTCGTACGTGTTAAGCGCTCTCACTCATCGCGTCCAGTAACCGACTCGTCTCCATCAGTAGCCTGGCTGATCCGGCTGACCATGGCGTAAAGAATTTTGATCCTGCGAGCCAGCCTTCGTCTGAATCTCGACGGCTGTAGGTTCTTCGACAGTTGTGGTAGTCGAGGTGCGAGTCGTCGACGCACGAGTTGTTCGAGGGCCTTGCGTGACGCTGTTCTCCTCGCATGCAACCAGGCACGCCACAACACCCGCGACTAAGATTAATCGTTGGATGATTTTCATAGATTCCTTCCTCACTGAACTTCGATATAAAGAGGATTGTGACGAACCGCTGCCTGAATACGCGCTTCGTCGGCGAGATTGCGAGGTTTGAACCCACTCGCGTCAAGCCATTCGCGTTCCACCGCGCCACCGACAGTGCTGCCTGACGCCAGCCCTTTCAAAAAATAGTTCATTTGCGACCCACGCTTTTCGACGACGAGCTGAACTGTGCTTGTCGCCTCCGGTGGAAGGTAAAATGCAAGCTCCGGCCGCGCCGAGCGCGAGCTTGTCATCACCTGCACGATTTCGCCGCGTCGCAGCCGCGCCGTGGGCCCTTTTCGAGACGGCTCGCGTTCGCGCGTCGAGGTCTTCGATTTTTCCGACGAACGTTTTTTCTTTTCCACGTGATAAACCTCCGGTCCCGCATTGAAAACGTCCGTCTTTTGAGCAGTATCGTAGCCGCCCTGGCCGTTTACGTTCCAAACGCACATAATCGAGAGCGAGAGGACGCATACCAACAGTCTTTGCTTTGCCTTGGGAAGTTTCATTGTTCTGATTGTCTGATGGCGGTTCGGTTGGCAAGATATGTGCCATCAGCCATCACCGATGATTACCAGTTTGCCTGCTTGGAGTATAGACTTTTCTAAGGAAGGCCGGCGCGGAGAGCCGATCCCGCTGGGGCCGGGCACGACCACTCTCGGCCGGGATCAGTCCAACACGATTTCGCTGCCTGGGGTGTCGCGAGTTCATGCTGAACTGGTCCCGGCGCTCACGGTTTAACCATTCGGGACTGCAAAAGCCGAAATGGCGTGCGTGTTGAACGGGGTACCGCGTCAACACGCCTTACTCCAAAAAGGAGATGTCGTTGAAATTGCAATCTACAAATTTGAGGCGATTTTATCCGCTGCTGCGGCGCCGCGACAGAAGCCAGGCATCGCCGTCATGCCATCGGGCCCTGTCAGTATCGATCAGGCCGCAGCGAGGCGTCTTCAATTGCCCGACCTCAAGCAAGCGATATCTCTGGATGGGTAGATGATCTTTCCGATTTAGCGGGAACGGTGGGCAAGACTTCGGAAAAGAAATTCGGTCTCCCACGAAACGCTGTGCCACGCGTCTCTGTGGGTAGTGTAACTTAAATCGGTGGCGCATCTTTTGCCGAAGGCGCGCGACCGATCTCGATTCTCTGGACAGCGAAGCGGTCTACTTAAAAGCGCACCTTTTCACGTTGCGCGCCCTCGAGCCTCTGCATGTTGCGACGAGCTGCGTGTGGCCAGTGGAGAGGGCGCCCTCCACGGATGACCGAGAGCGAGTCTGCGAGCGAAAGCTGACACGATTGAGCGCCGAAGGCCAAGAATCCGCGACCCCAGACTTTGTGCGCTGACTATTTGCCGCGCACCGATTGACACCAAGTGTTCGCATCCTAATACGCTGGATGTCCGTTCAACTTGTCGGCATAATCGCATGTTAGGCGACGAAACGCGATGAACGCAACATTACTTAAAGCACTGGTTGCGCTGGTGTCGGCGTGCATGCTGTTTTGTGGTTCGTTACTCCTGTTCTTTCGAAGGAAGACGGTAAGCTCTTCCATGCAGCTACTAGGCGCAGGATGTTTGATGTTGGTCGTTTTTACTCACCTCTCCGAAGCACTTCATCTGTTTCCTTGGATGGGTTGGGGACTTGAGCACAGCATCGGTCACTACCTCGATTTCTGGAGTGTTGTCCTTGGTCTGACGTTGTTTCCCGCAGGATATTTGTTTCACGCGCTTACAAAGCGACATGCCTAACGCTGTCTCTGGGAGTTAGCAGGCAAGCTCGTTGAGATTGCGAATTGCGTTGGGACTCCGAAGCAGAAAGGGGTTCGATGTGCGGGTCACGGTTTGGTTAGCGCGTCAACGGGTGAGCGCTGGAAGCCAACGCCAGACGTGGCGTGATGGGCAGTCTGGGACTGGAACGAGCGCGGACGCAAACCAGCGCCGGCCAAAGCAGAGGGGGGTGCCGCCGCCAAGACGGAGGGTAAAGCGGGGACGCTGAATCCAGATGACGCGCGAGTGGCTGGCGAGAGAAGCGCGAAGCTGCTCCGACGATGAGCATAAGTTCGCGCGACGTGCACATCGTTGACGTTTGCAAATGATTTTCGCGGATTC
>Ga0070717_10001147_pt1 | contig 17902 bp, 18 predicted proteins | sample LARL113metaG_FD_71366 | JGI IMG/M metagenome (GOLD analysis project Ga0070717, IMG submission 71366) | Corn, switchgrass and miscanthus rhizosphere microbial communities from Kellogg Biological Station, Michigan, USA - LAR L11-3 metaG | ecosystem: Host-associated > Plants > Roots > Rhizosphere ... | reverse complement strand
CTCCACCGTTTCATGGAAACTGGCTTATACCAAATCCGATTAAACACTGATCGTTAAACACCTCGCTTTTTTTTCTAATAAAAGGAAGATCAGGGTTCCTGAGAAAAAGCTCAACTGTGTCTGTCAAAATCGTTGGTTTCCTGCGACAAATAGATGTATTCGAGAGAGCAGAAACCTTCTCGTCGTGAGTGGGTGGTATGAGAGACAAGAGCGTTACAGTATCCAGAAATGGTGACGAATCTGCCACCACTCTATAGTTTAGACGGCAAGCCGTCTGGGTCGAACTGCGGTGGCCTCTATCCCTCGGCCAAAGGCTGTCGGGAATACTTTTCTGCCGATGTTGTAGCTGCCGTTGACATCGGAATGGATGGGAGCGCGCCCTTTGACGCGATACCAGCGGCCATCTCGATAGCCGGAGAAGTGCGGTTTCTCTTCCTGGTCGGCTCCCTGGCTCGGATCGTAGGTAGGCAACACATCGAGATCCAAAAAACTGGCTTTGCTCGTATAACTTTCTTCCGTGACAATCACCCGAATCCCAACCGCCTGCGCCTTATAGGTGAGCAGCTCCAAAAACTTCGCATGGGGGATCTGGACAAACTCCTGATTGTTCTTCTTCCCCAATTCCACCCCAGTCTTCCAGAACGGATTCTTGCCCAGGACCAGCGTTCCGATTCGCTCAGCGACCAGCAACTCGATAATCCGACGGCTCGCGGAGTGCAGGTAGTGCATCATCCGCCTATTGCGCTTCGTCGTGATCCGATCTAAGCGGCGAGACGTGAAGCGGGGTTCCTTGCCTTTGGCAAGCTGTTTCTGTTTATGCTCGCGTTGTTTGTTATACAGTTGATTGACGGCTTTCAGGGGACCGCCAGAGACCAGGCGGGGAATGAAGCCGGGTTGATTAGAGGTGAGGGCGGCCAGGACGTTGACTCCTGGATCAAGCGCCACAAACAGGTCAGGATCAAGACCCTGGGCGCGTTTTCCCTTGGGCTGATAGACCACTTCCACCACGTAGTGATCCACTTTCGGGACGATGCGAACCTGTTGCACCGAGTTCGGCTGCTGTTTGGTTTCCACAATCCGCCCCAGCTGGCTCACTGCAATCTCCCGCAGGCGCAGTTCCGCTTTCCAGATGCATCCCAACTCAAAGACCAGCAGGTTGCGCCCCTGCGTTTTGTGCAGGTATTTGGGCAATCCAGGCCGTCCCCCAAACCGTTCAGGATGCTCTCGGTATACCTGCATGGCCTCAAAGAAAGCGGTCCAGGCCACATGGAGCTGCAAGAGCACTTGATTGGCAACTTTGGCGGGCAGCGCTTGGTAGGCTTCTGTCCGCTTGATGCGGTGAAAGATGGCCGTGTTGTTTAGATAGGTGTGCTGAAAAATGAACGCTTGCCGCACATGGTAATTGGCGAGATTCCAGAGGTTTTTCGACGCCAGAGCCATCTCGTCGAGGGCGCGAAACTGGGGATGGGTCTTCTCGATCACATGTTGTTCGACACGCTTCATGACTCTGTCACCTCGCCCTCATTTTCAGTCGTTAAGATCTTCCCAATGAGCTCCTGTTTCCGTTTGGCTCGTCGTTGCCCATAAAGACGGGCACCCATCCTGTATACGATACTGGAGAGGTCCTGGAGAAGGTCTTCTCGGTTGGTCTCGGCCAAATTGGCCACCTCAATGGTTCGGCCAGCTTGACTGAGGAGCACTTCCAGGTAGCGAAATCCAAAGCGCGTCGCCCGGTCCTTATGCTCCACCAGGATCGTGGTGGCTTTGGGATCGGAGAGCAGCGACAAAAATTTCCGGCGACTGTCATTGACTCCTGAGCCTATTTCCTTGACGATCCGACCCACTTGATAGCCCCTGGCGGCACAATAGTCTTCGAGCCTTGCCACTTGCCGATCCAGGCTCTCTTTTTGCTTGGGAGAGGAAACCCGTGCATAGATCACTACCGGCGCGACGACCTTTTTCGCCACTGGCACGTCTTCCTCTCCTTCCGTGACGATGATCGTCCCAGAAGGCTTCTGAAAGCCCTTGATCTGGCCCTGTTGCCACCAGCGGAAGGCCGTCCGGTAGGTAATCCCATATTTTTTCGCGTACTCGCTCAGTTTCATGTCCACATTGTAGCACCGTTTATCATTAAATTTCAATGTTTTTCATGATTCCAAGCGAAGGTTTGCTACACTCGCGGCACTGGGGACGCACGTGGAAGCGCTGTATGGGGCCCCCCAGGATATCGAGTGGGCTATCGATGCCTCCGGACAGGTCTTTTTGCTCCAGGCACGACCGATTACGACCCTGTTTCCCCTTCCGGCTGGTGCTCCATCCACGGATGAGGACCTGCGCGTGTACCTGGCTTTCGGCGTACAACAAGGCACCTATCGGCCCTTCACGCCCATGGGACTTGCTGCGCTCCGGCTGCTCGCGTCCGGGTTTCTGGCACTCATTGGCTCCGAGCTTCCCGATCCGCTCGCCGGTCCCCGCTTCGTAACGGAGGCCGCCAGTCGTCCGTTCTTTGAGGTCACCGCGGCCCTGCGCAGCCCCTTTGGGCGTCGCTTCCTCATCGAGGCCATGCGCGGGGCGGAGGTCCACGCGGCCACCGCTTTCGAGCAACTGGCGAGCGACCCGCGGCTCTCGCTCCGCACAACGCCTCGACGCACGGTTGGGCGTGCGATCGTGCTCCTGCTCGCACGCACCCGCTTGCCCTGGTATCTGCTTCAGGCATTGCTCGCGCCGCAAGCCGCAAACCGGCGGGTGCAGCGCGTCGTGGAACAGCTCCGCAACACCCGCCAGGTCGATGCGCGAGGGGATGCCGCCGCTCATCTTGCCGAAGCGGAGCGCCTCCTGCTGCGCTGCCTGCGCCTGGCCTTTCGCGTCTCACCCGTGATGCTGGCGGGTATGCAGAGCCTTGCGCTGGCCCGGCGGCTGCTCGGTGACCTGGCCACGGAGAGTGAGTGCCAGCTCGTCCTGGGCGGCTCGCCGACCAATCCCACCACCCAGATGAACCTGGCGCTCTGGAGGCTCTCCCAGCAAATACGGACGGATGATCACAGCCTGCACCTGCTTCGGCAGACGCCAGCCGAGCAGCTTGCTCAGGACTACCAGCAGGGACGCCTCCCCGCTCCCCTGCAGCACGGCCTGGCGCGCTTCCTCCAGGAGTACGGCCACCAGAGTGTCTCCGAACTCGACCTGGGGGTGCCGCGCTGGTCGGAGGATCCCAGCTATGTGCTTGCTCTCCTCGCCGGCTACCTGGATATGGAGGAGCGCGCACACACGCCGGATATCCAACTCCAACGCGCCAGGCGTTCGGCTCGCGCGATGATCGCCACACTTGCGCAGCGCGCCAGGCACAAGCGCTGGCTCCGCGGGTGGCTGGTACGCTTTTTCCTGCAGCGCGCCCATACGCTGGCAGGCTTCCGCGAGATGACGCGCTTTGTCGTCGGACTGGTCCTGGCCCAGGCACGCCAGTTTCTCTGGACGGTCGGAGAGGCATTTGTCCAGGCCGAGAGGCTGAACGAGGCCGAGGATATCTTCTTTCTCACGCTTTCCGAAGCACACGAGCTGCATTCCGGGGCGGATCTGCGCGAGCGTGTGAGCGAGCGACGAGCCGGCTTCGCGCGGGAACTCAGGCGCCGTCATGTGCCACTTGTCCTGCTCTCGGATGGCACCGAACCTATCCCTTGGATGCAGAAAGGCCAGAGCGCTATCCCGGCAGCAGGAACGCTGCCGGGAACCCCTGCGTCGGCAGGACGGGTGACGGCGACCGCAAGGGTGATCCGTGATCCTCACAACGCCCACCTGGAGCCGGGCGAAATCCTGGTCGCTCCTTCGACGGACCCCGGCTGGACACCCCTGTTTCTCAAGGCATCGGGACTGGTGATGGAAGTGGGTGGAGCGATGGCGCATGGCGCGATTGTGGCTCGTGAGTATGGCATTCCCGCAGTGGTTGGCGTGGCGGGCGCTACCGAGCGGATTGCGACCGGCAGCCGCGTGACGATTGATGGCACAACTGGTGCGGTTGTGATCGAGCCCAACGCTTGAGACAGGGCTGCTGTGACGAGGCGGTGCTACAATGAGGTCGTGAGCAACGTTCGTTTTGCCACCGGTAAAAAGGAGGCAGAAGTCATGCAAATCAGCCGAGATCAATGGATACGAACAAAGGAATCGGGAATCGCCTACCCGGGTGGCACGCAGCCAGCAGAAGAGGGCATTGCTTCCAGCGGTGTTACTTTCCATCTCTGGCGGCTCTATCAGCATGCCTGGCTGGTCTGCCTCCTCTTCCCCCTGGCTTCACTCGTGCGCGATCCACTCCCGGTGTGGCATCTCGCCCTGGGACTAGGGGCCTTAGTCGGGTTCGCAGCCAGCTATACCTGGCTCATGTGGCCACACCCGGCCAGCCAGCGAGCACGCACGCGGGCGCAGTCTCGCATCTCATTCCTCCTCTTTATCGCGCTTTCCGTGCTGGTCCTCGCCTTCAGCGTGGTGTATGGTTCCGCCTGGCTCTGGCTGCTGATTGGGACGAGCGCCATTGCTGGACTCCTTCTGTCCCTGCGCAGCGCCTTTGCGGCGGTGGTGCTCTTTACTCTCTTTCCGCTCTTGCTGATGCTCAAGCTCCACGGGGGCCTGGCAGGGGTGGACCTGTGGTGGCTCATCGCGCTGATGCTGCTGGTGCGCGGCCTTGGCCTGGACATGATCGGCGTGGCTCGCATGGGCAGCGCTATTCGGGAACTGCATGCCGCGCGCCGAGAACTGGCTCGCCTGGCGGTGATCGAGGAGCGCGAGCGCCTCTCGCGGGACCTGCATGATCTGCTGGGGCAGACTCTCTCCATGATCACGCTCAAGAGCGAACTGGCGCGGCACCTGGTGACGGAGGAACCCAACCGCTGCGCGCAAGAACTCTCCGAGATCGAACGGGTGGCACGTCACACGCTGCGCGAGGTGCGTGAGGCGGTGGCCGGGTACCGGCAGCCGACTCTCTCGAGCGAACTGGAAGGGGCTCGACTACTGCTAGAAGCGGTGGGGATCGACCCTCAGATAGACCCCATCCAGGAAGTGCTCCCACCGGCCATCGACGCCGTGCTCGCCTGGACGGTGCGCGAAGGGGTGACCAACGTCATCCGGCATAGTCGCGCATGGCACTGCCATATTCACCTGACCCACAACAACAGTACGGTCGAGGCCGAAGTGCTGAACGACGGAGGCGCACGGGTGGAGAGCACAACACGCCCTGGCCTGGGACTTGTCGGCCTGCGAGAGCGGGTGAGCGCACTGGGGGGACGGATGGAGGCAGGTCCGCTCGACGCGACCAGCAAAGAAGGCTTTCGTGTCCGTGTGGAGCTTCCCCTACAAGCGAGTGGAAAGGCAGCACTCTTGCAGGAGGAACGAGCATGATTCGGGTGCTGTTGGCAGAGGACCAGGCGATGGTGCGAGGGGCGCTCTCAGCGCTGCTCAGCCGGGAACAGGATATTGAGGTCATCGCCGAAGTCGCACGAGGCGACGAGGTCGTCGCAGCCGCACTGGCGGGCCGGCCGGATGTCGCCCTGCTCGATATTGAAATGCCCGGTGGCAGTGGGCTCGAGGCTGCGCAGGCCTTGCAAAAGGCCCTGCCGACCTGCCGCAGTGTGATCCTGACCACCTTTGGCCGCAGTGGCTATCTGCGCCGGGCCATGGAGAGTGGCGCCGTGGGGTTTCTGCTCAAGGATGCACCTGCCTCTGAATTAGCCGTCGCGCTTCGGCGGGTAATGGCTGGCGAGCGGGTGGTCGACCCCGACCTGGCCCTGGCCGCGCTCTCCGAAGGAAACAATCCGCTGACTCCCCGCGAACGCGACGTGCTCTCGGCATCGCTCTTCGGGGCCAGCCTGGCAGAGATCGCAGCACGGCTCGTGCTGTCAGAGGGAACCGTCCGCAATCACCTCTCGACGGCCATGCAGAAACTGGGCGCACAGAATCGCATGGAAGCGGCACGACTGGCCGAGCAGAAGGGATGGTTGTGAGGGAGCTTCACACAGCAAACTACGCGAACTTCCCACCAGTAAAAGATGCACCCGCAGGAATGGTTTTCGGGCGAAAACAGGGTGAGCCGCCCCTAAGTTGCCGATGCTAGCCAGAGGGCCGTTTCAGGCGCACGTTCCACAAGAGGGAAGTACCTGGAGAGTTAGCCTGCAAGATCGTAGGCCTGCTTCAGCCAGGCGACGACTTGAGCATCCACGTCACTGACGGCGTTGATGCGAACACGGTGGGTGAATAGGGCATTGAAACTAGCCGCGGATTCGAGCCGCTCGGTCGCTGGCACGTCCTTGAGGATGAGCCCGAGGTCGATGCGCGTCGTTGTCGTTGGCTGGATCATGGCAAACTGTTTCTTACGGCGCAGGCTCACGTAGCCCTTCTTCGGTGCCAGTTCAATATCATCGCCAAACGCGGCGATCACGTTCATCAGCGCATCGTGCAGCGGCTTCAGACCGGCCTTCTTGCCGCTGTACGACTCGGCGACTGGATCCCGACCAGAAGCCTCCGCCGCCTGGACCAGGCTTGCCGCGTCCGCCTCTCTCGCCTTGAGAGCGACGCGGTGCGCGGAACCGTGGGACATGCCGTACTGGCTCTTCAACATGGCGACGATCTCGGTGTGTTTGGTGAGGCCACTCTCTTTGACAAGAGCGATCCACTCGCCCAGCGGTTTGCCATATTGCCGTTCGATGTTGCGGATTTGCGCCTGTAAACCCTCGTCAACGGTACTCATAGTCCCTCCGTTCGTTCTGCTTCCAGGAGAGTATAGCACATGCTCTCTCCCAGCGCCACGCTGTCGTATCGGCTCGGGAGACCTCAGTCCGCAACAATGCAAGTACCTTCCTCCTGATCCATCGCTCGACACGTCGTGTCAGATGAATCCGTGACGCGCATCCCTTGACTCCAACCTCCCCTTTATGGTATTCTTCCTCTATAGATATAAATAACATAGGATGGTAAAACATATGTACGCAGAGATTGTGATCCTGGCTATGCTGCGCCAACGGCCACAGCACGGCTACGAGATCAAAAAAAGCATCGAGCAGGTGTTCGGCGGGACGGTCGCGCTCAATAATACGATCCTGTACCCAACGCTCAAACGCTTTGAAGAGATGGGGGCGGTCGTGCGGGAGGTGGTGCAGCAGGAAGGCAAACCCAATCGCCACCTCTACCACCTGACCGAGCGCGGCATCGCGTTGCTGCACACCTTGTTGTGTGATTTTCCGTCCGAGCAAGCCGCCAACGAGGCCGAGTTTTTTACGCGCGTCGCGTTCTTCGAGTTCGTTGATCCCCAGGAGCGGCAAGAGATCCTCAGCAAGCGCCTGGCCTATCTGCAGGGGGGCCTGGACTACCTCCAGCACTTACAAGAGATGGCTACGGAGGGAGAGTGCGCACCCGGCATCTCGATGTCCAATGCCCAGCGCGTCCTCAACTTTCATCTGCAGCGTGTTCGCCACGAATACCAGTGGATTGCCACCTGGCTGGAAGAGCTGCAAGCCAACCAGTCATAACGTCAAAAGATACCCATTCATGGAGGGCTATTCGACAGGAAAGGAGAAAACTATGATCGAGCAACACACGCCACTGTGGGAGCCTGGTGCAAATGCCGCACCCTTGCCACTGCTGGCGGACCTCGCAACGGTGACACAGGAAGAGCAACCACTGGTGGCGCTCTATCGCACCTACGGGCCGGTCTTCCGGCTTTCCCGACCAGGGCAAGCCCCGTGGATCATTCTGGCCGGCCCGGAAATCAACGTCTTCATGGCTCGCCACGAGGATGAGTTTTTCACCACCGGCGAGCAGTGGGAACAGTTCGATGCCCTGATCAGCCAGCAGCCCAGAAGCGGGATGACTGAAGCGCGCGACGGCGAGGCCAATCGCAGGCGCCGAGCGCAGAGCAGCCGCCAGTGGTCACGCGCGCGCATTCTGGATCAGATCCCGCAAATGGTAGAGATTACCCTTGAAAGTATGCAGGGCTGGCAGCCCGGTGCGCGCATCGCGGTGCACGCCAGCATGCGCCGCCTCGTTGCCGAACAGCTAGGCCGCTTGCTGCTCGGCGTCTCGCCAGGGGACTATCTCGATGACTTTGTCACCTACCTGAACACGACCATCGTCAACACGCTCAAGGTTGGCAACAAGGACGGCGCTGGCTTCGACTCTCCCACCTATCAACGGGCGGTCCAGCGGGTGAACGAGTTTGGTCGCCTCGCCTACGAAGCGCATCTCCAGCATCCAGAGCCCAACGGCAAACTGGACATGATCGACGATGCCATGCGAGCGACGGCCCAGTACCCGGAGGCGTACCGCCGGGCCATCCTGGAGCACGTGGCGCTGGGGCCCATGCTGGCGGGTATTGACACGGTGGCCAACTCCCTGAGCTTCATGCTCTACGCCCTGCTCGCCCATCCAGAGGCGCTCCGGCGGGTGCAAGCAGAGATAGAAGTAGCTCGGACCCATGGCCCGCTTTCCTGGGAACAGCTCAAGCAGATGCCAGATCTGCAGGGGGCGATGATGGAGACCTTGCGGCGCTACCCGGTCGCAGGAGGCCACCGGGCGCGTGTCGCCAGGCCATTGACCCTGGCCGGCTACCGCCTGAAACCAGGCCAGGACGTGGAGGTCGCCATGACCGTGCCCCATTTCCTGGAGGAGTTGTATCCCCATCCCATGCAGTTCGATCTCGAGCGCTTCCGCCCGCCGCGCAAGGAGCATCGCAAACCAGGCGCTTACGCGCCTTTTGGCCTGGGAGATCATACCTGCCTGGGAGCGGGCATCGCCGAGGTGCAATTGATGGTGACGATGGCCACCTTGCTCTCCAATTACACCTTGCAGGTTGATCCACCCGACTATCACCTGGTCATTGAACACCATCCCACTCCTGTCCCTAGGGGCCATTTCCAGGCGCAGGTGATCGAGCGGCGTACTGCCTCTGCGCGCGAGGAGAGGTGACGATGAGCAGCAATGGAAAGCGTGCCTCGGCCAGGCGGGAGATCTCCTTCCCGCGTTTTGCGGCCTTGTACAACTGGTTGATGGATCGTCCACTTGTTCGAGGCTGGTTTGATCCCCTGCGGCGTGAGATCATCGGGCAGGCGCATGGAGTGGTGCTGGAGGTGGGGGCTGGTGGAGGGCAGAACTTCCCCTTTTACGATCCCGCACGCGTGGAGCGCGTGGAGGCGGTCGAGCCGGATGAGGCCATGCTCGTCGAGGCCAGGCGGCGCCTGGCGACTGCTCCCGTCCCCATCACGCCCACACACGCGCAGGTGGAGTCCCTCCCGTTCCCCGATGCACATTTCGATAGTGCTGTGGCCACGCTCGTCTTCTGTTCCGTGGGGGATCCAGAGGGTGGTCTGCGCGAGATCTGGCGCGTGCTCAAGCCGGGAGGGACGCTCCTGCTCCTCGAACATGTGCGCGCGCAAGGAAGAATAACCACGTGGGTGCAGGATGCGTTGGTCCCCGTGACGACGCGCTGCATGGGCAATGACCATTGGAACCGCGATACCTTGCAGACAGTCCTGCACACCGGTTTCCAGACCACGCAGGTGCGTCAGCTCAGCGGAGGACTCCAGCCCATGCTGCTCATCCATGCGAGCCGTCCCCAAACGCAGGAGGAGATACCCGTAGGCAAGGAATAACACCGTGCTGTCCAGAGAGAGCAGCAACGGCTCTCGAGGCGCACCAGCATGCCAGATGCGTTTCATCTGGCATGCTGTGTCGATAAAGAAGAGAGGAGCACAAAGAGCGTGCCTGAAGAGAACGCCAGACTCATTGCTCTCTACCACAAACAGGCCAAAGACTATGACCGGAGCGGTATCCATGGGCTAGAGCCATGGAGGAGAGAAGCGGTCAAGCGGCTCGACTTGAAGCGCGGCGACCTGGTGGTGGATATTGGCTGTGGGACCGGCCTCAATTTCCCCTGGTTACAGGAAGCGGTTGGCGAGACGGGCAGAATCATTGGGGTGGATCTGACCGATGCCATGCTGGAACAGGCCAGACTGCGCGTTGCCAAAGAGGGCTGGAAGAACGTGGAGCTCGTGCAAGCCGATGCCGCCTCCTATGAGTTCCCCGCTCAGGTGAACGGCATTCTCTCGACCTTTGCCCTCACCTTTCTCCCGCAGGCGCAGTTGCTGATCCAGAACGGCTGCCGGGCTTTAGCGCCTTTCGGGCGGTGGGTTGTGTTGGACATGGCCTGGCCTCGCGCGTGGCCAGTGTGGTTCCACCACCTGCTGTTCTTCTTGCGCCTCTCTCGCTATGGCATCACCGGAGTGGTGATCAGACGACGCCCCTGGCAGACCGTCTGGAGCACAATGCAGCAGTCCCTGGCCGAGGTTGAGCGGCAGCCGTTCTGGATGGGGTTCTTCTACCTGGCTTGGGGGAAACAGCCGCAGCCTCCTGCTTGACTGGATGGCGGTCACCGGCGCGCGGGAACAGTGCCTGCCGGATGGTCCCCTCAGCCGGGCGCTCGCCCATCCTTTCCTCTATGATCAGAGCTAGTAAAGGGTTTAAGGAGCAGGAGCAGTGAAATCTAGAACCAAGGGAACGACCAGGAACGCAGATGTTTTGGGCGAGCCTCGGCTGGGGTTGTTACAGCATCGCGCCTGCGATTTCTGGTTTGCCCCGAAACGTTTTGAAAGCCCTCAATTGTATGAGCGGTTGGGCGTCCTGTGGATCAAACGCTATGCCCCCACGGGTGGCGATTATTTCAGAAAAAAATATGGCGTTCGCGTCATCGACATCAAAAGCACCATCGAGTCTCTGCTCAAGTTTGAGCAGCGGACACGATTGTATGAGGCGATCCATCTAGGGGTCTTCCTTGCCTTTCTCCTCTTCTCCATCTGGCAGCTGGTGTCTGGACGAACCAATGGGATTGGCTTTGGCATGGCCTGTGTGGTGTATGTGCTGCTCATTCTTTCACCAGTGCTGCTGCAACGCTATAACCGCATCCGCGTCTACCAGGCGATCCGTCGAATGAGGAAAAAGCAGGGGTCCTTGTGAGTGGGGAGGAATGGCAAAGAAATCACCAGCCTCATTCCAAATTGGACAACCTTGTTGCGGAGTTCCCAGATGGTGGGGAATCCGCAACAAGGCGGTGAACATCCTGGGAACAAGCTCACACGGCTACCCAGCCGTGTTCAACAGGCCCGTCAGGAGAAAGAAGCCAACCAGGATGAGGATGACTCCTCCGATGCGCGTGAGGAGCGCCGTGGAGCGACGGATGCGCCGCAGGAATGGACTGGCACGATCCACCAGGAGACCGACCAGCAAAAACGGCACGCCCTGACCAAGCGCAAAGAGCAGCAGCACCAGCATCCCTTGCAGTAGCACCACCGATCCCGCGGCGGTCAGGACCAGGACCGCGCCCAGGATCGGGCCAGCGCAGGCCGACCACCCTGCTCCAAAGGTCACGCCGATGAGCCCGGAACGCCACCAGGCAGGCGGCCCCGGCTTGAACTGCACACGGTGCTCCCCAGATACCCATGGAACCGGCACCAGTCCGGTGAGGGCAATTCCCAGGAGGATGAGCACCAGACCGCTCACGCGCTCCAGGACCTGCTGGTACACGCTCAAGGCACTGCCAAGCAAGGCTGCTGCCGCTCCCAACAGCGTCAAGAACAGGGTGCAACCCAACACAAACCAAAGGGCTTGCAGACTGACCTGCCACCGTGCGGAAGACCGGCTCTTGACCTCTTCCAGGCTCATCCCCGACAGGTAGGCAAGGTAGCCAGGCACCAGGGCCACGACGCACGGTGAGAGAAAAGACAGCAGACCTGCTCCAAACACTGCCAGGAGGCTAAGAGGGGTGAGCGACATGACCGGTCCCTTTCTCGATCATCGATGTGGCCGAAAGACGAAGAGACCCCTCCCGATAGGCACGCATGGGCGGAATACTCCCTGTTCCTGGACACGCCCATCGTGTTTTTGGAAAGGGGAGCACCATTTACGGTGCCTCCTTCCATATGTGGGGGCGGGTCGCCTGCAGGAGCAGCATGGGCTGGAACCCCTTTCTGACCGTGCGGACCTGCGTGGTCTGGAAGCCGGTGCGCAAGGTATCGCGGTTCCAATGGCAATGGCCCATGCAGCGGGTCGAGAGGGGCACCAGCGCATCCTGGACCCACGCAGCCATTCTCCCTTGCGCGCGCACATGTTCGAGGAGCAGGAGCGTCCCCCTGGCTTGAGCACCCGCCAGATCTCGCGCAGACCGCGCTCTGGATCCTGCACCGAACAGAAAACGAGGGTCGCGACCACGCTGTCAAATTGTGCATCGGGAAACGGAAGCATCTCAACTGGGGCGCTAATCAGGTGGATAGAGACGGGCGCGTCTTCCAGCCGACGACGGGCTATAGCCAGCATGGCCTCGTCCGGTTCGATCGCCTCCACGCACTCCACACGGGCCGGATCGTAAAAAGAGAAGTTCTGCCCCCCACCAGCTCCCACCTCCAGCACCACTCCCTGCGCCCGCCCGGCAGTCGCGCGCCTCCAGGGGTCGAACTTCTGTCGAACCCACGGTTGCTGCATCTCCCGGTCGTAATGTGCAGCAAACCGCGGGGAGGATACCTCCTTCGCGTCGGGAGTACGGCGAAGTCGATGGCTCTTCTTCATTTGGTCTCTCTCTTTTCTCCCTGCTCTGCGGTTATCGCTGCTGGCTCGTTCGCTTCGACCGGCCTGCTGCTCTTTTGCGGAATCCCAACGGTCGCAGGGACCTCTCCTGCCGGGATCGCCTCTGCGTAGCGCCAGCGCCAGACCCAAAGCGTGAGTGGGATCAGCAGGAGGAAAACGATGAGCGAGGTCCACTGCGCTTGCTTGAGGCCCCAAGCAAGGGGACCCAGGGACACGACGAGATTGGCACGGGCGAAAAAGACCAGAAACTGGGTGACGGTATAGCTAAACAGGTAGGTCGTCAGGAGCATACCAGGCTGGCGAGAACGCCGCGCCACGACGAGCAAGAGGGCAATCAATGCCAGATTGAGCAGCAACTCATACCCGGCGGCGGGCTGCACCGGCACGTGGCAGGTGCCCGCGCTGGGATTCTGGCAGGCCCAGCTTGCGGAATGGTCATACACGGTCGACCAGGGAAGTCGGCTTGGATAGCCGATGATATCGCCATTGATCAGATTGCCAATCCGCCCGAACGGCTGGGCACAGGCAGCAAAGAGCGCCCCGGCGTCAAGCACGACCAGCGGATTGAGTCGTTCTTTGAGCGCGCGCCAGAACAGCACCGGCACGACCAGAAACACCGCTCCATAAAAGGCCATCCCACCCTCCCAGGTCGCCAGGATGTTCTGTGGCTTCAGCAGGTAATCCGGCACCAGATCGGGCTGCTGGATCACGAAATAGAGGCGCCCGCCCAGGAGCCCGGCCACCACACACCACCACAGCATGCGGTAGACCTGCTGTTCTGTGATGCCCTGACGGGCGGTGTAGCGGCGGATGCACCACAGACCCATGACAATCGCCACAACATACATCAGGCCATACCAGTGCAAGGCCAGCGGACCGATGCGCAGGAGTACCGGATCGATGTTAATGTGAATATACGGACCAATACGCAGCCAGCCCCAGTTGATCGAGAAGGCCAGCGAGACTGGGATGCTTTCCATCGTTTTCTTCCTCTCTCCCCTCAAACCAGCCGGAGCGAAAGCCGGCAGAAGTCGACCACCGCTACACTGCCGGCGAACAGCAGCAGGTCGAACACCCCGACACTGGCAACGAACGTCGTCACAGCGCGTAGCGCCTGCCAGCTTGTGGAAGCCCTGGAGGGTTGTTCTCTGCTGAAGGTACGCCAAAAGTCCAGGAAGAACAGGAAGGCAGCCAGGGTGAGCAAGACGATGGTCACGGGCCAACTCCAGGAGAGGAGTGCCGTGCTCCAGTTCACCGTCAACCCAGCCTGGCGCAGGACCAAGACAGCCAGCACGGCACCAGCGAGCAGCAGGGCCTCTCGCCCAGCACGGGTGCTGATGCGGGGAGCGAGGAAGCCGCCCAACTGGAGCAACAGAGCGAGCAGGCCACTGCCGGTGAGCAGATACGCCGCAAACAGGGTGAACGTAAACGCTGGGGCATGCGCGAGCAGTTGCGAAAGCAGCGCGGTAGTACCCACAATACTCAGCGCGTAGACCAGCCCACGAAGAACCACTGCACCGCCTCTCCAGAAACGCGGGCGCATTTCTCGCGCCCAGGCTTCAGCAAAAGCCACGGGATTGGGACCGACCACCGCTTCAAGAGATTTGCCATCGTGGATGGCTTGCTGTAAGTGCTGCTCCAGCTCGAGTTGCATCTCACTGATCTGCTCGCGTGTAATACCTCGGAGTAACCAGTAGCCCGCGCAGGCCTCAACGAGATCAGCGATCTGTTGTTGAGTGTGCTGGTCTGCTCTCTTCATCGGATCGCGCTCCTTTCAGAATGTGCTCGACCGCCTGGGCAAACACCTCCCACTCGGTCTGCCACCACTCCAGTTGTTTGACCCCCTCGGGCCGGAGACGATAATACTTGCGCTGGGGGCCATCACGCGACGCCACCAGATAGCCCTCGATGTAGCCGAGGTGTTGCAGGCGGCTCAAGAGCGGATAAATGCTGCCCTCACTCACCAGATCCAACCCCTGCTGGGCCAGTTGTTGCACCATCTCGTATCCGTAACAGGGCCGCTGCGCAAGCGTGGCGAGCAGGCACATATCGAGCGTGCCTTTGAGTAACTGCGTCGAACGGGTGTCCATGAGCGTCTCACGCTTTCACTCTCTTGCAATACAGTGTACTGGAGGCAGTATAACACACAGTAGCTTGTTTTGCAAGAGAGTGATGGTCGAGCATTTCCAGGTGCAGATCGAGCACGTCTCTCCCACGATGGATCTCGGCCGATTCACGTGATGAAAAATCTCACGCCATGCTGATGACCAGGGAGCGAGCTACCATGGAGGAGATTTTTAGCAGTCTTGACCCTCACTGATCGTTTTCTGAACTCCTTTCTCATGCGGGATTATCTTCATGTTGATGCCAACAAGCAGGCAGGATTGATCACGATGGACACTTTTGGTAAAGGGTCTCCTGCATTTCTCGTGCTCGGCAATGGAAAGGAAGTGGGATGAACTGGCCTCTTGAGGTGTCGAGGGCATCACTTGGAGCAGAACTCTCTCTCACTGCTGTTCTCCAAGCGCTTCTTCGGGAATCAACAGCATTGCTGAGCGCGATTTTTGCGGAAAAGCCTCTCTCATGAGAGTGTTTAGGAGTGTAGCAAACGTTCGCATGGGATCGTGAAAAATATTGACAGCTACTGATTACTCATCTTGCCAAATCGAGCTAGAAGGCCCACGCATGTAGGGGATGAATGGCGAGACACCGTCCCCCGGCCGGTGTGCGCATTTGAGGGTGGGGCAACGGAGATTCCGGTTGTACTCTGCCGAAAAAGAAGAGTATGGTAACTTGCCAGAAGGCACGACCGGACTCCAGAGACGCCTGGATACGGGAGCGTGGCGTGGGAAACCGCATAAAACGGGCGGATTGGGCATCGACGGGACAAATGGAAACAAGAGGTAATTGGGAAGATATTCACCAGTGCGGAGCAGGAGCAGGAGAGCGAGCGATGAGGCGAGTCGAGCAACACGTGATTGAACAGACTCATCCGCATTTTCAGCCCATCGACGAGATGGCTCTGGCCTCGAAAAACCTCTGGAATCTGGCCAATTACCAGGTGCGGCAGGCGTTCATTTTCCAGCATACCTATCTGAATAATACAGCCACCTTCCATCGGCTCAAAGCGACGGATGCCTATACAGCCCTTCCCGCTAAAGTCGCCAATCAAGTGCTCCTCCAACTGCATGGAGCCTGGACCGCTTTTTTTGAAGCGATGGAGGAATACCGAGCACATCCAGAGCGGTTCAGAGGGCGGCCTGGACTTCCCAAGTACCTGCACAAAACGCGGGGGCGCAACCTGCTGGTCTTTGAACTCGGATGCATCTGGAAGGCGGAACTGCGCGTGCGGGAGATTGCGGTCAGCCAGCTTGGGCGCATTGCGGAAACCAAGCAGCAACCGCAATCGGTTCAACAGGTTCGCATCGTTCCGAAAGCAGATCACTACGTGGTGGGAGTGATCTATGAGACGGAGGAAAAACGCGCCTTGGGCCTTGATCCTGGCCTGTTTGTGGCGCTTGATCCAGGGGTCAACGTCCTGGCCGCTCTCACCTCGAATAAAGCGGGCTTCATTCCCCGCCTGGTTTCCGGCGGTCCGGTGAAAGCCGCCAATCAACTGTATAACAAACAACGCGAGCATGCACAGAAACAGCTTGCCAAAGGAAAGGAACCCCGCTTCACCTCGCACCGCTTAGAGCGGATCACGACGAAGCGCAACAGGCGAGTTATGCACTACCTGCATACCGCAAGCCGTCGGATTATCGCACTCCTGGTGGCAGAGGGCATCGGGACGCTGGTCCTGGGCAAAAACCCGTTTTGGAAAACGCGCGTGGAGCTGGGAAAGAAGAACAACCAGGAGTTTGTGCAAATTCCTCACGCGACATTTCTGGAGATGCTCACCTACAAGGCGGAGGGGCTTGGCATGCGGGTGATCGTCACCGAAGAGAGCTACACCAGCAAGGCTAGCTTTCTCGACCTCGATGTGTTGCCCACCTATGATCCAACCCAGGGAACCGAGCAGGAGGAGAAACCGCGTTTCTCTGGCTATCGAGATGGCCGTTGGTATCGCGTCAAAGGACGTGCACCCATTCATTCCGATGTGAATGGGTCGTTTAACATTGGCAGAAAAGTATTCCCGACAGCCTTTGGCCCAGGGATAGCGGCCACCGCAGTTCGGCCCAGACGGCTTGCCGTCTAAACTATAGAGCTCTGGCAGTTTTGTCATAACTTCTGGATACTGTTACGGCTAGTGTATAGATTTCGTTTTGAGAGCAGAGAGCAAAAGGCCTCGGTAAGAAGCAAGGCATGGAGGTGTAGAGGCGCCTGTGCATGGAGAGGATCAAGCCTCTCTGGTAAACGATGCGAACCAAGGCACACCGGCAGCCTCCTACCTCTTCCCTTGTGTCGCTCGTCTCCTGTTCTCAAGAGAAGTCACGCGTAAAGCCACCCTCTCGGTGGGAAGATGAAAGCCATGAAAGTCTCCTTCACCCAGCCAGAACAGCAGCTCTCCCCCTATGTGGCTCTCATTTGGGTCTTTGAGAGTCGTTCTGGGGTGCCACTCGCCGATAGCAGGATCATCGTGCCCGATGGCAGAGCCAAAATCATTGTTCCCTACCGAAACTCGTTATGTGCCGCGGTCAGTCATCGACTCCTCAACGCGCAAGAACACCACATCTTCTTGGTGGGAATCCAGAGCAACCCAACGACCATTGCCTCAACGGCAACGGATACCGGCACCATTGGCGTCGAATTGACCCCCAAAGGACTGTACCACTTGTTCAAGCTGAGCATGCATGAAATCACCAATCGGATGGTGAGCTTCGAAGAGCTATTCGGTCCGCCGGGAGCGAGGCTGCAAACTCTGGTCGGTGACGCGGAAGACCCGCAGCAGAAGATTGCGCTTCTGCAGACGGCCCTGACGCACCTGCTTCAACAGAACGACAAGGAGTATGCGCTCCTGGATCACACCCTTGATCTGCTCGCCCAGACCCACGGCATGATGCCGGTCCAGGAACTCGCCGCCCACACTGGCTACACCAGGCGCTATTTGGACAGGCTCTTTCAGGAACACGTCGGGGTGTCTCCAAAATCGCTGGCGAGCATCCTGCGGTTTCAGGAAGTGTACCAGGGATGGATGCAGCACCAGTCACCAACCTTCTTTAGCAACCATTGGCCGGCGTACTATTATGATCAGTCTCACTTCATTAAAGAGTTTAAGCGCTTTACCGGATTTACGCCCCAGCACTACGCTGGCATCGTCAATGAGTTTGGCAGAGCCTTCTCCGCCGGGCAATAA
>Ga0070717_10001143_pt1 | contig 17925 bp, 16 predicted proteins | sample LARL113metaG_FD_71366 | JGI IMG/M metagenome (GOLD analysis project Ga0070717, IMG submission 71366) | Corn, switchgrass and miscanthus rhizosphere microbial communities from Kellogg Biological Station, Michigan, USA - LAR L11-3 metaG | ecosystem: Host-associated > Plants > Roots > Rhizosphere ... | reverse complement strand
CTCCTCCTCGACATAGGTGCGCTTGGCGCGGTTCTGCACCACCAGCACGCCGAGCGTGTTGCCGGCGCGCAGGATCGGCACGCCGAGGAAGGAGTGGTAGATTTCCTCGCCGGTCTCCGGACGGTACGAAAACGCCGGGTGGCTTTGCGCGTCGTTCAGATTGAGCGGGGTCGCCTCGCTGGCGACGAGGCCAACCAGGCCCTCATGCGCGCTCAAGACGGTGCGATGCACCGCGTCGCGGTTGAGGCCTTCGGTGGCGTAGAGTTCGAGCGTGTTGTCGACGCGCAGCACATAGGTCGAGCAGACCTCGGCCACCATGTTGGCCGCGATCAGCACCACGATCTTGTCCAACCGTTCCTGCGCTGAAACCTGCTCCGCCATGGTTTCGCGGAGCCGTCTCAGCAAGACGCGGGGGCCTCCCGACGCGCTCCGCATGTGCTGTGATCCCCCTCCGTGAAGCCAGCCTGCCGGGTGGCCGGCAGCTGGCGTTAAACTCAGACAAGACAACAATTTTATTCATTCGGCGCCGTCGCAAGCCCTAGTACGGGCCGAATCAGGATCGCCAAAACTGTGGCACAGTTTGCGGCAGCCCACGCTTCAGGCCGTATAGCGAATTGAGGCTTGTTTTGCCAAGCAAAACGCCTGCCAGCGGCGATCACGGCTTGGTTGATCGATGTTGCGCCTGCTAAGAAAAAATTCTTCTAAACTTGATCGAGCCCATAGAGCGTGTGCAGCGTCCGCACCGCAAGCTCGGTATAGGCGGCATCGATCAGCACCGAGAATTTGATCTCGGAGGTGGTGATGGCGCGAATGTTGATGTTGCGCGCGGCGAGCGCCGCAAAGGCCTTGGCGGCGACACCGGCATGGCTGCGCATTCCGCTGCCGATCACCGAAACCTTGGCGACGTCGGTGGCGCTGTCGAGCCGGGCATAGCCGATTTTCTTCTTGGCCGCGGTGATGGTGTCGCGGGCGCGGCTATAGTCGCTAGCCGGCACGGTAAAGGTGAGGTCGGTGGTTTTGCCGTCCTCGGAGACGTTCTGCACGATCATGTCGACATTGATATTGGCGTCCGCCAGCGGCCCGAAGATCGCGGCGGCAACCCCCGGCTTGTCCTCTATCTGGCGCACGGAAATCTGGGCCTCGTCCTTGGAAAAGGCGATCCCGGTGACGACGTGGTTCTCCATGATCTCCTCCTCGCTGCAGATCAGCGTGCCCGGCGGCTGGTTGGCGTGCGGGTCGATATCTTCGGGATCGTCGAAACTGGAACGGACGAAAATCGGTATGTTATGCACCATGCCGAGTTCCACCGAGCGCACCTGCAATACCTTGGCGCCTTGCGAGGCCAGTTCCAGCATGTCCTCGAAGGTGATCTTGTCGAGCCGGCGGGCTTTCGGAACCACCCGCGGGTCCGTCGTATAGACGCCATCGACGTCGGTATAGATATCGCAGCGGTCGGCATGGATGGCAGCGGCAATCGCCACGGCCGAGGTGTCGGAACCGCCGCGCCCCAGCGTCGTGATCCGTCCCGTCTGCGGGTTGATGCCCTGAAAGCCGGCGATGACGGCGACCTCCTTGCGGTCCTTGAAGCGGTTGATGAGCTCGGCGCCGTCGATGTTGAGAATGCGCGCCGAGGCATGCGCGTCGCTGGTCAGGATCGGAATCTGCCAGCCCTGCCAGGAACGCGCCTGGATGCCGATGGTCTGCAACGCGATCGCCAGCAGCCCGGAGGTGACCTGTTCGCCGGAGGCGACTACCGCGTCATATTCGCGCGCGTCGTGCATGGCCGAGGCCTCGCGGCACCAGTCCACCAGCTCATTGGTCGTGCCAGCCATCGCCGACACCACCACGGCAACGTCATGGCCGGCATCGACCTCGCGCTTCACATGGCGCGCGACGTTGCGGATACGTTCGATATTGGCGACGGAGGTGCCGCCGAATTTCATCACGAGGCGGCCCATGACGACGCGTACGATCCCCAAATAGGATAAGTTAACGGCTCCGGCGGAAAGCGCAGGCGCAGGAACCAAAACGCGCGTATACATAGCGATGGGGCCGGGGGCAAGCCGGTTCGTTTCCAGCCCAGGGAATGGTGCGTTAGGGTAATTGAGGCGAGTGTATGGGGCGTTATATCGACGATATCCTGCAGCCCGGTGAAAAAGTGCTGTATTCGACCAACGCGCACTGGATCTTCTATCTGCCGGCGATCGGGGCCTGGATCCTGGCGCTGGTCCTCCTGATCCTGTCGCGGGCGACCACGACCCCCGGTCTCATCCTGATGTGCCTGGCAGCCTCCGTCGTGGTGGCGCTCGTGGCGCTGTACTGGACCGCAAAAGCCTGGTTTCACCGCTGGACCACCGAGACCGACGTCACCAATCTGCGCGTCGTGCACAAGACCGGGTTCATCAAGCGACGCACCTTCGAGATGGCGCTCGACAAGGTCGAGAGCGTCGACGTCAACCAGAGCATCCTGGGCCGCATCCTGAATTACGGCGACGTCACCATCCTCGGCGTCGGCGAGGGCAAGGAAACCATCTCGACCATCGCTTCGCCCTTGGATTTCCGCAGCCACATCACCGCGCGATAGAACGGCTATGGCCATGCAACAAAATTTTGGCGCGCGCAGCTCCGGGGGCGGAGGCTCGACGGTCGATCCCGCCGAGATCGCCAAATTTTCCAAACTATCCGAAGAGTGGTGGGATCCCCGCGGCAAGATGGCGCCGCTGCACAAGATCAATCCGCTGCGGCTGACCTATATCCGCGATGCCGCCTGCCGCAAGTTTCAGCGCAATGTCAAAAGCCTGAATTGCCTCTCGGGCCTGCGCATCCTCGACATCGGCTGCGGCGCGGGGCTTTTGTGCGAACCGTTCACCCGCCTCGGCGCCCAGGTGATCGGCGTCGATCCCTCCGCCAGCAATATCGCGGCCGCCAAACTGCATGCCGACAAGGGGCACCTGTCGATCGACTATCGCTGCACCACGGTCGAGGAGATGGATGTGCGCGAACGCTTCGACATCGTGCTCGCGATGGAAGTGGTCGAGCATGTCAGCGACGTCGGCATGTTCCTTTCCCGCTGCGCCGTCATGGTCAAACCCGGCGGGCTGATGGTGGTCTCGACGCTGAACCGCAACTGGAAGAGCTTTGCGCTTGCGATCGTCGGTGCGGAATATGTGCTGCGCTGGCTGCCGCGCGGCACCCATCAATGGGACAAGTTCGTCACCCCGGACGAGCTCGCCAAGCACCTGCTCGACAACCGGCTCGTCATCACCGAAGAGACCGGCGTGGTCTACAGCCCATTCGCCGACAAGTGGGTTCTGTCCTCCGACATGGACGTGAACTACATGGTGGTGGCGGAGGAGATGGCTTGAGCGTTCAACTCTCAGCGCTTGCGGATCTCCGCGAAACGCAAGGTGCTAGTTGATGTGCCCTCTCCCCTTGTGGGAGAGGGCGTCTCCGCCGTTTGGTCTGGGTGCGTTTGGGTGAGGGGTTCTCTCGCAGCACTTCCGATGCGGAGGCAACCCCTCACCCGGCTTCGCTTCGCGAAGCCACCCTCTCCCACAAGGGGAGAGGGTGCAGCTTGCATCCCTGTCATGCAGCGCTTCGGTTGACCGCATTCGCTGCGCCCGGCACGGTGGCCGGCCCATTTAGCCGGTCCCTCCCAAATGTTCTCCATCGCCACGCTCTGGATTCCCTTCACCATCACGGCTGCGCTCGGCCAGGTCGCGCGCAACGCGATGCAGCGGTCATTGACGGGACCGCTCGGCACCTGGGGCGCGACCAATATCCGTTTCCTGTTCGGCTTTCCGTTTTCGATTCTGTTCTTTGCGGTGGTGCTCACCATCTCCGGCGATCACCTCCCGGTGCCGACGGCTTCGTTCTGGCCCTGGCTGTTGCTCGGCGCCCTCACCCAGATCACCGGCACCGGCATGATGTTGCTCGCGATGAATGATCGTTCCTTTGTGGTGACGACGGCCTATCTGAAAACCGAGGCGATCCAGACCGCGATCTTCGGCTTTGTCTTTCTCGGCGACCATCTGACGCTGCTCAAGGTGGTCGCGATCCTGATCGCGACCGCCGGTGTCGTCATTGCCGCGCTGCGACCGGGCGCCGAGAAGGGTTTTGCAGATTTGAGACCGACGCTGCTGGGCCTGGCCGCCGCGGCGTCGTTTGCGCTGTCAGCGGTCGGCTTCCGTGGCGCGGTGATCGTGGTGCCCGGCGTCTCGTTCGTCACGGCAGCGTCCTACACACTGGTGTTGGGCCTGTTCGTGCAGACGCTGGTGCTGACGATCTTCCTCTTGGTTCGCGCACCCGACGTGCTCAGGAAAATCCTCGGGCTGTGGAAGCCATCGATCTTGGCCGGCTTCATGGGCGCGTTCGCCTCGCAATTCTGGTTCCTGGCGTTCGCGCTGACGGCGGCCGCCAATGTGCGCACGCTGGCGCTGGTCGAGGTGCTGTTTGCACAGGCCGTCGCCTATTACTCGTTCAAGCAGCCGATATCGGCGCGCGAACTATTCGGCATCGTGCTGATCGTGATCGGGGTCGCGCTGCTGGTCGCGGCTTGACAGCGCCCGCGCCGTCGGAATACTTTACCAAATAGTTAAGTTATATCTGCCCTGGGATCGGGGGTTCGCATGGCCTCATACATCGGCGGCTGTACCTGCGGCGCGGTCCGTTACGAGATCACGGCAGAGCCGGTGCGAAGCTTTCAGTGTCAGTGCCGCGACTGTCAGCGCGACACCGGCGCGGGACATGCATCGGTTGCGGTGTTTCCCCGCGCCGCCATGCGGGTTGAGGGCGACGTCGTCGAAAATTTGAGAGTTGCAGATAGCGGCGCCGAGAAGCGAAAGGGGTTTTGCGGCAAATGCGGCTCGCCGCTCTACAACAAGCCGCAGAACGTGCCGGACCTGATCGGCGTCTATGTCGGCACGCTCGACGATCCGTCGGGATTCAAGCCGCAGCTGGTGATGTTCGCTTCGCGCGGAAATGATTGGGACCATCTCGATCCGGCGCTGCCCAAGGTGCCGTATATGCGGCCGTCGTCTTAAGCCGAGCGCGTCAGTTGCGGTCTTCCGGCAGCACCGGCAGCGGCGAGACCTCGACGCCTTCGTCGATCAGGGCGCGCGCTTCGTCCGGCGATGCCTCGCCATAGATCGGGCGGTGCTCGATATCGCCGTAATGCATCTTGCGGGCTTCGTTCGGAAACCGCTCGCCGACATTGTCGGCGTTTTTCACGATGTGATCGCGCAATTCCTTGAGCTTGGCGCGCAACTCGCGCTCCTGCGCCATCAACAGCGGCGTCGAGGCCGGCGCCGTGACTTCCGCAGGCTGTGCCGCCACGGGCTCAGGCGCCGGTGCGACGCTTTTACGGCCCTTCTTGCTCACGATCTGCGGCGCCATGATAGCCTTCTCGACCTTGGCCGAGCCGCAGGCCGGGCAGGTCACGAGCTTGCGCCGAACTTGCGTATCGTAGGCGGAAGAACTTTGGAACCAGCTTTCGAACGAGTGGTCCCGTTCGCAGCGCAGGGAGTATCGGATCATGCCGATCCCCGCACCAGGTGCAGATGTTCCGGCCCCGCCTTGGGGTCGGCGACACTGAAGCGGCGGCCGTGCTGCAACGACGGCACGGTTTTGCGCGCGGTCTCGACCTTCGAGGGGTCGATCTTTGCAAGGAATACGCCGGGTTCGACGCCGCCCTCGGCCAGCACCTCGCCCCAGGGGGCGACGATCAGCGAGTGGCCGTAGGTCTCGCGCTTGTTCTCATGCAGTCCGGCTTGCGCCGCGGCGAATACGAAACAGCCGGTCTCGATCGCCCGCGCACGAAGCAGCGTATGCCAATGCGCTTCGCCGGTTTTGCGCGTGAACGCGGAAGGCACGGTGAGGAACGACGCGCCGCTTTCGGCTAAAGCCCGATAGAGCGCCGGGAAGCGCACGTCATAGCAGATCGTAAGGCCAATGCGGCCCCATGGCAGGTCGGAGATCACGGCGGTCTCGCCCGGCTGGTAATTGGCGGATTCGCGGTAGGTCTCGCCGCCGGGAAGATCGATATCGAACATGTGGATCTTGTCGTAGCTCGCGAGCACACCTCCGTCGGGCCCGATCAGGAACGAGCGGTTGACGGCCTTCTCCGGCGAGAACCGCAGCGCCAGCGAGCCGATATGAAGGTGGATCTTCAGTTCGGCCGCGAGCGCGCGATAGGCTTTGAGCGAACGATCGTCCTCCTCGGAGGCGAGATGCTCGAACAGCGCCTTGCGGTTTACTTGCATCATGTTGCTGACCTCGGGGGTCTGCACATAATCGGCGCCCTGGGCCGCCGCTTCGCGGATCAGTTTGGTGCCCTGCTCGAGGCTCGGCTCGGGCAGAAGAGAGGTGCGCATCTGCACCATGGCCGCGGTGAAAATGTTGTCAGTGCTCATGAACTGGCCGTTTCGCCCGCCAGCATCGCGTCAAGCTTGCCCTCGCGGTCGAGCGCATAAAGCTCGTCGCAGCCGCCGACATGGGTTGCGCCGATGAAGACCTGCGGGAAGGTCGTGCCGGCGCCGGCGCGATCATACATCTGCTGACGGACCGCGGGGTCCTTACCGACGTCGAATTCGGTGAACGCAGCCTTCTTGCGGTTCAACAGCGATTTGGCCGCGCTGCAATAGCCGCAGCCCGGGCGGGTGTAGATTTCGATGGCAGCGTTCATGTTGCGCTCTGAAGGAAACGGTACCCGATTATATGGGAGGGCGGTGGGTATCCACAACCCGCGCGAACACCAGCACATCGACTTGTGCCGCTTTGGCGCGCAGCAATGCCCGCGCACAGGCATCGACGGTGGCGCCGGAGGTCAGAACGTCGTCGATCAGGATCACGCGACGGCCCTGGACCTCGGACTGGCGGTCGGCGGATACCTTGAATGCGCCCTGCACATTGCTGGCACGCTGCGGGCGCGACAGGCCGACCTGCTGCTCCGTCGCCCGGACGCGCCGAAGCACGTCCCCCCTGACCTTGACGCCGCTTTGGCGTTCGATCGCGCGCGCCAGCGCGCCGGACTGGTTGTAGCGGCGGCTCCACCCGCGGCGCCAATGCAGCGGAACCGGAATAAGCCAGTCGGCCCCGTCGAGCAATTCCTGGCCGGCGCGGGCCATCCAGCGGCCCATTGCCGGCGCCAGATCAGTGCGGTCCTGGTATTTCAGCGCATGCACCAGCGTGCGTGCGACGTCGTCATAGCGCACGGTGGCGCGGGCGCGGGCATAGGCCGGGGGACTAGCGATCGCCTCCATCGACAACAGTTCAGGCCCGGGATCGTAGACAAAGGGAATGCCGAGTTTTGGGCAAAACGGCTTGGCGATGAACGACAGTTTTGACCAGCAATTTGCGCAGACGCCTTCGCCGTCGACCGGTTCGCGGCAGGCCACGCACAGCGTGGGCAACGCAATGTCGAGCACCAGCCGCGTGGCATTCCGCCACGCGCCGCGGCATGAATTCAGCGCGCCGCGCAGATGGTGCGAGATGGAGCGGGATGGGGCGATTTCGGCGTCCATCTGCCAAGGCTAGCGCTGGCCTGCATAATGCTCAAGCACCGGATTGCCAGAGACAGGGCGAGGGGCGTAACCAACCGGCATGGTTTTGAACCAAGACACCGCGCCCATCCTGTTCGACCGCGCGTTGCTGCGTATGCGGCTCGACCGTGCGCAGAAACAGGGGCCGGCGACCTTCCTGCTCGATCGCGTCGCCGGGGACATGGAAGATCGGCTGGCGGCCGTGAAGCGGGAATTTGCCGATGTCGCCGACATCTGGACGCCCGGCGATGCCTTGCGGAGGCCGTTCGCGAATCGCTTCAAGTCGTTCACTCATGTTGATCTCGGGGACTCGGAGGTCCTGCCGTTACAGCCTGAGCAACTCGATCTCGTCGTTTCCGGGCTCGCCTTGCAGTTCGTCAATGATCTGCCCGGCGTGTTCGCGCAAATCCGCCGGGCACTGAAGCCCGACGGTCTGTTGCTGGCGGCGATGCTCGGCGGCGACAGCCTGACGGAGCTACGGCAATCCTTTGCCGCGGCGGAAGCCGAGCTGGAAGGCGGGGTGTCGCCCCGCGTTGCGCCGTTTGCGGATTTGCGCGATGTCGGCGCGCTGTTGCAGCGGGCAGGGCTGGCGCTGCCCGTCACCGACGTCGATCGGGTCGTGGTGCGCTATGACAGCGCGTTCGCGCTGATGGCCGACTTGCGGCGCATGGGCGCGACCAACATCCTCATCGAGCGGCGGCGGACACCTATCCGCCGCGCCACGATGCTGCGGATGGCGCAGATCTACGGCGAGCGCTTTGCCGATTCGGATGGTCGCATCCGCACCACCTTCGATGTGATCTGGCTGTCGGGCTGGGCGCCGCACGAAAGCCAGCCAAAACCGCTGCGGCCGGGATCGGCGACGGCGAGTCTCGAGGAGGCGGTGAGGGGCTCACCCTCCCCTGGAGGGGGAGGTCGACGCGAATGAAATGAGCGGCGGGGTGGGGTGACGGTCTCTCGTTTTCGAACGGTGCCCGAGTTGAGAGATCACCCCACCCCGTCTCGCATTTCGCTGCGCTCCATGCGAGCCGACCCTCCCCCTCCAGGGGAGGGTGGAGCAAGGCTACATCAACAAATCGATCAGATGCGGGATCAGCGGAATGTCTGCCGGCGGCATCGGGTAATCGCGCAGCTTGTTGGCGCGGACCCAGGCGAGATTCTGGCCCTCGCGCGCAATCACACTGCCTTCCCAGCGCCGGCAGATGTAGAGCGGCATCAGGAGATGGAAACTATCGTAGGCGTGGCTTGCGAAGGTCAGCGGCGCCAGGCACGCCTCGCTGACGGTGATGCCGATCTCTTCGTGGAGTTCGCGGATCAGGGTCGCTTCCGGCCGCTCGCCGGGCTCGACCTTGCCGCCGGGAAACTCCCACAGGCCGGCCATCGCCTTGCCTTGCGGCCGTTGCGCGATCAGGACGCGCTTGTCGCTATCGACCAGCGCGCAGGCAACCACCAGGGTGAGTTTGACATCGCCCATGCGTCGCTCAGGAGCGGTAATCGCCGTTGATCGCGACATATTCCTTGGTGAGGTCGCAGGTCAGCACGCGGTCGCGGCCTTTGCCCATGCCGAGCGCGATTCTGATCTGGATTTCCGGATTCTTCATCGCGGCCGAGACTTCCTGCTCATTGTAGGACGGGTCGCGCGCGCCGCTTTTGGCGACACGGATGCCGTTGAACGAGATCGAAAGCTTGTCGCGATTGGCGGGCTCGCCGGCCTTGCCGACCGCCATCACCACGCGGCCCCAATTGGCGTCCTCTCCGGCGATCGCGGTCTTCACCAGCGGCGAATTCGCCACCGACATCGCGATCTTTCGCGCCGATGCCTTCGTCACCGCGCCCTCGACAATGATCTCGACCAGCTTGCGCGCGCCTTCGCCGTCGCGCGCCACCTGCTCGGACAGATCAGCCAGCACGCCGTGCAGCGCTTTGGTGAAGGCCTTCAGCCGCGGATCGCTGGCGCGGCTGATCTTTGGCGCACCATTTTCGGCGGCCGTGCCGGTCGCAAACGCCAGCAGCGTGTCCGAGGTCGAGGTGTCGCCGTCGATGGTCACGGCGTTGAAAGTATCCTCGACGCCGCTCTTGAGCAGGGATTGCAGCGCGCTCGCTGAAATCGGCGCATCGGTGAACACGAACGACAGCATGGTCGCCATGTCGGGCATGATCATGCCGGCGCCCTTGGCCATGCCGTTGATGGTGACCTTGGCCTTGCCGAGCTTGACGGTCGCGGTTGCGACTTTCGGAAAGGTGTCGGTGGTCATGATCGCCTTGGCCGCGCTTATCCAGTCGCCGGGCGCGCACGTCTCGGCGAGCGTTGCGAGCACGCCGTCGAATTTGGTGGCATCGAGCGGCTCGCCGATTACCCCGGTGGAAGCCAAGAACACCTCGTTCGGGTTGCAGCCGGCGGCCTTGGCGGCAATCGAGGCGGTCAGCGCGGTGGATTGCCGCCCGGTTTTGCCCGTGAAGGCGTTGGCGTTGCCGGAATTCACCACCAGCGCGCGCGCCTCACCGCGCTTGAGCTTGGCGCGGCACCATTCCACCGGCGCCGACGGGCACTTTGACTTTGTGAACACGCCGGCAACCGTTGTGCCCTTGTCCATGATTGCCAGCAGCACGTCGGTACGGTCCTGGTAGCGGATGCCGGCGGCAGCGGTCGCAAGCTTCACGCCAGCGATCACGGGCATGTCGGGGACGACGGTCGGGGCGAGCGGGGAAACGGCCGTGGACATGGGGGGCGCCTTATCGACAAAGAAAATCCGTCACGGCCAATTTATTCCGGCCATCCACGCCTTCTCTCACTGAACGAGAGTTCAAGACGTAGATGGCCGGGACATCGAGCGCGAAGATGCGCTTCGCGCTTTAGCCCGGCCATGACGGTTGTAAATACTATTGGCTTCGCCGAAGTGACAGCGAATTCTTACTTCTTCGCCGGCGCCATCTTGGAGTCGGCGGGTTTGGCCGGGTCGGTCTTGGTATCGGTCTTGGTGTCGGACTTGGCGGTCTCGGCCGGCTTATCCATGCGCTCGACCTTGGCGGCCTCGCGCAGCTTGCCGACGTAGTCAGCCTGCGCCTTGCGCGCCACATAGGTCTCGATCTGGCTCTTGACCTGATCGAAGTCCGGCGCCTTGCGCTTGCGCTTTTCCTCGACCTTGATGACGTGCCAGCCGAACTGCGACTTCACCGGATCGGAGACCTTGCCGGGCTCCAGCGCGAACGCCACCGTGGAGAATTCCGGCACCATCTGGTCCTTGGTGAAAAAGCCGAGATCGCCACCGTCGGAGGCGCCGGGATCCTTGGACTTCTTCTTGGCGAGTTCGGCGAAATCGGCGCCCTTCTTGAGCTCCTCCTCGACCGCCTTGGCCTCATCCTCGGTCTCGACCAGGATATGCCGGGCGTGCACTTCTTCCTCGCCCGTGATCTCCTTGGAGGCCGCCTCGTAAACCTTCTTCATGGCGTCGTCGGTGGTCGCGGCCTTGCCTTCGCTGGCGAGCAGGCTGTCCATCAGAAGACGGCTGCGCGTGAACGCCAGCCGCTTCTTGAAATCCTCGCCGTCCTGAACCTTCTTGTCCTCGGCGGCCTTGGAGACGATCTTCATGTCGATCAGGAACGCCAGCACGTTTTCGTCCTTGGTGGCGGGGTCCATCTGCGCGAGGCTCGGTCCGAGTTCCTCCTCGGCGAGCGCGACGTCGCTCTGACGGATTTCGGCGCCATTGACCTTGGCCAGCACCTTGTCGTCGGCGCGGGCCGCGCCCGCGTAAAGCGCGATGGCGAGACAGCCCGCCATTGCGGAGGTGAGGCCCAGGCGCAAGCCGGTTTTCGTTACCGGGAACGAACTGGTCATGGAAAATCCTTATCTTGGAGAAGGGTAAATTCGGCGCCCGGACACTCGCCCAATCGTCGGGCCTTGGCAACGCGAAAAGTCTGTCAAAATCATGAATTCCTTGAGAGCTTCACCCCGTCGGCAGGGTGCTGCCGCCGTTGACAAGGATGCAACCCAGCCATATCTCTGCCCCCATCGTGTCAATGGCGATAGCGCTTATTTTGCTGCGTTTTTGGCCGTTGAACCTTGGATTGCTTAATTCCCACTCACTGGCGGACGGTCCCTGCTTCGGGGATCCAGCCGCGCCGCGTCACGGTGAGTTGATAGGCAACTTGGTGGACCACGTCTGGCTACAACGCTTGAACCGCGAAGACAGGAATTCGGCATGATCGGCGCGCTCGCCCGCAAGTTTTTCGGCTCCGCCAACGACCGGCGGGTGAAGGGGTACCAGTCCCGCGTCGACGCCATCAATGCGCTTGAACCGGAAGTTGCTGCACTGTCCGACGAGGCGCTGAAGGCCCGCACCGCCGAATTCAAAAAACAGCTCGCCGAGGGCCAGACGCTCGACGACATTCTGGTTCCGGCGTTCGCCACCGTGCGCGAGGCCGCCAAGCGCACGCTCGGGCAGCGTCACTTCGACGTACAGCTGATCGGCGGCATCGTGCTGCATGAGGGCGATATCGCCGAGATGAAGACCGGCGAAGGCAAGACGCTGGTGGCGACGCTCGCGGTCTATCTCAATGCGCTGGCGGGCAAGGGCGTCCACGTCGTCACCGTCAACGATTATCTCGCCCGCCGCGACTCCGAATGGATGGGCCAGATCTACAACTTCCTCGGCCTTAGCGTCGGCGTGATCGTGCACGGGCTTGATGACGCCGAGCGCAAGGACGCCTATTCGCGCGACATCACCTACGGCACCAACAACGAATACGGCTTCGACTATCTGCGCGACAATATGAAATACCGCCTGGAGGACATGGTCCAGCGCGGCCATTTCTACGCCATCGTCGACGAAGTCGACTCGATCCTGATCGACGAGGCGCGCACGCCGCTGATCATCTCCGGCCCGCTCGACGACCGCTCGGATTTCTACAACACCATCGACACATTCTTTCCGAAGCTCGACAAGACCGACTATGAGGTCGACGAGAAGCAGCGCACGGTGACACTGACCGAAGCCGGCATGGAGAAAATCGAGACCTTGCTGCGCGACGCCGGCCAGCTCAAGGGCGATTCGCTCTACGACGTCGAGAACGTCTCCGTCGTCCACCACATCAACCAGGCGCTGCGCGCGCACACGCTGTTCCAGCGCGACAAAGACTACATCGTTCGCGACGATGAGGTTATCATCATCGACGAGTTCACCGGCCGGATGATGCAGGGCCGCCGCTATTCCGAAGGCCTGCATCAGGCGCTGGAAGCGAAGGAGCACGTGCAGGTTCAGCCGGAAAACCAGACGCTGGCCTCGATCACCTTCCAGAACTATTTCCGGATGTACGAAAAGCTCGCAGGCATGACCGGCACGGCGCTGACCGAAGCCGACGAATTGTTCGACATCTACAAGCTCGAGGTCGTGGAAATCCCGACCAACCTGCCGGTGGCGCGGCTTGACGAGGACGACGAGGTCTATCGCACCCAGAACGAGAAATATGCCGCGATTCTTGCCGAGATCGAGCGCGCCAACAAGCGGCTCCAGCCGGTGCTGGTCGGCACCGCCTCGATCGAAAAGTCCGAGGTGCTCGCCGAATATTTGAAGAAGCACGGCTACAAGCAGATCGAATTCGGCAACGAAAACGCGATGGAGAAGCTTTATGCCGCCGCGCGCGCCGGCAAGCCGGCCAAGCTGTTTGCGGTCTTGAACGCACGCTTCCACGAACAGGAGGCCTATATCGTGGCGGAGGCCGGCGTGCCCGGCGCGATCACGATCGCGACCAACATGGCGGGCCGCGGCACCGACATCAAGCTCGGCGGTTCGCTGGAGATGCGGATCGCGCAGGAAACATCCGGGATTACCGATGAGGCCGAAAAGGCCGAGAAGGCCGCCAGGATCGAGCGTATCAAGGCCGACGTCGAGCGGTTCCGCGACATCGTGCTGAAGGCCGAGGATCAGATCGAAGTCGAACCGGCCAAGGGCAGCAAGCCGGCGAAGATTTCGAGCAGGCCCGGCGGGCTCTACATCATCGGCTCCGAACGCCACGAATCCCGCCGCATCGACAATCAGTTGCGCGGCCGCTCCGGCCGCCAGGGCGATCCCGGCCGCTCAAAGTTCTTTCTGTCGCTGGAAGACGATCTGATGCGGATCTTCGGCTCCGATCGGCTTGATACCATGCTGACGCGGCTTGGCCTGAAAGAGGGCGAGGCCATCATCCATCCCTGGATCAACAAGGCGCTGGAAAAGGCGCAGCAGAAGGTCGAAGCGCGCAACTTCGACATCCGCAAGAACCTGCTGAAGTTCGACAACGTCCAAAACGACCAGCGCAAGGTGATCTTCGACCAGCGCGTCGACCTGATGAAGGACGAAAGCGTCGCCGAGACGGTGGCTGACATGCGCCACGCCTTCGTCGAGGACGTCGTCACCAAGCACGTGCCTGAACACGCCTATGCGGAGCAGTGGGATGTCGCCGGCCTGAAGGAAGAGCTGAAGCGTGTGCTCGACATCGATCTGCCGGTCGATGCATGGGCCAAGGAAGAGGGCATCGCCGACGAGGAATTGCTCTCGCGCATCGAGCAGCGGGTCGACGAGCACATGGCGGCCAAGGTCGCACAATGGGGCCCCGATGTGATGCGCTACATCGAGAAGACCATTCTGCTACAGACGCTCGACCATCTGTGGCGCGAACATTTGATCATGCTCGACCATCTGCGCCAGGTGATCGGCTTGCGCGGTTACGGCCAGCGCGATCCGTTGCAGGAATACAAGTCGGAAGCCTTCAGCCTGTTCGAGGCGATGATCGCGCATTTGCGCGAGGCGGTGACAGCGCAGTTGATGCGCGTCGAGATCGTGCCGCCGGAAGAGCAGCAGCCGGCTTTGCCGCAGATGGAAGCGCACAAATTCGACCCCAACACCGGCGAGGACGAATTGGCGTTCGCCTCTGCCTCGCTGGTGCCGCAGGCCTCCGCCGACCGCGATCCGAAGAATCAGGCGAGCTGGGGCAAGGTCGGCCGCAACGAGGATTGTCCGTGCGGCTCCGGCAAGAAATTCAAGCACTGCCACGGCAAGTACGCGTGAGCGTCCGGATGCGTAGGGTGGGCTAAGCGAAGCGAGCCCACCATTTCACGACGCTGATCTCGCAGTTTTCTTTTATGGCGGGCACGGCGCGAAGAGCGCCTTTGCCCGTGGTTATGGGCCCCGGCGTCCGCCGGGACGACGGGGAATTACTTCATCGCCCCGAAGCGGCTGTCGAACGAGTTCGGCGGCACGATCGGCGCCGAACCCGCGACCTGCGTGTCTTTTGGCGCGGGCGCCTCGGCGGTGGCCGGCGGGCTATCCGTCACCGCGGGTTTGAACGGCGGGCGCGTAGTAGCGGCCTGCTTGGTCTCGGCCGGCTTCGAAGCCGCAGCCTTCGGCGGTTGTTCGACGCGCTTGGCTTCGGCCGTTTTCGGCTTGGCCGGCGTGGGCGGCGGCGCGCTGGCGGTGTCAGTTGCAGCGCCGCTGAATCCGATCTTGCGGGCAAGGTTGCTGAAGAAGCCGTCAGACTGGGTCGTTGACTGCGTCGACTGTGTCGTTGGTGCGGCGGACGCCACCCGTGTCGGTGCTGCCGATGCCGGAGCGGATGCAGGCGCTGCGGCCGTCACGACCGGTTCATCCGGCGCATGCGGCGGGTTGACGGTCGAGGGGATCGAGCCGGGCGCGCGGGAAAGCGCCAGCAGCGACAGGCTCTGGCCTTCGCCGCCTTCCGACAGCCCGGTATTGCCGCCGGGCACGCGCGCGGCGAACACCTGGTTCATGCCGCCATCGATGCCGGTATTGAGCTTGGCGACCGGTGTGCCCTTCGCAACCAGCTTGGCGTATTCGGCTTGATCCTGCTCCTGTTTCTCGCGGACGCCGTCGGCGATCTCGTCGGGGATCACATAGGCCGGGCACTTCGCGGAAGCCTGGAAAACCGGATCCTGCTTGGCATCCGGTGCCCTGACGGCATCGAACACGTATTTCTTCTCGCAGAAATTGACCTTCGGTTCCTGCCGCGTGACCTCGAAATGATCGTAGCCTTCCTTGATCATTTTCCAGAACGCCATGTTCGGGTTGTTGCGGTGTTTCGCCATGTTGATCGGCGTCATCCGGAACGGATAGGCCTGGAACTGAAACGCCTTCTGGCCGCCGAAGAAGGATTCGCGACCCAACGCATAGATTTCCATGATCTGCTCGTCGGTCATCGCGTAGCAGCCGCGCGAGGAGCAATCGCCATGCACCATCAGCTGCGAGCCGCTGTGTCCGAGCGACTGGTCGTAGGCGTTGGGATAGCCGGTGTTGAACGACAGGTAATACGCCGACTGCGGATTCATCTGTCCCGGGCTGATCGAATAGAAACCTTCCGGCGCCTGGCGATCGCCTTCGCGCACCTTGGGTCCGAGGTCGCCCGACCAGCGGCAGATCGGATAGGTCTTGAGCAGCGCGAAGCGGCCGGAGCGATCCTGCTTCCACACCTCAAGCTCGGCTTCCTGCTTGAACAGCCGAACCAGGATCGGCGATTGCAGATCCATGTCCTTTTCCACCATCGCCGCGATCAGCTTCGGCGGCACCGGCTGGTTGGCCTTGGCGTTGGTGGCGAGTGATATCTCATCGCTGTCGCAGCCGGCCAAAAGCGCACCGGCCGCAAGTGCGGCGGATGCGATTAGCGCGCGAACCAGCGTGCGATAGTTCAATGCAAAGCTCCACACCCACCGGGCAATGTCCGCAACCCCAACTAAGCGTCCATGCCCTGAAGCCGTCGACCAAAATATTACCCTTAAGAAGGCCCTGCTCGCAACCTGAACAGCGCGGCGCAGCGGGCTCCCTAAAGCCATGGTCAACAGAGGTTAAATCGCGCGGTCTGGGCCTAATTGCGGCCAAAATGGCTAATTCCGTCAAAAAAAGCGCATTAACCTGTCAGCTTTACGGTTTTTCCACGGAATTTGGGCGATTCAGCCCAGTTTTCGGCCGATATCGAGGAATTTCTGCCGGCGCTGCTTTCGGATCATGTCGGCATCGAGATTGCGCAACTCGTCGAAGGCCTGCGCGATCGCCTCCCCGGTGGTTGCGATCATGGCGGCTGAGTCGCGGTGCGCACCGCCGACCGGCTCCTTCAGGATGGTATCGATCACGCCGAATCGCAGCATGTCTTGCGCGGTGATCTTCATGCTGGTGGCTGCTTCCTGGGCCTTGGTGCCGTCGCGCCACAGGATCGAGGACGCCGCTTCCGGCGAAATCACGCTGTAGATCGCATGTTCCAGCATCAGGACGCGGTTGGCGGTGGTGATCGCGATCGCGCCGCCCGACATGCCTTCGCCGGTGACGATCGCGACATTGGGCACGCCAAGCGACAGGCAGGCATCGGTGGAGCGCGCGATCGCCTCGGCCTGGCCGCGTTCTTCGGCGCCGATGCCGGGATAGGCGCCGGCCGAATCGACGATCGACAGCACCGGAATGCCGAATCGCTCGGCCATTTCCATCAACCGCACCGCCTTGCGATAACCTTCGGGGCGCGCCATGCCGAAATTATGCTTGATGCGCGATTCGGTGGAGGCGCCTTTTTCCTGGCCCATCACGCAGATGCTCTCGCCGCGAAAGCGGCCGAAGCCGCCGAGCAGCGCTTCGTCCTCGCCGAACTTGCGGTCGCCGGCGAGCGGCGTGAATTCTGATATCAGCGCGTTGACGAAATCGGTGAAATGCGGCCGCTGCGGGTGCCGCGCGACCAGCGTCTTCTGCCACGGCGTGAGATTGGCGTAGAGTTCGGCAAGCGCCAGGCCAGCCTTGTCCTCGAGCCGCAAAATCTCCTCGCCGATGTCGCTGCCGGACGCCGCCAGCGCGCGCAGCTCGTCGACCTTGGAGTCGAGTTCGGCAACGGGCTTTTCGAAATCGAGATAAGAGCGCATCTGGTCCGGCATCAGGGCAATATAGGTAAGAACGTGGTGTGAGGCGAAACGGTTTCGGTCTGCTTGCAGAAAGCGCGCATGTTCAATGGCTTAGTGCGTAGCTCAAGGCGAGAGGCAGGCGTGGGCGAAAAAGGCTCGCGGGCGGGATTTGGCTCTTTCACGTAAGATCGCGGCGCAAGTCAAGGCGCGAGTTGTTTCCGCCTATTTTTCCGCAAGCGGATGCAGGTCGCGCACCAGGCTCTTGAGCCGCTCCTCCACCACATGGGTGTAGATCTGCGTGGTCGAAATATCGGTGTGTCCAAGCAGCGTCTGCACGATCCGCAAATCAGCGCCGTTGTGCAGCAGGTGGCTCGCAAAGGCGTGGCGCAGCACGTGCGGCGAGACCAGCCGCGGCGCGAGGCCTGATGCGGCCGCGAGCTCCTTCAAGTCGCGGGCAAAATGCTGCCGCGTCAGATGTCCGCTCTCGCCAAAGGAGGGAAACAGCCATTTCGAACTGCCGGC
>Ga0070717_10001142_pt1 | contig 17935 bp, 12 predicted proteins | sample LARL113metaG_FD_71366 | JGI IMG/M metagenome (GOLD analysis project Ga0070717, IMG submission 71366) | Corn, switchgrass and miscanthus rhizosphere microbial communities from Kellogg Biological Station, Michigan, USA - LAR L11-3 metaG | ecosystem: Host-associated > Plants > Roots > Rhizosphere ... | reverse complement strand
CGAGTCGACCAGCGGGCCGCCGGAGTTGCCGGGATTGATGGCCGCGTCGGTCTGGATAAAGCCGCCGGGCTTGCGGGCATTATCCGAATACGGGTTGGGCCGGTTCACGGCGCTCACGATGCCGCGCGTCACGGAGAACTGGAAATAGCCGAACGGGCTGCCGAAGGCCAGCACCGTCTGGCCGGGTTTCAGAGTGGTCGAGTCGCCCCACGCGACGCTGGGCAGATCGGTGGCGTTCACCTTTACAACCGCCAGGTCCGTCAGCTTGTCGGTGCCCACTACTTTGCCATTAAGCACGCGGCGATCGTTCAAGGTCACGCGGATCTGCGTCGCGCCTTCCACCACGTGGTTATTGGTCACGATGTTGCCGTCGGGCGAGATGATGACGCCGCTACCGACGCCGTGTTCGATCTGCGGCCGGTTCGGCATCTGGGGAAGCATGTTGCCGAAGAACTGCCGCAGTCCGGGAGGCAGCTGCTGCATCTGGCCCTGGCCCTGCTCTTGACCCTGATCCTGGTCATCGCCGCCCTGGCCGTTGCCGTTATTCATGGATTCTTCTTCGCTGGGTCCGCGCGAAGTGACGGCGACATTGACCACCGCCGGCGTGACCTTCGACGCGACGGTTTCCATGGCGTGGTCGAGCGAGGTCAGCGCCGACACGCTGTCATCGCCCAGGGGCATGGCGGCCGCGGCATGCACCCGGCCGTGTCCAGCAAAGAACGCCGCCCCCAGCACAAATGCCCCGGCAATCGCGGCCGGAACCGAGAGCTTCTTCGCGCCTGTTACTAAATGATTAGTTGATGGTGACATGGGTTTTCTTCTCCAAGGTTGAATTCGTTGTTGAACTTTGAGCCCGGGCTCGGCCCGGCCCCCGATTTTCTAGATCTGGATGATGAGCCACCCGTTCGGTGTGGGAAGGATGGCGAATGTAGCCGGGACGGCCACGGCCGGCCTCGCGCGTCGATCGCGGGATACAGCCAGCATCGCCCGCGGAGGCGCCTGGAATGTTGTCACCTCGGTCAGCACGATCAACTCATGCCGCTCGAGTACCGGCATCGGAGCCGGCACCGGATTCAGGGTCGCTATCTGACTACCAGCCGGTCGGGGCCGATGAACTGCTTTCAAAACTGCCCGGTGCATCGGCTGCTGGACAGTCTGCCGGCGTCCGGAGGGCGCAACCGCCTGTGCCGGCATTGAGGCCTTCATCAACTGCGGCGTGCCACCCAGCGCCCCCGCCACTTCATGCGGATCGAGCGACTGCGCCTGCAGCACAGGCTCATGCGCCGGCAGAAAACTTACGAACTGCGGGCTGTGCGAAAGCGCCACGGCGCAACCGAGAGCCCCGGCCAGCACGCTTCCGGTAGCCGCCATGGCCGGTCTCCGCCCCATGGACCGCACCGGCTGGCTGATGATCCGCTGCACACGGCGCACCAGTTCCGGCCGCCGATCCCACAGGCCCAGTACAAGCGAAAAGCTTCTCCGAAACAGCGAGAACTCCGCCAGGCGCGTAAGGCAAAGCGCGTACGCTTTGCGTCCCGCGCTCGACCGCATCACGCGATCGTCGCAGGCCAGTTCGTGCTCGGCACACAAGCGCCGCTCCACCCACAGCAGCACCGGGTTCAGCGGGAAAAGCACCAGGCCGATCTTCTGCAGGAGGTTGGTCCAGTCGTCGCCGCGGCGCAGGTGTTCCATTTCGTGCAGAACCACTTGCTGCAACTCGTGAGGGGTGAGAACTTCCACCAATGCCGGCGGAATCAGCACCCGCGGACGGAAAAAGCCGAGAACGCTGGGCCGCGCCACTTCATCTGACGTGCAAAGCTCCACCTGCCGCCCACCGGGCCCGTCCGCCAGGAGTGCCTGCAACTCGGCATCGACCGCCACCGGCACGGCGCGTCTCGCCAGCCGCCGGAGATGAATAATGCCCGCAACCAACTGCCCGGCGCGCCACAGCGACAGTGCCAGCCATAAACCAACCACGCCCAGACTCCAGCGCAAATCGAGATGAATGGCCGCGATGCGCCCACCCGTCGGATCGGTGGAGTGCCCGGCAAACGCCGGAACAAAATGCAGCAAAACCAGCAGCACAAAGACATTCAGCCACACGACCGACCGGGCGGCGGCACTCAATCCCGGCAGCAGGCGCAGGCAGGCATAGACGGCAAGGGCCAAAACAGCCCCTTCCCAGATGGCCGAAAACAGCGCCCCGGCTGCACTCGCGGAAGCGAAGGAGAGAGAATGAAGTATCTCGTTCATCGCGTTTCCTCCGCAACTTCGTCGGGAAGCTCGGAGATCGCTTCCTTCAGACGCTTCAATTCTTCCGGGGTGATGTCATCATCGCCCAGCAGCGAGAGCAGCAGGCGCTCGCGCGAATTCCCAAAGAACCGCTGCAAAACATGCTTCACCTCCGAGCGGCTGGCTTCCTGCTCCCCGATGCACGAGGTGTACAGGAAGGCCCGGCCGTCCTGGCGATGGCTCACATATCCTTTGTTTTCCAGGATCCGGATGGTCGTCAGCACAGACGTGTAGGCCAGCGGGCCTTCGTCGGCGGTAGCGGCCACCATGTCGGCCACGGTGGACTCGCCGCGCGCCCACAGCACCCGCATCAGCCTCAATTCGGCCTGGGTCAGCGTGATGGATCTCTTTGGCGGCATCTTTGTTGGTCTTGGACGAGTTCCGTATCCGTCGCTACAGTCATAGACTACCAACTAATAATTTAGTTAGCAAGTGTCTGGATCAGGGTTTTCTGATCCCTGTTCCCTGACCCCTGTCTTATCAATCGCCAGATTCGGCGGCGGCGACCACCGGGACGCGCCGCAACAGGGCTGCCAGCGCGGGTGTGACCAGCACCACCACCGGCAGTGCGAGCAGCAGCCAAGCCAACATCGCCTGGCTGGCCATGCCGCCAAACTGCAGTACGAACTGCGGCGAGTGCGCCAGGATCTGCGCGGGTGAGTGCGACAAGCTGGACCAATCGAGACCCTTCGGCCCCGCCATGGGAATGAGCCGGCCGCCCAGCCGCAACAACGGCACAATCAGCGCCATCTGGAACGGCATGGCGAGGTAGTTGGCAACCTGAATCGCCGGCTGATTGAGACGGAATGTCAAGGCAATCACTCCGCATACCGCAGTCGGCAGGCCGACGACGGGAATACACCCGACGACAAACCCCAGCACGAGCGTGAGCGCGAGACGCCGTGGGGAACTGCCTTGGCGCAGATACACGGCCGCTTTTCGCCTGATGTTTTCGATGGTTTGCATCGTGTGTCTCACTTCATTTGTACGCAGATAGATGCACAACGGATTCAAAGTACAGTGAAACTTTTGTACCGGCACCATGAGAATCAACTTGGCTGCGATCAAAGTGGATGGTGTTTCGCGGGGACACAGCGTTTCAAAGAACAGGGATCAGGGATCAGGGATCAGGGATCAGAACATCCGTCCGATGCCTGATCGGCTTCGATACTCACCGTTGACCCTAATCCTGATTCCCTGTTCGTTCACTCTTCGCGAAGCGTCTTCGCCGGGTCGATGCGCGCGATCCGGAGCGTGGGGGCAATCGTGGCTGCCAGCGCGATGATCGCCAGCGTCGCGACCACCGTGGCCATGGTCGGCACATCGTACACGCCCACGCCGTAGAGCACGCTGCGCAGCACGCGCAGCGCCACCGCGCACAGAGCCAACCCAACCAGCAGCCCGGCGGCGGAAGCGCGCAGGCCCGACCCGCCCACATGCGCCATGGCCTGCCGCATCGTCGACCCCAGCGCCATGCGGATGCCGATCTCGCGCGTTCTCTGCGCCACCATGTTGGCGACCAGGGCGAAGATGCCTACCGAGCTCAGCAGCAGTGCCAGCCCCGCCATCGCCCCCAGCAGCGCCACTTCAATGCGTTGCGTGGCCAGGGTCTCGCCCTGCAAATCGTTCATGCGGTAAAAGCCGGAGAAGGGAAGCCCCGGATCGGCGCTGGCCAGCGCGCGCTGCATCTGCGCGGTCAGCCCCGCCACCGGCGCCGCGGTGCGCACAATCCAGCTGGGCTGAAACCACACGTGCACCATCGCCAGCGACTGCGGTCCCAGTTGCGTGGCCGGAATGTACATGGTCTCTTCGCTCTGCAGGGGCGCCGTCCAGTTCAGGCCCGAAGAAAGCTGCGTGTCCGCTACTTCGCCCACGATCATGGTTCCGGTGTCGAGCGTGCGGCCAATCGGGTTCTCGCCCGGGAAAAACTTCTCTGCAAAAGTCCGGTTGACGATGGTGACCTGCTGCGTGTCCGGCCCGTCGGCCGCAGTGAAATCTCGGCCCGACAGCAACGGCATTTCGAGCGTGGCAAAATACCCCGGTGTCACATAAATGATGTCTGTCCCAACCGTCTTCCCAGCCTTGAGACCGTTGTGCAGCAGCACACCGCCATTCAGCGCCCGTTCGAACGGCAACGTCAGCCCGATGGCGGCGTTGCGCACTCCCGGAATGCGCTGCATGGCTGCGACGCTCGTATCGAGCAGTTGGCGGAATTTCGCGGGATCGTGATAGCGCGCGTCGTCGAGCGAGGCCTTCGCCGCCATCACGCCGTTGGGATTGAACCCCGGCGGCAGCGTCTGCAAATGGACGAGGGTGCGAATCAAAAGGCCCGATCCGGCCAGCAGCACCACGGTGAGCGCCACTTCTCCGGCAATCAGCAACTGCCGCACCCGAAGCCGATCGCCGGCAACTGCGCGGCTGCCAATCGACGAACGCAGATCGATGCGGCGCACCGCCAGCGCCGGCAGCACGCCGAAGAACACTGTTGTCAGAACCGACACGGCAAGCGTGAAGGCAAGAACACGCAAATCCAGCGGCACGCTCGACACCGGCAGATAATTTTTTGGAAGCAGCGACAAGAGCCCGCGCACGGCAACGAATCCCACGCCCAATCCCGCCGCACCGCCGGCAAGCGCCAGCAGCAGGCTCTCCATCCAGAACTGTCTCTGCACCTGCCAATGAGTGGCGCCCAGCGCCAGCCGCGTGGCCACTTCCGGCGTGCGGCGAACCATGCGCACCACCGCCAGGCCGGCCAGGTTGGCGCAGGCAATCAGCAGAATGAAACCGGCCGCCACCATCAGCGCCAGCGCCTTCGGGCGCAATTCGGATGTCTGGCCCTGCTGCAGCGGTACCAAATAGTAGGCCGCGCGCGACCCGGGATGACGGGTGGCGTAGTGGGCCATGGGTTCAGCCCAGGCGCGCGTCAATTCAGCGTCGGCCTGCTGCCAGGTCGCGCCATCCTTGAGCCGAGTGATGACCTCGAAGTTGGTTCCGCGCCCCTCGCCCTCGCGGCTGGGCTGGAGGGCCGTGTAGAGTTCGGCATTCAGCGGGGTGGTTGCGCCCTGCGCCAGCACGCCGATCACCGTATAGGATTCTCCCTTCAGGTGGATGCTGCGGCCCAACAGACCCGGATCCGCTCCCAGGGTGTTGCGCCAAAGCGCGTAGCTCAGGATGACGGCTTTGGGTCCGTGCGGCCGGTCTTCCTCGGCGGAGAAATTGCGCCCCATGCCCGGCTGAACCGAGAGCACGTCCAGGTAGTGGGCCGAGATACGCCCCTGGTGCACATACAGGGTCTGGTGGCCGGCTTCGAGGTTTGCGCCCGAGGTTCCACCGCTGGTCACCGCAGAAAGCAGCGAGGGCACGTTGTCGCGCAGAAGTTCCCACTGCTCGTCGTCGATCCACTGATGGCCGTCATACGATTCCGTCCCTTGCACGCGCATGAAGATGGTCCCCATGCGCTCGGGATGTGCATAGGGCAGGTTCTTCAGCAGCAGCGCGTTTACGATCGAGAATATGGCGGTATTGGCGCCGATCGACAGCGCCAGCGTCACAATGACCGTGGCCGTGAATCCTGGGTTGCGAGCCAATTGCCGCAGAGCATAGCGAAGGGTCTGGCCGATCGTCCCCATCCCGGTCCTCCTGGTCACAAAAATTCCCCATTCGCAGCGGGTACGCCGTAGGACGGGATACGCCACGCGACCCCGGATAGTTCCGCATCATATTTTGGATGCACCCTCACGCGCAGCCCCTATGGACAGGTCTTCGTCCGTGGGGTGGATGTGGCACCCTAATAGCTGAAGGAGTTTCCTGGTTATGTCCGCCAATCTGAACGTCCCTGCGCCGGTCGATCCCATGAATGCCGTTTCGGTCTGTAACGAACTTCACGCGTGGGAATGCAAAGGGCACCTGTCCGCCGAAGCGCTCTCCGGCTGGGTCGGCGGCCGCTTGGCCGCGCACCAGTCGGCCCTCGCCGCACTGCTCGCCATTGACACGCCGCGCACGCCGGAAAACACTCTCCGCCTGTACGACGCGGCCATCGAGCAACTGAGCCTGGCCGGCTCGCAGGCCGGCTTGCTCAACTCCGTCGCTGCCGACAAGGCGGTTCGCGACCAGGCGCAACTTGAAGCGCAGCGGGTGGCGATGGCCGGCTCGGCTCTCAGCTTGAATCGGGGCGTGTATGACGCGCTGGTCGCCATGCGCATCGACCACTGCAACGAAGCAACGACACACTACGTCGAGCGCACCCTGCTCAGTTATCGCCTGGCCGGTGTCGACAAGGACGAGGAGACGCGCACGCACCTGCAGAAGCTGCACGACAAAGCCACCCAGCTCTCGCTGCAGTTCAGCCGCAACATCCAGGAAGGCGGCAAGACCATCACCGCCACCCCGTCCGAACTCGAAGGCCTGCCCCAGGACTATCTCGATCGCCACCAGCCCGATGCCGAGGGCCACGTCACGCTCACCACCGATCAGCCCGACATGCAGCCGGTGATGACGTTCGCCTCGAACGCGGCGCTTCGCGAGCGCATGTTTCTGGCCTACAACACGCGCGCCTATCCAGCCAACAAGGAAATTCTGGAGCAACTGCTGGCCACGCGCCAGGAGATCGCGTCCATGCTCGGTTTCCGCAGTTGGGCGGACCTCGCGACCGCCGACCAGATGATGGGCTCCGCCGCCAACGTGCGAGCGTTTTTGACCAGGCTTGATGACGCCAGCCGCGACGGTGCGGCTCGCGAAGTGGAGCGCGTGCTCGAATTCGCGCGCAACCGCCAACCAGGCCTCGAGGCAATCGATATCGCCGGCCGCGGCTTCTGGTACGAGCAGTTCCGCCGCACCGCGTATGACTTCAATTCGCAGTCGGTGCGTCCGTATTTTCCCTATGCGAAGGTGGAGGCCGGGGTTCTGGAAACGGCGGCGCGCTTGTTCAAAGTGGAGTTCCGGCCGTCGCAGGCGTCCGCCTGGGATGCGGCAGTGTCGGTGTTCGATGTTTACGAAGACGGCAAGCTGGTGGGCCGCTTCTATCTCGACATGCACCCCCGCGAAGGCAAGGACAAGTGGTTCTCTGCGCATCCGGTCATCACCGGAGTGCGCGGGCGCTACCTGCCGGAGGCCGCGCTCATCTGCAACTTCCCCGGCGGCGAAGCGGGCGACCCCGGGCTGATGCAATACAGCGACGTGGTCACGTTCTTCCATGAGTTCGGGCATCTGATGCACGCCATCCTCGGCGGCCACACTGAGTGGGCCGGCATCTCCGGCTTCGCCACCGAAGGCGACTTCATCGAAGTTCCCTCGCAGATGCTGGAAGAGTTCTTCCGCGATGAAAAGGTGCTGCAGTCGTTCGCTCGGCATTATGAGACGGGCGAGATACTCTCGTCCGAAACCATTAAAAAAATGAAAAAGGCGGGATCGTTCGGGCGCGCCGACGGTATGCGCACCCAGCTCTACTACACTACGCTGTCGCTCGATCTCCACGATCAGGATCCTTCGCGTATCAATCTCGATCGCCTCATCGAGGAGATGTATCAGCGCTTCCAGCCCTGGAAGTGGATTGACGGCAGCCGCATGTACTCCAGCTTCGGTCACCTGACCGGCTACTCCTCGAACTACTACACCTATGCCTTCGACAAGGTGATCGCCCTCGACTTCTTCGCCCAGTTCGACCCCGCCAATCTGCTGGACGGCGACGCCGGCGCACGCTATCGCAAAGCGGTTCTCGAGCAAGGCGGCTCCAAGCCCGGCCGCAAAATGGTCCGCGATTTTCTGGGCCGGGACGAGGATTTCCAGGCGTTCACGCGCTGGCTGAACGAGGAATTCGAAGACGAACTTGCAGGTTCGAAAGGTTGACTCTCAGGGAAGCCGCCAAAAATAAACTGGGGTCAGCGGCGGAATCACAGAACCCGCTAACCTGCCAACTTGCTACGTCGTGAAGCGACGCTGACTTGCTGAACTTTAGAAGCCCCGGTTTCTTCCAATACAATTCTGAACGAAAGATGACATCCAAAAGTCATCTGCGGCCCGAGCCGCAGCCGCTTCGTCTTAAGGTCAGCTTCAGATTGCGGTGCTATCCTTCACCTGATTTTGAACGGAGCCTGAAATGCGCACACAAAAGTTCTCTTCCCTTATTATCCTGTCGATGTTCTTTGCGACGGTGATCGTTCTTGTAGCTTCGCCGACCGTGACCGCAGCGCAGCAGCCGTACCACGTCCTCGACCATTGGAAATTGGGAGGCGATGGCTTCTGGGACTACCTGCTGGCCGATTCGTCGGCGCATCGACTCTACATCACCCACGGGCCGCGCGTGGAAGTCATCGATTCGCAAACTGGCAAGCCCGTCGGCGCCATCACCGGCCTGCATGGCACCCACGGCGTAGCCCTGGATAACGGCGGCAAATTCGGGTACATCTCCGATGGCGGCGGAAACGCGGTGGTCGTCTTCGATCGCAGTTCGCTCGCCACGGTGGCTACCATTCCCGTGGGAACCAACCCCGACGGCATCGTCTTCGAGCCCGCTACGCAAACGGTATGGGCGTTCAATGGCCGCAGCAAGGACGCCTCGGTGATCGACGCCTCGACGCGCAAGGTAGTGGCCACCATTCCGCTACCCGGCAAGCCTGAGTTCCCAGCCGTTGACGGCAACGGCATCGTCTTCGACAACATCGAGGACAAGAACGAAATCGTGCGTCTCGACGCGCACGCGAAGAAGCTTACCGCCGAGTGGCCTGCAGGCTGTGAGTCGCCCTCAGGCCTGGCGTTCGATATCCCGGGGCACCGCCTGTTCGCGGTGTGCGACGGCAAGAAAATGTCGGTGGTCGATTCCAACTCGGGCAAGATGATCGCCACGCCCGCCATCGGCGATGGCCCTGATGCCGCCAACTATTCACCCGGTAAGAACCTGGCGTTTGCGTCGTCCGGTGACGGCGTTCTCTCGGTCGTCGATGCTTCGAAACCGGATTACCCGACGATCGAATCGCTGCCTACGCAGCGTGGCGCGCGCACCATGACCTACGACCCCGGTACCGATCGCTTGTATGTGGTCACAGCCGAATTCGGTCCACGGCCCGCGCCGACGGCCGAGAATCCGCGCCCCCGTCCAGCCATCGTTCCGGGCAGCTTCACAGTGATCGTCATCGGCCGGTGAATGCAGGCTCTGCTACAGAATTGGGTGCCCCAGGGTCTCGATTTTGAGGCCTGGGATCCGCTCAGTCCTGACGCGCGCACAATTCCAGAATCGCGGCGCCGAACTTTTCCACTTTGGCGGGTCCGAGTCCATCAATCGCCATCAATTGATTCGGATTTCGCGGCCGCGCGAAAGCCACGCGATTCAAGGTGCCTTCAGGCATGACCAAGAACGGGGGAACGCGCAGCCTCTTTGCCTCCGCAGCCCGCCATTCCCGTAATCGCTCCGCCAATGCTTGCGATTCTGCAGTCAACACCAGCGGCTCCGGCGGCGTTGCGCCAGCCCTCTTCGCGGCCTTCTTCTTCCGCTCGCGCCCCGGCGTCTCCGCCGTTGCGCCGAACTCCTCCACCACCCCGTCGCTGATCAGCAGCGGCAAGGGCGTCATGGGCCGCACTTCCTCGCCCGCGTCGGTCAAGCTGATTTTGCGATACGGAATCAAGCGGCCATCTTTCTCAAACTCGGTATTCTCAACCTCGATCAGCCCGCCCCGCGCCATGGCACTCAGCAGTTCCTCAAACTGGTCGCGGCTCAGGGCCTCGGCCCAAGCAAATCCCTCGCGCAGCCCTTTCGGGGTCTTGTACGCCGCACCGCGGAGCGCCTCGATGATGTCCTGCACGCGCTGCCGCTCCCACGCGGTGGCTCGCCGGAACAGCCGCAGTTCGGCGGCCGCCGGATCGCACACATCGCATTTCCCGCACCCGCGCCGCGCATCCGCCACATCGCCAAAGTGACGCACCAGCGTGCTCATCCGGCATTCCTGCGATTCCGTGAACCGCAGCACCTTCTCGAACTGCTCGCGCCGGTACTGCGCCTGGATCGAATACGTTCGCTTCCAGTCGGGCCGCCCCACCGTTACGGTCCCTCCAAAGTCCACCCGTGCCCCGCCATGAATTTCCAATTTCTCCAGAGCCTTGTCGAATTCCTCGTCACCCAACTTAGAGCCCGCGCGCACCTCTGCCACAGGCTGCGGCTCCGCCGTCAGCTTCTGAAACACTGCGCTCAAATTCTCAATGGGCGGATAATCGCGGCTCATTAGAAAGTCATGCGTCCGCTGATCTGCGTACGAGTGCATCAGGTAAGTCCGGCTCTGCTTGCCGTCGCGGCCCGCGCGCCCGATTTCCTGGTAATAACCTTCCAGCGTTGACGGCAGCCCCGCGTGGATCACCGTGCGGATGTCCGCCTTGTCGATGCCCATGCCGAACGCGATGGTGGCCACCACCACTTCCAGTTCGGCAGCCTGGAACGCCTTCTGCACGCGTTCGCGCATCTCGGCATTCATCCCGGCATGGTAAGCTGCGGCGCGCAGCCGCCCGCCCGATCCCCGCCCCGACGGACTCGCCGACAACGCCAGCGCCAGTTCCTCGGATTGCTTGCGTGACTGCGCGTACACAATCGCGGGCCGCCGCCCTTCGTCGGCCAGCAGCTTGCAGATGATTACCGGGCGCATCGGCATCGGAACTTCAACCACTTCGATGGCCAGGTTGTCGCGGCGGAATCCGTGAATGAACTTTGCAGGCTTTTCCATCCCCAGTTGCTGCAGGATGTCGGCCTGCACGCTGGGCGTGGCCGTCGCCGTCAACGCCAGCACCGGGGGACGATCTTCGCCCGTGCCGCGCAGCCCCGGCAAGTGATCGCCGAGCATGCGATAGTCGGGGCGGAAGTCATGGCCCCATTGCGAAATGCAGTGCGCCTCGTCGATGGCAACCAGCGCCAGCTTGCGCTTGGCCAGCATCTCGGGAAACCCGCGCACGCGCAGCCGTTCCGGCGCAATGAACAGGAACTGCAGGCTGCCATTGAGGTAATCGACGCATGCCTGCCGCGCCACTGAGCGTTCCAGGCCGGAATGGATTCGCGCCACTTTCAACCCCAGGCTGCTCAGCTTCGCCGCCTGGTCTTCCATTAGCGCAATCAGCGGCGAAATCACCAGCGCCGGGCCTCCGCGCGCCAATGCGGGCAGCTGGTAGCACAGCGACTTGCCGGAACCCGTAGGCATCACCAGCAGCAGATCGCGGCCCGCGATCGCCGCCCGGCACACCGCTTCCTGGTTGACGCGAAACCCCGCGAATCCAAATACCGATTGCAGCAGTTCAGTCAGGTTAACCGGATTGGCGGCAGTGGTCGACAAGACAAGCCCGATGGAGTTCGCGGATAAAGGGTGCATCTCCACTTTACAGGAGTTTCCGAATCAACCCACCTGGCCCGTCTCCGGAGTTTCCCGGCTGCCTCTCATACGGCTCCAGGCATCAGTGAACTTCGATTTCGTGCCGGTCACCGCAGCTCTGGAGAGCCGCCGGGTCCCGTCCTTGACGATGCTGCCGAGCAGCTTTGCCGCCTGCATCGTCGCCGCCCGGCGCAGCCCGGATTTCTCCACGCGCGTCGTGCAGCGGCAATATTCTTTCGCGATCATCCCCACGCGAAGGCTCAGGAATGCATTGGCCGAGCCGGACAGCACCGCCTCCGCCAGAAGGTGCATTCCCGGAATGGCTGCCACAGTCGAGCCAAAAATCGTGGTCACCAGAACGTCGACATCCACATCTTCAATGCCGGCCGCGATGAAAGCGGTTGAGGCGACATTCGCGTACAACTGCACAAAATCGCGCAGCGACGGCCTTTGATAATAGACGTGCGCCACTCTCCAGATCAGCCGGGTCTGCGCAGCGAGCACAACGAGAACATCCAGCCGTCCGCTCTGCAGAACGGCGGTGCTCAGGAAGACAGCCGAGGCCGTGGAGACGACCACGTCATCGGCATGTTTGTCGAGAAGGCGAATCGCGGCATCCACTTCTTCGGCGCTGGTCAAATTCACGCCGCGAAGCCGCGCATTGCGCTTCAAACGCTTTTGAAAATCGGCCAGGAACTGCTCGTATTCTGGTCCTTCGGACTGGGCCGGCGGCGCTATGCGCTTGGGCACCCTGAACCAGAGAACCACGGGAGCGAGCAGCAACGTGGAGTAAAGGAAAATCAAACCCCACATCACTCCATCGCCGAATGTGCCATTCACGGTCCGCGCCGATTGCACGATTTGAGCCGTCTGGTTAAACAGGAATACGGCGAATACGACGAGGATAAACAACGAAACAACGATTGCCATTCTCTTGAGCGTTTTTGTCATAGCGGTGCCTGCCTGGACGAGTTGCCCATATGCCTGAGATTACTCTCAATCGGCGCCGGGGAAACAATGCAGCTACGCGCTCAACTCGACGCCCAACGTTCGTGCTTCGCTCAGAATAGTATCGGCCAATTTGAACCCCGTCTGGTGAGCCTCCCGCAAAATGTCGAAGCCATAACGGGCCTGCTTATAGCTCAACTGCTTGTTTGGCTCGAGTCGCACCATCTCCCAGTAAGCCGACGCACGTTGCGACAGGTCAAGAAGTCCATCGCGTGATGCCCACAATGAAATCTCATGCCATACTTCTGCCGGCACAGCTTTCAGGAACTCCACGATGTTCGGGATGCTCCTTTTGGTTGAGGAACTGCTGAAAAACTCGAATCCATCCAAGAAAGACTTCGACCCAAGCGGTGCCGATGCTCCAGGCACTGGACCAGCTTGAAAGAGAATGCCACTGCTTACGACTTCTCTCATGGCGCTTGGAGGCCGAACCGACATTGGATGCTGCATGGAACAGAGGATCGACATCGCAGGATCCGTCTGCGGAACCTTGCGAATGGCGGGAATATCCTGGGCTTTTAATCCCTCCGGTCTCGCCGCGATGACGAGCCAGTTGGTCCATGGGCTCACCAGGCGATAGCGCAGCGCCGCATTCAGGGCCGCGTCGTCGTTCAATTCCTTCAGTCGCATGGAAGCCGCGAAGCGAGCCACAGTTGAGATCTGATCTTCACTTGTTTGCGAGCCCGCCATCGAAATCGATAACTCCGAGCGCGTGGTTTCGCCGGTTTCAGTTTCAACCTCAAGCGCCACTTGTGCAGCAGCGGAGCTGTCATTGAAGCGGGCTGACGAAATCACTGTATCGCCATCAAATACAGCGCCCGGCTTGTTCGGCGCCACCTCAAATGCGTCATCCGGCCAATGAACAATCACGCGCTTTGCACGCGGAGCCCGCATCCGTTCAAAATGCCGAATGACACGCTCCGCCATATCCTCTCGCGGCGACACGAGCTCGCACTCGCCACCTGTACTCGCCGCGAGTTCCCGCACAAATGCCTCGGAAACGGCATTGCCGACCCCCACCGTGAAGATACGGCGTCCGGAAATCCTGGCTTCCTCGATGACCGGCCTCCATGCGGAAACCTCTCCGTCGGTTATAAGAAGGATGTCCGCCGAACTCACATCGCTCAACACCCCATAGGCGGTTTGGAGCGCCGTGCCGATCTGGGTACCGCCCATGTTCGAAGCCAACTGCTTCGCAAAATGCGTGGCCGCTTCGCGGTTGGCAGGGGTGCAGGGCGTGAGCTGGTTCCATAGCGAATACGTCGTATTGCCAAACGCGATCAGTGCCACCCGGTCCGATGCTTGCAGGGAATCAACAATGCCCCCCACGGCTTTCTTTGCCTGTTCGATGGAGTCTCCCTGCATTGAGCCGGAACAATCGATGACAATCGCGAGGTTCAACTGCCGGGGCTGTTGCAGGCCGGGAAAGAACGGCTGGAAGCTCGCAATCGCTGCGACGCCCTCTCCATCCGATCCGCATACGGCAAAGCTGCGCGAAGCCTTCAACGCCTTCACATTGAGAATGAAATCCCGATCCATGGCAGCCTTCTCCCGCTCCAGCGACACGACCACTTTGTCAGTGGACGGGGCGAAGGTCACCTGGTGCGAAGGGCACGTGAACTGCGCGTCTCGCAGGCTCCCGAATATTTCCATCCGCAGCGAGAAACGGTTCTCCACGAACAGCGACGATGCGGGCGCCTGGCGCGGCCCGTGCGGTGAATCGCCAAACCGGGTTGCAATGGTGGTGGGAATAAAGACGCGGAGCCGCTCGCCGACCCAGCGATACAAAACCGAATAGCTGAAAGTGATGGTTGCGTTCTCGTTGGGAAGCAGGTTGCCGACGTTCATGGTGTAGAGTCCCGGCTCCAGTATTTCGAGCATCACCGCGGCATCGCCTTCGGCAATTGCATCCTCGTACTTCTCCTCGGCGGCCTTCTTTTCCACCACCACGCCTTTGAGCACGCGGCCGCCGATCTCCACTTGCAGATCGAGCAGGACCGCATCCAGCGGCAACGGAAAGGTGTACACCGCCTCAATGTTCACCGGTTCATCGTTGCGGTACGACTGGCACATCGTCACTTCCGCGAGGAGATCATTCATAACCGCAGCGACTGAAACATTGGTAAGCGCGACCCGCTCACCTTGAAGGCCCTTGAGGGCGCAAGCTAGACTCGTCATTCTTCTTCCCCTTCTTTCTCAATTTGTTCGTAGACCTGCGCCACTCCTCGAAAGAACGCCCGCACCTGTTCGGGGCTGAGCCGGGCGCGGCTGGGGTCCAGTGTCACCTCCACGCCATCCGCCACAACCATGTGGCTCCATACCTCCACCGTGCCCTTGCGCCTGGGCGCCGGCGGCAGCGGGCCGTTCGTGGCCTGTTTCAGTACTTCACTAATCCGCTCCAGCGAAAGCCCGGCCAGTTGCCATTTACGCACCAGCAGAAGCTGCTCCACGTGCCGTTCCGTGTAATACGCTCCCTTGCCGATGCCCTGCGGACGATCCACCAAACCTGTCTGAATGTAATACCGGACGGTGCGTCGAGGCAGTTCGGCCAGTGCGGCGATTTCATCCAGAGTGAAAGTCTTTGCCAATTCCACATCCGGAATACTATACAGTAATACTGTCATTGTCAACTGTCATGTAAAACCGAGCATGTTCAACATGCGCGCTCAAACTACCGCCTCGCACGCGCAGGGTGCCGGCTTTGAGGAGCGAAGTAATTCCGGCAGCATTTGCCGCCAGAGCCTGACATGAATGGATTGTGATTTTGAAGCAGTGGTGGCGGGGGAGAGGATCGAACTCTCGACCTTGGGGTTATGAATCCCACGCTCTAACCATCTGAGCTACCCCGCCGGGAAGGGGCGCCGTCGCCGCTGGCGCCAGAGTAAATCATACGGGGCCTTCAATTTGAGGTCAAACCAACCTTCAGCGCAGTTGCGCCCACCCTCCGCGTTTACACTCGATGCAAATGAAAACTCCATCCATCGTCGCCGTGATTCCGGCGCGGCTGGGTTCTACGCGGCTAAGTCGCAAAGTGCTTCGCGAACTGGCCGGCCGGCCCATGGTCGAGTGGGTTTGGCGGGCCGCCATGGCCAGTGGCCGGATGGATCGCGTAGTGGTTGCGACTGACGCCGAAGAAGTGGCCGACGTGTGCCGGCGGCGCGGCATTCCCGTGATCATGACCTCCGCCGCCTGCGCCAGCGGATCGGACCGGGTGCGCGAAGTCGCCCGAAGCCTCGATGCCGAAATCTACGTCAACATCCAGGGAGACGAGCCGACCCTTACAGGCGGCTTCTTCCCCCCGCTGCTTTCTCTTTTTGACCGGCCCGAGGTGCAGGTCGGAACCCTGGGTGTCCGCTGCCCGGCGGAAGAGATCGCCAACCCCAATGCCGTAAAAGTCGTCACGGCGTTGGACGGCCGCGCGCTGTATTTCTCCCGTGCGGCGATTCCGTTCGATCGCGACGCGATGGGCTTTACGGCTTACCGCAAGCACCTGGGAATCTATGCCTATCGCAAGGCCGCTCTGGAGCGGTTTGCTTCGTTGCCGCCGGGTCGCCTCGAACAACTCGAGCGGCTCGAACAACTGCGGCTGCTTGAAAACGGAATCGACGTTTACGTAGCCGAAGCCCCCGCAGACACCATCGGCGTGGATACCCAGGAGGATCTGGCGCGGGCGAAGTCGGTGCTCACCAAAAGGCAAAACATAACCGAAAATCGGGACTAAAAGAAACTGCGGTGATTATCGGAGTCACAAAACCCGCGAACCTGCCAACTCGCAATGTCGCGAAGCGACGCTAACTCGCCAAGAACCTTGAAACCCGAAACTCATTTCGTCCATGGCGGGTCGGAATCGCCGGTGGCGACCAAAAACAAACTGGGTGCCCCAGGTCCCCGGAGTCCCTTCGGACCGGTCTTCGTTCGTGGGGTGGAGATCTCGATTTTGAGACCTGGATTACCACCGAAGCTAGTCGACCGATCCAACCATCCCTCTTCTGCCCCAAATACTGCTACAAATACGAGTTCGCGGCGGGGTCCCCTGATGTAGCATGGTGCCACATTCCAAATTAGCCCCAAGGCGCAGCCTAGGGGAGAGGTGTGCATGTCCAGAAAGATCGGGATTGTCATTGCATTTGCGTGTTTGTGTCTTGTTGCTTCACCCCGCCGCGCCACGGCGCAGGATGAAGCCTATACAGCCAGCGCCCGGATGAGCAAAGATACCGGCGGCGGCCTGGTGCAGTTCAACTTCACCATCACCAAGTGGGCCACCCAGGACGAGATCAAGCGCTTGGGAGCCATACTGAAGGACCAGGGACAGGATGCCCTCCTTGCCGAATTGAAGAAGCTGGACGCCGGACGAATCCGCCGGCCCAACGACACCGGTGTCGCCATCGCGGTCGCGGAAAAATCGCAGCATGAGGGCAAAACCATCATCACCCTGATCGCGGCCCGCCAGATGTCTCTGTCCGAAACCAACCGAGGCAGATCGACTTCGGCCAATTATCCGTTTGGATTCCTGCAGGTCCAGCTGGATGACAAGGGCGAGGGAAGCGGCAAGATGGTGACCGCCGCCAAGATCAAATACGACAAAGACGGCGACGCGTTTCGCCTCGATCCCTTCGGTAACGGCGCAACTCCGGTGAACAACGTGAAGCCGCTGAAGTAGCCGGCATCGACAGTCATCCTGAACGAACCGCGCGCGCCGGGAAGCGGCGGCGGCAAACGCCCGGCTTGGGCGCGCGCGACCACAGGTCCAAGCCCCAACTTCGCCTGAAGCATTCAAGGGCCGTTTCTTACGCCGCGACTTCCTCAAGTCAAAACTCAAACTGTCTCACTCAGGGGGTTCACCCCAGTCACCCCTATCGGTTGTCAAGCCCCAAACGTTCGCAGATTACCGTAATCGCCTCATTCTATTGAACTTTTTTTCGAAATCAGTTTGCATATAAATAGCCGTCAAAGGCGCATAATGGGAATGCAAGATCAGGAACCATTCGAGGATCAGGTCGCCCCGGAAGACGGAAATGAACGCGCCATCCGAACGGATGCATAGGAGAACCCACCACCCCCTCCCCCCGGCCGCTTTTGGGTCATGGTTCTGGGCATAAGCGCCATAAAATTAACAACTTACGCTGAAAAATCCACCCGAAAAAGATGCAAACTGACGCTTGTAACTCCTGTGTATGCAATGCTTTCCGAATGTAACACGGCGAAAATGACGTCCGGCGCTCGCACCGGCGGCGAGAATTCCGGGCAGCCCGAATCGAGCGCCCGCTGATGGGGCACTCTTATCGACTAGCGCTCGA
>Ga0070717_10001141_pt1 | contig 17939 bp, 18 predicted proteins | sample LARL113metaG_FD_71366 | JGI IMG/M metagenome (GOLD analysis project Ga0070717, IMG submission 71366) | Corn, switchgrass and miscanthus rhizosphere microbial communities from Kellogg Biological Station, Michigan, USA - LAR L11-3 metaG | ecosystem: Host-associated > Plants > Roots > Rhizosphere ... | reverse complement strand
TTCTCTAAGTCCTCTTTTCAGGAGTGATATGCCCAGGAAAATGATCACCTAAAGAGGGAGACGAGTAGCTCCCTCATCAATCACCTTCCTGGGAGAAAGACCCTAGCTAACATGTAAAATCCCGCCGCCATCACTGACGATGGCCTTCGGTATTCCGGCAGTAGAAAAGGCTGCGAACAGGACTTCCAGGTAATCCCACTGATTTTGGGTAGGAGACACTTTACTTGCAAGAATAGCTCTACTGTAGTTTTCTAGAATGGAGATGAGATACACTGGGCCTTCGTGATCGGGTATGTGATGCTTTTCGATGTAACGAACGTCAACTGACCAATATTCGTGCCTAAAACGCGCCTTGAACGGCATCTCTTTTTTTGAGTGAGGTGAACGTTTTGGCTTTTCCAGCCCATAGAGATTCCGATTGAGTTCAAGCAGCCTTCCACATGTTCGCTGTGAAAGCTTGATCCCGATTTGCTCTAACGCTGCCATCACCCGGTAGGCGCCAATATCAGGATTGCGCGCCAGGCGGCGCACTTCCTGGATCTCTTGAAAGGTGACTTTACGCGCTGGCTCATGGGGTGCGTGTGACTTGTCTTCAAGGCCCGCCTGTCGCTCTCTGGCCCAGCGCTTCAAGATATCGTAAATGGTCGCTCTGGTGGTCTGCATGTAGGCGCTAATGGTCGAGACAGACCATCCTTCAGCGTGAAGCCTGACGACGATTCGGCGGCGTTCGTAGCCATTGGCAATCTCGTCATAGGGAGGAAAGCGCCGGGCGGTGATCGAGGGTTGCGGCCCGGCAGCGAGCACGCGCTGAACGGTATGATGCGAGGGACGTCGGCCAAAGCGCACATAACACACAGTCGCGATTTCATGCGGACGAAAGGCCGAGTGCTCAGCCTTCAGATCAACGATGAGCTGGCGCATGTCGGGAGGCAATGCACGTGCATCATCGGACGGAGGAGCGGGTTCTTTGGGAAACAGGCTGGCCATGCCGCGCGACTCAAACAGACCGGCCTTGCGTTGCAGGGTGCGCTCGACAGTTCCCGTCTCTCTGGCTCGTTCCGCTGCACTCTCGTTAAAAAGAACCACAGGGCGCAGCAACTCGTAGACCTTTTGCTCAGGCCAAAGCGTATATTGCTTGATCCGTTGCCAGTCATGGGTTCGTTCGCGGAGGGGACGCTTGCTCTTGGGCATCACAGACACCTCGCTGGAAGACGTTTTCCCCTGCATTGTACATCATCTCAGCTTGTCCTGACAAGCGGAGTGATCCGCCAGTATTTACAACCAATATGTGCATACCATCAGATGGCCAAGTATGATAGTGACACAACAACCTCGATCAGCGGCAAGCTGGAGAGACGCCGCCATGGCGAAGTCGGAGATCATCACGGACGCCTGGGAAGTGACCAAGACCTACGCGGGCCGCATTGCCGAATGGGTCTTGTTTGGCTGCATGGTGATGAACATCATCGAGATCTTGCCCGGCGTCTCGCTCTGGCCGGCGATCAGCAACATCGTGCTGGGAACGCAGGTCGTGATGCTAGACGTGGGCGGATTCAGCCTGGCGAGTATGGGCGACCACGCACGCCAGCAGGGTGACGAAAGAGCAGCTCACCGCGCCAGTGTCACTGGCGGTTTTCTCATCGGCATTATGATTCTGACCCTCCTACTGGTCTCCATCGGCATCTTGTGGGCCCCAGCCAAGCGCTACACGGACATAGCTGAAAAGGGCCTCATCCTGGTACGAGTGGTCATGACGGTCATCTATGGCCATGTGATCCACAGCTTGCGCCGAGCAACAGCGAATGCGCAGCCCACGCAGAGCCAGGTGGAAGCGCTGACGCAGCAGTTGACGCAGCAGGCGGAGGAACTGACCACAGCGTTCAATCAGCAGTTCCAGCGCTTGGCAACGGAGCTATCACACACCGAATTGAGATTGCAGCAGCGGCTTGCAGAAGTAGAAAATAGCATGCCGGCCACCGACGTTGAAACACTGGTTGAGGCAGTAAGCGCGAAATTTGAAACATACCTGCAGACGAAAATCGAAGCGTTTCTCAGCCAGCACGTCACTGTACCACCCGCTCGCGAAACACCCCAAATTGCTGCCCCGAGAAACGCTTCGCACACACGCCAACGAGACTCCAGCGCAAGAAAAGCGACACCTACAATACGGGGAAAAACGGAGTTTGAGGGCGATCCCGAAACGGTGGTCTACCGCCTCTTAGATGAGGATGGAAGCCGCACTCATCGAACCATCGCAAAAATGGCCGGCATACCCGACACCACCGTCTACCGCATACGGAAACGCTACCTAAAGGAACGGGGAAACACTGTTTCACCTGAGCAGGAAGCAGATGAAACAGCCATGTGAAACATCCCTGGCGAGTATACTTGTGAAACACCTGAAACGCCCCATGCGAAACACAGTACCACCGCCAGATATGAAACGGTGAAACACCCAAGCGGCCATCGTCCCTGTAGTGCATCCATTTTAGCCAAAAGAAGTAGTGCCTGACCCCTGCCACTTGTTTTCCAGGCAAACGCAAAGAGTCAAGCGCCATTCTAGCGGAGGATCCGCCAATACTATTATACAGTATAACGTTTGGCGGGCCTCCGTTTGCGGAGGAATAGATACAATGGCGATACGCCGTTCCCAGCGCAGATGGTATTTCTGCCACCAGGTGGGCATGAGTGAGGCCACCTACGTGGACATCTGCTTCCGCCATCAGCTTCTCATCTCGCTCCGGCTGTTTATCGTTGTAGTGGGTAAGATTGGATTCGGCAGGACTTGGCGGATTGCGAGGTGGTGGCGATGATGGTATTGCCCTATGAGCAGCACTACATAACCACCCCGACCTACGCTGACGATCTCTCACGCACCATCGGGGCCTTGCAGCAGCTTCAAGTCCTCATGGCATTCTCACAGAATCCAACGCTGGCCGACGTCGCACACCTGGTGTTGAGCATGCAGCAGGATTTTGGATCCTCTGAACCGCTGGAAAATGTCATCCAGGCGCTCGTCGGTCAACACCTCACCTCTCAAGAGGCACGTCGCTTGGCGCGGCGGACAAGACAGGAGGCGCTGGTATGAGTAAGCAGCCAAGACAACTCAGCTTTTCGCCCGCACTTCCTTGCGTCGATTGCCGTGAACTCACAACCCTGGGACTCATCTATCCGATGAGTTCCCAGTTGTGGCAGCTCCTGCCACTCTGCAGCAAAGACATCGGTGAACCTGGGCCAGCAGGCGAGGAAGAACCGTTCGCGAGTGTGTGTCAGCTCCGGCAGCTCATCACTGACCAGATTCGGGTGATAGAGCATCTCCAGCGCAGAAGACGCCGAATTGCACGCGCATACGTGCGGCTGCGCAGGCAACATGCCAAGGCGCAACGTGCCTTGCGCTGGCGACTGCGGCGCATCTGCCAGCGCAAGGAGGAGGTGTGGCATGAATAACAGAGCCTATCCTGAGAAGCGGCGCTGGAATGAACTGAAGACGGCGTGTAAGGAGCGTGCTGGCTGGCAGTGTGAGCACGTCTATCCGAACGGCAAACGATGCGGCATGCGTGAAGATGAGATCAGGAAGAGCAAGCGCAGACAGGGAAAACCCTACGTGGTCCATTTGCACGCAGCACACCTGGGCAACACGAACCCCGGTGATCCCGACCCGGAATTGATCTGCCTGTGTCCCAAGCACCACATGCAGATGGACCGGCAGATCGAGCTACGGGAGAAGCTCTCGACACGACGCCGCGGCTACCAGATCACCACGACCGATCTGTTGCTGGAGGAGATCAATACGGCGGGGATTACCGTGGAAGAATGCTCCGACGGGTATCGTTGGCGTATCGATGGCACCGACGTAGCAGGCAAGAAGACGACGGCTGTGGGAGCGGTTGGAGTCGCCATTCACCAGATGCGGTGTTTGCTCGATAGGACCAAACGACAACTTGAGGAAGTAGAGCGTGAGAGGAGGGCGCTACATGGCTAGCATCATCGATGCTATCACTACTCAGTGGACGATTTACCCGGATGGACAAGGACACTTTGCCCTTGGATCACCTGATGACCAAGCGCTGAACCAGGGGGAGGCCGTCGAAATCTCGCTCGGCGGTTTCTGGATCCCAGGGGCTATCACGTGGAACCACAGCGGAGACTATTTCACCGCACTGGTCGATCACACGGTCTGCGGCCTCTGTGCCGGGATGCGGGTGCGCACCTTTCAGGGCGCAAGCCAGGCCGCCAATGGTGAGAGGGGGCTCCACCAGTGGTGGCAACGACCAGGGCAGCTTCAGGACGAGGAGGTACCACGATGACCGTCCAGGTGCACCAGTGTCCCGTCCCTGCCACATCAACTGCCTGCTGGAACGTTGAGGACCTGTACCAGCAGTATCGTGATCGCATCTCTCGGTACATCTTGCGCCTGGTGGATGATCCCGAGCTTGCAGAAGACCTCACACAAGACACCTTCGTCCGGGTCCTGAAGGCGCTGCCCGCTATGCCGGAGGACTTAAAGTTCTCAGCTTGGCTTTACCGCATCGCCACCAATATTGCCTACGATGCGCTGCGCCGCCGTCGCCTGGTCGCATGGCAGCCTCTCGAAGAGGAGGCGGATCTCATGGGCAGCTCGCACGACGACCCGCAGGCGACGTATAACGGGCCATCAGAGCTGATCCGCCTGGCGCTCTGTAGGATGAGTCCTGCTTACCGTCTGGCGCTCTTGCTCTCCATAGAATCGGGCTACTCCTACGCGCAAATCGCGCAGACGCTCGGCATTGCGCCCAGTGGCGTCAAGATGTACCTCTCACGTGCTCGCCAGCAGCTTAAACAGCACTACCTGGCGCTAGAACAGGAGGTGGCGCATATCTAAGACACACCTACGACAGCGCAGCGAGGGCGAGGCACTCTAGACAGCACAAGCGATGTATACGTTGCTCGTCGGGCTTCAGGTGGGGGATCAAGTGCCAGAGCGATGTCTGGATGGACGCACCCGGGACAGCGTACCCGAGGCCTATGGATACACCACGAGAAAGGGAATCATGAGTACTTTACAGACTTCTGAGCAACAAAAGCAGGAAGAACAGCAGTCAGGAGTAAAGCGTACGCATCCACGCTATGCCTATGACACCCTCTGGCAGAGTGATATCGCTCGATGTGAATTAGGGCAGCTTGCTGTTCTCGGCGTGCATTGCCGCTGTGACGGCAAGCTGTTCAGCGCACGGCGGGGCAATGATTTCGCGTTCTTCGCCGGTCTCGCTGCCGACGACCCGCACAGTTTCCTTGTTCCGGTCCCAACCTCTGCCGTTGCCTCGTTGCTCGTCAAGCGACAAGCTGCCTCTCCCATGGCACGCCAAGAGATCCGGCAGGAGGTGCTGTTATGACGGGCTGCACGAGAGCCTCAGACCATATGAAGGAGCGAGCGTCTCCGTACCGCAAGGAGAAGAGCCACTCTCAACACAACGATCACACCACCGGTAGCTCATCAACACATGTTGATTGTCACTCACATGTGTACTTGACAAACCAACGGCCTACCGACCATAGTGGAGCAAAGGAGGGAGGTGTCAGACGCATGATCGGTCGCTGGAACAGGTCACCCCACCAGGGTTCGGCGCTAACCCCACCAGGGTTCGGCGCTAACCCCACCAGGGTTCGGCGCACAACCCCACCGGGGTCGGGCGCAATTTTGAGCGTAAAAGAGCCTTTCTGGGTGCATGTGACGGAGAAAAAGGTGCAGCGACCTTTCTAGAGAAGAACAGGCATTCCAGGTATAATGAACGTTATTAGAGGAAGAAAGCATTCCCAAAAGATAAGTTCTACCTCAAGGAGAGAGCAGACACCCGGCTCATAGAAGCCAGGCAGGCGCGTCGGGCGGAAGAGAAAGCGTCGAAGGGTTTTTGCGCTAAAACGACTGCAGTCAGACGAGCGAAAGGAAAAGGAGTATGGATGAAGAGCACAAGGAGGGGGCAGAGCTCCCTGAGCGCGCCACAGATCAGGGCAGCGATTTGTCCACGCTGCTTGACCAGGCGCTCTCCGATGCCGTGGAGGGCATGTCAGAGGAAGAGGCCACCGCCTATATCGCCAGCGTCTTTGAGCAGGGCGAGGTCGACAGCGAACACTCGCTGTTTGCCTATGTCACCCCTGAGGTGACGAATAGCATGACCGTGACCAACTACCGGCCCGATCAGGCCGTGCGCGAGGCCTCGCTCGCGCAGAAGGACCAGTGGAAGCCCGGCAGTGATGGAGAGCTCTTTTACCTCGCCTCCAACGCGCTCGAGGTCTATCTCGGAACGCGGGAACGCCCGCTGGAGCTGTCCCAGGCTCTCAAGCAGATCCGCCAGCTGAGCGAAAGCACGGTGCTCACCGGGCGTATTCTGCTTGGACTGTGGAACATCCGCCGCTATAACCACCGCGTCTCCAAAAACGGCAGCGTGGCTGTGCTCCTGGAAGAAATCCTCCAGTGGCAGGGTATCCAGAAGCACAGCCGTGTGGCCCACCCGGGGACGACCAAGCGCTACACCGATGGCTACCGCACCGAGCAGAAGCAGCGCGTCATCCAGGACCTGGTGCTCCTCGCCTCCTGCAACGTGCGCGGCACCAGCACGATTACGGTCAAGGGCAAATCTGCCGCCATCGAGGTCGATGGGCCCTACATGCGCTACTCGGTGGTGAGCCGCAAGACCGGACCGGAGGAAAAGAGTATCATCGGCTTTCTCGTCTCGCCCGGCGACTGGATCAGCACCTACGAAGAGCACCACCACCAGTACCTGGCCGAGATCGATAGTCAGATCTTCAAGCTCAATCCGCAAAACGACCGCTACGCGTTGCGCCTGGCTCTCTATCTTACCGAGCGCTGGCGCGAGCAGGCCCAGGAGGGAAACTTCAGCACACCCATTACCATGGCCGATCTGCTGGCCGCGAGCATGATCGCAGTCGATGAGCGCCACCTCACGGTGCGCTTTATTCCCAGGATCGAGGCTGCACTCGCCCAGCTGGAGGAGATGGGGGTCATCGGCAAGTACGTCTGCCTCACGCCTATAGACACCACCCAGGCCCGCTGGGGCAAAGAATGGCTCGCCTCGCGCTGGGAGATTCTCCCTCCCTTGCAACTCATCCGCCAGTATCAGGAGGTGAGAAAACGGCCGCGCCTGCGCAAGCCGCGGGGAAAGGAACAGGTGCTCCACGACTTGGTGGAGTAAATGGGATACCGCTTCTGCTGGTAGTTGCCGCCGAGTGCTTACCCCACCAGGGTTCGGTGCAACCGGGTCTTGTGGGAGGAGAGAGAACACCAGATGAACATGGTGCCACAGACTACCCCACCAGGGTTCGGCGCAATTTTGAGCAGAACAGAGAGATACTCGTAGGAAGGTATCAATTGGCAATGACTTGAATAGCTCGAGCAATCAGGGCACACCTGTAGCTTGGCGATGCAGGTTGCTATCGCAGCTTCGGCGACTGAAGGCAACGAAACAGAGAGAATCACCTTCGCTCTTTGACGAACTTGGTACAGAGAAAAACGTTTGAAGATCAGAGCCACAAGCTAACGGAATCTTGCCAACTTCTGGTCTTGCTATTCGTTGCAGAGCGAAGAGAGGCGCATCCTTTGATGGGATGCGCTGAATGCGAATGCTTCTTGCGTTCTCTTAGGAGAAAAGTCGTCCAGAAGGACACGAAATTAACATTTGTCAATCCAAAATTAACAGCTGTGTATTGACAGAGCCAGATAGAATCGGGGCAAAGGGAAATCAGCTTCCTCCCCATTCATGAGGTACCTGGTTGCTTATATGCCTCTGGCTATAGGAAGCGGTTTCCGGTCACGACCGGCGAGCGGAGGGACCAGAGGCTACGGACAGCTAGAAGGGTACACGCGTGACGAAAAGCGGACACGTGTTCTTGACCACAATGCGAGAAAGATGTACAAATTTAGCGAGGAGAGAAAAGCCATGGAGACATAAATCAAAATAGTCTCGATAAAAAATTGCCAGTCTTAAGAACGAAGCTCCTGCGCCCCTAGGAGCGACGATCCTAATTCTGGCGGAAGAAGGTTGGTGTTCACAAGGAACGCCACACGTAACACATTCTGCTGTTACATGTGTAAACGATACCGCATACCATCAGCATTTGTCAAGAGTTTTTGCGGTTGAGTGAGGGTTTGTGTGTTCGCAAGGCGCGCGGTGAACGCTACCTTTCTCCTTGGGCACCGTTAACAAAACTAGTAAGGAAGAAGGTTGGCGTAGCAATGTCTATTCATTCATCAACAGAGAGAGATGAGCCTCCGGATGATGGCGCTGCTCTTCTCAGTATTCCTGATCCGCCGCAGGTCCCTGTAGACCTGGTCGTCACACGCTTGTTTCCCTGGCCCACGCAGGGACAGACCTTCCTTGCGCGTTTCAAAGAGCGGGCAGCTATCGAGCGCTCGATCATCCCCGACCTTAAGGCAGGAGATGTGGTGATCTGCACGAAGAGCATTGCCACACTCGCCGAAGCGTTGGATCTCGCCTACGATACAGTACAGAAATACGTGACGATCTTCAAGGCCCTTGGCCTGCTGCAGAAGCGAACGTTCATAGATGGCCAGATCGCTTTTATCCTCTCACTCGGAATCTACCTGCCACCAAAAAATCTCGAAGCCAATCTTGAGTATCTCCTCCAAAGAAGTCAACCAAAGAAGAGCCGGACCAAATTTCATGGCTTGGTGAAGGATGTCAAGGAGCGCTGTCTGGCCTACGGACTCATCAATCAGGAGTGGACCTCTGCCCTGCGGCAGTTGCAAGCCCTGCTGCAACCTCCCGAGAAGGGACTCTCGCGGCGCACACTCGAACAACGGCTCACACAAGCGCAGCATCTGGTCAGCACCATGCTGGCGCAGGTGCTGACCGGGCGTCTGCCCACAGGAGATGCGTTGCTACAGAATCTACCTGGGTTGTCGGGTAAGAGGGGCGAAGATGTATGCCACCGGGTGAGCGAATCTACCCGGCAAGAGGCAACACAGCGACGCACAAGCGAGATGCCACTGTCGAATCTACCCGACCAGGCACCATCGAGAGACGCGGAGCTGCTAAAGCAGGGATCGGAATCTACCCAGCCGGGGAGTCTGAGTAGATTCGCTGAGAGCAAGGCAGCATCGAATCTCTTTGAACTGCCTGACCAGGTAGATTCGTCCCTGCACGGTCCGAGCCGCGAATCCACCCAAACCGACAGTCCAGGTAGACGCCTTGATGGGCATGATGCCCAGAATCTACCCAAACCACTCACTCAGATAGATTCGGCTCTGCCAGATCATCGCAGCGAATCTATCCAAACCGCTCACTCAGATAGATTCGCTGCTTCTTCCGACACCGAGAATCCATCCGCACGATCTACATCGGTAGATTCGCAGGCGCTTGCTAACGTTAACGTTGGAAACGTTATTACAAATAATATGAACGTTAACGTTGAGATTGTCGCAGCCTTCTTGTGTCAGCTCTTCAATGAGCCGCCGAGCAAGCAGGGAATCTACTCCAAATTGTTCCGCGAGGGGTACAACCAGGCGGAGGTGATCCACGCAGCAGCGATCTTCACGCTGGTCCACTTCCATCGTGAAAAAACGATCTCGAATCCCGCGGCTGTCTTTGTTGCCAGGTGCAAAGCCTACCACAAGACGGGCATTCCCGCTGAGACAGCCGAACTGCTGGCGGAATACGGAGCGCTCACCTACCAGCAGCAGCTCGACAAAGCGCAGCGTTGCCCTCCTCAGACGACGCAGCCGTCTGCACCTGCACGCGCCGCGCCGTCTGGGTGGAGAACCTCTCTAACACTTCCGCCGATACCGCGACCAACCGATCTCGCGCCTAGGATAGCGCTCAAGCCTAGCGGGGGGATGACGCGCGAGCGTGCCCTGCGGCTGAGAGCCCAGATCGCCCACGATCGGCGGGTCGGCATGTGCCAGACAGGGATTGCAGCGCTCTCGGATGGAACCTACGCCGTGTTACTCGATAACACAGTGAGCGCCGCGCGGGTCCGCCAGGCCGCGCTGTACACCGTCGATGAGTGGCAGGCCAGGAGCCAGGAGGTGTGCGCTGCATTGTTCGCCTCCGGCGGTCGGGATCTCGCGAAACGACGATTTTGTGTGCGAACGCCCGAAACGCAAGGAGGTGAAAGATCATGACCGAGGCTGCATCTCTGGAGCGGCTGCTCCCACAAAACATCGAGGCAGAGTATGGTGTCCTGGGCAGCATTATCATTGATCCAGAAGCCCTCATCCTTGTCGCTGATTTTCTGCACGCCGAGGACTTCTACCGCGACGCACACCGCACGATCTACGAGGTGATGCTGCACCTGTACAACCAGCAGCGAGCTGCGGATTTCATCACGATCTGTGACGTGCTGGAGAGCCGGGTGAAACTCGAGGAGGTGGGAGGAGCCAGTTACATCACCTCGCTCATCAACCAGGTCCCCACCAGCGGCAACGCGCTGTACTACGCCAGGATCGTCGAGCGCACGGCCATTCTCCGCCGCCTCATCGGGGCAGCGGCACAGATCGCAGCAGCGGCCTACGAGGCCGAAGATGACGCGACCGTCGTGGTGGAGCGGGCCGAGCAACTCATCTTCGAGATCAGTCAACGCTCCTTGAGCCTGGGGACGGATGCCAGTCTGGCGGAATTGCTCGGGTCCTACATGGAGCGGCTGGATCAGCTCTCGGAGCGGCGAGGGAGTATCGTCGGCGTACCCACCGGCTTTGCCGACCTAGACCGCATGACTGGAGGCCTGCGCCGCTCCGACTTGATTGTGCTGGCAGCAAGGCCTTCACTGGGAAAGACGTCGCTTGCCTTGAGTCTGGCCTGCAATGCGGCCTTGCGCTATGGACAGCGCATTGGTATCTTTAGCCTGGAGATGAGCCAGGAACAATTGACCGAGCGCCTGATGGCGATGGAAACCGGCATCAACCTACAACGGCTGAGCACTGGGAACATCGAAGAGCACGAGTGGGGCCGCGTAGTGGATGCGTTAGACAGGCTCTCCGGGGCGCAGATCCGCATCGATGGGACCTCGGTGCTCTCACCGATCCAGATGAGGAGCCGCGCCAGGCGCTGGGTGGTGGAGCACGGCCTCGATCTCATCATTGTGGACTACATGCAATTGATGCAGCCAGCCGAGAGCTCCACGCGGCGGAAGATGGAGAACCGGGTGCTGGTCATAGATGAGATCAGCCGCACTCTGAAGCTGCTGGCCCGCGAGCTCAATATTCCCATCCTGGTCCTCGCGCAGCTTTCCAGGGCCGTTGAGAACCGCCTCTCCAAGGTGCCACAGCTCTCAGATCTGAGGGAAAGTGGCGGTATCGAAAACAATGCGGATATCGTCATGTTTATCTACCGGGATGAGGTGTATAACCCGAATACCGAGCGCAGGGGACTTGCGGATATTCTTCTCTCCAAACACCGAAATGGGCCAACGGGCGTCTTTAGCCTGAGGTTTGAGCCACAGACCACCCGTTTTCGCGACCTGATGGATGAAGTCGTAGAACCGCTTGCGATAGAGCCAGAGGAAGAGATTGCTCTGGTAACCGACGAGGGGGAGGACGAGGAGTGATGGCGTCTACCCGGTGATCGAGGCATTGGTCGACGAGAGCGGGTATGTGGAAGAGCCTGGAGCGAGAGAAGAGAACCATCTTTCTTATAGCCGATGGCTCTGAATGAAAGCACACAAGGAGTTATTGATGGATTGGACTATCCTGCTTACTGCTATCAGTGCCATTGGCGCAGCTAGCGCGGCTGGTGCGGCAGCATGGCAAGCATTTGAGACACGAAAGCAAGTGACCGAGTCGAGGCACCAAGGTGACGTGGCAAGAGCGCAGTTTCTCCAAGCGCGTTATGATGATGCACGTCCGGTGCTGATCATCGTTTCCAGCCCGCAGACCATTGTGGTGGTGCAGGGAAATGAATCCTATCTGGATTGGAACCAACAGTCCCCGGTCATCGAGGTGCGTAATGTTGGCAATGGGCCTGCACTGAACGTCAGAAGTGTGATCTATGGCCCAGAAGCAGAAGCTTTTGCTGACTCTTCCCCCCATGTCAGACAGCTTCACCTGGAAATATCTCAGAGACGAGAAGCAGAAAAAAGAGGAAAGGGAAAAGCGTTGGTATTACTGGGCAAGTGACGTGGTGAGCCAGGGAGAACCGAGAAAGCTCCAATTTGCCCTTGCTGGTAACTTCAGCCCTGTTAAGTTCTCTGACGCAAACAAGTCTATCGAATCGAGGACCCATGAGCACACGTATGCATTCAACGCGCCTAAACAGCCATTAGCTTCTCCTAACTCGGGAGAACCATGGTACATTTGCCGGGTAACGATTACTTATCAGGATATCTTTCACCGGAAGCATACCAGTATCTATGATCTTGCTTTCCGGCAGAGGTGGCAAGTGGTGGCTTTGATCGACGATATCAGAAACGATCTGGGCGATTTGGCAGGGTAAACCTATGCCGGGGTGAATATCACAAGAGATGACTTTGTTGCTGTCGTTGATCTTTGCGGGTAAGTTAGCAATTATACGTATATGATTTATAACTTACGATCTTTGCGGACTCGCGTTAGGTACCATGATTGTCTAGGCGCTGAAGCGAACACAAAGTCTCCCCTATGCTATGCTTCTGGCTTCCTATAGCCATAGGCTCACTGCTCATGAATGGAGAACGGGTGGCTTGTTTGTTCGCTTGCTCTTTTTGTTCGCTTGCTCTTGAGGGAGAATTGATTTCGCTGAAACCCACCGAGCCTCCTAGAAGGGTATCGATGAGGAGCGTCTCCCTGAAAGGTTGTTACCCAACGTTCTGCGGACTTTCGCACACAGGCGACGGGACCTGAGCCGGTAAGTTTGCCATTTGTGCGACATGAATTGTAACTTATAGACTCCCTGTTTTTAGTCACATGCAGGGGGAGAGAAAATGTGTGGCCTGGTTGCTCGCTTGCTCTTGACCGCCATGATACACTCAGGATGAGATAGCATGAAACATCTGTTCATTGCTCTGCTTTTTGCTTTGAAACTTGCTCTCGTCGTGTTGTAGGCCGTTTTTCGTAGTACAAAAAGGGGTGCATAAGCGATGCATAAGCGATGCATAAGCAATACTTCAGTTTATCATGCTCGCGCAGCATGGAGGCTGCCGAAAATCGTGACCAGGGGACGAAGGGCGTTGTGGCGGCGCGATGTCACGGGTGGATCGTCCAACGGGATCGCTGCATGCACCATCTCAGAACTTGCGCCGGCGATTGCTGGATCTGCAGGAGAGGAACAACAGGGGGTAGCTATTCGTGGCGAAGCATCCGCTGGACGAAGCATTTCCTCGCCGTGCTGGTGGTGATTGGAGAGCACCTGGCGGCCAGGCAGTGTACGCCTCACCTCGCCGGCCAGTCACCGGACTCACGACAAAGGGCACTGTGCGCCGGCGTCGGCCCTATCGTCCTCGCCGGGACAAGGGCCGCTTCAAGCTTACTCCGCGCGACGAGTGGGGGATGCGCTACGTTGCAGAGATGTACGTGCTGCGCTTCAATCAGCTCCTGGATATGTTCGCCCTCTGGCACTATCAGGAGGATTTGAAGCGGTACGAAAAGCAGCTCGCGGAATACCAACGACATCCCCAGGGATCTCCACCCGTGCCACCGACCCTGCAACCCCAGGCGAAGAGTAAGGTGCTCAGCATCATTCACCGCTGGGTAGAGCACGGCTATGCGATCACCGATCAGCCCCATGATGCAGACCCCGTCTGGCTGACCCTGACGGCGAAGGCCATGCGCGAACTCTCGCTCCCGTACGAAGCGGGGTTTCCCCCGAAAGAGGATCTCAAGGGGAGCGGCCACATCTTCGCGTGTACCCAGGTGCGCTTCAAGCTCATGCGAACAAAAACCTATGGCAAGTACGTCTGGTGGAGCGAGCGGGCAATCAAGGCAAACTGGGAAGAGGGCAGGTCTGGCCTCGCCTATGACCAGCTGCCCGATGCGGAGCTGTACCTGGATGGAGTCGCGCAGATCTGCGTAGAGGCGGAGATCACCAGGAAATCAGACGCCCGCTATGACTCTATACTGGCGAACCTGGTTGATCGCTATCCCCAGGTGCTCTATTGTGTGCGCGAACCATTGTACCCGGTCCTGGAAGCCGCCCGCGCTCGTCTCCCGGCAGAGCGACAGCAGCAGGTAGAGATTCTCACCTTATAATAAGGAGAAGGAATTGTAGGAATGAGCGGAGTCATAGGATATATGTGAAGCGTAGGAGTTCTGCATGCTCACACAACCGCCGCCCCCTGTCCAGACTGCCCGCCGGGCTGCCTCTGTGGTTGTCCTGGTCGCTTGCGGTATGTTCTCGCCGCTCATGCCCGGCCTAGGCCTGCTTATCCGTTTTCGTAGTGCAACGAGTTGGGATTACCAGGAGCGCTGGAACGGTGTCCGGGCCTTCGCCGTGTTGCTTGGGCTGGTCTATGGACTCATTTTCTGGTTTGCTCACCCGTTCCCGTTCTTTTTTAGCGCGATCCGGTTCGGGCTTCAGACACATCATCTGCTCGCTGCTGCTCTCTGGGTCGCCGCGTTGTGGGCCTACAATGGCGTGTTGCTTTCGCCTGCATGCGCCCTGGTGTATGAGGCGCTCTCTCCCAGGACGTGCCGTGTGCACATGCGCCCGCGCCGGTCGCTCTCATCAGCGCGGCAGGTGCGGGCAGAAGAAGGGGTGCAGGCTTTGAACAGGCGACAGGCCACTGATGATTTGCCGGTGGGTCTGCCTGAACAGCTTGGTGAGCATGGCGTGCTGGGTAGGCCGCTCGGCGGCGACCTCTGGCAATGGGTCGTCGAGGGCTTGTTTGTCTATCCGCTGTATGCGCTCATGTACCACGCGGTCATTGCGGGGTGCACCGGTACTGGAAAGAGTGAACTGCTGCGCCGGATCGCGTACATGGCCGCGAAGCTCTACCATCTCAAGGTCGTGTGGGTGGATGGCAAGGGCGACTGGGAAGACGCGGCCCGCTTCCAGCTCGTCATGCAAAAAGCGGGCTGTAAGCAGATCGGCATTTTTCCCCTGATGGCGCACAATGGCTGGCTGGGGTCGCGTCAGGATATCCTCAATCTGTTGATGGCTACCCAGGTCTTCGAGAGCGACTACTACCGCGGGGTGACAATGAACGTACTCAAGTTTGCGCTCTACGCACCTGGCCTGCCGCCGGTCACCAAAAGTCGGGAGCTGCTGCGCCGGATCTATCCGCCAACCCTTTTGGCGATCTATAACGGCCTCTGGCAGGCGGAGTACCTGCAGTCGCTGGCGAAAGATGCGCTCTGGTCGCCCTATGGACGCTATGAAGCCTTCTTCGCCGGCGTGCAGGACCGGCTCGACGGGGAGAAAGGGTACGGGGACTGGGATGCGGCCTACTACCTGCTGGACAAAAAACGGTTGCAGCAGCAGATCGCCCCGTTCGCCCGCTACCTGCTCGAAGACTTCCAGCTCTATCTCGCCTTGCGCCAGGTGCAGCGGAAGCGCCGGCGTATCCTGCTGGTCTTAGATGACTACTCGGCTTACTCTGAAATGGTAACAGTTGTGGATCTGTTTGAACGTGTGCGCTCGGCGGGCGGCTGCGTCATCGTGAGCGCCCAGGGGTATCAGTCCCTGGGGCCTGACGCCGAACGCCTGCTGGAAGGGGCGGCGGCGACGATCCTGAACCGCTGTTCCTTGCCTGAGAAGCTCATCAGGGTAGCCGGCACGCGCAAGGTGCCGGAGATCGCGCTGCACCTGGGAGCCGACGAAGAGGAGGCCGAAGACGAGGAAGTGAAAAGTCACACGCTGCGCCTGGTTGATGAGCCAAAGGTGCAACCCGACGAGGTGCGCAAGCTGGCGAATGGCGAATCCTTCTTCCTGTGTGGCAATGAAGTGCAAAAGGTGCTGATCGCACGTGTGGAGCTGGACGAGAGCCTGGTCGAGGACGTGACAACGGAACTCATCCAGGGCTATGAGGAGGCACAGGACGCCTATGAACAGGCCCAGGTTGCCCGGCTCACGCAGCGGGTTGCGGCATCGCAACCAAGGGGCCAGGGGAAAGGGTCGAGGCGCAAAAAGCAGAAAGCACCACCGCCACAGCCGCCGCAGAAAGCCTCGCCGGTTGGAGCTCCACCGGCTACGCCAAAGCTGATCCCGGGGCAATTGGGCCAGCCTCTGCCAGAGGCTGCCGCGCCGCCGGTGACACCTCTGGCTCCGGCAGAGACAACAAGAAGAGAGACAGAGGGATCGCCGACGTCTTCCCCACAGCCGAAACCGCGATCCCTTGATGATCTTGAATGAGAGGAGAGGGCAGACAGTGGGTATCTTTGTGCTCGTGGTGTCGCTACTCCTGGAAGTTGCCGGTATGGCCTTTAGCTACTGGTTTGGGGCGCACGCCTTCGGGCTCGGCGCCATGTGGGCAGCAACGATCAATGGCGTGGGCGCCAGTTTTCCAGGGTTGCATCGCTATCATCTGCATGTCACGGCAGCGACGATCGGCCTGTGCTGGCTGGCCGCGAATATGTCGGTGCATCTGATGGCCATTATCGCCTATGTCAGACGTATTGCCAAAAAGCGGGTAAAAATGGGGAATCCAGGGCTGCGCGAGGTGCAGGCAGTGGAGCGAGCCTGTCGCCAGCTCGTCGCCGCCTCCCCGTCGGCGAACCTGGAACCGGTCCACCATTTTGGCTGGCCACTCACCTTTGATTACGCGCCAGGGTATGGGACGGCCGTGCGCTTCATTGGGCGTAAGCTGACGATCGACGAGGGTCTGTTCAAAAGCGCGTATCTCAGGCCTCTGCTCGCACACGAGTTGGGGCACTACAATAGCGCCGATGTCAATCTGCGGGAGATCCTGGGGTGCCTGCCCCCGGCATTGCTCGTCGTGGGTGGGATTGTGGGCCTGCCCATCGGCCTCGGTCCTTTCGTCACGTTCTTGTTCTGGCCCTGGTACTGGCGGCAGCGTGAATATGCCGCTGACCTGTTCGCAGCGCGAGTCGGCCAGGCCAATGAGCTGATCCAGGCGCTGGACCAGGTCGTCCACCCCAGGGAAAAGCGGAAGACAATCTTTCTGCGTGAGTACCCATATGTGGCAGAGCGGATTGATCGCCTGATGCGCTCTAGCGGCATATCCGGCGCTCTGCAGCCCGCGCAGAAGCAGCGCCGGGCAGGCCCTTAAGGAGGAGGAAGAGGAGGCGCTTTCCTTGGAGGAGAACACTTCCGGTGAGGCAACGAAAAGCGGGGTCCATGCGCAACCTGGAGCGCGGCCCCGCTTTTTCCTGTTTGCCCAGCAGGTTCACGCCATCGGTGGCTCATCCTTTGGCTGGCGGCTGTCCTGTACGCGGCGCGTGGATCTGGAAACGTTTCGCGGCGGGTACCCCTGCCCGTATTCGTTGGCAAGAGCTTTCTCCTGGGCACGTACCTGCTCTGGCGGTGTCAGGCTGAAGCCGCCTGCTGCTTTTGCTGATCGCAGGTGAGAAGGCAGGCCATATCTGAGTCCGCAGAAGAGGCAAAGGATGACGCCGAAGAGGACAGAGAAGAGGCCGATTCCAAGCCAGTTCAGCAGCACAAAGAACAGCACAAGTGCCACGAGGCCGGAGAGCGACCAAAGCCGGTCCTCAAATGACGTGTGCTGGCGCGTCCGCTGTGATCGATGGTATGTCATAGGTGTCGTTCCTTTTCCTGTACAGGTCAGCATTTCATGGGTAGAATGTTGCTCCTGCTCTCTTTTGAGGAAGCTTCCACCCGCATAATTGTAGCAGGTTCACCTATGGAATGCTACCAGGCACACACCTATTCCCCCAGTTCTGGTAAATGACCCGAAACCTTAGCCGATTTTGCCCTCAGACATAAGCACTTGCCCCCAATCATGAGCACCAGGAGGAAAGTCCCTGGGGAAACGGCTCCACATCTGGGGTAGCAGCATGAAATGTTGTAAATAAACTGCTCGCGATCTCGGGGTTTGCG
>Ga0070717_10001137_pt1 | contig 17980 bp, 15 predicted proteins | sample LARL113metaG_FD_71366 | JGI IMG/M metagenome (GOLD analysis project Ga0070717, IMG submission 71366) | Corn, switchgrass and miscanthus rhizosphere microbial communities from Kellogg Biological Station, Michigan, USA - LAR L11-3 metaG | ecosystem: Host-associated > Plants > Roots > Rhizosphere ... | reverse complement strand
GCTCAGGCGGAAATCCGTCGCGCGGCGGCGGTGGCAGTCGAGCAGGAGATGAAGGCCAGAGTCCAAGAGATGCAGGCCAAGGTGGTCGAGGCTCAAGCCCAGGTTCCGTTGGCCATGGCCGAAGCATTTCGGCAAGGACGCTTGGGTGTGATGGACTACTACCGCATGGAAAACATGCAGGCGGACACCTCGATGCGGAGCTCGATCGCTCATCCCGAAGGGAAAAAATAGGGCTCCTCGCGAGGCCTCCGGAGCCCAGCGGAAGAGCGTAACAGGAACCCGAATACTTTCTGCGATGGACTGGATTTTTGATCACCTGAAGTTGGTTTTGATGCTGGGATTTCTCTTCATCAGTTGGTTAGCCCAGCGGCGGCAGAAAAGCGCCGAAGCTTCGCGTCCGACGCAAACGACGCGGCGCGCGAGCGAGACCACCCGACCTCTGCAGGCACCCGCCACCGCGGTCGAAGAGCAGGTGCGCCGTATCCAGGAAGAAATACGGCGCAAGATTCAGGAGCGTGCCGCCGGGGAAGGCACGGATCGAGCCACTCCGCCCGCGATTCCTCCGGCAAAAGCTCGTGCAGTGCCGAGCCAGTCGGCTTCATCGAAATTGCCCAAATCAGTCCTCCCTCTGCCTCAGGCCGCCCAGCCGGTTTTGTCCGTGGAATCCCGCAAAAGGGAAGAGATGCGGCAGGAAGAGGAGCGTCGCCAGGAAGACCGAAATGCGGAACGGGTGGCCGCCGAGACCTCAAAAGGCGTTCCAGGCGCCAATATGGAGCGAAATGACCCCTGGACCGCAGAGCTGCGGGATCCAGCGGCTCTACGGCGCGCGGTTGTCTTGCGCGAAGTGTTGGGGCCACCTGTATCGATGCGGCGGTGACGTGCTGCCGGCGGGCGATCAATGACGCTCCGCTGAAGGTTTTAGTTTTGCGCCCAAAGGGGCTGACCAAAAGTCGTTCGATTTCGTAGTGGAGTTTCCAGTACGTTCGGCCCTCCGACCCAAGCGATTAACGAACGGGCGCTTTGATCGTTGCTGACTTCACCAGCGCGTTGGTATTCGGATCCCGGAGATCCCAATCTTTGGTCCCGCCGATATTGAATCGCAGGTTTTCTGGATTCTCCGTACTGATGCGAAGTTCGGCCCGGTAGGGAACGTCCCGGCGATCACCGCGAGGCAAGGTGCCCTGGTAGAGGGTTTGGCCGGTGCTGCTTTGTATCACTGTGACGGCGACACGCTCAAGCGCGATCAGGGTTAAGACCGGGTCGCCGGGAGCGGGACGCAACCACACCGCATCGGCGCTGGGTTGGGTCCCCGTCGAGGCGGTTTTATCTCCGCGGCTCGAGAATAGCAAAATAACCACCAGGATTACGATCAGGCCGATTCCGACGAGGGCGCAAATTTTGATGATCAGACCTCGGTCGATCGGCATGCCGACCGCTGCTTTCGGAACAAACGTCGCCGGGTTGCGCGTGCCACCGCCGGCCGGTTCCATCGGTGGATTTCCCTCCATCGGTGGGGTGGCGTCGTTCGCATCTTTTTCCGGCTTGGTCGAGGAGATCGACAGGTCCATCCGGCCATACACTTCGCGATTCAGGCCGCGACCATTTTTAGAATCACTCAGCCCCAGCGCGTTGTAATCGCTGATGATTTTATCGGCCGGGGATTTTAGGTAGTTCGCGTAGGTGCGAAGAAACCCTCGGACATAAATTTCGGGCAGTTTGATGTCGAATTGGTTGCTCTCGAACTTATGCAAATAGTCGCTGCGAATCTTCGTGGCTTCCGCCGCCTCGCGGATGGAAATACCTTTCCGTTTGCGAGCTTCTTCAAGCCGTTCGCCGATCGATTGCATGGTGGGTCAATTAGGCAAAAAGCTGCAGCAGGGGAAGAAGGAAGTGCGCAAATGCGGTGAGCTTTAGCGTTTAGCCGCGGCTTTCAGGTCATTTCGATCCGCGATCAACGCTCAACTTGATGTAGGGACTAATCGCCTACAAGCGAGGCTCATCGCCTTTTGCCGCTCACATCTTGTCCAAATCGGCGAGGATTTCGCGCGGCTGTGCGCCGTTTTCCGGTCCGACGATGCCCTTGTCTTCCATAATCTCCATCAGCCGAGCGGCACGATTGTAGCCGATCCGCAGGCGGCGTTGAAGCATGGAAGTAGAGGCGCGACGGGTGGACTTGAGCACGCCGATCGCTTCTTTGAGCAAACCTTCATCGTCACCCAAATCCTCGCCGCCCTCGTCGTCGCCATCACCCTCGGCGTCGGGATCGCGGTCGATCTGAGCTTGAACTTCTTGGGCGTACTGCGGCGGACCATTGCGCTTCAGAAATTCCACCAACTCGTGCACTTCTTCGTCCGAGACAAAGGCACCTTGAGCGCGGACCAACCGCGAGGAGCCAGGAGGGGAGAAGAGCATGTCACCTCGGCCAATCAGGGTATCCGCTCCCTTGGTATCGAGAATGGTGCGGGAATCGACCTGAGAGGCCACCTGGAACGCGATCCGCGAAGGCAAGTTCGCTTTGATTACTCCGGTGATCACGTTCACCGACGGTCGTTGGGTCGCTATGATCAAGTGGATACCGGCGGCGCGCGCGAGCTGGGCGAGCCGAGCGATCGAGGTTTCAATATCGGCGGGCGCCACCATCATCAAGTCGGCCAACTCGTCGATGATGGCGACGATGTAAGGCAACCGTTCCGGTATCTCGATCTCATCGATCGCGCTCGGATCCACCCCGGTCAAGGTGGGCTGGGTTTCAGGAGGGACCTCGGGCTTGGCGGTGCGTTTCCGGCCATTGAAGCCAGTGATGTTGCGGACGCCGACCTTGGCGAAAACTTGGTAACGCTGCTCCATTTCCGCGAGCAACCACTTCAAGGCCGCCGGCACCTTTTTGGGTTCGGTCACGACCGGAATCAGCATGTGAGGCAGCGTATTGAAAATCTTCAACTCGACGATTTTCGGGTCCACCATCAGCAAGCGAACGTCTTTCGGGCTCTTTGAATACAGAATCGACGCGACAATGGAGTTGATACAGACGGATTTTCCGGAGCCGGTCGCGCCTGCGATCAGCAAGTGAGGCATTTTCGCGAGATCGGAGATGAGTGGTTTTCCGGATACATCCTTGCCCAACGCGATCGGCAATTCGGCTTTCGCCCCGGCCCAGTCTTCGCTCTCCAGCAGCTCACGCATCCCGACCGGAGTGGGAAATTGGTTGGGAACTTCGACCCCCACAGCGGCCTTGCCGGGAATCGGCGCGAGAATGCGCACGGACTGAGCGCGCATTCCGAGTGCGATATTTTTGTCGAGGCCGGCGATTTTTTCCACCCGCACACCTGGTGCGGGAACGACCTCGTACCGCGTGATAACGGGTCCGACGTGGATCTCGCCGAGGCTGACCTCGACGCCGAATTCGCTGAGGATGCGGAGGAGGTTTTCCGCGTTGCGCCGATGTTCTTCTTCCGAGTTGCCGGCCTGTGGCTTCGCCTGTTCGCGGAGCAAAGGCAGAGGAGGAAACTTGTAGTTGTCGTCGGAACTCTGAGGGATCGTGGCCTTGGCCGCTTTCTTGGGCTCCTCGGGTTTGACGATGTTCAGCTCGATCCGCCCCGCGGCGTTCACTGCGAGGCCCTTGGTATCGGTGGCGAGCGGAGCGATATCTCCAAAGGGGCTCACCGTGCCCTTGCCCGCGGCGGGCTGGGCCGCGGGATCGACGTCACGCATCGGGGTCTTCACCGCGGCGGGAATAGCCTTCGGCGGTGTTGTCTTTTCCGTCGGGCGTGTTTCCGATTCAGTCGGAGGGAAAGGCGACTCGGTTCTGCCGTTCCCGTTCAGCCCTGGAACGGGCATCGGCGGAGTGGTGTTTCGCGTCAACGCGAGCTTCTTGCCAGGAGGGGCGACGGGCACGGGCGGACCGGCGCGTTTCATCCGAAGCCGTTCCTCTTTGAGTTGACGGCGCAGTTCAGCGCGTTCGGCGCGCTCCTTGGCCCGGCGTTCCCGCCAGTCGTGGAAGGCGATGGCAAACGCCTCGAACTCGCTCGCGATGTCGCGGGTGAAGATGAACATCAACCCGATGGCGTAAATCATGCTGAGCAGTAGGCCTGAACCGAATACACCGAGCGAATCCGCCAGAAAAGTTGAATACAGCTGACCTCCCAGCAAACCGCCCAGGCCCTCGGAGAAATATTGGCTCTTCGGGAAATTTTCGAACATTCCCGCCAGACCCGAAAAGGAAACGATGCAGATCAGCATCGCGACGATCCGCGTTAGAGCGAGGCGTCGTGCATTGCGGATGGCGATGTACGACATCCAGAGGAAGAAGACGGGCAGCAACCACGTGCTGATGCCGAGGAGGTGGAGAGACCACCAGGCGACCTCCGCGCCAAATTTTCCGACGAGGTTTCTTCCCGCTACGTGCGTTCCCGATTGGACGCTCTGCTCGGGAGAGAAGTCCATGAAGGCGACGGTGAGCAGCAGGCCTACGAGCAGACACAGGCTCGCGACGGCCCACTGCGGTTGATAGCGCGGAGCTTTGAACGATCCTGCGCTAATTGAGTTTGAACTCGCGGACTTGGCCATGTGGGTTTGAGCAAACTGAGCTTGCCTGTTTGAATTCCAGGCCAAGCCGGAGGTCGGTCAAATGTAATAATCTCGCATTACGGATTCACAAAAATCTAACCATTTCTGATGCACGAGCTAATCCGCTTAAAACCATTATATCAAGACCGCGTGTGGGGAGGTCGAGGCCTCGAGACTTCCTTGGGTCGCACCCTTCCAGCGGGGCGCCCGATTGGCGAGAGCTGGGAAATCGTGGATCGCCCCGAGGCGCAGTCGATGATCGTGAGCGGAACGGAAAACGGCCGCTCCCTTCGCCAAGCCATCTTGGAGAACAGTGCGGGGATCATGGGGCCTCGCTGGCCGGCGAGCCGGCCCTTTCCCATTCTGGTAAAATGGCTCGATTGTCGTGAACGCTTGAGTCTGCAGGTTCACCCCCCCGCGGCCGTGGCGCCTGAACTGAAGGGTGAACCCAAAACAGAAAACTGGTACATCGCCGAAGCGGCTCCCGGGTCGCATCTGATCGTAGGGCTGAAACGCGGAGTGACCCGCAGCCAGTTCGAGGATGCAATTCAGACCCTTACCCTCGACGAATGTGTCCATCGTTTTCCCGTTTCCGCGGGCGATTCGATTCTGGTTCGTAGCGGGCAGGTCCACGCGATTGACGGCGGAAATCTGATTTTGGAGATCCAGCAGAATTCCGACACCACCTACCGGGTCTACGACTGGGGGCGGGTCGGCCTTGATGGCAAACCTCGCCAGATGCACGTCGAGCAATCGCTAAAGTCGATCTTGTGGGACGACTTCGAACCGAGTCCGGTTCGAGGGGAAAACAAAGTGGCCCTGATCGCTGACGCTCCCGAATTTCGTATTCGCCGGGTGCCGCTGGCGGCCGGAGCGCAGTTCTCCGTCAATGCCGGCGAGGAAGCGCGTATCCTGAGCGTGGTGACGGGAACCTTGCGCTGCCGGGGAGGAAAGCGCGACGAGGTGCTTTCGCGCGGGGACAACGTGATTCTGCCTTATCAAGGAGCTTTCAATTTTTCGGCGGAACAGGCAGCGATGTTGCTCATTACCGAGAAATTCTCTTAGCCTCGGGAATGGATCCATTGAACCAGCTTCGAAGCGTTCGCGGCGGAGCAGTGTTTAAACTGCTTGTTTTTGTTGTTCTGTCGCTCGGTGTGCTGACGGCGGCGTGGATTTTTTTCATGCCGATGATCCTCACGAGCACGTTGAGCAAGCGAACCGGCTTCGAGGTGAAAATTGAGCGGCTGGTGCTCAATCCCTTTTCCTGGAGCGTCGACATACGCGGCCTGGTGGTGAACAATCCCCACACCTTTCCCCGTCCCGACTACGTCCAGGTGAGAAGCTTTCAAGCCAAGGCGCCTTTGGAAACGCTGCTGGGTGAGCAGGCGAACTTTGATTATGTTCGCTTGGACATTTCCCGCATGGCTTTTGTGCGGAGCGTCGATGGTACCTTAAATGCCACGCTCTTTTACGACCGCTTATTTCCAGCCGAAAAACTTCCCGGCGAAGACGAAAAAGGGAAGTCGAGTAAGTCTGGGGACAAATCGAGCAAAAAAGCGGATTCCAAGCCGGAACCCGAGCCGGTGAAGAAGCGGATGGCGTTTTTTATCCAGCGGCTGGAGGTCAAGATGGATGAAGTGCTGGTCGAAGACCATTTTGGCCGCAATCCGACCAGCCGTACCTTCAACTTGGGGGTCGATCAAATGTTTCTGAATGTCAGTAATGCCAAACAACTTCTGACGCCGTCGATGGTGCGCTGCATGGCGCCGGCCGCGACAACCATTGGGGCCTTGATTCCCGGCGATCTCGGTCGGATTTTAACCGAGACGGCAGGTCCCCCGGTTCCACGGGATCCCCTCAAGCGGCCCGCCGATCCGATGAAGACGATTGTGGACACGCTTGAAGAAAGTCGGAAGCCATAGTTTATTCTGCGGCTTCTTATGACCGCATCTGATCAAGCCGACACTTTGGACAAGTCCACTGCCGCTAATTCCGCTTCCGCAAAGAGCCCCGCCGATGAAGCGGCGGGCTCGTCGCAGGGCGCAAATGCCACCGCTGCCTCGCCTTTGGAAGAGCAGCTCGCGACGGCGAAAAAAGAAGCCGCAGATAACTACGAGCGCTATCTCCGGGTAACCGCCGACTTGGAAAACTTTCGTCGACGGACCGTCCGCGAAAAAGACGAACTCCGCCAATACGCTACGGGCCGAGTGCTCGAAGAGCTTCTGCCTGTCCTCGACAATCTCGCGCTGGGCATCAGCGCGGCGAAGGCACCCAACGCCGATCTCAAGAATCTGGTGGGCGGGATCGGAATGGTCCAGGAGCAGCTGAAATCCGCGTTGAGCAATCATGGGCTGAAAGAGATCAATCCCATCGGGCAGAAGTTTGATCCCAATCAGCACGAGTCGATTTCGTCTCAGCCCAGCGCAGAGGTGCCGGAGGGCTCAGTTCTCCAAGTCGTGAGAACTGGATACACCCTGAATGGACGACTGCTTCGTCCGGCGTCGGTCATCGTTTCGGCTGGACAGCCCAAACCGGAGGCGCAGACGGTGATTTGATTGCGGCGACTCGCGTAGTTACGTCGCCACTACGCCCCCGCTCCCTCCGCAAGACTGCGGGGGAGGATAGGGCGAATCCGCACTTTATATACCATGGCTAAGGAAGATTATTACGAACTGCTCGGCGTCGAAAAAAGCGCCTCCGAGGAAGACCTGAAGAAGGCCTACCGGAAAAAGGCGATCCAGTATCACCCGGACAAGAATCCCGGCAACAAAGAGGCCGAGGAGATGTTCAAGAAAGTCTCTGAAGCTTACGAGGCGTTGAAGGATCCGCAGAAACGGGCGGCCTATGATCGCTACGGCCACGCCGCCTTCCAGCAAGGCGGTCCAGGCGCGTCGCGCCCCGGTGGTGGAATGTCAGGAGGCGGATTTCACGATCCCTTCGATATTTTTCGCGAAGTCTTCGGCGCCGGCGGCGGTGGAGGCGGCGGTGGAGGAATTTTCGAGGAATTTTTCGGCGGTGGAGGAGGGGGCGGTCGCGACGGCGGACGCGATGGCGCGGATCTGCGTTACGATCTGGAGATCACGCTCGAAGAGGCGGCCCGTGGGGTCGAAAAGGAAATCTCGTTTCGCAAGGCCGTGGCCTGCGAGCGGTGCAACGGCTCGGGTGCCGAGCCCGGTTCGAAGCGCGTCACGTGTCCCACCTGCCGCGGCGCTGGGCAAATCCGCCGTTCGGGCGGGATCATCACCTTCACTCAAACCTGTCCGACCTGCGCCGGTGCGGGGACGAAAGTTGAAAAAGCGTGCACTGCTTGCCGCGGTGAAGGGCGGGTGGCGAAAACCACCAAGCTCAACGTCCGTGTACCAGGTGGAGTGGATACAGGTTCTCGCCTGCGCTCCGTGGGCAATGGCGAGGCGGGCATGGCGGGCGGCGAGTCCGGCGACCTCTACATCGTGATTTCCGTCGCTGAGCACGAAGTTTTCGAACGCCAGGGCGATGACCTTTTCTGCGAAATTCCGATTAAATTCACCCTCGCCTCGCTCGGCGGAACGATCGAGGTACCCACGCTTTCCGGTCGGGCCTCGTTGAAGATTCCAGCCGGCACCCAGAGCGGCACGACCTTCCGACTCAAGGGCAAAGGCATGCCGAATTTGCGCTCCGGTTCCAACGGAGACCAGCTCGTGCGCGTGCACGTCGAAGTGCCGACTTCGCTTTCGCCCGAGCAACGCAAAAAGCTGGAGGAGTTCGCTCTTCTCAGCGGCGATGCCGATGAGCCGATGGCCAAAAGCTTTTTCGAAAAGGCGAAAAAGTTTTTCTGAGTCATTGGTCCACGGGATAGACCGAAGACGCGGAATCTCAGCTGATTTTCCGCGTTTTCCCCGCGTCCGGTGAGCCCAAAGTTTGTATTCAGTTTATGTTACAAAACCCCAAACTCTACTCGCTCGAGGCGGCGGTGCGCTTGCGGACGGAATATCGTGCGACGGGCAAGAAACTGGTGTTGACCAATGGGGTTTTTGATCTGCTCCACACCGGACATTTATATTACCTCCAGCAGGCCCGCGCTCTGGGCGACGCGCTGTTCATCGCCTTGAACAGCGATGCGAGTGTGAAGGCGCTGAAGGGCCCACTTCGGCCCGTCCAATCGGAGGAACAGCGCGCTTACGCACTCGCCGCGACCTGGTTTGTCGACGGGGTGGTGATTTTCCGGGAGAAACGTCTGACTCCGGAGATTCGCGCCCTTAAGCCCGACGTGTATTGCAAAGCTGGAGACTACACGCTGGAGAAGTTGGATCCGGAAGAACGTTCTGCGCTGCAGCAAAACGGCGCCGACATTCAATTTCTCCCATTCCTGCCCGGCTTCAGCACCACGGAGTTGATCGCGAAGATAAAAGCCGCCGGCGAAATCTGAGCCTCCCTGTGACCGACAGATCAGCGGCGGTTTTCTACTCGCTACCCGCTACTCGCTCCTCGCTACTTCTTGCATGAACGTTGTCATTCTTGGCTCCGGGCGAGGCAGTAACGCCGAAGCAATCTTGCAGGCTCAGGCCGCGGGCCGGTTAGGGCGCGCCCGTGTGGTCCAGATCTTCTCGGACAAAGCCGAGGCGGGCATTCTTGCCTTGGGTCCACGTTTTTCGGTGCCCTCGCTTTTTTTGGATCCTGGTCCTTTCAAAACCAAGTTCGATGAAGCCGGTGAGCGACGTTACATCGAAGAAATCGAGCGTCGCCGACCGGACTTGGTCCTGCTCGCCGGTTTCATGCGGATTCTCAAGCCGAGCTTCATCGAAGCCTTTCCGAAAAAGATCATTAACCTGCATCCCAGTTTGTTGCCCAGCTTCCCAGGACTCGACGGCATCGGCCAAGCCTGGCGTCGGGGCGTGAAGATCACCGGTTGCACTGTCCACTACGTCACGGCGGAAGTGGACGGTGGTCCGATCATCGACCAAGTGCCCGTGCGTATTGACTCTAACGATACATTGGAGACCCTAGAAGCGAAAGTCCACGCGGCGGAACATGCGCTGCTCCCGACGGTGATCGCAAGGTTGAGCCAGCCGAGTTGAGGGCTTCGCTTATTCCTCGCCGTCCCGCTTTTTTGCCCGCTGAAAGGTACCGTGATCGAAGTAACTCTTCCTCTTTCCCTGGATCGCCTCGACCTGATTGACGAGCATTTGCTCGAAGCGGGAGATGCCCGCTGGATGGTGCTGCAAGATGTCATCCTGCCGTCGGCCAAGTTGGTTGGGGTGTTCGCTTCGGCTGAGGAAGCTGAAGCGGCTTGGAGGCAATTGAGGGAGAGCGGCGACCTGTTTGGCGACGCAAATGAACCGGTTTTTCGGGTGCTGGCGGACGAGGACTGGCGGGATGCCTATAAAGCGCATTTTAAACCCTGGAACTTTGGACGGCTCCACTGGGTGCCGGTTTGGGAACGTGCCTCTTACCCGATTCCGATGGGTGATGTCGTGATTTGGCTGGATCCGGGAATGGCATTTGGCACGGGCAATCACGAAACCACGCGACTTTGTTGCGAACGTCTCGTTGCGCTCGCCGACCCAATGAATTTGGCTGGATCGGTCTTGGATGCCGGTTGTGGCTCTGGGATCCTTGCGCTCTCGGCGGCACGTCTCGGTTTCAAACGCGTGGATGGCTTTGACAACGATCCCTTGGCGGTGGAGATCAGCCGAGAAAACGCAGCAGCTAACGGCTTGGCCGAAGAGGTGAATTTCTTTGTGGGAGATCTTGTCTCGGGTCTCGCCGGACGCACGGCGCGAATCGTTTTGGCCAATATTCAGGCCGACGTGCTCCTGCGTTTTGCGCCGAATTTGCTGGGCGCCGTCGAATCCGGCGGGGCTCTGGTCCTCAGCGGCATCCTCGCGCGCGAGATCGATCAAGTCCGTGCCGCTTACAAAGCAGCGGCTCCGACCTGGCGCACTGAATCGAAGTCACTGGGCGAATGGGCCGACCTATTGCTGCTGCGCCCCTAGATTCACGAAGTAAATCGAACTCCTTCGCGTCACTTACAGACAAAGACCGGCGCGTTGTAGTGAAAACTGAACTACACGGTCACCCGGGCTCTGTCGTATCCGTTACCCGCGGCTCAAAGATCCGAAAATGTATCCGCCTGGGGCACTACACCCACCACCTTGATGTGGATGGGGCCGACTTCTTCCTTCAGACCGAGATTATCGCGGTAAATCCCGGCGATTTCTTCGGTGAGGTAGCCTTGAATCGCATCCAGCTTGGCGTCCGGACGCACTTTGAGCCGCAGCGTGGTGCGAAATTTTCCGCCTCTTCGTTTCACTTGCGCGCGCGCCGAGGCGACGCCTCGCAATTGTTGGCAACACGCCTCGAGAAGCCGATGCAAGGCATGCCGGGAAATCTGGAGCCGCCCGCTTTTGTTCGAGGCCAGAACGAGAGTGCTGGGCTTCCTCACGTAGAGGAGCAGCACGAGCAACGCGAACCCAGTCCAGAGAATGATCCACTCTATGGACGGCTGAGAGAGGTATTCAAAAAGGGATGACACGTGGTCTTCAGTCTGAGCCGATATCCGGCCACAACTCTTCCGGTTTATCCGCGCCGACCGCGGTGTCGCTGGGCAGGCGCACTCCTTCAACGATCACGTCCACGCGGGACACACCCTTACCCGTCATCGCGATCACCTGTTTCCGCACCGCAGCTTGGACGTCGTAAGCGGTTTTTCCAATTTCTGCCCCGTAAATGATGACGAGTCGGACCTCGACGCTGTAGTTGTCGTATTGATCTTCGGTGACGCGAACCCCGCGTTTGTCCGCTTCTCGCTTGGTGAACAGTTCGCTCACCCCATCGACAAATCCTCCCCCGACCCCTGCGACTCCGCTGACCTGGAGCGCAGCGAGACGCACGATGCTGGAGACGACATCGTGATTGATTTTGATTTCGCCCAACTCGGGCTGATCATCAAAACGACTCGGCGGTGACTGATCGTTGGGTTGCATCGCTATTACAGTAGTGGATCGGCCGGAAAGGTTTCAAGGAATGCAACGCGATGATTTTCCAAGGCGAAAAGCTTAACAGGCAAGGCCGCTTATCTGGAGTAAAGCGGATTTGCCCCCTAGAAACGGTTTAAGAAAAAAGGTCCGTGGGGGTGCGTCCGAGAAAATCTTCCATGTAGGCGGTGGTCGCTTTTCCCTCGATAAACGTAGGATCGCTCATGATCGCTTTGTGAAGCGGAATGGTCGTTTTGATTCCTCGAATCAAGTACTCGCTCAAAGCGCGATAGGAGCGTTCCAAGGCCGTTTTCCGATTGGATCCGTAACAGATCAACTTTCCGATCATCGAGTCGTAGTACGGCGGAATGGTGTACCCACTGTAGACGTGACTGTCTACGCGGACGCCGTGGCCGCCAGGCGCGTAGTACAGCCCGATCGTACCCGGAGAAGGCGCGAAGTTGCGTGCGGGATCTTCTGCGTTGATCCGGCATTCGATGGCGTGCTTCTCGAATTTAATATCGCCCTGGTCGAAATCCAATTTTTCTCCGTTCGCCACGCGGATCTGCTGCTTGATTAAGTCGATTCCAGTCACTTCCTCGGTTACGGGATGTTCCACCTGAATCCGAGTGTTCATCTCGATGAAGAAGAAATTTCCCTTCGCATCGACGAGGAACTCGATCGTTCCAGCATTCTCGTATTCGGCCGATTCGGCAGCACGAACGGCTGCTTTCCCCATCTTTTTTCGCAGGTCGGGGGTGAGAAAAGGAGAGGGTGATTCCTCGATTAGCTTCTGGTGGCGGCGCTGGACGGAGCAATCGCGCTCACCGAGATGCAGGACCTTCCCATGGCTGTCGGCCAAGATCTGAAACTCGATGTGGCGAGGCCGTTCGATGTAGCGCTCAATGTAAACCGCACCGTTGCCAAAAGCTTTTTCCGCTTCGTTCCGCGCGACATGATATTCTTTCGCGAAGGACACATCGTTGTGGGCGATACGCATGCCACGACCGCCGCCGCCAGCGACCGCCTTGATGATAACGGGATAGCCGACTTTCCGCGCGACCTTCACCGCCTCAGTTTCACTTTCCACCGGTCCATCACTTCCTGGGACGATGGGGACACCGGCCTTTCGAACCGTGTCCTTGGCCACCGATTTATCGCCCATCATCTTAATGCTCTTAGACTTAGGGCCAATAAATTTAATATTACACGATTCGCACTGCTCGGCGAACTTGGCGTTTTCCGAAAGGAAACCGTAGCCCGGATGAATCGCGTCGACGTCGGCGATTTCAGCCGCGCTGATAATTCGATCCGAGCGCAGGTAGCTATCCGAGCTCTTCGGGCCTCCAATGCAGATCGCTTCGTCTGCTAGTTGGACGTGCAGCGATTGCACGTCCGCTTCGGAGTAAACCGCGAGCGTCTTGATGCCGAGTTCGCGGCAAGCTCGAACAATGCGGAGGGCGATTTCACCGCGATTAGCGATGAGGATCTTTTGAATCATATAGACGAAGAAACCACTAATTCGCACTGACTCCGCCGACTCGAAGGACGAATCGGCGATTTTCAGTGCGCATTAGTGGCTAAGGAAATTCGCTTACCCCTGCTTTAGTTTGAAGAGACGTTGGCCGTATTCCACCGGCTGGCCATTTTCGACCAAGGCTTCGACGACCACGCCTTTCGTCTCCGCCTGGATTTCGTTCATGATCTTCATCGCCTCGATAATGCAGACCACGGTGTTTTCCGCGACCTTCGAGCCATTTTCCACGAAGACCTTACTTTCAGGTGAAGGGGAGCGGTAAAAAGTGCCGACCATGGGCGACTTGATGTAAGTGATTCCAGCTTCTTCCGCAGGCGCAGCCGCCGGAGCGTTTGTCGTTAAAGGAGAAGCTGTGCTGACCGGGGAAGCGGAGCCATTGGAGGTTCCCGCTTCTGCTAGCGTGGGGAACGGAGAGTTCGATCCGCGTCCAGAAGAGACGATCGGAACTCCGTTGGCACCTCGGCGGATCTTTAGCTTAAAGCCCTCTTCTTCGACCGCGAATTCGGTCAACTCAGAGCGCTTCATCAAGTCGATGATTTGTTTGATCTGTTTGAGGTCCAATGGGTGCCTGGGTTGAGTTGAGCTATGGACTGGACGTTAGTAGACTAAAGAGGGGTGGCGTTCAAAAGAAGTTTTATTACCCAACGCAATCACCGAATTTTGCGCAAAATTGAGCAAAATAGGGCTCAAAAGGACCGAAAATCGGGGGATTGGAACGTATTTTTTCGATCCGTTGTGAACCTGAAACTTCCGATTTTCGTACAATTCCGAGTATCTTAAGGTGGATTATTCGTTTTCTGTCCGGCAGATCAGCTCACCGTGACCTGCAGGCCCTTCTCCGCAACTGCGAAGTCAATGAACCGGGCTCGCGGATTGGGCGGCGAGGCTTCTAGCCGGGCTCGAATGCGGTCGCCTGCTAAACCGTCCATAGCGCAAAGAAGCATGTAACCGCCGCCTCCGGCGCCCAAAAGCTTGCAGGCCGCTAGCTCATCACCGCAGGTGGAAATGATTTTCTCAATTTCCGGGGTGGTGGTGCCTCGATCCAATTGTTTGTTGAGTCTCCAGGATCGAGCAATAGCGCGTCGAACCCCTTTTGGATCGCCGAGTTGGAGGGCTTGAAAGGTTTTTTCTGCGTTGGCTCGAATGCTTTCGAGGGTCCGGTGAGTCGCGGCATCTCCTAGAAACATATTGCGCACGATTTCCTGGAGAATGCCTTTGGCCATGCGGGTGGCCCCAGTGTAATACAACAAGTACGACCGATTGATCGCTCCTCCGTCAAAGGCCTGAACCGGCACATAGCGGACCGTGGGTATTTGGCTAAGCCCTGCCTGAGTTTGAATCAACTTAAGGCTGGCGAAAAGCGCTCCGGCCTGGTCCTGCCAGCCGCCCCCCGTGGTGAGCAGCTGCTCCACCCCAAGAACCCGATTGTACAAGTCGACCTCATCCCAACCAAGGCCGCAGGCTCGGTTGATTGCGCCCAGCAGTGTCGCTCCCAGAATTGACGAAGTCCCAAGACCAGAGCCCTTGGGAACTGCGCTGAGCAACGAGATTTCTAAACCACTCCCAAACGCTTGGAGTTGCGCTCGCAATGTACGGTACGAGCTTCCCTCAAGGAATTCCGGCAAGAATCCAGCGAGCGCGAGAGCGGCTTTTGGCAGGCTGAAGTTTCCTCGAGGGTTACGAAAATCGGCGAGTTCTTTGAATGTTGTGACGGTTTCAGCCGACCCGAGATCGATCGAACGGAGCCTAATCAGCGGTTCCGGGGTGGGGCGCACAAACGCTTGGATTGGCGGCTGACCGTTGAGCAAGACTGCGACATTCAACACGCTTCCACCTGCCTCCAGGCAAAAGGGTGGCGTGTCTGTCCAACCTCCCGCCAAATCAAGTCGCACCGGGCTGCGCGCCCACACGATCTGATCCTCCTTCATCGCCAAGTGAGGCGAGGATTTGGTCAGTTGGCGGGTGGAAACGAGTGCGGATTGCAGGCGTTGAAAACCGGCGTGGGCCCATTTTTCTTTGGCCGGGCCTTGGTCAATCTCAGCTAGAAACGTGAGGAAGCGTGCCTGATATTCTGGGCGATCGACGGTGGCCAAGATGGCTTTTGCATTCGCCAGTAGCCACCGCTTAAGCGAGTCGGCCTCTTTTCGGCAAAATGTGGCGAGGGCGGCGAAATCTTGTTTGAAGGCGGATGTCCTTCCCTCTTTCAAGACCGCTTCGAATTCGGCGCGTATGGCGTGAGCGTAGCATTTTTTTCGCTGCTCGAAATACCGCTCAAAATTGATCTGCCCGGGAATTCCTGCGGCAGAGATGCGCTTTTTTTTCCAGAGCTCCTGGCTTAGTTTCGGATCAGGAGTCGCGCTGAAAAACCACTGGACAAGGTCATCGGTGATTTCGGCTGCGCCTAGGATCGGGTATATCGAAAGAGTGAATACATCATCGCTGTCCGCCTTCCATTCTCGAGCTTTTAGCCACTCGGCGGCTGGATGGCCGCAGATGGTGCCGCGCTTAATTTCGCCGCGCAATGTATCATCAATATGATACGCTCTGACCGCGTACCCTGACTCTCCGATGGGGGCGATATCGAGAGATTGTTCAACCGCGAGGCGACGGACTTGCGCCTCCGCGGGCAGTCCGGTGACGAGGTTTGCACCTTCCAACTTCATGGGAAGAGAAAGGACACTTCCTTCCACCCAAGTTAAACCTTGGATTCGAGTTGCGGCAGGATGTGATTCCTGAACCGCAATTCGAAAGGCACGTTGCGGCGTCAACGTTTGCCACTGTAGTTGCTCCATCGATTCCAAAAGTTGGCGACTCGAACCCAGGTGATAAAACCGTGCGGCGCTGAGTGGAATGACGGAAGAACGCACCGAAGCTAAACCGGCCTTTCTCAAGGCTGCTGAAGGCCGACTCTTTTCGCCGAGAGCAACCCCCACCTCAGTGTACAAATCGAGGTATTCCGGCAAGCCGGACGGCGTATTGAAAGTCTCACTACTTTCATTCCACCCACAGCGGCGGAAGAGCATTTCCAGCGCCTCCGCGCTGAGCAGCCACATGCCCGTATCGACAAAAAAATCGTAGTGAGGCATCTCTCGCATGATTTCGGTTACGGTCGGCTTCTGTCGGAAAAAGGCGATGGGCCGTTCGCCCTGGGCGGAGTGGCGTGGCTCTTTTTTCACAAAATAAACCCCAAAATGCTGAGCCACTTCGGGGGTGACCGACATGCCGACACCCGAGATGTCCGAAGTAATATCGGGGATATCCGTCGCATCGAAATCTAGCCAAACGTCCCCCGACGTCACTAGTGCGGCGGCCCGACGCCCCGCCTCGAGCAGCGTTTGTCGATAGGCGGGGAGCTGAAAGTCCGCCAGAAACTGATCCGCCACGCGGGGACGCAGCCCGTCAATGCCAGGCAGGGGAATAAATGCCTTTCCTGCAGCTGTATACGCTGGAAGACGTCGGCTTTCTCCGCCGGCATGGAGGATCAATTTTTGGGACGCTCTAAGCCATTCACGGAGCGAAACCTTACCTCCTTCCCTCTTCCACGCCCGGAAAAGAGCGTGCACCGTTCCACCCCCCGAGCCCAGTCGCTTTCCCACCGGGTCAGTGCCAATGTAGATCCTCTCTCCTTCGGCTGCGTCTAACCGGGAGAACCAGGAGGGCTTTCCTGTTGCTCGGCGATCGAGGTAAGTAGCCAGTCCAGGCGGCACCGTGAGGAGTGTCTTCGTCATAGTTTCTCAGCATTTCCGACCGTCCAGGGCCCGCGTGGCAAGTACGCTTGATCGGGCCGTCGGCAAGCGCAATGCGTGCTTGTATCCATTATCAAAATACAACGGGCCGGCACGCCGAGGGAAGCCAAAAAATGTAACCAGATTTAGAATACAAATAAAAAAACCAAGAAATTTTATCCCGTATCTCGTTATTTAAAAACAAGTTGAGACAAGAAAAAACCTAAACAGTAAAAACTTCTTGAGCTCAGGTTCACAGTTTCCATTGTCCGCACTCCCTTCTGCGGCCGGCGCCTCAAAACGCCGGACCGGAAGGGGGTTCCTTGAAAGATCGAGCAGCAAAAGTTAACGAAAATTCCTAAAAAATCTTTAGAAACCTTCTTGACCGAAGAGCCTAAATTTGGCTTAGTAAAAATCTTTCCCTTAAAAGTCGACGTTTAAGAAAACGACGATGAGGTGAAGGGTTCTTTAAAAGTCCAACACGGCGCTGGCGGCAAAATTCTAAAATCTTTAGAAACCTTCTTGACCGAAGCCCTTCAATTTGATCAGGTTGAAATCTTTCCCTTAAAGGTCGACGTTAAAAAAAACGGCGGCAAAGAAAGAAGTTCATGGAAAGTTGAAGTGAGCCGGTTCAAGTGAGGTTCTTAAAAAATCTTTAGAAACTTTCTTGACGAAAGCGAAACGATCTGACTTGTTTGAACTCTTTCCCTAAAAGGAAAGGCTCTTTGAAATTTACTTTGTGCGATTGATTGGGACCCCCAATCAACAATTCAATATTAGATATGCGATACCGAGTTAAATCGGTGTCACAGTAGTTCAGAATCACTAGGTTCAGAACTCTTTTCGGAGAGTTTGATCCTGGCTCAGAATGAACGCTGGCGGCGTGGTTAAGACATGCAAGTCGAACGGGACATTAGGTGTAGCAATACATCTGATGTTCAGTGGCGAACGGGTGCGTAACACGTGAACAATCTACCTTTAAGTGTGGAATAGCTCGGCGAAAGCCGAATTAATACCGCATGTGGTGGCCTCTCGCATGAGAGACCTACTAAAGTCGGGGACCGCAAGGCCTGACGCTTGAAGAGGAGTTCGCGGCCTATCAGCTAGTTGGCGAGGTAACGGCTCACCAAGGCTAAGACGGGTAGCTGGTCTGAGAGGATGATCAGCCACACTGGAACTGAGACACGGTCCAGACACCT
>Ga0070717_10001134_pt1 | contig 18020 bp, 17 predicted proteins | sample LARL113metaG_FD_71366 | JGI IMG/M metagenome (GOLD analysis project Ga0070717, IMG submission 71366) | Corn, switchgrass and miscanthus rhizosphere microbial communities from Kellogg Biological Station, Michigan, USA - LAR L11-3 metaG | ecosystem: Host-associated > Plants > Roots > Rhizosphere ... | reverse complement strand
CTCGGGTTCCTGTTCTCCGGAGCCTACATCTGGCTGGCGCGCCCCAGCGCACTTTCGATGATCGCCGGGAGCAGCATCGTGCTTATCGGTGTGATGATTCGCGCGCTCGCCTCCGGCCACGTGCGAAAAAATGAACAGCTCACCACCAGCGGCCCTTACGCATACACGCGTAATCCTCTATATCTCGGATCGCTTGTGCTGGCTTGCGGTTTCGCGTTGGCGTCACGAAGCTGGTGGGTGGCGCTGATCATCGCTGTGATTTTTTTCGTTATTTACCTTCCCGTAATGCGTTCGGAAGAAGACTTTCTGCGCAGGCAATTCCCGGATTTTGAAGATTACGCCCGCTGTGTGCCGCGACTTTTTCCACGGTTCACTCCATACCAGAGCAGCTCAGGGTCATTCTCCGCGCATCTTTACTGGAAACACCGCGAGTACAACGCCGCCCTGGGTTCAGTCCTGATGATCGCGGCGCTCGCTATAAAGGCGGCATGGTTTTCACGATGACTCAGGCAAAGCTCGGGGAGTGCGTCATCCTGATCACCTTCATCGCGTTATACGGTGCGCCGAAGCTCGGTGCTCAGGCTTCGGCCCCGGCTACGTTTGCTTCGGCATCCTCATCGCGGGTCCTGCCTCCTGCGCCCTCGTACATTTTCCCCAGCAGGAAATATATTTATTCAGTCCAGTGGCGTTTCTTTAACGCGGGCACTTCAACTGTGCAGATCCAGCCCTCCGGCCCAGGCGAGCAGATCACTGCCACTGCCGATTCCACCGGCTTCCCCGACAAGATCTTCCGAGTGCACGACATTTTCAATGCAACCATTGAGTCTCGAAGTTTTTGCACCCTGCGAGTGGCCAAGCACAGCGAGGAGGGGCCGCATCGGCGCGAACTCCAGGTCATCTTGAATTACGCGCGGCTGAAGAGCGAAGTCGACGTCAAAGACTTGAAGTCTTCAGAAAGCAAACATGTTGAGTTCGACATTCCAACCTGCGTCACCGACGTGATCACCGGGTTCTTCTACGTCGCCTCTCTGCCGCTTGCTCCCGGATTCTCGCAGACATTTCCCGTGAACGACAATGGCAAAACGACTGACGTGATGATCCGCGTGGAAGGACGTGATCGGGTGAAAGGTCCTACCGGGGAATTTCAGACCTTGCGGGTCGAGGTCCAACCGCTGTCCGGACCGATGAAAGACAAAGGCGTGCTTTGGGTGTGGTTCACAGATGATGCTCACCACGTGCCAGTGCAGATGAAATCGAAGCTGGGATGGGCGACGTTATTGTTTCAATTGCAACGGGCGGAACCGCCAGTCAGCGTCAACTAACTCGGATTTATCACCGTAGGTCTGCCGCGACGCGGAACCCGATGCTACGCCAGAAGTGGTCCTCTAGGTCGCGGTTCCTGCGTGCGGCACGTTCATGAACAGGGTCGCAATAGAAACACCCTCCTCGCGTCAATCGCCGTTCACCCTGCGTCGCCCCTTTCGGATCTACTGCGGGCGCTCCGGAATATGGCGCATACCAGTCCTGGCACCATTGCCACACGTTGCCCAACATGTCATAAAGCCCGAACGTATTTGGCGTTTTCTTTCCTACGGGATGAGTTGTGCCTCCTGCGTTCTCCCGGTACCAAGCGATCTCATCAAGCGGACCATAGGTTTCAGTAGTTGTTCCCGCTCTCGCCGCATATTCCCATTCAGCTTCGAACGGCAATCGAACATGCCACTTCGTCTGCATGGAGTTCAACCTTGTGAGAAATAGCTGCGTGTCCGTAAAACTCACCTGTTCCACAGGCGCATCGGGTCCGGCCGACTTGAAATATGACGGGTTATTGCCCATGACCTCTTGCCATTGCGTTTGAGTTATCGGAAACTGCCCCAGCCAAAAATCCTTGGCGATGGTGACCTGGTGCACGGGACGTTCAGCATCGTTGGTCCAGCCGTTCTTGCCCGTGACTGTCAGACTCGTTCCCATCAAAAACTTGCCGTGAGGAATCTTGACCAGGATGATCTTCGACACGCGCAAATCAATGGAGTCTGTTTGCAGCGGCAATGTCTTCTGAGCTCTTGCTAGGCCGCAAGAGAAGAGTGCAAGGACGAGAATCGTTGGGCTGAAAATTAAACCTCGGAGTTCAAACTTCATTGGTCACCCTGGGGCGCATTCAGGAGTGGTTTGCTAGTTGACCAAGGTTTTCGCGCTGAGTCCGACTTGCTCGCGCGCATGTTGCAGTTCGCTGCGCTCGGATTTCGACCCTTCGCAGTTCTTCACCAGGGCGGAATAATATTCGCCGGCCTTATCGTGCTTGCCGGTTAACTCTGCAGCATGTGCAGCGCCATATAGCGAATCAAACCGTCCAGGATCCTTCTTTAGCGATTCCTGATACTCAGCCAACGCTTCTTCAGGCCGGTTCGCGTCCATCAGCATGTCGCCAAGCATTTCGTGCGCGGGAATTCCCTGACTGGCTTCGGCTTCACCTTCTTCCTTGTCCGCGATTGAACGCAACAACGTAACCGCCTCATCATGACGCCCTTCAGCGTGGGCGAGCCACGCCTTCGCAATCGTCAACTCTTCGCTGACGCCCTCGTACTCACCTTCATCTTTCTTTTTCTGCGGTTCGAGCTCCTTCTGAATTGCCTGCAGCTGGTCAACTTCCTGTTTCGCGTGGGCCGCATTTCCGCTTCGAGCTGCCCCAATCGCTCGCGCGAGGTACGTCACAGATTTCATGTACCCTGGCGCTCCCTCAACAGCTGAAAGCTGGGCGGCATCCGACCAATTGTGAAGTTCTAACGCATACGCAGCCGGAAAAGCCGACAGCGCAAACTGGCGCGGGTCAAACCCCATGCCGTACATGTCCTTCATTGGCGGCATCGCGCGAACTTCATCGACAATCTTCTGCGCGTCCTGCTCGCGGCCAGTCTGCAGATACGCATAGACCAGGAAATCCATCGCGTGAAACTGATGCCCTTCGCCTCCCATGTGCATGGCGGCCTCTTTCTGGGTGGCCGCAATGGAAGCTTCATTGGAGTCAATATCGTCTTGCCAGAGTCCGAGGCGCGCGAAAATGTGTGCGGGCATGTGCAGCGCATGCGGAGCAGCCGGAGCCAGCGACGCATACTTGCGCGCCGCAGGCAGGCCTTGCTGCGCCATATCGGGCCGGTCGTAAGTGTGGATCAGATAATGCGCCACGCCGGGATGGTTTGGATTTTCGGCAAACAATTTTTCGAGAACCGCAGCGGCCTGCTTTCGATTCACGTTGTTTTTATCTTTGCCGGACTCAGCGGCCAACAGACTTAGAGCATAGAAAGCGCTCATTTCCCGGTCGTCAGGATTGCGCGCGGAAACTTTCTCCATCGCCTTTGAATACGCCGTCACACGTTTCTGATATGCCCGGCCGGGATGCGCATAAAACACGCTAAGCGCAGAAATGTAATCACGCTCGCGTGGAGTTCCCGCGTTTAGCTTCCGCGCCTGCTTTAGTTCGGTGCCTCCACGCTCCAGAGTCGGCCTGTCCGGACGGTTCCACAGTTGATGCCAAATGCTCATAGCCACGCCCCAGCGAGCAATTGCGCACTGCGGATCGTCTTTTTCAATCTGCTGAAACTGCTTCTCTGCTTCCTCGTACCAGAAGGAGTGCAGCATGGCCACGCCGCGTTCGATCGGTTTCTGCACCGATGCCGCACACGAGGACGGGAATTGCACCGTCCCAACCTGCGCTTCGCTCATGTCTTCGTGATGATGGCCCTCGTCGTCGGCGACGGAATAAATAGACGCGGAAAGAAACAGAGCCAACAGGCAGGTGGTGGTCTTCATAAGGATGCCCCGGAACAGAAAGTCTAGTCCCGCGAGAAGTGCAGGTCAAAATGAAGGCGGCCTAATCCCCGGCGAAGATTCTGCTAGATTCGCTATTAGTCAATGAGTGATGGCTCCTGTTCTCGACAGTTTGCTGAACAGCGGTCATAATTTCGGTTAACGAACCACTGAGAAATGCAACAGCGATGAAGGCGTGGCAAATCTTTGCAGTCGGGACTCTTGCGGCTTTGGTACTGTTTTCCGTTCATGCATACGAGTCTGTTTTGGCTGCGTTAGCTGCTGTAGGACTACTTGCAGCGGTTGTGGTTGGTTTTTGCGTGCGCCCGCGCAACGAAGTGTTCTATCTGCGAACTACGATTCGCGTCTATGACCCGGATTATGCCGTCGCAGTCGAACACGACCGCATTGCGGTCCGAGTTGAATTGACCCGCCTTTGGCTGCTTTTCATTCCCACTTTTGCGGCAATCGCGTTCTTGCTCGTAACTGCGGCCAGCGGCACAACGTGGAACGTAAGTCTATTCGACTCACTGCGAGTCGGTTGGCTTGATATGGGGCCTTACCCTGTTCTCATGTTCTTCCGTATGCTGGTCGTTGGCGTCGTTGGTCTGCTTTCAGCATGGATAACGGAACGCTGGGTACTTCGAGATGCCAGCGCTTGCAGTGCAGGCTCGGTACAGTCATCGGGGCACCGAATCATTTATAGCTTCCAAGACCCGTCGGGCGAATACTACGGCGGCGAAGGGTTCCCGTTCGCTTCTACGCGTCCGCCAGATTTGGGAACTATAGTCTTTTACCGCACGCTCAAACCTGAACTCAGCAAGATAGCAATGTGCTGCTTATTTCACCGACCCGTGATGATCGGATGTGGTCTCACCGATTTAGACGAGGCAACCGTGGCTTCTTTGCTGAAAACGCGACCTGCTCCGCAGATGCTATGACCGTTTACGTCATGACTGCGGATGATAGTTTAACGATCTGCGATAAATCTCCATATCGCTCAAAACGCCCACGACAGGGGGGTTGAGTCAAATCGCCTGATAGCGGAGGTTGAGATGCGGTAAGCTCTTCAGTCCAGAGGACAACACATTGGGAAGATTCAACCATTGGTTGACCGCAATACTGAGACCGCTATTTCTTCTGACAGGACTCGTCGCCAAGCCCCTGTACAGGCTTCTATTCTCGCGAAGTGACGAAAGGCTCGCCAGGGAAGCTGAACAGCAACTTGCAGCGGACCTTCACACCTATCTGCCGTTCTTGTTCAAGGAAATGGAGGGTCGAATCGTCCCGAACGAAGGCGTTGAATTCCCTCCACCCTTCGATTACGCCATCGTAACGATAGGTGTTTCTCGGGCGCTGTTGCGATTTACACGTGGTCGAGATCATTTGGCCGTTCAAGTTGCACCTAAGTCCTACCCGAATCATTTTCACGAAGTTTCCACAGTCCTTACTACCCTGGCAGTTGCCGGCATACAAAGGGGATCAGTATCGTGCCTTTCGGATGCGGGTCGAGTACTTCGTCAACACATAGGAGAAATTCAACGTGCATTCGCGCCACAGGAATACCCTCGTCTCAGCGCTGAGCTTCAAGAGGTTTATGCGCGAGACCGTGTCGTCGTCAAGCAACTTGAAACTGAGTTAAACCGTAGATTGTATGATCGCTAACGCGGACTCTGCGTGGTCAATTGCTGCTATATCCCTATAGAACCCATTTCGCATTCGCCCGCCATCCTCAGCGGTGGTTGCCCCGCTCTCCCAGCTGTTGTAGAAGTGGTATCGCTACCTATCTCGATGAGCGCGATCCACTCAGCTATAATGCACGCACGAAAAACGCCAGCAACTCTCGCATTCCGCTCGCGCTCAAAATTCTCTGGACGGCCTGGCTTCTCGTCTGGGCGCCGGTGTATTGGAGGCAGTACGGCGCGCAGAATTTCTTATTTTTTTGTGACATCGGAAATCTGTTGATCGCCATCGGCCTGTGGAGCGAAAGCCGTCTGATTCTCTCCTGGCAGGCGGCGTCGCTGCTGGTGTTTCAATCGCTATACGCTATCGATCTGATCGGCGCATTCGTATCGGGCCATCACGCGATCGGCGGCACCGAATACATGTTTGATCCAAAAATTCCGCTGCTGGTGCGCGTGCTGGGCCTATATCACCTGGCCGTTCCACCCTTGCTGCTCTGGGCAGTTCGTCGTGTGGGCTGCGATCCGAGCGCATGGAAATGGGCGACGCTCGAGGCCTGGATTGTCGTGCCCATCAACTTTTTCTGGCGTCCGCAATTTAACGTGAACTGGGCAAGAGGACTGGGCCATGAGCAGCACTTGCTACCAGCATGGCTTTATCTGCTCGGATATTTAGTCGTGGTTCCAATGGCTGTGTACTTGCCAACCCAACTGGTATTGCGGCGTTGGGCACCAGCGCAGGACTCTCCAGCCGCACCTGATTAATTCCTCAGCGTTTTTCCAGTTTTGAGCGTGTACTGAATCCGCTCCTGTGTCTTCTTCTCTCCGCAGAGTGACTTGAACGCCTCGCGCTCGAGATCGAGGACGTACTGTTCGCTCACCGGTGTCCCCGGAGTTACATTGCCCCCACAAAGCACCTCGGCGACCTTGGTTCCGATCTTCACTTCATATTCGGTGATGTACTCGCCCTGGCGCATCAGATGAATTCCCAGCTTTAGCATGGCGAGAATGTTTTCGCCGGGTGCAGGAATGTCAGTTCTCATCTGCGGAGGTTCATATCCTGCGCGGACTAGTTCCAGCACGCGCGACTTCGCATCCGACAACACGCGGTCGCGATTCATAGTGATTCGATCCCCGCCGCTCAACAATCCCAGCCCTCGGGCTTCGTACGCCGAAGTCGAAACTTTTGCCATCGCGATCGTCTCAAACGCTCGCTTCATCGCCTCCATCATCTCGACTGATTCGCCGCGTCCCCCCGGCCGCACCCCGCTCGCCGAGTCGATGGCTCGAAGCAGCATCTCTTTGCAGCCGCCACCGCCGGGCAAGAGTCCTACGCCGACTTCAACCAGCCCCATGTAAAGTTCGGCGTAAGGCTGGCGAGCCGCGGCGTGCAAAGACATTTCGACTCCGCCGCCCAGGGTCATGCCGAATGGCGCGATTACCACCGGCTTTGGAGAAAACTTGATCGCATGCGTCATGCCTTGAAACGCGCGAATCGCCAGATCAACATCTTCCCACTCTTCTTCCTGCGCGCTCATCAGCAGCAGCATGAGATTCGCGCCCACGGAAAAGTTCGGGGCGTCGTTGGTAATGACAAACGCGTCGAAGTTTTCTCCGGGGCCACCGGGTTTCAGGCTTTGCGAAACCAGTTGCACGATATCTGCACCCAGCGAGTTCATCTTCGAATGGAACTCGATGCAGCCCACGCCTTCGCCAATGTCCACCAGGGACGCCCCGGAATTTTTCTTTACGACGCCATTGGATTTCTTCGCTACCGTAACCGACCATACTCCGGCAGGCACTTCAACCGGCTGATAAGTTGCGGTTGCGAGGTCAAAGAAAGCCCGTCCAGAGCGGGTATTCGCCTCATCGGCGTACCAAGACTTCTTTCCCGACGCGAGCAGCTTTTCCGCATTGGAGGCAATCGCGCGCCCTTCTTTCTTCATGCGTGCGACCGTGGATTCTACTCCCGCCGCGTCCCACAACTCGAATGGCCCGAGTTCCCAATTGAACCCCATACGCATAGCGCGGTCGATCGCGACGATATCGTCCGAAATTTCCGGAATTCGATTGGCCGCGTAATTCCACAAATCGGAGAGCGTCTCCCACAAAAACTGCTCGTCTTTGGTTTTTCCGGAACCGCCGAGCAGCGTGCGGATGCGCTGCGCGGGATCATCGATGTTTTTCGCCATGTCGAGCGAGGCAAATTTTGGTTTCTGGCGTGGACGATATTCCAGCGTCTTCCAATCGAGGGCGAGGCGTTCGTCTTCGCCCGAATTGGCGGGCGAGGGCGCCCGCCCCACACTCTTCTTGTAAAAGCCACCGCCGGTTTTATCGCCGAGCAATTTACGGACGAGCATCTGTTGAAAGAAATTGGGGATCTCCAAGGCAGTTTCATCCAGATTGGCGGGCGACGGGGTCCGCCCCACACCAGTCATGTTCCTGACCACGTGCCCGAGAATGTCCAGCCCAACCATATCGAGCGTGCGAAATGTCGCCGAGCGCGGCCACCCCACCGCCGGCCCGGTGAGCGCATCGACCTCTTCAATCGTGAGATCGAGTTGCTGCATCAACCGCATCACGTTGAGTACAGAAAACGTTCCGATGCGGTTGGCGATGAAATTTGGCGTGTCCTTCGCCTTAACCACGCCCTTTCCTAGGTGCAAATCGGCAAAATCCGCGACGACGTCTATAAGCGCATGGTCACTCTCAGGGGTAGGAATGATTTCCAGCAGCCGCATATAGCGTGGCGGATTAAAAAAATGGGTGCCGAACCAGCACCGGCGGAAGTCATCGGGAAATCCTTCGGCGATTGTTGCAACCGGTAGACCGCTGGTATTGGTGGTGACGATGGTTCCCGGCTTTCGCAGCGCGTCAACTTTCTTGAGCAGCGTGCGCTTGATCTCCAGGTCTTCAACCACGGCTTCAATAATCCAGTCCGCTTCGGCCACATGCTTCAAGTCGTCTTCAAAGTTTCCCGGGGTCACCAACGAGGCCAGTGATGGCTCAAAAAACGCAGCAGGCTTTGCTTTTCGCGCGACTTCGAGTCCGGCCACAGCAATCTGGTTACGGGAGCGGACTTCCGCCCCGGCTGGAACGATGTCGAGCAGAAAACTGGGGATGCCGGCATTGGCAAGGTGCGCAGCAATGCGCGCGCCCATGGTACCCGCCCCAAGTACAGCTACTTTATGGATTCGTTTCATCGCCATGAATGAGTGACCAAGAATGACTGACGATGATAAACCACAATGACACGGAAGATATACGAGGGCGCGCGATCGTCGATCAGTACATAGAGCCGCACAGCTTCGAAAGCATTGCTCAGGTGCCTCGGCGGCGTAAAATCCTACGGAAGTTTATCGACGGCCCATTCGCCCTGGCCGGCTCTCACCACGACGATGGTGCAAAACTGTGGGCGAGTAGGAGAATTTGAGGAGTCGAACAATACCACGCGAAACGCGTACTCAGCATCCTTCAGCCGCCGGCCCCGCCGAATCTCAAATGCAGCATCTGCTCCGGGCGAGAAAAAACTCTGCAACTGATCCAGTGACACACTCTGCCGCGCCGCATCGGTCAGCATCATGATCCCGGTCTCGTGGTCCTGGGTCTGCCAGGCATGCAGGAAACGATTTGCGGTTGCCAGCGCCGGACGATACAACCCATCAACTCTAACTGAGGCGCTCTTTTGTACACGTCCAAACAACAATGGAGAACTAAGGCAAAAAAACAACAGGAGAATCCGAATGCGCATTTCTGAATTGTGCAGCACTAAACGCGAAAGCTAAAGCGACAAGTCAGATTCACCGCTGCACCGTGCCGGGAACCGCGGCAGGAGTTCCGCCGTAAGGTCCTTCGGCTGCAAAGGCAAAATTTGTCACGCATAACATCAGGGCTCCGCACAGTGCGCAAAAGCGCAAGCAAATTCTGGTTCTCATCGGGAGTTCCTCTCTTGGCGCAATCTAGGCCATCGATGCGATGGTTGGGGGCTATTGTTGCGCTGATCCTTATCCTTGCGGATCGGTCGCTTGTCGCTAAAACAGCCTTGCCGAGGTCGCTACTCAGATGGAGTGCTCGTTACCTGAGTTGCCTTTTCGCCGGACGAAGTGGGAGCTCTCCCGCCTTTACCGAAAGCGAGCATTACTAATTCGGGGTGAGTTCTAGACGGAACATGGGAGGGTAGAGAAACTTTCATCGCTTTGTTACGAAATTGGAACAGCGAGGCCAAGTGCCCCCCATTCGCGCGCGAATGGGGCGCGCTGGGACGCCTATATCTACACTTGCGACCCCGACTCGCTGTACGCGAAGAGTACGTCAGCCGGGCCGTTCCCATGCACAAGCCCTTGGCAGACACCGAGGACGGCCCTTCGACTTCGCTCAGGGCAGGCTCTGCGAGCCTTTCGAAGTGATAGACAACAAGTGATAGACAACAACGGTTACGTGCTGTGCTTTGGAAGACCGCGGGAAGTGTCGTGATCCCCATCCCTCCACTGTCATCCTGAGCAAAGTTGTCGTTCGCGAAGCGGACGACAAACGCAGTCGAAGGACCTCCTGTCCGTTCGGATCGGCAACAGCGCTTCAGGGAATTCTCACTGTACAGGCGGCATCGTGAGAATGCCTTTCGACGTTCCTCTTGGCGCAGACTAACAGCAGAGCCTGCCCTGAGCTTGCCGAAGGGTCCTTCGACTCCGCACACGATGAAAGATGTGCAAGAGCGGCCATTGATGGCCGCGATAGATCGAGCTGATGGCCAACACGGCGCTGAAAGCGCCCGCTCTTCCACTCAACTCGTGCTCCTACGTGCGGATGAAAGACTCGGCAACGCGAGACCTCGCCATCGGCGGACCTACCCTCGCCGCCCATGCGTTCAATGCTAGCCTAATAGACGTCTGTTACCTGTTCATTGCACCGATCATTGTTGAGGATGGTACGAGGGCGTTCTCGATCGGCGTCCGCCTTGAGCTGGCGCTCCAGGATGAACGTCGTTTTCGCAACGGCATGGTTTACGTGCACTACCGATCAACAACAAGCGGAGCTGCCTAACCACAACCCCTGTCATCCTGTGCGGAGTCGAAGGACCTGCTGTCACTTCGGGTTGGCAATGAGGCTTGAGCGAATTCTCACATCGTCCAACCCGGCCCTTTTCACAACGGCGCGAAAGGATGAGCACCCCAGGGCTAGACATCGCCTGTATAATGGCGTTCGCAAAAAGAGCGACCTTTTGTGGAAGGTAACCACGAAAATCGGAAGCACAAGGACAAAGATCCAGCTCCGTCTCTCTCCGGTGAGCCCAAAATAGAATGGGCTAAGCATTTGTGGGAAGAATGGAGATATCGCCACGAAACATGGCATAAGACGTTCTATCGCTCTCTGTCGTTTGTTGTTACCCTTGCGATAATCCCGTGGATTCCCAAAGAGCTTAAGGGTATAGAATCCACATTCCCCTCACAACCAGTGATTGAGTGGGCATACGCACTGTTGCCGCTGGTTTTATTTCTTGCGACGGCGTTCCAGCTGGCTAGTGAACATACGCATCTGATCGAAATCGAGGACAAGTTGCAGCAAACTCGTGACGGCGAATCTGGAGACAAATACAGTCGCCCTAACCGGGGAATGATTAGCGTATTTGTTGATAAGCGTCCGAACTGGTTTCCTCCAATATATTCAGCCGGTCTCTACCTAGCTATTGGCATTGCTCTTTGGGCCTTCTGGTCGTGCGCGACCTTCTACTTTATTCCTCTTGTCCCTTGTATGACTCGGCAATGCGGTTCCCTGAAATAGCTCACGCGTAGTAACTCGTCTCGTCAGCCTCATGGTGGGCTGAATTGCGTCCACGTGATTTTCCCCGGGTGCCCCGCGCGTCTTCGGTTTTGGAAGAGTGGGTATTCCGACGAACGAATCCGCTCTCGCATGTGGCATTGGTCAGACCTCCCCAACCGTTCGCAGAGAACGCGAAAGCACAGGGCCCCGGCCTTCAGTTATCGCTGGTTCTCAAGCCCCTTGACATAGGTCAGTTTGCCAGTGTCATCCCACAGACCTCTCGCCTTGGGCAATCCGAAAATCCGAAAAATCTCATCCATGATGTCGACCACAACAGCCATCGCGATGTTCCGCTTGTCAGAATCGTGATCGTGAATTTCCGAAAGCTTGACTGCTCTCCTGATCGGCTCATGAGACCCGGCATAGTCACTATGCTCCAGCCACTGGCCCTCTTCGCTGGGAAACATCAGCGGATAGGGATCGACGTTTTGAAAATTGACTGAAATCGAGATCTGTTGAAGTGCGCCGGACGTGTTCCTCAACAAATGCTTCGATAGTTGCAATTGGCGCTGAAGCTCGTAGGAAAGCCATCCGGCATGCAGCCCCCGGTCGACACCCAAAAAAGTGTCGGCAAGAGCATCGAATACCGCTACGCCGTTGTTGTACAGCGTAAAACGCTCAGTGCTCTTGGCGTCAGGCCGCCGTCCACGTGGAAAATAACCGACCGAGACTCCGTTCTGGAAAACGTCGATGCTCTGGAAGTGACCCATCGCTTCGGAGAATTGGAGTCGATTCCTGTGAAGGAATTCTTCCAATGTCGGTACCGGCAGTTCGACTGATTGTCTCGGGAAGCAACCGATCTCGACTAAGGCTCCCTCACTCGTATCTTCGAGCTTCTCTATAATCTTCTCGTGGTGTCTACCTGGACTTTGTGCCAACTCTTCGTCAGTTGCCTTCTCGTTCGGTTGCGCCGCAGAAATTGGCGCCTTGTCCTTTGACTCTATCTCTCTAGCAAACTCCCGGTTTAGATCCTCCACTTCAGCCATCAGGTCGTGCGGGAAGAAGTCAGTGGCGATATTTGCCTTCCTCAGTTTGCGTTGGCCGCGCCCGGTTATTCTCGTATCCGGATCGAGCATGCCCATGACCACCCTCGCGACTTTCCGTTCGACCAGCCTATCGGCGCAGGGGATCTTCGGATGATTTCGGGTAGTGCATGGCTCCAGGGTGGTATAAACTGTGGATCCCGCGACGGCAGCGTCTGAGAGTCTCTTTTCCAAGGCAATGTACTCAGCGTGGTTACCCTCGGCTTCCCCCCGATGAGCGACCGCTAATACTTTGCCGTTCTTGACTACAACAGCTCCGACCATCGGATGTGGTCTTCCATCGTTCTCCGGAACGCTCTTGCGTGCTTCCTCAATTTCCAGGAGCGCGAAGCGTCGATCATCATCGCCCGGCAGAGCTCGCGAGCTGCGATACCCTTCTTCGACCGCTGCAGCTTCAAGTTTGCGGTTCCATTTGGCGGCAAGTCTGTCCATTCGCCGGTTCCATTCCCCAAGAGCCACTGGGTTCGGCCGCTCGCCTATTCCTTGTCCGCGCAGAGCAACGCCGGACGATACCGTAGACTTACGCACGGCAATCAGCCCGTTTACTGCTCGGTCCCGCACCGCCCTGATGAACGTCGAAGTTACAACCCGATTTTGGGTAGACCAGACCTCGCGATGAGCGGTGTAAACCCTCTCCGCCCACTCGTCGGTCAGCGCCTCTTGAAAGTCGAACAATCGGCCTAGGTAACCGGCGGAGTTTCCGCTCCGCTGCGCATCTGACGCAGCCTTCCGTTCGCCTTCGTTAGAGCGCCTCTGCATCTCCTCAGAGATATCCTGTAACTTAGCGGAAAGAAGCCTTTGGTCTAAGTCTTCCCACCGAGATTCGCTCGCATCCGTCACAATAGGGAGATCAGCCATGATAGGACATTATAGGTTAGCTAATCGCGGCCACCTCGATCGGCTCACGGTCGTTGTTTGACCCGTCATTTCCCGCTCCCATAAACTGAACCTTCCATGTCAGACAACATTCACATCAAGCTCCCTGATGGGAGCGAGAAGGAAGTGCCTAAGGGCTCGACGGCGCTCGATGTCGCGAAATCGATCAGTCCGCGGCTGGCGGATGCGGCGATAGCGGCGAAAATCTCAACCAACGGGGGCTCGGCGGGCGAGGGCGCCCGCCCCACACAAGAACTCATCGACCTCACCCGGCCATTAGAGAAAGACATCGAGCTACGCATCCTCACCGAGAAAGATCCGGAGGCGCTGGGAGTTTATCGGCATTCGTCGGCGCATTTGCTGGCGGCGGCGGTGCTCGAGCTTTTTCCTGAGACCAAGCTCGGCCACGGTCCGGCGACCGAGAGCGGATTCTTTTACGACTTTTATCGCGAGACTCCATTCACGCCCGAGGACCTCGAGAAAATCGAAAAGAAAATGCAGGAACTGGTACAGCAAAACCTGCCCTATGCGCGCGAATTTCTGCCTCGCGATGAAGGCTTGCAGCGCTTCAAGAATGAAGGCGACTTCATGAAGTGCCACTTCATCGAGCAGTTCACGCGTCCCGATGAGAAGATTTCGATTTACAAAACCGGCAAGTTTCTGGATTTCTGCCGCGGGCCGCACATCCCTTCGACCGGAAAAATCAAAGCGTTCAAGCTGCTGAACATTGCGGGCGCGTACTGGTTGGGGGACGAGAAGAATCCGCAACTGCAGCGGATTTACGGGACGTCTTTCTTTTCAAAGAAGGATCTCGACGCGTATCTGCACCAGATTGAAGAAGCGAAGAAGCGCGACCATCGCGTGATTGGTCAGCAACTGGATTTGTTTTCCATTCAGGAGCTGGCCGGGCCGGGGCTGATTTTCTGGCATCCCAAGGGCGGTATCATCCGCAAAGAGATGGAAGACTGGATGCGCGACCAGTACCTCAAGCGCGGATATTCGCTGGTGTACACGCCGCACGTGATGCGCAAGCAGCTTTGGCAGACCTCGGGCCACGAGGCCCACTACGCGCAGAATATGTTCGACGTGATGGAACTCGACGACGCCGAATACCGGCTGAAGCCGATGAATTGTCCCGGGCACATTCTTATATATAAGGATTCGCTGAAGTCGTATCGTGATTTGCCGGTGCGGCTGGGCGAGTTGGGCACGGTGTATCGCTATGAGCGCTCGGGTGTGATGCACGGCCTGTTGCGGGTGCGCGGCTTTACCCAAGACGACGCGCACATTTTCTGCACGCCCGATCAGATTGAAGACGAGATGGCCGCGTGCCTGGAATTCGCGCGCGACACGCTGCACGATTTCGGATTCGACAAATTCGTGACTGAGCTTTCGACTTGGGATCCAGCGCAGGGTGCGAGTTTTGTGGGATCGGCAGAGCAGTGGAAGCTGGCAACGTCGTCTTTAGAGAACGTTCTGAAGCGATTGAACATCGAGCACACGACGGTTCCCGGCGAAGGCGCGTTTTACGGCCCTAAGATTGATATCAAGCTCGTAGATGCAATTGGCCGCCTGTGGCAGCTTTCAACCGTGCAGTTCGACTTCAACCTACCGGCGCGATTTAATCTGGAATACGTCGCCGAAGACGGCACGCGCAAGCAGCCGCTGATGGTGCATCGCGCGCTGTATGGATCGATTGAGCGATTTTTCGGCGTGCTGATCGAGCACTATGCCGGAGCGTTTCCGGTTTGGCTTTCACCGGTGCAGGTGGTGCTCATTCCCATCGCCGAGCGCCATGTGGAGTATGCAAACAAAGTTGCGGCGATGCTGCGGGGAGCTTCATCCCACTTCTCCCAAAAGCCGGGAGAAGTGGGGCACCATCAAGGTCAAATCAGTGTCCGCGTCGAGGTCGACGCCCGCAACGAAAAGATGAACGCCAAAATCCGCGAACACGCTATGCAGAAAGTCCCGTTCATGCTGGTGGTGGGAGACAAAGAAGCCGAAGCTGGCAGGGTGAACGTCCGCACCCGAGGTAAAGAGAAGACGGAGGACATGGGGGCGGAGGAGTTTGGGGAGCGGGTGAGATCTGTTATCGCCAGCAAATCGGTGGTGCTCTGAATAGCCCGGGGTGAGGTTCTGAAGGGATGCCACGAACAACTGTGGTCCGACCGACGCAGAAAAGGCAGGTTCCTCCACTCCGCAGAATGATTCGCGAAGCGAATCATTCTGCCTCGGTCGGAATGACAGTTAATTGTTTTCAGCTTAATGTAGCGCTGCTCCGCCCAAAAACCGAAGTGGCCATCACAATGCGGCTTTTAGCCTGCGAGCTCCCGTTCACCCAAATTGCGCGAAATGATTTACGAAGCGAATCATTTCGCGGGGACTCCGACATGCGCACGGGGTGGCACGGCTGAAGCCGTGCCCTTCCCGTGCGTGTGGTGTTTCGCGAGTTTAAAAGCCCTCGCATTAGCGAGGGCTCTTGTTTGTAGTCGACAACTACTTACTGAATCACGCCGAAGATTCCCTGCGCATTCCCCGCCGGGCCGGCGGTGAAGAACAGTTGATTGGTTGCACCATTAGCGCCCCTACCGTCGCCGAAATCGATGGCCCACAGCTGGTCAATCTGGATGGGATTGCCATTCGAATCATTGACCGTCCCCACGAAAGCGCCGGTCAGAGCATCGAAGGCATTGATCGTGCCGCTGTTGTCAATATTGTTCGAAACCAGCAGGGTGTTGCTCAGCGGCCCAAAGTTAGCAGGTGCCGCGGCAAATCCCCAGGGCTGGTTCAATGGGGCGCCTTCGGTCAGCCGCTTCACAAACGTTCCGCGTTCGGTAAAGATATCGATCACGCCACCCGGACCTCCCGCGCTGTCAGCAAACGAAACATATACAAGCCCGCCGATGTCGCGCACGCCAAACGCAGTCATTCCCTTCGGCACCGAACGGTCAGTGAAGAAGCCCATAGGCTTGAAGTGGTCGTCAAAAATATCGACCTTGTTGTTAGCGGTATCGGCCGCGAACAGGAAGTTCGGTCCGCTGGCGTGATTGGTGATCGCCAGTGCGGTATAAGAGGCTTTCGTTGCCGATTTATTAACTTGTAAAATCGCGCTCTGGAAATTCACTTGCGGGGCCCAGCCGCTGATAGTTCCATCCAGCGCGGCGAAAATGAACAGCGCTGTCCAGCCCTGGATCTTGAACTGTCCCGATCCGTTGAACACTACGCCGGTCGGCGAGCCCGTATTTCCCTTCGCTCCCGGAACCACCACCTGGATCGGCACCTTCGCTCCGGAGGCTCTGTAGAGAGTTGACCAACCCGTTCCATTGTCCGCCACCCACCATGGAGTGCCGGGACCATGGACCAGTCCCCAACCGTTGATTAATAGCGGGTCCGGAGGGTTTGCAGTGGTAGCAGTATTTGTACTGTCGGCCACCAGTATAGTTTCGGTATATTGAGCGAGAGCCGCGTTGGATGTGAAAATTAACGCGAGCCCGAGCAGGCTCAAGAGAGCGGACGCACGACGTACCATAAATTTTCTCCTTCAGATCTTGGCTGGGATACCCTGAGAGTTGACGCAGGCTTCTTCCCTGGTCTTTGTAGATTGTAAGTTCTGAAGAGTGCAGGTTGTCAGGCTGCTGTCACCGGTGTGTAATTTTTTTGAAAAGCAAGTAATCGGTCGGTGTTTTCGAGACAGTGCCCATGTCTTGCGGCATTTTCGAGATATGGGGCTCACGCGTCGAGTGTAGGGTGACGGCACAAGTCGATGTTTTAACTATCGCGTTTCCACCGTCTCGCCCTTTTCCACGAACGCCTGCATCCAGCCGAGCACTCGCTTCCAACCTTCACCATGCTGTTGAGCAGAAGCGATATTTCCTGCGAATCCTGAGTGACGCAATTTCACCATGGTCCCGGTTCCCGTGCGCGCCGGTCCGGCGTGCTGCAACCCGTGCATATCGCGGGCTTCGAGTTCCCATCGCACCACAGTATTGTGCAAGGTTTGGTAACTGGGGTTCCAGGTGTGCACCAGCAGTCGAGGCGGATCGATCTCCAGATACTCACCTTCGACCCGAAATTTTTTGCCGTCGTCGCTTACGCCCTCAGTGAACCATTTGCCGCCTACGCGGAGATCGCAATGAGCGCTTGTAAACCGATACAGGCCCTTTTGTCCCCACCACTGCGCCTTTTGTTTGGGATCAGTAATGGCTTCAAAGACCCGCGCTGGAGGAGCCGCGACAAATATTTCTGCCGTGACTACGTCGTTGTCAGGAAGAACCTGGGCGGTAGCCATTCATTTCCTCGTTTCGAAAGTTTCGCCGGTTTCTATGTAAGCCTTTAGCCAATCCAGTGACACACGCCATCCGGTATTGTGGCTCTGAGCCTGTTCGAGATGGCCAGCAAATCCGGAATGACGCACTTTCAAGAACGTGCCCGTCCCAACCCGGTGCGGACCACTGCCGTGCAGGCCGTGCACCTCACGCGGTTCGAGTTCCCAGCGGACAACAGTTTCAAAGTTCCCTACGAAATCGGCAACCCGCGTATGCACCAGCAGCCGCGGAGGATCTATTTCAAGGTACTCACCTTCCATATGAAACTTGTAGCCATCGCCCGCGATGCCTTCATTTGTCCACTTGCCTCCAACCCGCAGATCGGATGTGCTGTCAACCACGCGAAATGGCATTACACCCGGCGTGGGAGGAACGCTGGGCTTCATCCCCCACCATTGCGCTCTTTGTTTCGGATCGGCGATCGCTTCAAACACTCGGGCTGGTGGGGCCGCAATGAACACCTCCGCCAGGAT
>Ga0070717_10001133_pt1 | contig 18022 bp, 18 predicted proteins | sample LARL113metaG_FD_71366 | JGI IMG/M metagenome (GOLD analysis project Ga0070717, IMG submission 71366) | Corn, switchgrass and miscanthus rhizosphere microbial communities from Kellogg Biological Station, Michigan, USA - LAR L11-3 metaG | ecosystem: Host-associated > Plants > Roots > Rhizosphere ... | reverse complement strand
GGTCGTAACGGGCGCGGTTCTCACTCGTCCACATCGGCGACCCCTCCTCGAATCAGGCCACCACTCTTGAATCACAGATGATTCATACGATTCAAGAACTCTTCGGACAGACACTTAGGGATGGAAAGCACCGACGAGCGAACGCTTCAGCTGATCCGCAAGGGTGCTGCGACCGCGACCGACCGGGAAGCCGTCCGCCTGATGCGGCAGCACGGCATCCTGTCGATGGCGACCTGGGTGGTGGGTTTTGAGGAGGAGACGGATCGCGATCACTGGCGCGGCCTGCGGCAGCTCCTGTCCTACGACCCCGACCAGGTTCAGTTGCTTTACGTCACGCCGCATCGCTGGACACCGTATTTTCGACTGGCGGCCGGTCGGCGCGTGATCCAGACCGACCGGCAACGCTGGGATTACAAGCATCAGGTGCTGGCGACGCGGCACATGTCGCCCTGGCGTGTGCTGCTCTGGTTCAAGTTCACCGAGATGGTGCTGCAGTGCCGGCCGCGCGCGATATGGCGGGTGTATTTCCAGCGCGATAGGCGTCTGCGTTATGCGATGCGCTGGTACACGCAAATGGGGCGCCGGGTGTGGCCTTATGAAATTCTGAATTTTCTTCGTGACCGGCTCATCAAGCGCGGGCCGACGGTCGCCGAATTCTGGGGCGCGCCGCAGGACGGCGAAGAGGAATCGATGTCGGCGACCCAGCCCGAGCGCCGCACGTCGTCGCGCGACGCAGCCTAGCCTCGGCCCAGCCTTTCCGGTTGTCGGGGAATCATCTACTGATTCCTCGATGGCCACCTGAAAAGCGCCGATGAACCGTCAGCAGCGACGAACCCCACCCAAACATTCTGCCAAACAGTCCGACAAGACTCCGAGCGCCGATACTCCGAGCGCTTCGCGCGGTGACACGCCGGCCACCTACTTCAAGGCGGGTCTTCGCCTGCTGCAGGCGGGGCAGTTGGCGGAAGCCGAAAAGTGCGGCCGGGAGGCGCTCGCCATCGACGCCGGCCATGCCGATTCCCTGCATTTGATGGGCCTGCTCGCTTTCGCATCGAAGCAGTTCGATCTCGCCATCGAGTGGTTCGCCCAGGCGATCCGCCAAAACCCTGATGTCGCCGACTATTTCTCGAATCTCGGCACCGTCCTGCAACAGCAGGACCGCCTCGAAGAGGCGATCAAGAGTTTCGACCGCGCGCTGCAGCTGAAGCCCGATTTCACCGCGGTCTGGTACAAGCTCGGCCAAATCCTGCACCAGCTAAAGCGCCTCGATGAAGCTGTCTTGAGTTTCGACCAGGCGCTCACAACCGATCCGAACCATCTCGAAGCGGCCAATGTCAGCGCGGTGCTGCATTTCGGGGCCGAACGATATGAAGAGGCGATCGCGCGGCTCGACCGGTCGTTGCAGATCAACCCTGGCCAGGGCGGCGCGGTCCAGCTCAAAGGCATCTGCCTGTTGCGCCTGAAGCGCTACGAGGAAGCGCTGCCGGAATGCAGCAAGGCGCTCGCACTGGCGCCGCAGGATGCCGAGGCCGCCCACAATGTCGGGCTCGCTCTGCACAAGCTCGGGCGGAACGAGGAGGCGCTGGTCTATTTCGATCGGGCGCTTGCGCTCAACCCGCGGTTTTTGCTGTCGCTCAGCATGCGCGGCACGTCCTTTCAGGAACTGCACCGCTTCGACGAGGCGATCGCCAGTTTCGATTGCGCCGTTGCCATCGACCCCGAATTCGCCGACGCGCATTGGAACGCGGCTCTGCTCCGGCTTCTGATCGGCGATTTCGCGGCGGGCTGGGTCGGGCGGGAGTGGGGGCGGAAGGTCTCGGCCCTCGGCTTTGTCGACCGCCAGTTCACCCAGCCGATGTGGCTCGGGGAAGCGCCGATCGCCGGCAAGACGATCCTGCTGCATAGCGACGAGGGATTCGGCGACACCATCCAGTTCTCACGCTACGCGACGCTGGTCGCTCAACTCGGCGCCCGGGTCATCCTCGAAGTGCAGGACGCGCTGCATCCGCTCCTTGCCGGCCTCGAAGGCGTTTCGCTGTGCCTGCCCAAGACGGGGGTCACGCCTCCCGAGTTCGACCTGCACTGCCCGCTGTCCAGCCTGCCGCTCGCTTTCAAGACACGGCTTGAGACCATTCCGGCCATGGCTTCATACCTCCCGGCGCCCCCAGGCGCGCTGGTGCAGCAATGGCAGGCGCGGCTTGGCGCGCACGACCGGCTGCGGATCGGCCTGGTCTGGTCCGGCAATCCGGCGCATGGCAACGACCGTAACCGCTCGATGTCGTTATCCACGATGTCGGCGATCCTCGATGCCGGCGCGAGCTTCATCAGCCTGCAGAAGGATCCGCGCCCCGACGACCAGGCGACCTTGCTCGCGCGGGCCGAGATCGTCGATCTGACCAGCCATCTCACCGATTTCGTCGAGACCGCCGCGCTGATCTCCTGCCTCGATCTCGTGATATCGGTGGATACGAGCGTCGCGCATCTTGCTGCCGCGCAGGGTCGTCCGACCTGGATCCTGCTGCCCTACCGGCCGGACTATCGCTGGCTGCTCGATCGCGACGACAGCCCCTGGTATCCGAGCGTGCGGCTGTTTCGGCAGGATGCGAGCCGCGACTATGCGCGTGTGATCGACCGGGTGCGCGCCGAGCTGCAAGCCCTGATCGCGGCGTTCAGGCCGTAGGCCTCATGGTTCGAGACACGCGAAGACGCGCTCCTCACCATGAGGGTCTGGCTTCGTGCCGCAGGCATCGACCTCATCCTGAGGAGCCGCGCTATTGCGCGGCGTCTCGAAGAATGAAGCCCTGAAATGGAACTTGCTTTCAGGCGCCATAGCTATCGCGCTTAAGCCGCGGTGCCGGCCGCAATCGCCCGTGCCTCGTCGGCGGCGCGCTGCATGCTCGAGGACATCTCGCTGGTGACGGTGCTCTGCTCTTCGACCGCCGCGGCGGTCGACGTGACATATTCAGCGACGTCCTGAATGGATTTCTTGATCGTTTCCAGCGCCGTGACGACATCGCCGGAGATGCCGTTCAAGCTCTCGATTTCCGAGCCGATCTTGTCGGTGGCCTGCTTGGCCTGATTGGCGAGGCTCTTGACTTCGGACGCGACAACGGCAAATCCGCGGCCGGCTTCGCCGGCGCGGGCCGACTCGATCGTCGCGTTAAGCGCGAGCAGGTTGATCTGGCCGGTGATGTTGCCGATCAGTTCGACGATGCCGCTCATCGCCTGTGCGGCGTCGCTGAGGCGCTTGGCCTGGGAATCCGCCAAGGTGACCTTGTCGACCGCGCCGACGGCAGTCTCCTTGGACTTCACCATCGCCTCGGAAATTTCGCGCACGGAAGTGTTCAGCTCTTCCGCACCTGCCGCGACCGATTCCATCATGCCGCGCACGCGCTCGTTGCCCATCCGGACCAGCACCTGCTTGGTGACATCGCTGGCATATTTGACGACCTTGAACGGTTTGCCGTTGAGATCGAGGATCGGGTTATAGGAGGCCTGGATCCAGACGTCCTTGCCGCCCTTGCCGATGCGCTTGTATTCGCCGGCCTGGAATTCGCCGCGGTTCAGCGCCGCCCAGAAGTCGCGATAGGCCGCGCTTTCGCGCTCCGCCCGGTCGACGAACATGCTGTGATGCTTACCCGTGATTTCGCCGAGCGTGTAGCCGAGCGCGCCCAGGAAGTTCTGGTTGGCGTGGATGATCGTGCCGTCGAGCTTGAATTCGATCACGGCCTGCGATTTTCCGATCGCTTCGATCTGGCCCGCGAGATCGGAGTTCTTCAGCTTCTGCGCCGTGACGTCGGTCGCGAATTTGACCACCTTGAACGGTTTACCCTTTTCGTCCAGCACGGGATTGTAGGATGCCAGAATCCAGACGTCCTTGCCGCCCTTGCCGATCCGCTTGTATTCGCCGGCCTGGAATTGGCCGCGGTTCAACGCCGCCCAGAACTCGCGATAGGCCGCGCTGTCCCTTTCGGCCTGTTCGACGAACATGCTGTGATGCTTGCCCTGGATTTCACCGAGCGCGTAACCGAGCGCATTCAGGAAATTCTCGTTGGCTGTCACGACGGTGCCGTCGAGATTGAATTCGATTACCGCCTGCGCGCGGCTGGAGGCGGCCGCTTGCGCGGCATAGTTCAGATTTTGCAGGCGAATGCTCGCATCGGACCATTCTACCGCCACACCAATGCGGCTTCCGTCGGACCTTTTCAGGGGCGTCGCCACGAGATCGAAACTCCATTTGCCGATCTTGATCGTCGCGCGATGCACGGAACTGAGCGCCTGAAGCATCTGGCGCTGATGGCTCGGATTCTTGTGAAACACGTCGATATTGGTCCCGATCAGCGTGTCGACGCTGAATTTCGGCAAATCCCTCTTCAGGTCCGACTCGGCCTGCCGCAGCAGTGCTTTCACGGCATCATTCATGTAGACGATGTTGAAGTTGTCGTCCGCGATCATCACGTTCGCGCTGATGGCCTTGGCCGCGACTAAAGCCAGCGAGTCAGAATTCAGTTTGCGGTGAAACATCACGGCGGCTCCAATTGCGGATTGTTGGGATAGCTCTGGATTCACAATAGCCCGACCGATGATTCGACCGGGCGAGGTCAGCCTGAATGGAATTGCAAAAGCTCGAAACGCGGATCACTGGCAAGACATCCAACGCCCAGCACGCTCCTGCTCGATGTATTCCGCCATATTGCCGCAGGTCTTCCAAAACAAAGTTAATTCGCGCCCCCGTAGAAACACTGACAACCGTGCCTAAAACCCGAAAAAATCCGGACAAGCTCCCGCTTCGATTGCAAGGACCTTGAGCGGCGCGGTCGGCGTGCGCAGGTTGCAATGCGCAAGCGGTGTATTCAGACAGCCAGGCCCTGCCGTGACTGCAGGGCGTCTGGAGCGCTGCAACGCGAGCCTCACGATGCCGGACGGGCACGATGCGCGATGATCCAGGCCGTCGCCCACAGTCCAGCGAAGAAGAATATGGCGCGAAAGATGAACAGCGGACGCACCAGTTCCACCGGCAGGACCAGAATTGCGACGCCGACCGGAAGCTGGAGCCAACGGAAAACGAAAGCGGTCAGTCGCTCGATGATCGTGCTTTGCGGCAGCGCAAAGGAAAGCACGAACATGCCGAAATAGCTGAACATGAACTTGATCTGGCTCTCCACCATCTGCCCGGCAATCTCGCTTTGCCCGATGCTCTGGCCCTGCTCGGCCATCGAAAGCATAGCGAGGATGTGGGCGTTCTCGGCGACGTCGAGCACGCCGGTGATCAACAGCGCCGCGGTCGCGACATTGACGACGGTCGCAACGTTGTCTTGAAACGGCTGGCCGGCGACCCATCGCTTCAAGACCAGCGCGAGCGAGACGAAGAACGCCGAATAGACCACGATGAAGATGAAATCCAAACCAAGGTCGGCGCGCAGGAATGGCGCCCGCTGGATCAGCAAGGCCGCGTAGTCGGCGGCCGGCCGGTTGATTTGAAACAGTCCCTGAGATCCCTGGGTCACGAGCGCCAACACAAACAGGGTGCAGGCCAGTGCTCCGCCCAACACACCGAGGTTCAAGGTCGCTCGTTCTGTCTTGCTCATTGCCGCCGTCCCCCGGATCGTGCTGTTGATCAATGCCGACAAATATGAGCAAATACTCGCAAATGGCTACTCGCATTGCCCGGAAGCCGCCGGCGGCCTCGGCTGAACCAAGGAAACCGCCGCATCAGGCGCGCGCCAAGGCGACGGTGGACGCCATTCTGGACGCGACGGCTCGCATTTTGGCCGACGACGGGTTCGAGGCCGTCAACACCAACCGAGTGGCGGAAGTGGCGGGCGTCAGCGTCGGCTCGCTCTATCAGTATTTTCCAAACAAGGGTTCGCTGGTCGGCGCGGTTGCGGTGCGCCACACCGAGGCGATGGCGGCCGTCATCGCGGGCGGCGTGCACGCCGCGGCCGACGATGATCTGCCCGGCCTGGTCAAGGCGCTGATCCGCTCGACGATGCAGGCGCACGCGGCAAATCCAAAACTGCGCCGCGCTATCATCGAGGAGCTGCCGCGGATCGGGCGGCCGGCGCGCATCGCCGAGCTCAAGCGCGGCATCCACCAATCGGTGGTGGCGCTGGTGACGGCCCGCCGATCCCGCGTCAAGGTCAAGGATATTGCGATGGCCGCGTTCGTGATCATCAATACGGTCGAACATCTCACCCATGTCGCGGAAATCGCGGGCCACGACGCACGCGACCTCGCGCGGCTTGAGCGTGAGCTGAACGATCTGGTTCTGGCGTATCTGGTGGGTCGCCGCACCTGACGCGGACTGACTTTTCTAACCGCGATGGCCGCGCAAGAACAGGCTGGCGCAGGTCTTCACGCGCCGCTCGATCTCGGACGGCGAGGGCAGCGGCACGCCGCCATAGATCGCGGCCCGCTGCGGCGCCGAGGCGACCATGCCGATGAGAATGCCCGCCGTTTCCTCCGGATTGTCGAGCTTGATCTTGCCGCGCTTGACCTGACCCCGCAGCCAGTCGGCGAGCGCCGCGATCAGGCGCGCGATGCCGTTCCGGTAAAATGTCGCGGCGAGATCCGAGAACTGGTTGGCCTCCTGCAGCACGGTGCGCTGAAGCGCGACCACCTCCTGGTCGAGCGAGAGGTTGGCGCAGGCCAGGAGCGCCGCGTTGAGCGCCGTTTCGAAATCGACATCGTCGGCGGCTTGCAGGTTGACGTCCAGCAGAAGGTTGTCGAGCCGGCTCGCCACCATGGCTTCGAACAAGGCCGCCTTGTTCGGGATCAGACGATACAGCGTCTTGGTGGAAATGCCGGCGCGCCGTGCCACCGTTTCCGTGCTGGTCGCCGCATAGCCGTTGGCGGCGAATTCATGCCGCGCGGCCGCGTAGATGATTTGGCGCGTCTCGTCGTCGGGACGGAGTTGCGGTCGTCCCCGGCAGCGCCGTTCGAGAGATGATTTCGTTTCAGTCATGCTTTTAGATGATGCCTGTCATTCCATTGACAGTTCCGATATTGGGTCTATTTTGGAAATTGTCAAGTTTCCTTATTCCTCCATCCGGCGAAAGCCACAGGAGCGGTTCCATGACCCAGCATTCCACCTTGTTCCCCAATCCGCAGGCGGTTCCGGCCACCGCTGCCGCTCCCGGCATCTTGCCGGCCGCGCCCAAGGCAAAGCTCAATGTTCGCAAGCTGTTACTGACCGGAGCGGCAATCGCCGCGCTGGCCGGTGCGGCCTGGTATGGCTTCGACTACTGGACCGTCGGCCAGTATCTCGTCTCCACCGACGACGCCTATGTCCAGGCCGACAACACCACGGTCGCGCCGAAGGTCTCGGGCTATCTGCATCAGGTGCTGGTCAGGGATAACGAGCGCGTCAGAGCAGGCCAGGTGCTGGCCCGGATCGACGACCGCGACTTCAAGGTGGCGCTCGATCAGGCCAGGGCCGACGTGGCAGCCGCCGAGGCCAGCATCGCCAGCAAACAGGCGCAGCTCGACGTTCAGCAGGCGGTGATCGCGGCGGCCAAGGCAACGATCGATGTCGACAGCGCGGCGAAGACGTTCACGAGCCAGGAGAACAAGCGATATACCGACCTTGCCGCCACCGGTTTCGGCAGCGTGCAGAACGCGCAACAGGCGCAATCGCGCAACGCCGGCGCTGAAGCCGCGATCCTGCGCGACACCGCCAACCTTGCCTCCGCCGAGAAGCAGGTCGAGTTGCTCAAGGCCGAGATCGCCCAGGCGGTCGCGGCGTCGGCACGCGCGTCCGCGCTGCAACGGCAGGCCGAGCTCAATCTCGGCTACACCACCATCACGGCCCCGATCGACGGCGTCGTCGGCAACCGCAGCCTGCGCGTCGGCCAATTCGTGCAGGCCGGCACCCAACTGATGTCGGTCGTGCCGGTCGAGGGCGCCTATGTCGTGGCGAACTACAAGGAGACCCAGCTCACCGACGTGCATGAGGGACAGGCGGTCGACATCGCGATCGACATGTTCCCGGGCAAGGTCGTGCACGGTCACGTCGACAGCATCGCGCCGGCGAGCGGCCAGGAATTCGCGCTGCTGCCGCCGGACAACGCTACCGGCAATTTCACCAAGGTGGTGCAGCGGATCCCGGTGCGGATCGCGCTCGACGCCTCCGATAATCCCACGATCGAGCTGCGTCCCGGCATGTCGGTGATTCCGACCATCGCGACGCGTTCGGTTGTCGCTCGCCCTGTGGCGGCCACGGCGTCCAGGACGTCGACCAAAATCTCAGGAGCGTCCTAAGATGTCCAGTCATAGCCTGTCAGCCTCGATCGCCCCGCTTCCCGCCTCGCGCGAGGCCTCCACTCCAGTCGCGGTCGATCCGAACCGCGCCAGCGTCATTACCTGGATTGCCGTGCTTGCCGCCATGATCGGCTCGTTCATGGCGATCCTGAACATCCAGATCACCAACGCCTCGCTGCTCAACATCGAGGGCGGCATCGGAACCGGCGTCGATAACGGCTCGTGGATCTCGACCTCATATCTGATCGGCGAGATCATCGTGATCCCGCTGACCGACTATTTGAGCCGGGTGTTCTCCTTCCGTCGCTATATGCTCGCGAGCGCCGCGCTGTTCGCGGTCTTTTCGGTCGCCTGTGCCTTCACCCACGATCTGCCGTCGATGATCGCGATGCGCGGATTGCAGGGCTTTGCCGGCGGCGTGCTGATCCCGATGGCGTTCACGCTGGTGCTGACCAAGCTGCCGAAATCGCAGCAGCCAATCGGGCTCGCGATTTTCGCGCTGTCCGTCACCTTCGCGCCCGCGATCGGGCCGACCATCGGCGGCTACCTCACCGAGAACTACGGCTGGCGCACGATCTTCTTCGTCAACGTGATCCCGACCGCGGTGATGGTGAGCGCGCTCTATCTGACGCTGGAGCGGCAACCGATGCAGCTGAAACTCCTGAAGGAGGGCGACTGGGCCGGCATCTTCACCATGGCGATCGGACTGTCGGCGCTGCAGACCGTGCTCGAGGAGGGCAACAAGGACGACTGGTTCGCATCCCCCTTCATCCTGCGGCTCGCCGTGATCGCCCTCGTCAGCCTGACGCTGTTCATCTGGATCGAGCTGACAGTCGAAAAACCGTTGATCCGGCTGCGGCTCCTGAAGCGACGCAATTTCGGCTTCGGCACCATCGCGGTGACCCTGGTGGGCTTCGCGCTGTTCGGATCGGTCTATATCCTGCCGGCCTATCTCGGCCAGGCGCAGGGCTACAACGCCGAGCAGATCGGCGCCGTGCTGGCATGGACCGGGCTGCCGCAACTGATCCTGATTCCGCTGGTGCCGAAACTGATGCAGCGCTTCGATGCGCGCTACATTGCGTTCACCGGCCTGATCATCTTCGCCTATAGTTCGTTCATGAACACCGCGATGTCGCCCGACTATGCCGGCGACCAGCTCTGGATTCCGAACATCGTCCGCGCCATCGGACAAGCGATGGTGCTGACGCCGCTGACCTCGGTGACGACAGGTGACACCGCGCCGCAGGATGCGGCGGCCGCCTCCGGCATCAGCAACATGCTGCGCAATCTCGGCGGCGCGATCGGCACCGCGGTGCTGGCGACCGTGGTCACCAAGCGCGAGCAGTTTCACTCCAACATCATCGGCCAGTCGGTCACGCTCGGCCGCGAGGAAGTGCGCAACCGGATCGCGGAGCTGACCAACTATTTCATGGCTCATGGCGTGCCCGATCCCGCTGCCGCGCAGCGGCAGGCCATTGTCGCGCTCGGCCACACGGTCAGGCATCAGGCGCTGGTGATGGGTTTTAGCGATACGTTCGCGGTGCTGGGGGTGGTGCTGGTTCTTGCCGCCGTCGCGGTGCTGCTGACGCGGCGGGTGAAAGGCGCGGCTGGTGGCGCGCATTGAAGCCCCCGTGCCGCCTTGCCGTCCGCCTGTCCGATGCGCGAACCTCCTAATCGCTCGCAGGCTTGTCGAGGAAGGTGTAAAGCGCCCGGATTCTCCCATGCTCGAACAGTGCGACGTCCATGCCCGTGACGACAGGAGAGGCGCCAGCCGGTCCCAAGTGCCACTGCAAGCGGCCGAGATCGTGGTTCACCTGCGCGGGCCCTGCCGCGCGAAACACGAATCCCGGCGCTTCCTGCAGAAGGTGCTCGATCTTCGTGTTGAGAGCGTCGCGTCCGACGATCTGCTCCTCCGCCTCGAAGAATGTGCAGTCGGCGGCATAGAGCCCGGCAATCGCAGCCGCACGGCGCGCGGGATCCCGCTGCCCAAATACCTCGAGCAGGTTCTTTTCCATCAAACGACCGAGTGCGTCGCTCATCACTTGCCTTCCTTTCAGAACATGCCGTTTGGATTGGCGCGTGGCATGTTCGGCGCGAGCCACGGAGCCGAGTTTTTCGGGTCGCCGACGAGCTGCAAGGTGTCCCAATGCTCTATCGCCTTTCCGTGGGCATCCATCTTGTAGATGTCGACGCCGGCGATTCCCGTATCATTCGGGTCGTCGTTGAACAGATTCAGAAAATTGACGTGCGCAAACACATAATCGCCGACGGCAACGATACGGTGGACTACAACGCGGGCCCGAGCACGTTCCCTGGTGATCTGGCCGAAGAACTTGCCCAATGCATCTGGACCGTCCGCAATCAGCGGGTTGTGCTGGATGTAGTCGGGGCTGATGAACCTGGCGACGAATTCCTCCGACTTCTTCTTGTTGATCACCAGATCATAGAAGCCAAGGATGTTGTCCTTGTTGCGAACAGCGCGGCTATCGCTGGTGTCCACGAGTTCGATCATGGCTAACTCCTCTTGTGAAAAGATGGAATGGTCGGACGGCTCTAGCTGAGGCCGACCAGTTGGAGGCGGAACGCGTCCTGTTCGGCGTCGGATTTCTCGCGAACGAGCCGGAGCATCTCTTCGGCATCCGAGCCCACCGTCGCGCGGCTCGGCGCGGGTACTTGCTCGGCTATCTCGATCACTCTTGCGGCGGCAGTGGCTGAATCGAGCCCGCTATTCTGCATACGGTTGAGAGCGCTTGCGAACGGTTCGAACGTTTGCTCGTACAACTCGCGTTGTTCGGACGTCATTCCGTCGGCAACCCGCTTGAGAGCGGCGGCGGTTTTCGCGGGACCGCCGGTCTTCATGTTGCCTGCCGGAGCCACCACCACGTCTATGCCGAAACGCTTCAACTCGGCGCGGTAGACGGTAGCAAACACCTCCATCGCGGCCTTCGATGCGCCCGAAGGCCCGTTGAAGGGAAGTGGCAGGCTGGCGGTCCAGGTGCTGATCTGGACGATGCGCCCGCGCGCGTTTCGAAGCATTGGCAGGAACGCGTTGATGACGGACAGCGCGCCGAACACATTGACCTCGAACTCGCGCCGGATGGCAGCGAGCGGCAATACCTCCAGCGGCCCCGGGGTGAGGATGCCCGCGTTGTTGATCAGGAGATTGAGCCCGCCATTGCCGAGCGCGTCGGATACTCCATCAGCCCAGGCCTTCACGGCCTGTTCTTTGCCGATGTCGCAAACCGCCAGACTGACCCGTCCGCGGGAGGCGTCCTTCAGGTCCTGGACCTCGGCTGCGGACATGGCCGTGCCGAAAACGACGTAGCCTTTGGTGGCGAGCCCGAGCGCGATATCGCGGCCGAGTCCAGATCCGGCACCAGTGACCGCGGCGGATCGGCTCGAATATTCGGATGCGCGTGTCATCGAGCGTGTCCTTTCAAGTTTGAGGCGAAGCCACGGGGACGCCTGCGACGAACGGTACCGGCTTCCGCGGCGAGCCTGCCGCGGTCCGACTTAGGATTGTCGTTGCAACAGGCGATGCGGTAGCTTCGGGAACCGCCCATCTGTGTCGCGAAAACTGGAACGCCGATGATGGATATCGATGATCTCAGGACATTTGTCGAAGTCGCCGATGCCGGCGGCGTATCGCCGGCCGCCCGTCGGCTCGGTGTCTCGAAGTCCATCGTCAGTCGGCGGCTGTTCCGGCTGGAAGCGGAGTTCGGCGTCCAGCTTCTCGCGCGGACGACGCGCGGCGCCGCGCTCACCGAGGCGGGTCTCACCCTCCGGGAGCATGCCGCCCGGGTCTGCGCCGAGATCGATATCGCGCGGGAGACGATCCTTCCCGCCGGCGATTTGCGCGGACCACTTCGGATTGCGGCGCCACTCTCCTTGGGTCCGACACTTTTGGCGCCGGTGTTTGGCGAGATGGCGCGGCGTCACCCGCTGCTTCACCTACATGCGTGCTACAGTGATCGCTTCGTCGATCTTGTCGGGGAAGGCTTCGATTGTGCGATACGTGTCGGCTATCTCAGCGATTCGAATTTGCTCGCACGTCACGTCGGGCCGGTCCATGGAAAGCTCGTCGCAAGCCCGACCTATATCAGACAGCATGGCGCTCCCGAGACTCCGGACGAACTGCTCACGCATCAGGCACTGATGCAAGGAACGGAAACCTGGCAATTCATCGACGGCGACAAGACGATCTCCATTCATCCGCAGGGACGGTTCAAGGCGGACAACGGCGCCGCTCTGGCGGCCGCTGCCGCAGCGGGGCTCGGTCTCGCCTGGCTTCCGGATTGCCTGATCGAAGACTATTTGGCCTCCGGGACCCTCGTGCCGGTGATGACGCGCTATCCTGTCCCCACGGCCGGCGTCTTCGTCGTCCGGCCGCCGGGACAGCACCCTGCGCGAAAAGTCCGTGTCCTCACCGAACTGCTGATCGAACATTTCGGATAGAACGTCGTCAATGTGGTCATCAGTATTCAGGAAGCCTTTGCTGCCGGTGGCTTTGACATCGTGACTGGCGACATCGAGAAGCTTTCGGGCAAGGTACCAAGAGCGTTCAAGGACGTGGTTCGCCAGGCCTTTGTTCGCCAAGCCTTTGTCTGAGGGCGGCGTGCGCCTGCAAATGCGGGCGTCATGCCGTCCCGACGGAGGAGCTTCGGTGTGAGTGGGCCAGAGCGCGAGAGGATCAAGTTCAATCATCACCGCGCTCCTGGTCGGATCATGCCCTAAAACGCGGACCAGAGATAAACCAGCAGCGTGTTGTTGTCGCGGGCGTTGGTTCCCATGTTGTCGAAATTGGTCGAGGCGCCGTTGAACTTGTTGTAGGCGATGTATTGCACGCCAACGCGGGTATTGAACCACGGCCATATCTTCGGGGCATTGTTCTTGCCGAAGAACTGGTAGGCGATCTCGACGGTGAACCCGTCGCTGTTCGGACTGAACGTACGATTATTGGCGAACAGCAGCGTATCGGAACTGCCCCAAGTGTTGAAATAACCGCCGGTCAGGACGATCTTGCCGTCGACTCCGTAAGTCAGGGCGGCCTGGGCGCGGAAGGTGTTCAAGGTGTTGTTGGGGTTGGCGGCAAGACCGTTGGCGAAGCTTGCATCGAGGCGCTGATTTTCGTGCAGGTAGGTGCCGCGGACGGTGATCCAGTAACCATCGCCCTGATACTGGTACTGCGAATCAAACCCGATATCGGTGAAGCGATTGGTGCCGGCCCCGGGAGTTGCCATCGGCAAACTGGTTTCGGAGAACAATCCAAAAGTGCCGATCTCCAGGATATGCTTGCCCCACTGCTGTTCGTACGCCGCTCTGAAGTAAGGCGCGCCTCCGTTGATCGGCTGCGTATTCACCGGATTGACTCCGAGCGAGTTGAGCGTGCCCGGATTGAGCGTCTGGTAGACGTCGGCCTCGAGATAGAGATGGTCGTTGATGAAAGTGTAGACGCCGGCTCCGAGCACCTGTGCGGCAAATCCCTGATCGATCAGCGTCTTGGCGCCGGGCGTATTTGCGAGGTTCGACATGACGAACGGATAACCCCAGGCGGGAGTCGAATTCCAGGGATCCTGGACCGTTGGATTGTTGTTTGCCGTAATGCCGTAGACGACGGGCATGCCGCCGATGTTGGTCGTATTGGCGTAGCGCACGTCGAGATTATCCCAGGTGAACAGGTGCGCTGCCGGCGGCCCAAAGCCCTGTGCATTGTAGGTACCCTGGATGTAGGCGCCGATATGATCGGTGATGGCCCCGCCATAAAAAAGGCTCGCGCTCTGAAACTCCAGATTGTTGTTCGGCTTGAGATAGGGAGCGGAGCCGACCGTGTTCATATCGGTGGCCGTATGTGTGAAGCTGACGATCGTCTGGGCCGAAAGCGGCAGCTCCCAGTCGGGGGTCCCCGGCGTCCCGTCAATTCTTTTCTCTTCCGGCTTGCGCAGCGTGTAGCCGCCGATCTTGAAGCGCCGCCCGAACGGCGTGAGCTGCGGAAATTCGGTGTGACACACCCCGCAGCCGAGGCCGGTCTGACGCGCGTAACTCGGAAGCGCCTGAGATTTTTGCGGCGCGAGCAATGAGACCGCGAACACCAACACAATAAAAGAAACGCCCAACAGGCTTGTTGGACCGAAGCCGCGAAAAACGCGTGGCATGAGCGAGACCTCCCTCTAAGGGACGCCCCCAACCGCTGTGGCCCTGAATGGGCGAAATCTCTTTTCGAATGCTGGCGGCTTTCCGCCCAAATGCGGAAGCCCGAAGTGCTTATCGGTGTCCATTTAATGAAGATGAATGAGGCGGCATCCCCGTCGAATCCTGCGCAAGCTCTGGTTGATCGAAATTGTAACGGCGGTATAGCGACTTACGGGCGCTGCCGACTCAAATCCGTTGAAAATCCCGTCGGCGCCAAAATATTTCCTGTGCTTCGGGAATAAATCGCAATATGCGTTTCGCGATTTTGGACCGCGACGTGATGCTGCAGCGTAGCCAATGAAAATGGGCATTATTGCGTAACCGTGCCGCTCCGATCCCGCGGCCCGCCGCGCACTCCAATTGCCCACTCTGCGACGGCCCGCGATCTTGTGGCATCCAGCGTGGGCAGCCAGCTTCGCACGCTTGCCGTATTCGACCTTAGGTAGCAATCGTCTCGATCGGTCCCATGATCGAAAAGGCGTGCCGCATGCAGATGCGGCTCATTCACATCGATCGATTTGTCATCATGCTGCCGATGGTCTGGGGGGAAGACGCGCCACTCGTGTTCGAGCAATTCGAATTGCACCGCGACTGATGTCGGTCCGCGCCTACGACGCGCGCCACTACATCGTTGCGGCAGACGTAATGCCCGGCGCGCAACTGGGCGAAATGGCCGAAAGGCTTTTTCAGAATCAGGAAGTCTCGTATCTCCATGTCCACCATGCACGCTGGGGATGTTACGTCGGTCGCATGGACCGGGCATAGCCGATAGCCCAACAGAGCGGCGACAGTCCGCACCGCGGCGCTCTCCTGTGCCGGCTACCTTCTGTGGCGGCGGGGCGAGAATTTTTGACCGGCAAGAAGGTGGGAGACAAGAAGGTGGGAGAATTGTGCTAGGCTTCGGTTGCCAGTCCATGCGGTAACCGAAGGGAGGGTTTCTTGTACAAGAAAGTTCTTCTCGCCTATGACGGCTCAGTCGAGGGACGGCGCGCGTTGCGGGAGGGTGCGAGAATCGCGCAATTCTGCCACGCTGAAGTATTCCTGCTGGCAGTGGTGGAGCTTTCGGCGGGGACCGGAACCCTGGAGGGCGGGCTCGCGTTCCCGGTCACCGAGCAGGTCGAAATCTACAAGAATATCCTCGCCGAGGGCGTGGAGCGGCTCAAGGCCATGGGCTTCTCGCCGACGGCGCGGCTGGGCATGGGCGGAGCCGGACGGGAGATCGCGGGCGTCGCCGAAGAGATCGGAGCAAACCTGGTCGTCATCGGCCATCGTCCCGATGGGCCGCTCGGTCGATGGTTGTTCAGCTCGGTCGGGACCTATCTGGTCAAGCATCTGCACTGCAGCATCCTGGTCGCGCAGACCGAGATCGGTGATGAGGAATTTGCCCGGCTGCTGACCGGCTCCGCCGTGGACGCATAGTCATTCACGCCGCGGATCGAACGGATGGTGCGTTGCACCACGCGATGCATCCGGCAGCGCGAACAGCCCCAGCGCCTCTCGGACTTCATCGAGAGTGGCCTGTGTTACGGCTCTTGAGGTCACAGTCCCTGACCTGATGACGTCGAGTACGTCATCGGGACGCGCGGCGAATGCCGTCCGCCGCTCTCGGATGGGAGCGATCAAGGTTTGCAGGACATCTTCCAGCCGCTGCTTGACGGCCGTGTCGCCCAAGCCTCCCCGTCGGTAGTGCTGCTTCAACTCCTCGACGGCCTCCGCGTCTTCGTCAAACGCGTCGAGATAGGTGAAAACCACGTTGCCTTCGATCCTGCCGGGATCGGAAACCCTGAGGTGGTTCGGGTCGGTGTACATACGGCGAATGGCCTGTCTGATCTGATCCGGGGAAGCCGAGAGCTGGATGGCGTTGCCCTGCGACTTGCTCATCTTCGCGAACCCGTCGAGGCCGGGAAGGCGACCGACAACGGGGACGACAGCCTTCGCTTCCGGCAGGACGTCGCGTCCGGCCTGGCGACAGATGCGCCGCACGATCTCATTGGTCTGCTCGATGAGCGGTACCTGGTCGTTGCCGACGGGAACGACTGTCGCCTTGAAGCCCGTGATATCGGCGGCCTGCGCAACGGGGTAGCAGAGGAACCCCGCCGGGATATCCCGCCCGAACCCGCGCGCCATGATCTCATCCTTGATGGTCGGGTTGCGCTCCAGGCGAGCGACCGTCACGTAGTTCAGGTAAAGCAGCGTCAACTCGCTCAAAGCGGGGAGCGCGGACTGAACACAAATCGTCGTCTCTGTCGGGTCGATCCCAACCGCGAGATAATCGAGCGCCACTTCAAGTATGTTTCGCCGGATGCGCCCGGGATCGCTGGCATTGTCGGTCAACCCCTGGGCGTCGGCAATCAGGACGTATTGCCGATGCGTATGTTGCAGGGCGACCCGGCTCTTGAGGGTGCCGATGTAATGGCCAAGATGGAGCGCGCCGGTCGGGCGATCTCCCGTCAGCACAATTGGTTTTTCTTCCGGTTTTTCTCCCGGCTTTTCTTGCGGTCGTTGCTGGGTTGCCGGCATGGCATGTCTCTCCGTTCTGAGAGCGGCCGTGCTGCAGGATTGTCGGGAGAAATGGAACCAACGCTTGCCTGAACACGGCGGCGAGGTTCGTCTTCGGACATGACGTTCCGTGCCGCTCCCTAAAGGGAGCGCCACCAAACATGGTGCAGCGTTGCCTGAACGTCAGTCATGGGTACCTGCTATCATGACCGCGCGAACATTTGCAAGGATTCCCCATCAGGCGAGATTTTCAGCCGGATCGAGACCATCAACCGTTTCAAAACCATTCGGGCAGTCGGGGCAGGCTTGCTAACGAATTGGAAAATTGTTGTGTCGCATTTTCGGGAGCGCCGCAGCAAAAAGGGGGAGCCAAGCTCATGCGTACGAACGGGGAAGCTGTCATGGAAAACGTGCGCCGATACCGCGCCATCGCTTCGCTGTACCGGCGAACCGCCGCGTTCCGTCCCCTCCAAAGCTGTTCTCTCCTGAGGCAGGCTGACGAATGGGAGCATCTCGCGATGGCCGAGCTGGAAGCCTACTTCAACCTCCGTGATAGTGCGGTCTACGATATGCAACCGAAAATCTCCCGGCGCCCCGACGCGCGATGGGAGATGGTTGCTGCCGCGTAAATGCCGATGCGCCGCCGACCTGGTGCGGTGACGTCCGGATTACACGCAACCGCGCGGCTGACCGATCGGCCTCGCTTGCATCACCCGGCTTCGATGCACGCTTCCATGATCCTGTCGATCTCGGCGCTGGAGAGCATCCCGATCTCGGCAATGAATACGATCCGTGCCCGCGGCACCCCGGCCGCCAGCGCCCCGCCCGGCGCCAACGTCGCGCGTCCGCCGGCGAGCTGAAACACCATCAACCGCCCGGGCTGCTCCACCGTCTCGAACAACCCCTTCGCCCGTGCGAGTTTTGGCGCCAGCCGACCGATCGCCTGCTGCAACCGGGGCAGCGACACCGGCCGTTCCGATGTCCAGCTCAGCGTCTCGAACCGGTCGGCCACTGGGCCTCGCGGCCCCGGCTCGCGCGGCGCCGGCACGCGGTCTGGGTCCGCGGGGAACAGCAG